>Ga0075370_10001300_pt1 | contig 10680 bp, 7 predicted proteins | sample EndMethybrTD3035_FD_71398 | JGI IMG/M metagenome (GOLD analysis project Ga0075370, IMG submission 71398) | Populus endosphere microbial communities from Tennessee, USA - Endosphere MetaG P. TD hybrid TD303-5 | ecosystem: Host-associated > Plants > Roots > Endosphere | place: USA: Tennessee... | reverse complement strand
AATCCCGACTGTGGCCCGAGCGAGAGCTGGGGCGTCGTTGATTCCATCGCCCACCATGGCAAGGCCCGCCTTTTCAGAGAGGGCAGCGACTTTCGCTAATTTATCTTCAGGACGCAAATTAGCGAAAATTTCTTCAATTCCCAATTGTCTGCCCACATTTAAGGCATTCTGCTCATTGTCTCCCGTGAGCATGAGGGGCCGCAGATTGTTTTCTTTTTTCAGCATTTCTATGAGTTGAGCCGTTTCTTGCCGGACGCGATCGGTAAAGCGGAAAAGGAATGCTGTGTCCCCAACTGCTAGAACAGCAAGAACGATTCCTTCTTTAGTTCTTCCCCAGTTGAGGACATCTGTTGCGGCAGGCTCAGGGAGTTTGGAAGCGATATGTTCAGGCAGTCCGATCGCAACCGTTTTCCCGAACGCGATCCCTTCGAGACCAAATCCTGGGATCGTTTTGAACGAGCCGATTTCTGCTGGTTTGATTTTTTTTTCTTGGGCTAATTTGCAAATGGCGGTAGCAATGGGATGGACCACTTGCCTTTCCAGGCCGAAAGCGATGGCTAAAGCCTCGTCCGAGGAAGTCTCGGAAGGGGAGAGCGGTTCGATCGAAGTGCATTGTAAATCGCCGGTGGTCAGGGTGCCCGTCTTATCGAAAGCAACGATGGAACAACTGGCCAACGCATCGAGCGTAATGCCCCCTTTCAGAAGAATCCCTTTTCGCGCGCAAGCGCTGATGGCGCTTAAATAAGCAGTGGGGGTCGCGATGATGAGGGCGCAAGGAGAAGCGGCGATTAAAAAAGCCAAGGCACGGTAGACGGAGCCTTCTAGGCCCAAATAACTCATCGAGAAAATCCAAGGAAGCCCAAGTGCGAAGAAAAAAGTAAGAACGATAATTGTGGTCGCATAATGCTTCCCGAATTGGTCGAGCCATCGCTGCAGGCGCGGTTTGGCTTCCTGCGCTTGAGTGATCAGCTGGATGATCTTAGTCAAGGTTGAATCGGAACTGGTGCGGTTCACCTCGATCGTAAGGGCCGATTCTAAATTGCGGGCGCCTGCGGGAATCGGATCGTCGATGGTTTTTGGAACCGGAATACTCTCTCCGGTTAAATGGACTAAATTAACGGAAGAAGTTCCTTCGACTACTTTTCCATCCAGAGGAACGATTTCTCCGTTTTTGATCAATAATTTGGATCCGATTTCTATTTCCCGCACCGATTTTTCAAATAAAGTGCCGTCAGCAGCCACCACATGGGCGAATTTGGGGGCGAGATTATTTAAATTGTGCAAGGCGCTTCTTGCCTTATTTGAAACCGTTTCTTCCATTCCGTGGGAAAGTTCGAACAAGACGAGAAGCAAGGCCCCTTCCAAACCGCTTCCTATAATGACTGCGATGAAAGCAGCCAAAGTCATCAAGACATCGATATTGATTTCGAGGTTTTTTAAGTCGTTGAGAGAAGCGATTAAGGCAGGCACGCCGGAAAAAAAATAAACGAGCGATAAACAAAGAAAAGAGAGGGGAGGATTAAAAAAAGAAAAACTAAAAGCTAAAGCTAAAAGGAACGCGGCGCTGGCCGCACTTTTTAAAGAGAGGTTTTTCCCCCAGTTTCGAGAACGGGGAGTTAAAAACGGACTGATGCTCTCTTCTTGTCCTGATGCGAAAAATTCATCGAATACATAAGGAGTTTTCATGGAACAAGCAGGAGTTGCGCTGAGAAATAAACAATTCCCGCAGCAAGCAATGCGACCGCCAAATTCCAAATGATCGCAGGCAAAGGACGATTTTTTTCCAATTGGGCTGTTGTTCCGGAGGAAAGGGCGATGATCAAAGCAGCGCAGACTCCTGTCCCCCAAATAGGAAGGAAGAAAAACCCAAACGACATGATCAAAACGGAACCGGCCACTCCGACAAAAGCTCCCGCCGCCTGTTTTAGGGGATGCTCGTAAGATTCTAAAGTCAGCCCTAATTCCTCTTGCAGCATCACCTGGAGAAGGCGGTTGTCATCGGCCATCAGGACGTCGATCGCCTCATCCAATAATTTACCCGAAAAACCTTTCGCTGCGTAAAACGCTCTCAATTCTTCTTTTTCTTGGGGGCGATGATGTTCGATCTCCCATCTTTCTTCTTCAATCAGCCGATGGAGCCGCTCCAACCGGGACCATCCAAGAATCGCGCTTCGTCCTACTTTCCAAGCCAGCCAGCCAAAAGTAAAAACAATGAGGATCCAATGAATTTGGACCGCAGGAAATTGGAGTTCGGTCAGTAAAGTCCACAAAACGACGAGGATCAAAGCCGTTTCTTTTGCAGAGTCTGCGGCGGCGCTGTAATGTCCGGGCAATTCGGTTCCATGGATTTCAGAGGAGGCAGCCTTTCCTTTCAGCCGGGCTTCAATGACATGCTCTAAAGCTTCTTTTCCCTTAAAATGCGCCGGCGTCTCTTTCTTCATGTTAAGCCTCCCGATCGGAACAGTAGCAGATTTAACACCGAGAACACCGAGGAATGCCGAGAAAAGAAAGAATCATTTTGCGCGTTTCGGGCCTCGGTGTTCCTCGGTGCTCCCGGTGTTAAAAAAATGAAGATCATAGCGCCTCAGTAATTAACAGGGGGTCTTCCAGTGCGGATTTGAGAAGGCGACAGAGGGAAATTTGATCTTCGGCCGCGATCACTTCGCGGGTCGAGTGCATCGCCCAGCCTGCAATCCCTAAATCGACGGTGGAGACGCCCAAATTGGCAGCCATGATCGATCCGACTGTGCTTCCCGAAGGAATATCGGACCTTCCAGCGAATTTTTGCAGAGGGATTTTGTGTTTTTCAGCTAAACGGACAATCGGGGCAGCGGATGCGCTGCTGGTTGCATATTTCTGATTTGCGTTGAATTTCAAGACAACGCCTTTGCCTAAGAAGGCTGCGTTTTGGAGATCGTATTTGTCCGCATAGTTGGGGTGGTAACCGTGGGCCAAATCGGAGGAAAGGCAAAGAGAACGGTTTTTCAATCTGTAGTAATCTTCCCTGTCCATTTTGAATTGCATGCAGATCCGTTCGAGGATTTGATTGGCAAAAAGGGAATCTGCCCCCACATAGCTCATCGAACCAATTTCTTCATGGTCCCAAAATAGGGCCATTTGGATTGTATCATTCAAGGCAGCGGTGTTCAAAATAGCGAAAAGAGATCCGTACGCCGAGGTCAGGTTGTCATGCCGATACGATGCAACCAAGTCTTTTTCAAACCCGATAAAGGCAGCTTTTTCGGTCGGCGTCAAGAAAAGATCGCAGCTTAAAAGTTCTGAAAAAGAATGATGTTTTTTGATCCAATTCGCATCATCCTTCCCCGAACGGATCGAAAAGATCGGTTTTAGGTGGTCTTGTTTATGGACCAGAATCCCTTTTTCATTGATGGAGCGGTCCAGATGGATGGCTAATTGGGGAATAATGACAGGGGAGTCATCCAAATAAATCAATTTCGTGTGCAATTGTCCCTTTGCATCGATTCCAGAGATCCTTCCTCCGATGGCTAAATCGCGGTCAAGCCACGAGTGGAGCAGAGGCCCTCCATAAACTTCCGTAGAAAATTGACCGATCCCATGATTAAACAGTTCAGGCTGGGGTTTCAGCTTCAGGCAGGGGCTATCGATATGGCTTGCGAGAATGACAGCTGAAACAGGCGCTTTTTTCGGAATGCGGAAAGCGGCTACGAGCGTATCTTGCCGAACGACAAAATAACTTTTCCCAGGCTGCAAGCTCCAACGCTCTTTTTCTTTCAGTTCTTGAAAGCCGGCTCGCAGGAGCTGTTCGGTGATTTGTTTTGCTGCGTGGTAAACAGTAGGCGACTGGTTCAAAAAAGTCAGATAAGAATCGAGATTCTCGAGATCTTGCTGCATATCAACCGCCCTTTGGGCCAAAGCTTTATTTGGGTTTAATTGTGACGATCTCTTCTTCTAAATACTTATGAAGGACTTTTGGCACAAGGATGGAACCGTCTGCCTGTTGATTATTTTCCAAGAGCGCTACCATGAGCCGAGATGTGGCTACGCCTGAGCCGTTCAGTGTATGGACAAAGAGGGGCTTTTCATTTTTAGGTCGGTAGCGGATGTTGGAGCGTCGCGATTGGAAGTCAGTGCAATTGGAAACAGAAGAAACTTCATAATAACGGTTTTGACCTGGGAGCCATACTTCAATATCGATAGTTTTCGCTGCGGCAAACGACATGTCGCCTGTAGTCAGCAGCATGTTCCGGTAGTGGAGACCCAGACCTTGAAGGACCTCTTCCGCGCTGGTCAGCATTTCTTGATAAACTCTTTCGCTCTCATCGGGCTTCGTCAAACAGAAGAGTTCCACCTTGTTGAATTGGTGGGTGCGGATGAGTCCTCTTTCCTGAGATCCAGCCGCTCCAGCTTCTCTGCGGAAACAAGGAGTGTAGGCGGTAAATTTCAAGGGCAATTGTTCTTCATCGAGAATTTCATCGGAGAACATCCCATTGATCGGCACTTCTGAAGTAGGGATTAAGAAAAGGTTATAATCTTCATCTTTGATTTTAAATTGCTGCCCTTCAAATTTCGGCAATTGACCAGAGCCATACATAATTTCAGGACGAACCAATAGGGGAGGCATCACTTGGCTAAAGCCATTTTTCCGATGGGTATCGAGCATGTAATTGATCAAGGCCCATTCGAGCCGTGCGCCCAAGCCCACATACAGAGGCCATCCTGAGCCTGCGATTTTTGCGGCCCGGCTAAAATCAAACAAGTGGAGCTTCTCATTCAGCTCTACATGGTTTTTGAAAGGGAAGTCGAACGTCCTTTTTTGACCGAATTCCTTGACGCAGACATTGTCTTTGGGACTCGGAGACACTGGGATATCGTCCATAGGCAAATTCGGTAAAACGGCCAATGAATAACGGAACTCTTCTTCCACCCGGGCCACTTCTTGGTCCATTCCGCTGATTTTGTCGCTGAGAGTCGTCATTTCAGACATAAAAGAGGAGACGTCTTCCCCTTTTTGCTTTTTCATTCCGATTTCTTTGGAGGAATGGTTCCGCTTCGATTTCAATTCCTCTACTTCGGTCTTTAAAGCCCTGATTTTCTCATCCAAAGAGAGCAAATGGGAGACATTTGCATCGGGAACTTTATTTTTGAGCTTTCTTTCGAATGTTTTCGGGTCTTTCCGGAGTTCTTTAATGTCGAGCATGAGGGTCCTCAATAGAAGCAATAGAGTATAAAAGCCAGAAAAGCAAAAGTCAAATCCCTGAAGAAATAAATTGCGGGGATGCGGGGCGGCTTAAAAAAATAATTACTTAGGGAAACCTGGGTAGGTTTTCAATCTATTATGGAATTTTTCTAGAGAGGTCAGAAGAAAAGTATCAAAGGGGGCTATGAGCCTGCACGCTAAGATCTCTTTAAATTTTTCTTTGGCTTGTTCAAAAGAGCTTACTTCATAGTTAGTCGCAAAAGGGGGGTGGCCTTTTTCATCTACATACACAGTCCATCTTAAGTTTTCCCCTTCCTCGTTTTGAAATCCATAAAGCTCTCCCGTTCCTTCTTTTGTAGAGAAAGTAAATTTGGCTGTTCTAAAACTATTTTCATAGGAATGTATCGCTGTTTTTGCGGTTTTCTTTCCCGATTGTTCTATAAAGAATTCTGTATTTCCATAATGCACAGGTTTCTTTAAACAACCCAAGCATTGGCCTACAGATCGAATCGCCTTAACTCCAAGACGCAATCCTGCAAAACCACAACGGGAAAAGGAGTTCATAATTTTATGGATGGTTTGTCCGGTTGTTTTTAAAGTTCTGCCAGTTCTTTTTAAACAGGGGGAAAAAGGTCTGAAAACCCAATTTTCTCTTCTTGTCATTTTTTTGTCCGCAGCCCACTCGCATGTCTTTCCTGCAAAGGTGAGGCACGATGCGGCCAGCCGAGCTAATTTCCAGGCGCTAGTGGTATTAAAAAAACAAAGAAGGGGAGGATCGAGCACAGTGGATGCCCAGGTTGGATGAGGGGGAAAATACGCTGAGATATCGGAGCCTTCTAAATCACGGAATTGAATGCCAAAAGAATGGCCAGGTCTTGGATTTAAATAAACACGGGGAGAGTAAGCTAAATTAACTGCAGCATCTACTTTTTTTCCAGTTGCTTGATGTAAAAATTCTGCAAAACTTTGAGAGGAATTGCTCTCTTTTGCGGTACTGCAAGAGATCAAAGCCACAACGGACTCGGGAGATTGGTCTTTAAAACAAAATCGAAGCCAGGAAGAAGGAAATGATTGGGATGTCCACCATAGGTTCTGGTCAATTTGGATTCCTTCGGGACTTCCATGGGCATCGATTATAGTTCCTGCGACTGCTCCCATTTCTCCCGCATTTCGAATGGCTCTACAAGCTTGTAACGGATGGTCGATGACTAAATAACGTGTATCAAAGCGGTTCAAGGATCTTACGAATTGGTCCGAAAATGTCTTGGGGTTAAAAGCTCCATTGTGATCAACAGATGCAGCTAAATGGAGAAGTTTCTCTCGGAGGTCGCTTTTGTTGAACGCTAAAGCTCCTTCGCCCCAAAGTTTAAGAGCTTCTCTTTCATATGGGTGGAAAGCGCCAGATTTAGGTTCAGGAATAGAGCCTATTGTTCCATCTGTAAAAGGATCAGAATTTAGGGGAGGATGGGGTAAAGTTGCTTCGGGTTTTTTAGAAAAATATTTGAGAAGTGGGCCGCTAAAAAAATAAATTGATAATGAGCTAAGCGCAAATTTAGAGAGCTGAGTGATGGCGAAAGCAGTGTCGTCTGAGCAATCTAATAGGTCGATAGCCCAATGATTAACAAATGCGTCTAAGTCGTTTGAGTCATAGAGCTTATGAATAATATTCAAGGCCCACACAATTCTTTTTCCGTCAGAATCCCAAGATAAGCATTCAGACGCGACTTTATAAAATAAACTTGAATAATCAGATTGTATTGTCATTTGTTTATTATAAAATGTAAATAATTCTAATTATTATACATTATTTATAATAAAATTATAATATCTATTTTTCTGAATTTAATTTGGTGAGACTTTTTTTGGAAAGGTGCAGAAAGACTGCTGGGATTAAGAAAGAGAGGGTCAGGGCGCCGAAAAGAATGATGGGAAAGGAAGCGCCGATGGTTTCATTCGGAGGGAAAAATCCAAGGACGACCGCAGCGCCGGTGGAGGCAGTCCCTAAAATAGCTGCGATCCAGATTCCCCAGTTTTTGCCAGGAACTCGGTACAGGCCAGCGGCGGGTGGATGGGTTTTGCGCAGGCGGAGCGCAGCGGCAAAGATGAGCCAGTAGTAAATCAGGGCGATTTGACTAGCGAGAATCAGGAGGAACCAATATCCATCATTGATTTTCGGAAAAAGTCCCATGATGAGAGCGAAGCAAGTAAAAATAATCCCTTCTAAAAGCAAGATACCGACGGGGGCGTGATGGCGGTTTGTGTAGGTGAAAATTTTCGGCATGCTGCAGCTTTGGCTGGCCACCTGCAGGCCGCGGGTGGAACTGATCATCCAGGCGGTCACATTTCCCCAATTTCCTGCAAAAATTAAAATCAAAACGAAAACAAAAAGCCAAGGGGCTAATCCTAAGTTTTGAAAAAGGGTAGCAAAAGTATCTAAAAGCCCCGAGACGACATTGATTTGATCTGGGGGAAGGACTTGGGCAATAATCAAGGGACCGGCGATGACGATCAAAAGGATGGCGGCTCCTGCGATAAACAGAGCGCGGGGAATTGTTTTTCTTGAATGTTCCACATCGCCCATATGGACCAAAGCCATCTCTAATCCAGTCAAGCTGATGACGATTTGGGTCAGCACTGCGAAATTGGTATTGGAACTACTTAAGCTGAAAGAAATGGCAGGAGAATTTCCTTTGGCCAGCCAAATAGCGCCTAGGATGCAGAGAAGCAAAATTGGAAAAAGGACTCCGCCGACAGCGCCTATCGAGGAAGTTAAAGCCGAGAGCCGGATCCCTCCCATATTTAAAAATGTGACGCTCCAAAAAAGTCCCAGAACAGTCAAGAGGACGAAAAGTTTATTTGAGGCCACATCCGGATTGAATAAGTAAGCAAGCGCCGACGCAATGAAAGAAAAAATCGTCGGGTACCAAATCAAATTCGCTAGCCACTGGATAGAGACGGTGAAAAATCCCCATGATTTACCAAAGGCTTTTTCTACCCAAACGTAAGAACCGCCTGTAACAGGATGGGAAGAGGCTAATTCGCAGACGATCGATAGAGTAGGAATAAAAAAGATCAAAGCAGCGATCGGATAGAGGATCAAAAGGGCGTATCCGTAAAGGGCGCAAGAAGCCATGAGCTGGAGGCTGGCCACGATCACTACGATCATTAAACCAATCATCCACGCTTTTAGGGGTTTCTTCGATTCCAAGGCGATCTACTCCAAATTTCTTTAGGTTGGAGAGGGTGTAGACACCCTCAGAGCTTTTTCGAAATTCTCAACTCTTTCTTTCAAAGTTATACCCGATCGATTTTTTAAAGTTAAATCGGTTTCCTGTTTTAGAAGTCGGACTCCTTCTTCGTTCTGCAAGAAAAGAGCGTAATCGAGAGGGGTTTTCTCTTGTTGGTCTCGATCATTGAAGATCGTAAAATAGGAATGGATCAGATCCAATAAAACGGTAGGCATCCAGCTCAAAACCACTTTGAATTCATGAGATTGAGCCTTCAAATGGTCGATCATTTTTTTAAGATAGGGGGTGTTTTGTTTTTCGGTCGCCAGGTGATGCAAGGCATTGCGACCCGAAGATGAGCGGAAATCGAGGATTGCCCTAGCAGACATTAAGCAATTCCAGGAAAATTCGGAGATTTTCTTAGCTTTAACTAACTCCAAAAAGGGGGGTTCATCCTTGCTATTTACACCCTCTGCAAGAGAGCGGTGATGTTCTGATAAATAGCGGACGACGTGTTCTTTATTGGACAAAAGCGCCAAATGTAAAGCATTTCTCCGATTTGCAATATAAGTGGAGTATCGCACTGCGATCCACCCGTTTTCATCCACGCTATTTGGATCGGCTCCCTGATCTAAACAACGTTGCACATCTTCTAAATCGCCTTGTGCGGCCGATTTTAGAAATCGAATATCCCAGCATTTAGAACAATTGGCATGTTCTGCAAGATGGTCGGGCGTAGGGGGAGTCTCTCGCAAAGTGTCATGAAGATAAGGCCAGGTTGTTACAAGCTGTAAAGAGGGGGTGGCTGACATAGATAGTAAAAATTTTCGATCCATTTTAGGGGTGAGGGGAATAAAATCGACATTCCTTTTTTTATAAAAAATTTTTGATTATGCGAGGCTTCTTAAAAACCTCCTTGAAAATCAAGGCTCCCCTTTGTTAGACTCGACATAAAAAAGCCTTAAGGACTCAATGAAATCCCACCATCCCCAAGCGAAAACCCCTTTGATCCTCCGTTACCATCGATTAATGGACGCCTTTGCTAAATCGGACGATGAAAGAGATTTTTACTTAGACAAAGTGGAAGGATTTCTCCTCTATGTCGACCTTGATAAATCGATCGAAGAGCTTGAGACGCTGGAAAAAGAACTGATAGACAATCAAGAAAGATATTGTCTTCTTCCAAAAATGACTTTTTATGAAGTGAAAAAGTTCATGGAAGGGTTCGTCCATGAGAAAGTCTACGACATCGATACGAAAGAAAAGCTTCTCGATTTAATCGCAGCCAAAGAAGCCCGCGAGAATTTCCTGGAATTTATCTACGATCATTTAACAGAACTGGAAAAGTGGCAGCTCTACTATCAAGAGCGCTCCCGCATAAGAATCATCGAATGGTTAAGACAGCACAATATTCAATTCGTTTTTGAAGAAGACCTCGATTTAACGAAAAACGTCGTAGAAAAAGTGAAGAGATCTCTCTTCGATGCAAAAGTTCCCAAAGATATCGCCCAAGCGCGCGAAGCGCTGGCCGCGAAGGCAAAGACTTATTATTCGAACGAAGCGCTCAATCCCCGACCGAAGAGAGGCCGTCCTCCGAAGCAGGTAGCGAAGGTGGAACTCGAGCCGCAAATGACGATCGATATTTACACGCAAGTGCCTAATGCCTGCCGTTTGTTCCTTTATATCCCGGATATCGCATCCGCGTCTTCTGTTACCTTTTCTTCCAAATTCGAAACCGAAGAACATCTCCTCGCCTCGCTCCGCGGAAGCCCGCGCCAGCGTGTCGATGAAAAACTTGAAGCTCTTTCTCAGCGTCTTGAATCTCTCCGCCATCTTTCTAATAGGCTGGCAGGCGCTGAAAAAATGTTTGGTGTGGATAAAGGCAAAAAACCATTCCAGCCCTTTTTTAGACCTAAATTTAAAGAAATTAAAGCTGTTGAGCAGCACCCTGACGATAAAGCTCCCAAAATCGAATCTGCCATTGGGGAAATTCTGCCTAAGAAACGGGGTCGTCCTCGTAAAGAAGAGAAGGCAGAAGAGTTCGTGGGGCAAAAACGGCGCCGTTTCGCGATCAAGAAAGTCACTCAAATCAAAACTAAGAAAGACAAAAAATAAAAATTTTTGTGTGTGCTCAGGATATTGGGCATAAACGGGTTAAAATTAACACCGAGCACACCGAGACCGCCGAGGCGCGAAACGCGCAATCAATTATTTTTTTCTTTCTCGGTGCCTCTCGGTGGGCTCGGTGGTAAATATTTGACCCCTGGCTTAGGA
>Ga0075370_10001299_pt1 | contig 10684 bp, 9 predicted proteins | sample EndMethybrTD3035_FD_71398 | JGI IMG/M metagenome (GOLD analysis project Ga0075370, IMG submission 71398) | Populus endosphere microbial communities from Tennessee, USA - Endosphere MetaG P. TD hybrid TD303-5 | ecosystem: Host-associated > Plants > Roots > Endosphere | place: USA: Tennessee... | reverse complement strand
GACCAGGCAGGCCTGTACCGCCTCGGCGCCGTCGTGAGCCGGGCTGACCGTGGCCCCGAGACGGGCCAGCATCTCGGTGGCGATCAGCATGTTGACCGGGTTGTCCTCGGCCACGAGCAGGCGCAGGCCCTTCAGCGGCGCCTCGCCCTCGCCGAAGCCGGTGATCGGCCCGGAATCATCGTCGCGGGCCGCGGGCAGGCCGAGTTCGGCCCAGAAGGTGGCGCCCTCGCCCGGCATGCTGCTGGCGCCGACCTCGCCGCCCATCAGCTGGGCCAGTTCGCGGGTGATCGACAGGCCGAGACCGGTGCCGCCGAAGCGGCGGGTGGTGGAGTGGTCGGCCTGCGCGAAAGGCTGGAACAGGCCGGCGAGCACCGCCGGCGCGATGCCGATGCCGGTGTCCTCCACCTCGAAGCGCACGCGGCCGTGCGCCGACCTCTCGGCGCGCAGCTTCACCTCGCCCTGGCGGGTGAACTTGATGGCGTTGGCCAGGAAGTTCGACAGGATCTGTCGCAGGCGCAGCGGATCCCCCCTCACGCGCCGCGGCACGCCAGGCTCGATGGTCAGCCGCATGGCCAGCCCCTTCGCCTCGGCCAGCACGGCATGGGCGCCGTGCACCTTGTCCAGCAGGTCGTGCAGGTCGAAGGCGATGCGCTCGACGTGCAGCTTGCCGGCCTCCATCTTCGACAGGTCCAGCACGTTGGAGACGATGCCGTTCAGGCTCTCGGCCGCGTCGATCAGGTAGCGCAGGTAGTTCTGCCGGCGCGCGTCGGGCTGCCCCGGCGCGGCCATCAGCCGGGCCAGGCCCAGCACGCCGTTCAGCGGGGTGCGGATCTCGTGGCTCACGTGGGCGAGGAAAGCGCTCTTGGCTTCGTTGGCCGCCTCCGCCTCGGCCTTGGCTTCGGCCAGGGCCTGCTCGGTGCGGCGGCGTTCGGTGATGTCCTCCAGCACCCAGATCGCGCCGGCCGCATCGGGATGGCGCGGGTCGACCAGCTGCGAACGCAGCAGGGCGATGAAGGACGATCCGTCGGGCCGCGGCAACTCCTGCTCGATCTCCACCGGCAGGCCCTTGTCCAGCAGCTCGCGGATCCGCTGCGCGAAGCTTTCGTAGGCCGCCTCGCCGCCGAAGATGACCGCCACCGGCCGCCCGGCCAGGCTGCCCGGCGCCTGCCCGAGCAGCTGCTCCAGCCGCGGGTTGACCCGCTCGATGCGGCGCGAGCGCACGAGGGCCACGCCCACGGCCGCGTGGTTGAGGATGGCGTCGCCCTGCAGGCGCGCCCGCTCGTCGTCCGTCACGTCGCGGGTGATGATCACCGCCACCGGTTCGCCGCTCCACTGGAAGCGCGCGGCCGAGATGACCACCTCGCGCTCGGCGCCATCGGGGCGCAGGGCGGTGGCGCGCAGGCCGCGGACGACGTCGTCTTCCTTGCGCAGGCCTTCGCGCAGGCGGGTGGCGTCCGCCGGGTCGCGCCACATGTCCAGTTCGACGCCGGATTGGCCCAGCACCTGCTCGGGCCGCTCGTAGCCCGTCATGGCCAGGAAGCCCGGGTTGGCCAGCAGGATCCTGCCGGTGCGCAGGCTGGCGACGGTGATGGCATCGGGCGACAGGCGAACCAGCTTGTCCAGCAGGACGCGCGAACGCTCGTGCTCGCGCGCGGCCAGGACCTCGCCGGTGACGTTCTGGCTGATGCCCCACCATCCCACGTGCTTGCCGGTCTCGTCATGGACGGGCTCGCCGTTGCCGCGCACGCAGATGACCTGGCCGTCAGCACATTCGAAGGTGATGACGCGCGATCGATAGGGACGGCGGGTGCGCAGGTCGTCCATCAGCGCGGCCCACTCGGCGTCGCGCACCGTTCGCGGCCCGCCCTCCTGGTCGATGCGCAGGAACTCGGCCACCGTGCGGCCGGTGTGGCGCTCGAAGCTGGGCGAGATGTAGGTGATGACGCCGCGCCTGTCCGCTTCCCAGGTCCAGTCGCTGCCCAGGCGCAGCAGCTCGGACAGCCGGTGCTCCTTCTGCCAGGCGTCGTGCAGGCTCTGGCCGAACTGGCGTCCGAGGATCAGGGCCACGAGCAGCGAGCCGACGACCAGCAGCAGATGCGAGACCAGCCGCGCCGCCGGCCCGTTCGCCTGCGCGGCGGCCATGCCGGCAATCCGCCCGCTCGCCTCGCCCTGGTAGATCACCACCAGCATCGCGATCTGCAAGGCGGCCACCAGGCAGGCCAGGCGCGGCTGCGTCAACATGCCGGTGAGCACGATCAGGACCGCCGCCGCCGCCAGAAGCACCGATGTCAGGCCGAGACCGGTGAACCAGGCGAACAGCGAGAAGCTGCATTGCAGCGTCACCAGCAACACGGCGGCGCCCCAACGGGGGGATGCCCGGCGAGAAAGGAGCGCCGCAGCGGCGGACCCGACCACCAGCACCGCCGCCACCACCAGCCGCCCGACGGCATAGGGGCTGGCCGGGCCCAGGCTGGCTTGCAGGGGCACCGACAGGCCAAGCAGCGCGGCCAAGGTCAACGCGACCCAGAGCAGCGCCCGCACCGCGACGCGGTCGCGCCCCAGCTGGGCCTGGCGGGCGCCCTGGGTGAAGGGAAGCCCGGCGAAGGGGACGTCGGCCTCGACGGTCGGCACGAAAGGACTCCAGGAGATGGTGCAGCATAAGTTACCGCCTGAAGACGCGGCATCGGGTCCTGTCCGGCCCGCTGTGCTCGCTCTCAGGTCGGTGCAGGCTCGGACCGTTCGATGAGTCCGCGCAGCCAGCGGTGCGCCGGGTCCGCGTCGCGCCGCAGGTGCCACAGCATCTCGATGTGGATGCGGCCCAGCTCGAACGGCAGCTCGCGGGTCACCAGCTCCTGCTCGAATCCGGTGGCCGGGATGAAGCGTTGGGGCAGCACGGTCAGCAGGTCGGACCGGATCACGACCCGGCCGGCGGTGAAGAACTGGTTGACCGTCAGCACCACACGCCGCTGCCGCCCCAGTCCGGCCAGCGCCTGGTCGACGAAGCCATGGGCCCGGCCCGAGAAGCTGACCAGCAGGTGATTGGCGGCGCAGAAGGCATCCAGGTCCAGCGCGCCCGGCGCGGCCAGGGGGTGGTCACGGCGCATCACGCAGACATAGCGCGTCTCGGACAGGCGCTGGTGATGCAGCGTCGCGTCGCCACCCTGGGCCTCGATGTGGGCCACCGCCTCGGGGAAGTAGCCCACCGCCAGGTCACAGTCGCCCTGCTCGAGCAGGCCGCGCGGGTCGCGCGTGGTCAGTGGCAGCACCCGCAGGTTGGCCAGCGCGCGCTGCTGCTCGATGTTCGCCACCAGGGTCGGCAGCAACAGCGCGGCCGTCGCATCCGCCATGGCCAGGCGCAGGTTCACCGCATCCCGCTCGGGGTCGAAGGCGGCCGGCGCCAGCACCTTCTGCAAGCCGCTCAAGGCAGCACGCACCTGGGGCCACAGCGCGCGTGCCCGGGCCGTGGGTTTCATGCCGTGGGCGCTGCGCTCGAACAGCGCCTCGCCGACCGCGTCGTGCAGGCGCTTGATCGCATGGCTGACGGCCGGCTGGGTCATCGCGAGGGTCTGCGCCGCCCGGGTGAGGCTGCCCTCGGCCATGACGACGTCGAACACGCGCAGCAGGTTCAGGTCGAGTGTGCGGAAGTTCATGATCGGGTGTGATATTCGAGATTCACATAACCAATGTGAACAATATTCAGTAGACGGAGATACGTATTAACCCTAGGATCACCCCATCGAACCACCGTTGAGGGCCGCCACGAGCGGCAGATCCGAATGAACGCGCCGACCCCACGCCCATCCCCCGCTCCAGGCTCGCGCCGCCAGCGCGCGGCGTCCCTGAAGACCGTCCTCGGCCATCGCCTTCATGGCATGGCGGCGGGCATCTGGTCGGCGCTGGAGACCACCGCCCGGCTGCACGCGGCTTCCGAGTTGCTTCGCGAGGCGAGCCGCCTGCAGGCCAGTGACCCCTCTTTGGCCGACTCGCTTCGTGCGCTGGCTTCCGCCACCACCCCATCCCACTCGCGCGCCGGCACCCTGGCGCGCGCTGCGTGAGGCCGCTACCGCGACCCCTCGCGTCTACCCGGAGCACACCATGACTGCCATCACTTCCAAGACCTTCACCTACGGCCCGAGCCTGAACGTCCCGCGCGGTGCGCGCGCAGCGGCCGACCTCTTCCTGGCCGCCGGCCGACTGCTGGCCGGGCTGATGACGCACAAGCCCCAGCGCAGCCAGGACATGTCCGCCGAGGAAGTGCGCCGCCTGGCCCTGTCGGTGCAGAACAGCGACCCCGGCTTTTCGGCCGACCTGCTGGCGGCACTGGCACGCCACGACGCCGACGCCCGCTGAAGGCCACGGAAGGCCTGCGGCTGGATGAAGCCGCGGGCTTTCCTGCATGATGCGCGGCGAGCCGCCGCGCCACCTTCGCACGGGTGACCTGCAGGCGTGAAGCAACGCCTGCAAGGACCCCATGCCAGTCTTCATCGTCGGTTTCGCGCGCTCGGGCACCACGCTGTGCCAGCGCCTGGTTTCTTCGCAGCTGGGCCTGCCCACCCTGCCGGAGACGCACTTCTTCGAGCGTCTCGACAAGTACCACCCCAAGGACCGGTACCTCTCTTCGCAAGGCGCGCGCGGCTTGCTGGGCGAGTTGTCGGAGCTGCTGCCGATCGACCTCGCCTACTACCGCGACCTGCTGGCGATGGAGCCGGTGCGTATCCGCGACCTGTTCCTCAGGGTCGTTGCCGAGCAACTCGGCAGCCGCACGCTCGCGCTGCGCGGACGCTGGCTCGAGAAGACTCCCTTGCACGCCTTCTTTGCGCCGCGCATCGGCCGCATGTTCTCGCGCGCGCAGTTCATCTGCATGGTGCGCCACCCCGAGCTGGCTTTCGCCTCGCGGCGCGAGCTGAACGAACCCGGCAAGGGCTGGGACGAGCCGTGGCGCCCCATCGAGGTGCTGTGCAAGGAGTGGGGCGACCTGATGGCGGTCATGCGGGCCTTCGACAAGACCCAGCCGGGCCGCGTGCTTTACGTGCGGCTGGAGGATCTGTCCGCCCGGCCGCGGCGCGAGCTGAACCGCATCGCGCGCTTCCTGGACCTGCCCGCCGACGACGCGCAGGGCGAAGTCGATGAAGGCGCCCTGCTGCAGCCCTTCGAGACCTGGAAGGCCGACGCGCTCAAGCCCGCCGACCGCGACATCGCCTTGCGAACCGGCCGCACCCAGCTCGACCCCTACGACCGCTGGCGCGTGCAGACCTTGCTGGCGCCCGAGTTGAAGGCCTTCCGCTACCACGACCCGCAGCTGCAGCCGCCGCCGATGGACCCGCTGCACCGCAAGCTGATCGAGTCGATCGACTGGTACATGAACCCGCGCTACTGAGTTCCTGGCCGATCATGGCCGCCAGGGATAGCCGTCGAACGAGACGTTGGAGGGGATGCCTGCGGCCAGATCAGCTCGAGCTTGCGCAGCGCCCTGAGATCGAGCGCGCCGACGAAGAGGTCGATGACCCGAACCGGGCGGTCTTCGTGGAGGATCCACCATCCAGCCGCTACGAGAACAGAACGCTCGGCGACCGATCGTGGCCTTCGACGGATCGACCCAACCCTTTGCTCCCAGTGCCTTGGCGAGAGCTGTGATCGGATCAGCGCAGGAGCGTTTCCACACAGCCTCGATCTCAAGGGGAAATGAAAAATGGGGGCGGATCTCTCCGCCCCCATGTTCGGGCTGGCGTGCAACGCACCGGCAGGGCGCCGGCACGTCACACCGTCATCCGATGCAGGTCCTCAGCGCGACAGCACCGACTTGCCGCCCGGGGCCGCAAGGGCCGTGCATGCACCCTCGTAGATGGCGACCGGCATATTGTCCTGGAGCACGGTCTTCACGCCACCAGAGATGCCGGTCAGCCTGCCGGTGCTGGCACCGTACTTGAACTTCCAGTTGAGCGCATCCCAACCGTAAGCGGCGGCCGGGTTGCAACCCTTTGCGCCCTTGCAGACGGTCTTGCCCGTGGAGTAAGCAGCCTTGGTCTGGTCACCATTCGAGGCGCAGTCATACCTGATCCAAGTGGCCGAAGTCTCGCTGTTGAACTGCATGGCGTCGCAGTAACCGGCGGCAGAGAAGTCGACGCAGGTGGGGAATGCATACGCTGCCGGTGCAAACGCGGCAGATGCGACAAGAGACAGTCCGAAAAGAATCTTCTTCATGGGTTTACCCCCGATGTGGATGGTTGAACGGCCGTCAAGTCCAAGGCGGAAGAAGCCATACGCCTCCCCCCCCTCAAACGCCCTCTTTCTCGCGGCTAACCCCTGGGTTACAGGACCCCGGACCAGCAGCGAAGTGTGTGGGTGCGCGGATTCTCTGAGCGAGGTTGCGACATCCCTATCCCTCATTCAAGGCCTGGGAAGACCCGGACCGAATTCGAGGGGTTGCCATAACGCCCGAATGAGAGCAAACGGATAGGCCGCGCACTCGACGGCCCGCAGAGGAACCGCGGTCCACGGCGCAGAACCGGCGTGGCGGGCGACATGAAATGAGCGCGCCCATCAACTGTCACCGGCTGCGCGGCCTCGGGCCTCGCGGTCGTCCCGCAAACAGGCGACGAGCCGCTGCGCCGGATCACACGGCGGGGCCACGCACGACAGGAGCGCCAAGGCCCCGCTTCCTTCTCGGGTGGCCGGCACCGCCGGCCGCTCGCCGCGCAGCATCTCGCCCTCGGTCACCGCGTGATAGGGGCCGTGGTCGATCAACAGGCCGTCGCTCGCGCGTTGGACGCTGAAGCTGAAGTCGGTGTTGATCACCCACACGACCGCGCCCGCGACCAGCCGCGTGACGACGAGGGCGAGAGGGCTCGCGAAGCGATGGGGATGGTGCGGCCCGTCTGGAGAAGAGATGGCGGCTGCCGGACTGGCGCCACCGGCAGGGCGAGTTCAAGTCGGGGCCCGCGAGGCCGGAGGCGCTTTCGGCGCACACTGGCGCCCTCTCGCGGCCTCCCTTCTTCTTGCAGACGACAGTGAACGACATCCACCAACTGAGCGCGCTGGAACTCGGCGCGGCCTATGCCTCGCGCCGCCTGTCCCCGACCGAGGTGACACGCGCGCTGCTCGAGCACGTCGCGCGCTGGGAGCCGCACATCGCGGCGCTGTGGCTTCACGAGCCGGATGAAGCCATCGCCCAGGCTTCGGCTTCGGAGCAGCGCTGGGCGCGTGGCGAGCCTTTGGGCCCCTTGGATGGCGTGCCCGTCACGCTGAAGGAAAACATCGCGACGCGCGGCGTGCCGGTGCCGCTGGGCTGCGCAGCGACCGAGCTCGCGCCGGCTTTGGAGGATGCGCCGCCGGCTGCCCGGCTGCGCGAGGCGGGGGCCGTGCTGCTCGGCAAGACCACGATGCCGGATTGGGGCATGCTGTCCTCCGGCCTGTCGAGTTTTCACAGGCTCTCTCGCAACCCATGGGATGTGCGGCTCAATCCGGGCGGATCGAGTTCGGGCGCGGGTGCCGCATGCGCAGCGCGCTATGCACCTATCCACCTCGGCACCGACATCGGCGGCTCCATCCGCCTGCCCGCACACTGGTGCGGCATCGTCGGCTTCAAGCCGAGCCTGGGCCGCGTGCCGATCAAGCCGCCCTATGCAGGACGCGTGGCCGGGCCGATGACGCGCCACGTCGCCGATGCAGCGCTCGCGATGAGCGTGCTCAGCCGCCCGGACCGCCGCGACGCCATGAGCCTGCCGGCGCAACCCATCGACTGGCTGGCGCTGGACCGCGATCCGCGGGGCCTGCGCATCGGCTTGTGGCTCGACGCGGGTTGGGGCGATCCGTTGCAGCCCGAGGTGCGCGCAGCCGTGCAGGCCGCAGCGCTCGCTTTCGAAGCGGCCGGCGCCACCATCGTGCCGGTGAATCCCTTCTACCCCAGGGAGATGGTCGACGGACTCGACCGCTTCTGGCGCATGCGCTCGTGGATGGAGTACCGCGCGCTGCCACCCGACCGGCAGGCCAAGGTGCTGCCGTACATCCGCCAATGGATAGCGAGCGGCGAGCACCTGTCGAGCGAAGAGGTCTTCAGTGGCTACAGCCAGATGGCAGCCCTGCGCGACGCGAGCGTCGCGGCGATGGAAGGCCTGGATGCGCTGCTCGCGCCGGTGAGCCCGGACGTGGCCTTCCCCGCCGAGCAGGCGAGTCCTCGCAACGATCCTCTGCGGCCCTTCGAGCACATCGCGTACACCGTGGCGTTCAACTTCGGCGAGCAGCCCGCCATCGCCTTGCCCAGCGGCATGACGAGCCGTGGCTTGCCCATCGGCCTGCAGATCATCGGCCAGCGCCACGAAGACCTCGGCGTGCTGCAGATCGCCCGCCTGTGGGAGCAGCTGCGGCCTGCGCTGCCGGCCTGGCCGGAGCCGCCGGGGACCGCCGCGGCGCATCCACTACAGTAGCCCTCATGACGTTGCCGACCGCTTCGACCCGGCTCGTGGACCCGCGCGACAACCGCCTGGGCACGGCCTCCCACGAAGCGGCCGACCGGGTCGAGACCGCGCTGTGGCGAATGATGTCCTTCTTCGACACGCCGCTGGCGGATCTCGAAGCCGCTCGTGCGGCGGACGCGGGCTGGGCCCTGCCGCTCGTCATGCAGGCGGGTTTTCTGCTGGGCCTGGCGGAGCCGGCCCACGAGGCCGAGGCGCTGCGCCTGCTCGACGAAGCCGAATCTCTGCTGCCCGCCGCGACCGCGCGAGAGCGCGCGCATTTCGAGGCGCAGCGGGCCGTGGCCGACGGACGCTGGCAGCAGGCCTGCCGCATCTGGGATGAGCTGCTGCTGGAGCATCCGCGCGATGCGCTGGCCCTGCAATGGGCCTGCCTGTGGGACTTCTATCGCGGCGATGCGAACGGCCTGCGCCAGCGTCCCGCCCGTGCCCTGCCGGAGTGGAGCGAGTCCGATCCCCTGTTCCCATGCGTTCTCGGCCTGTATGCCTTCGGCCTCGAGGAATGCAATCTCTACCCGCAGGCCGAGGACATCGGGCGCCGTGCCGTGGCCGGCGACGCGCGGGTGCCGTGGGCCGTGCACGCGGTCGCCCACGTGATGGAGATGCAGGGCCGCTTCGAAGATGGTGCCGCCTGGCTTCGACAGCATCAACCGGGCTGGTCCGAAGGCAATGGCTTCTCGGCCCACCTGTGGTGGCACATGGGCCTGTTCCGCCTCGAGGCGCTCGACGTACCGGGCGTGCAGCGCCTGATCGATGCGCACCTCTGCGGCGACGTGCTGCAGCTGACCGCACAGCGCGTCGATGCCGCCTCGCTGCTGTGGCGCATGCACCTGCTCCAGGTGGATGTCGGCGCCCGCTTCGTCGAGCTTCTGCGCGACTGGCAGCCGGCGGACGAGGACGCCGGGCACTACGCCTTCAACGACCTGCACGTGCTGATCGCCTTGCTCGGTGCCGACGAGCTCGTGCGCGCCGAAAGCTGGATCGCCCGATGCGCGGCGCGGGCGATGTCGGCCGAGGATGCGCGGCGCAGCAACCACGCCATCGCACGCGAGGTCGGCCTTCCCCTCATGCGCGGCCTGCTCGCCTTCGCGCATGGCGACGCGGACAACGCCGTCGCCACCTTGCACACGGCTCGTGCCCAGTCCCAGCGGCTGGGCGGCAGTCATGCGCAACGTGACCTGATCGACCAGACCCTCATTGCGGCATCCGCCCGCGCCAGCCACCGCCACGTCGGCCGCGCCCTGCTCAACGAGCGGCGCCTCGCCAAGCCGATGACGCCCCTGACCCGGCACTGGGCCGAGCAGCTCGGCATCGAGCTCTGAGGACGGCCGACGGTCGGCGACGTGGCCGCTGGTGAAGTGGAGTGGCGCGCTCCGCAGACTGCGCGTTAGCATCCGCCGGAGCCGCTTCGCGGCCGGAGGCCTCGGTCATGTCCCCCTGGAAGTCCTCGCTCGCGTGCAGTGCGCTCGCGTTGCCCTTGTCAGTCATGGTGCTGTCGAGCGCGCGGGCCGCCGACGCCCCGGCGAACCCACGCTACGACGCCGAGCTGGCCACGTCCGTCGGCGCCGACGAGCGCGGCATGCGGCGTTATGTGCTGGTGGTGCTCAAGACCGGCCCCACGCGCGTGGCTGCAGGCCCCGAGCGCGACGAGATGTTCAAGGGCCACTTCGCCAACATCAAGCGCCTGGCCAGCGAAGGCAAGCTCGCGCTGGCCGGCCCTTTCGACGGCGCCGAGGGCTGGCGCGGCATGTTCATCTTCGCCACGCCGAACGTCGACGAAGCCAAGGCCTGGGTCGGCACCGACCCCGTCGTGATGAAAGGCGAGATGGTGGCCGAGTACCACCCGTACTACGGCTCGGCGGCCCTGATGCTCGTCAACGCCGCGCACGAGAAGGTCTCGAAGCAGTCGTTCTGAGGGCCGGATAGCAAAAGGCCCGAGCGGTTTGCGCTCGGGCCTTGCTGGGTTCTGGTGGCCTGGGGCGCTACCTCAAGATGGGCTGGCGGGGGCATCGTTGCTCGATTTCAGCACGTTCTGGTGGATGGGTTACTGCTGGAGTTACTCCAACAACCTGAGCCGCTCTCCGACCGACCGGCGTGTTGGTGTCGATCGCGGCGAGCATTGCGCAGGCCGTCAGGCGGCGCCCTTCTTCCAGGCAGTGCGGAAGCCAAGAGCACGGTTGAGCTCGAACGGGTTGCACGACAGCGCGCCCATAGTC
>Ga0075370_10001297_pt1 | contig 10685 bp, 11 predicted proteins | sample EndMethybrTD3035_FD_71398 | JGI IMG/M metagenome (GOLD analysis project Ga0075370, IMG submission 71398) | Populus endosphere microbial communities from Tennessee, USA - Endosphere MetaG P. TD hybrid TD303-5 | ecosystem: Host-associated > Plants > Roots > Endosphere | place: USA: Tennessee... | reverse complement strand
TGTGCTCCCTCCGGCCCCATGGGGCGCAGATTAGCAGTTTGGGTCTGGGCGAGCTGTCGATCCAGTTTGGCGGTTCGCGAGTGACGGCGCCAGAGTCGTTCTGCTCAGTCGCGGACGGATGGCCTCGAGCGCTTCTGAACGTGACCCCATCCGTCGTCAATGCCCTGCGGGATGCAAGGTCGCCTGCCCCAGATTCCATAGCGGGGTGAACACACCCAGCAGCAAGATTCCGACCATCACGCCCATGACGGCGAGCAGGATGGGTTCGATGGTCTCGGCAAGTTTGCTCACTTCATAGGTCACGTCTTCGGAGTGGATAAGTGCGATCTGCTCCATCATCTCCGCCACCTCGCCCGTGGCCTCGCCGACGCTGATCATCTGCAGCTCCATCGACGTGAAGATTCCCGTAGTCGTCGCGACGCGCGTGAAGCTCTCGCCGCGCTCGACGCCGCGGCGCATCTGCAAGATGCGCTGCGCGTAGAAGGCGTTGCCCACCACTCGCGCGGCAAGTTCGAGCGAAGGTACCAAGGAAACGCCACTGCGGCTGGCCATCGCGAAGTTGCGGCAGAACCTGGCGACGCTGGCCTTGGTCAATATGCTGCCGATAACGGGGATGCGTGTCTTGGTGCGGTCCCAGAGGTAGAGCCCGCGCTGCGTGGCCGTCCATTTGCCGAACAGAAAGACAGCACCGCCGATCATGGCGGCGACGATCCACCACGAGCGTCGGCTGAATTCGGAGATCGCGATCAGCACCTGCGTGATCATGGGCAGCTCGGCGTGCAGGCTCTTGTACGTTGCCGCGAACACCGGGATGACGAACAGCATCAGCACGGCCATACCGATCGCGAGCGCCGACATCACGAAGGTGGGGTAGCGCACCGCCGACTTGACCTTCTTGCTCAGGTCCCGGTCGAACTCGATCTGCTTGTAGAGCGCCCGAAACGATTCGTCCAACCGGCCCGCGCCCTCGCCGACCCGGATCATGTTGACGTAGAACTCGTTGAAGATCTTCGGATGGCGAGCGAACGCGGTGCTCAGGTCCGAGCCGCGGTCCAGGTCGGCACGCACGGCGAGCAGCGCCTTGGCGAGCGCCTTGTTGGCGGTCGAGCGCTGGATGCCCTCGATCGCCAGCAGCAGCGGCATGCCCGCGCGGACCATGTTGGCCATCTGGCGCGTCAGCAGCTGCAGCTCGAGGATCGGCACCTTGTTCTCGCCGGTCAGGTTCGCAAACCATTCCGGCTGCTCCGCGGGCCGCGGCAGTTCCCTGATCCTGATCGGCGAGATGTCGCTCTCCATCAGCCACTTCGCCACGGCCTGTGGGTTGGCGGATTCGATGCGGCCCTGCATCTTCTCGCCGAGCTTGTTGCGTCCCTCGTAGAGGTAGGTCTGCATGGTCAGGGCTCCCGTGTCGATGACCTACTCGGCGATCGTCATCGCCTCGGCGGCCGTGGTTCGGCCCTCGAGCACCATCGTGACGGCGCCGTGGGCCAGGGTGCGCCGTCCGATCTGCTCGCGCGCCAGCTTGTCGATGAGTTGGGGGTCGGCCCCCTGCAAGGCGTCGGTCAGCGTCTCGGTCATTTCGAGCAGCTCGTACACGCCACGCCGTCCGCTGAAGCCCACGCCGTTGCAGCGCGAGCAGCCTCGGCCTTTGCGGAATTGCGCCAGCGACAGCTCCTCCTCGCTCGCGTGGTGGGCCAGCCACGCGCGCTCGTCGAGCGGCGGATCGTAGGGTTCGGCGCAATACAGGCACGCGACCCGCAGCAGGCGCTGGGCCACGACCGCACGCAACGTCGAGGCGATCATGTACCCGGGCACGCCCATGTCCAGCAGCCGCACCGGCGTGCTCGGCGCATCGTTGGTGTGCAGCGTGGAAAGCACCGTGTGCCCGGTCATCGCCGCGCGCACCGCGATGTCAGCCGTCTCGTTGTCGCGGATCTCGCCGACCAGCAGAACGTCGGGGTCCTGGCGCAGCAGCGAGCGCAGCACGCGAGCGAACGTGAGTTCGATCTTGTCGTTGATCTGCACCTGGTTGACGCCGGCGAGGCGATATTCCACCGGGTCCTCGGCCGTGAGGATCTTCACGCTCGGCTGGTTCAGGGTCTCGAGCGCGGCATAGAGGGTCGTCGTCTTGCCGCTTCCGGTCGGGCCGGTGACGAGCACGATGCCGTGCGGCGCGTGGATTGCCCGCTCGAACCCGTCCCACGCCCAGGCCGGCAGCAGGTCTCTGATTCCGTTGCGCTTGCCGCCCTGGCGCAACAAGCGCAGCACGATCGATTCGCCGTACTGCGTCGGCATCGTCGACATGCGGATGTCGAAGCGCGAGTCGCCGGACTTGACCGCGATGCGCCCGTCCTGCGGCAGGCGCCGTTCGGCGATGTCGAGCTGCGCCATCAGCTTCAGGCGCACGATCAGCGCCGACGTGATGCGCGGGTCCGCCTCGACCTGCACATGCAGGACGCCATCGATCCGGAAGCGCACGACCAGTGCGTGCTCCTGCGGCTCGAAGTGAATGTCGGACGCGTTGACGCGGGCCGCGTCGTCGAAGATGGTCTGCAGCAGCTTGACGATCGGCGCATCGGCATCGCTGATCGCGCGGCTCATCGACGTCAGGTCGATCACGTGGTCCTGCTCGCCGATCTCGCGCTCGACCTCGCGCGCGAACGCCCCGATCTGCTCGGTCTTGCGGTACACGCGATCGATCGTCGCCAGCAGCTGCTCGTGGGTGATCGCCGCCATGTCGACGTGGCGCTTGAGCACCGTCGCCAGCTCGTCGTGCGAGCGCAGGTCGGTCGGGTCGACGACCCCCACGAGGTAGGAGTCGCCCCTGTCCTCCAGCACCACGGCGCTGAAGCGGCGTGCCTGCAGCTCGCTGAGCTGGCGCACGATGTCGGGTTGCACGTCGAAGCGGCGCAGGTCCACGAACGGCAGGCCCAGTTGGCGTGCCACGCCCTGGGCGATCTGCTCCTCGCTCGCCAGGCTCATGTCGACCAGGATCTTGCCGAGCAGCTGGCCCGTGCGGCGCTGCTCCGCCAACGCATGGTTCAGCTGTTCGTGTCGCAGCAGGCCCTGTTCGATCAGCACGTTGCCCAGCGCCTGGGCTTTCTGAATGGTCAGCATCGCAAGCTCTCTGTTTCTGACATCACTGGATGACCTCGGTCCAACGGGCGTTGTCCGGGCGCGAGCTGGTCACGACCTGCGGCGTCAGGTCCACACCCTTCAGGCAGGTGAAGCCAGAGGCCCACTCGTTGAAATTGCCCGTGACCCCGCCGAGCGTGAACGGGGTGGTCGCGGTTGCACCGGGAACAAAGAACGCGCAGGTCCCCGCGCAAAGGCTCGCCCCGTCGAGCGCCGTCGTCGGCGCGGCACTCGGCGTGAAGGCGGTGGTGGCTGCGTTCGGCGCGCTGACCGCCGTCACGGTCGTGCCCTGCGGCAGCACGCCGGTCCCCGACTTCACGGCGATCAGCATCGCAGGGACCGTCACCAATGGCTGGCTGGAAGAGGAGGGCAGGTACAGGGTCGGTCCCGGCGTACCGGCGCGCAGGGTGTTGCCCGAAGCCACATAGCTCGCCGCGCCGCTGATCGTGTAGCGCCCGATGCCGCCGGCCGTTTCGGTGAGACCGTAGGCGTTGGATGCACTCGCCTGGCTGGTGATGGTCTGGCCGGTGATCAGGCCCGACAGCGCATCGGTGCCGGCGAAGTAGCAGATCGTGCAGGCCGTGACGTGCAGGACCGTCGAGCTGATCGTCCAGATGCGGCTGTTTGCCGAGCCGACGGTCTGCGTGCCGCTGATCTGGTAGGTGCCGCGTCCGCCACGACCCGTTGTCATGCCACCGGGCTCCGTGCTGCTCAGCTGTGCCGTGATCGTTCCGCAGTTGGCGGTGCAGCTGGGGCTGCCGCTGCCACCGGTATTGGAGATCGAGTCGCCCACGTTGATGATCTGGGTCGGATACCCGGTGAAACTGTTGCCCACCGTCAGCGTGGTGCCGCTGATCGAGGTGGCGTCGGAACCGCTGCTGGTCCAGCGTGCGCCGACAGCTCCGGTGCCGCGCCCCTTGTACGAGGACGCGTTCACGGCCAGCGGAGACGCACCCGTGAAGTTGGGGTTGCGCGCATACCAGATCTCCGCGTTCACGTTCGTCGGCGCCCGCGGAACCGCGGTGTTCGGGTACTTCGCGACCCGCGTCATCTGCACACCCGGGCCGGCGCCGAACGTGACGCTGCTGAGCTGGTCGGTCAGCGTCGTGACGCTGCCCGAGAACGAATACACCAGCGTGTCGCCGCCGTAGCACCAGCTGGTACAGGCCTGCAGGTGAGCGCTTGGCGCGCTGCAGGTGCCGCCGGACGTCGCCGTGCCGTCGTTGGTGGCGCCCGAAACGCTGCCGCTCGCCCCGACGGTCGGCGCAGCGTCGTTCTTGTTGTCGTTCCAGTAGGAGGCCGCTCCCGGGTTGGCGGTCGGGCCCGTCAGCACCGGCGCGCTGGTCCCGAGGAAAAAGGCGCCGACCTCCGCCAGGTTGTCTCTGTCCACCCGCATGGTCTGGTAGATGGGATAGCTGGTGCCCGCAGGAATCAGCACCGAATTGCCCATCAAGCCGATCGCATTGGCGCCATTGGAGGGCGAGCCCAGGTTCAGCTGCAAGCGGCAGTTCGACCCGGCGGCGCAGGTCGCCTGGTTGTTGCCCTGGCTTACGTAGGTCAGGTTGAACACACCGATGCCGGCGACGGCCGCGGCGTTCTTCAGGTTCAGCCGCCAGGTGACCGCCGGGCTGTTGGCGCAGCCGTTGGCGCCGTTGCAGGTGACGCCGTTCGTCACGCTCAGCGCCATGTTCTGGGTGAGCGTCCGGCTGCTGAGCCCGACTTGCCCGGTGGAGGTGACGGTGCAGGCCGTGCACGGCGTCCCGGCGCCGTTGTCGCACACGGCGGGCTCGGACACCGCGGTCACCCTGACCGAGCCGGAGCCCAGTGCATAGTTGCTCGCGATGCCCGTGCAAGCGGCGTTGCTGAAGTTGCCGGCCAACGCGGCATTCACGCCGGCCTGCGCCTTCTCGAGACCACTCTCGGCGAGGAAGAAAGCCGCCGTGCTGTCGCCCTGGCGTTGACCGTCGATCACGTTGCCACCGCTGACGCCGAGCATCTGCGACAGCGCGAACACCACGGTGGCGATCAGGAACAGCATGGCCACCAGTGTGACCATGCCGCGCTGGCACGTCGGGCGAGCGTGGCGGGAGAAGCTGGAACCGATGGCAGCCATGGCAGTCGTCGGCTCGTCAGTCGTTGCGCAAGGCCACGACCGTGCGGGTCTGCGTGGCTTGCCCGCTGGGCGGTTGCAGCGTCAGGCTCAGCTCGACGAAGCGAAGCGCGACGGCGCTGGTCGTCACCGAGTAGTCGACGTCGAGATAACGGATCGCGAAACTGCTGGCATAGCTGGTCAGCACGCGCGTGGCGGCCGGGGCTGCCAGCGTGCCGGCATAGCCCAGGTTCAGGCTGGTGGAGTTCACCGGCATCTGGATGTTGACTGCGATGTCGTTGTTCGCATCCGAGGGGTTGGCGCCGCTGCAGGCGGCGGCCAGGCTGCCCACGGTCTTGTTGAAGACCATCTGGGTGGCGGACATGGTGCTGACGCAGTAGCCGCCACTGGCGGGGTTGAACTTGACCTCGCGAATCTCGCGCGCCAGGCGTTCCAGCAACGCACGGCCGTCGGCGACGGCAGCACTGTCGTTGTTCACGGTGCGGACCAGGTCGAAGCTGTCGACCCAGAAGAAGGTCGCGGTGAGCGCGAGGAAGCCGATCAGGCCGGCCGAGATGACCACTTCCACCAGCGTGAAGCCGTGCTGCAGCCGTCGCGGGGGGCGCGGCGCGGACGGCAAGCCTGTCGCGACGCGGGCAATGATCAGGTCCATGGCCTGTGCGCTTCTCAGTAGGCGCTGAGCTGCAGCGTGATCCGCGTCAGCGTGGCCGCCGGCGCCTGCGACTTGGCAATGCCGATCGTGGCCGTGCAGGTGGCGCTGCTGCAGCTGGTGATGGCGCCGCCGTTGGCATCGGTCAGCGTCACGGTGGGGTTGGCGACAAACCCGCCCACGCCGCCCATCCCGTTGCACAACGTGTTGGCGACGCTCGCATAACCCGTGTTGCGCCGCACCGCCAGCAAGCGCTCGGCGCAGCCGCGCAGCAGTTCGAAGCCGACGAACTGGTCGCGTCCGGTGGTCTGTGTCTTGAAGACCTGGGGCTGCATCGCCAGGATGCCCAATGACACCGCCGTCAGGATCGCGATGACGAGGACGGTCTCGAAGAGGGTGAAGCCGCCTTGGCTGCCCGAAGGCAACGTGCGGGCGCGCTCGCTGACCGCGATCGGGCGCATGGTCAAGGGCTGATGGAGACACGGCCGGTGAGCGCCGCCACCGTGACCGTGTAGGTCGTGTTCGTGCTGCCGGTCTGGTAGCTCAGCGTGAAGCTGGTGTCCGACGACAGTGCCGTGCCGGCGCTGTTCACGGGTTGGCCGAGGCTGTTGAAATACAGCGTGCCGAGACTGCCGACGACGACGCCCTGACTGACTGTCACGCTCGCGTCGGTGTTGCACGGCGCGCTGGCGACACAGGCCGCCGCGACACTGCCGTTGGCACCGGCAGTGGTGACGCTGACGCTCATGCGCTGCCCGCGCACGACGGCCAGACTCTGCGCCCGGCGGATCAGGTCGGCAACGGACTGCACCTGTGTCGGCAATGTCAGCGTGCCGGGCGTCACCAACTTCATCATCGCGAACTTCACCAGGATGGCGAGAACGACGACGGTGAAGATCACCTCCAGCAGCGTGACGCCGGCGCTGCGTCGCTTCGATCTGCCGGTCGCGTGCATGTCCGGGCCCGGCTTGGCGATCCACGGAAGACCGGGCTCGGACAGCATCACGTCATCAGGCGCCGTAGGCGTTGAAGGCGAACGTGACTGGCGTCGCGCCGGGGCCCTGCACGGAGCAGCCGGCGCTTGCGACGCCAGGCGTCAAGGCCGTCGCGCCGCCGATGACCGTGTAGCCCGCCGGAAGGTCGGCGAGCTGTGCCGCGGCGGCAGCCAGCGCAGCGCAATCGGCCAGCGGGTAGTACGTGAATCCAGCGGCGGGCGCGGCGATGGCGCCGGGCACCTTGGACCTCGCGTAGTTCACCGAGCTTGCCGAGGCCAGCGCGGCGCCGACACCCGCCGCAACGCCCTTCTCGGCGTCGCCGGTCAGGGTCTGAAATCTGGGAATCGCCACCGCGGCGAGCACGCCGATGATCACGATCGTGATGATCAGTTCGATCAGCGTGAATCCCATCTGGCCAGGTTTCTCGATCTTCGTCTGCATGAGTGACTCCTTGATGTGAATGAGCTCGAGGTCGAACGAGACGCTAGTGCTTCGCCTTCCTCCCCGACTAGACGACATGACTAGCGGTGGGCGCAGATTAGCCGCGCGTGTTCGCGCGGCACATCGCTCAGCCGCGGGAGGAGTTTTCTCCTAGTCGTTCCTGGATGTCGTTCGACGCCGACACGCACTTCCTCCCAGGAGAAAGTCAAACTTTCTGACGATTTTTGGATGTCGCGGCGCACACCTGCGGCGTTCCTCCACATCGAACGCCGGAGTCGCTCGCACCGTCGCCTTTCTGCCTCACCGGGTTGCGGGGGGAGCTTTGTACTTTTGCGGCAATTTTCAAGATTGCGCTCATACAGTACGCATGCCTCGAAGCCACGGCTTCCCAAGTTCCACTAGAGTGAAATTGCAATGAAATTTGGAACGAACAGCAAAGGTTGGACGGTCGTCGATGGCGGCGACGGCGCGTCGCTGTGTGCCGTGAGCGTGAAGACCTCGGTTCGCAACGACGAGCGTCCGCAGGTGCTCGCGGTCGCCGAGATGCCCGGCTCGGACATTCAGCTCGACGCGGCAACCCTGCGCAGTTTGATGAGCCGCGTGGACCGCAGCCTGCCCGTGCTGACGACGCTCGCACGCTCGCAGTACCAACTGCGCGTCATGCCCGAACCGGCGGTGCCGCAACGCGAGATGCTGGCCAGCCTGCGCTGGTCGCTCAGCACGGAGGGCGACAGCCCGCTCGAAGACTTCAACCTGGCCTGGATGCGCATTCCTACCGAGGAGCTGCTGCCGGCGCGGCCCAGGCAGGTGTATGCCGTGATGACTCCGACCGCCCCGTTGAACGCACGCCTGGCCACGCTGCGCCTGGCCGGCGTCAGGCCCAAGGTCGTCGACATCCGCGAGACGGCATTGCGCAACATTGCCGGCGCCCTCGAGCGTGCCGGCGAGAGCGTTGCGCTGGTCAGCGCCGATGCCGAAGGCGTCGGAATGACATTCACGTACCAAGGTTCGCTGTACCTCGACCGCCACATGGACCCGCCGCCCGTGTCCGAACCTGAGGCCGCGGATTCGGCAGCTCGGGCTCAGCTGCACGAACGTGCCGGCATGCAGCTGCTGCGCTCGATCGATGTGATCGGCCGGAGCTACCCGTTCATGTCCGTCGAGCGGGTGGTCGTCGCCGCCGCACCCGAAACCTTGGGGCTGTGCGAATTCCTCACGGCACAGCTTCCGCTGAAAGTCGAGCCGCTCGACCTGAACCAGGTGTTCGACTTGAGCAAGGTGCCCGAGCTTGCGCAGTCGCCCGCACTGCAGGCGCGCTGCCTGGTGCCGCTGGGTGCCGCGTTGCGCGGCGCGAGGGCCGCGCCATGAAAGCCCCGGTCACCCACATCAATCTGCTTCAGCGCGCCGCGCCGGCCCATCCGGTCGGTTGGGCAATGGTGGCCTTGCTGGTGTTGACGACGATCGGCCTCGTCTACCACGGCATTCAGGTACGCGCTCAAGCGCGCGAAGCCACGCGCCTGCGCGACGACGTGGCCCAGCAGCTGAAGAGCGCTCAGCAGCGCATGGCCATCCAGACCGGCGAGCAGGTCAAGAGCGCGCAAGCCATCGCGCTGCGCAAGGAGATCGACGCGCTGCAGCCGCAGTCCCAGGTCGCGCAGGCCCTGATCGATGCGATGCAGTCGGGAGGCTCCGGCCAGCCCGAGCAGTTCGCGAACACGATGACGGCGATGACCGGCTTGAGCCAGCCGGGCCTGTGGTTGACCGTGATGACCATCAGCGCCGGCGGCAAGCGGCTCGAGCTGCAGGGCACGGCCAGCAACGGCATGGCGGTACTGCGCTACGCGAGCCGTGCCAACGAAACCCTTCGTCCGCTGACGCTGCATCTGGATGGCCTGGAGATGCAGCCGGCTGCACCGGGCGCGGCGGCTTCGGCACCGGACGCCGGAACCGTGTCGTTTCGCCTGCACTGAGTGAGCACCATGCAAACCAAGCTGCTGCCATGGATCAACCGGCTCGAAGCGCTGTCGGCGCGCGAACGGGCGATGGCCCTGATCGGCGCACCGCTCGTTCTCGTGATGATCGGCGAGTTGCTGGTGTTCGGTCCGGCTCGCAACCAGGTTGCCGATGCGCAGAAGCAGGCCGATCGCCAGCAGACCGAGATGAAGTCTCTGAATGCCGCACTGGCCGCGCTGCCCGTCGTCGCGCCGTTGCCCGGCGCCGATCAACTGCTTCGGCAGCGTGACGAGCTGGAGCGGCAGATCGATGCGGCCCGCACCATCATGGCCGGTGTCGACCAAACCGTCGACTGGGGCACCGTGGTACGTGCGACCGCGACAGGCACGCCGGGACTGACGCTCGCGCAGCTCAAGACGATGCCTGCCGAGGTGATCTTTTCGCCGTCCATGGTCAAGCCCGCTGCAGGCGCTGCGTCGCGCCCGGCCGCGGCGCCTGCCCGGCAGCCGGCCGGCGGCAACACGATCTATCGCCACCGTGCGGAGCTCACCGTGCGAGGCGATGTCGGCGCCTTGCTCGGCTACCTGCAAACCTTGCGACAGGTTCCGGGCGACCTTCGTTGGGAGCGTCTGCAACTGAGCGTCGTCGGATACCCGCAAGCGAGCGTCCAGCTGAGCCTGCAGACACTGAGCAGCCGCGCCGAGACGCCCTTCAACTGATCGCCACCGATCGCCACAAAGGCTCGCCATGAAAGCAACCCCATCGATCGACTTCAGTGCGCCCGCGTGGCTACGTGCCGGAAGCATCGTGGTGCCGTTGATCGGCCTGGGCCCGATCTGCCTGGCGGCCGACTCCGTCAGCGGGCTGGACTCGGCGTTTCGCCCGCAGCTCGGCGCCGAGCCTCCATCCGGCGGCGGCACCGGCGAGCGGCGCGGTCCGAGCCCGACAGGGCTGCGGGTCGTCGTGTCGAGCGCCGCGCGCTCGGTGGCGTCCATCGACGGGCAGATCGTTCACGTCGGCGACACGGTCAATGGCATGCGTGTGACCCAGATCAACGCGCAAGGAGTCGTCCTGCAAGGGGAAGGCGGCGTCAGCGAATCGCTGACGGTCACGCCGTCGGTGGTCAAGCGCAGTCACCTCGCGCGGGCAACGCGCAGCTCGAATGGAGATCGTCAATGAAGTCGTCGTCCGTCCTCCTCGGCATTGCGGCGCTGCTGAGCGCCTGTGCTGCCTCCTACCCCGCCAAGGATCGTTCGACACAACTGCGGATCGATGAAGAGATCAAGCAGGCGGCCACGCCGAAGCCGGCAGCCCCGGTCGCGGTGCCTCCGGCCGTGAGCCAGTCGCTGCTGCCGCCGCTGCGCAACACGCTTCCGCGTGCCCCGGCGTCGCAACCCGAACC
>Ga0075370_10001296_pt1 | contig 10687 bp, 9 predicted proteins | sample EndMethybrTD3035_FD_71398 | JGI IMG/M metagenome (GOLD analysis project Ga0075370, IMG submission 71398) | Populus endosphere microbial communities from Tennessee, USA - Endosphere MetaG P. TD hybrid TD303-5 | ecosystem: Host-associated > Plants > Roots > Endosphere | place: USA: Tennessee... | reverse complement strand
AGGCGGCGCAGGCTGTTGTCGATCTCATCGAAGATCGCCTTGCGCGACAGGCCGGCGCCGTTCGGGCCGGGACGCATGCGATTGAACACCTTCGTGGCGAGTACGATGTCTTCGCGGCGGGAAAAGTCCTTGATGGCGCGGCCGACGATCTCTTCCGATGAGCCGTTGGAATAGGTGTTCGCGGTGTCGAGGAAATTGATGCCGGCCTCGATCGCCTGCCGGAGCAGCGGGCGGCTCTCCTCTTCCTTCAGCGACCAGGCATGCGTGCCCTTGTTGGGGTCGCCATAGGTCATGCAGCCCAGGCAGATGCGGGACACTTCAAGACCGGTTTTGCCAAACTTCACGTATTCCATCAATCGTCTCCATCCTGTTCTGGATATCCGATAGGCAGGCGCTCCGCCGTCGCAATGGGGCAGAGTGGATGTGCCATCATAATCAGACTAGCGGAGCAAAGCTCCACCGATTAGCTCAATAATTCGCGATAGGCTTTGAAGCAGCACTAAACAAAGATGGCGCAGTTTGTGGGGATTGCCATACCGAGGCATTCAAACGCAGGCACTGGTTGTGTAACGATGGCGGTTCGAGCAGCCGGAGAGCTTCCATGCGTTTCATTCGATTCTTCCGGGACCGCCGCCCGCTTGCGGCCGCGATCATCGGCCTGGTCCTTGGGCCAGCCATGGTCATGGCCTATCTCGGCAAGGGGCGTCTGGCCGTTGCCTATCTCCTACTCTCCAATCTGGCGGTGTTTTTCGCAGTCTTCGCGCTGCCGCAATTGACCCTGATGGCGGCTGCGGCGGTTGCGGCGGCGTGCTTCCATCTGCTCGGCTGCATCCACGGCTATTTGCTGGCGCAAAGAGGAACGGTCGATTGGCAATATCGCTGGTTCTCCCGCTGGTACAATATCTTCCTGTTTTTCTGGCTGTTGCCGATCGTCGTCGCGCTCCTCATCCGCTCCTTCGTCGCCCAGCCTTTTACAATCCCTTCCGGTTCGATGATGCCGACGTTGACGCCGGGTGATTATGCCTTCGTGACAAAATTCAACTACGGTTATGGGCGCTATTCCTTTCCGTACCGGGCCGACTGGATTCCGCTGAAAATGTTCGGCGCGAAGCCCGAGCGAGGCGACGTCGTCCTTTTTGCCTATCCTCCGGCGCCGGAGGTCGACTACGTGAAGCGCGTCATCGGATTGCCCGGGGATCACGTCCAGATGAAGGGTGGAATCCTTTTCATCAACGGACAGGCCGTGCCGCGCGATGCCGAGGGCACGATCACATCGACTTACAGCATGGAGCCGGGTGTGCTTCCCGTCTTCGGCGAGGTTCTGGACAACGGTATCCGCTATCGGACGCTCGATCTCTCGCCGAATTCCCGAGCAGACAATACCGGCGAATACAGCGTGCCCGAGGGACATTATTTCGTCATGGGCGACAATCGCGATAATTCCAACGATAGCCGCTTCGATGTCGGCTTCGTGCCGGAGGCGAATATTTATGGCAAGTTCTGGCTGTTGTTTCACCGCGTCGGGACGAAGACCGGCTGGTCGCTTGTGCGCTAGGCGTGGCGGCTACACTCGGTGGGACTGGGCTATCCCAATTGTTTTCTTGAGTAGCTCGCTTGGGAAGTGCGATCGCCCGTTGACCAAACTTGGCAACCCTTATATGAGTGAGACAGGTCTGTATCATTAAGGGCTTTGCCATGCCGCTACGTGCCGATGCCACCGAGAAGCGCCAACATATTATCAAGACCGCCTATCGCCTGTTCAAGCGCGACGGTTTCCACGCCACGGGGATAGACAAGATCATTGCCGAGGCTGCAGTCGCCAAGATGACTATGTATCGGCACTTCCCAAACAAGGATGGGCTGATTGTCGAGGTTCTGGATTGGCGAGCGGAGCGCTTCAATCGCCAACTCGACCAGCTGACCGGAACATCGATGACGCCATACGAGAAGATCGTGGCGATTCTGGACTGGCACGAACGCTGGTTTGAGAGACTGGATTTCCACGGCTGTCTCTTCCAGCACGCGATTGCCGAGTTCGGAGAGCCTGCTCATGCCGCGTTCGAGGCGGTTGCACGGCAAAAACGCGGCCTGCAACAACGGATGCGGGATATTCTGGCGCAGGATTTGCCCATTGATCGGGCCGAACACGTCGCCACAACCCTGTTCATGTTGATCGAGGGCGCAACGCTGCTCGCCCATATGGGACAAGGCAAAGCAGCAATTGCCAGCGCCCGAAGGGCAGCGGCCGATGTTATGGCATCGGCGGGACCGCCTCAATGAGCGCGGCTGTCATCGGTCTCGCGCTGTCCGCCGCAATCCTGCACGCTACATGGAATGCCTTCTTGCGAAGCGGCGGTGACCGGCTCTGGACCGTGACGGTCATGAGCTTCGCCAGCACGATCGTCGCGCTTCCCTTTGTGTTGATCTATCCCTTACCGGCGTCGGGGGCTTGGCTCTATATCGTTCTCTCGGCTGCCCTTCAGGTGGGATACAGCATCTTTCTCGTCGCGGCCTATCGTTACGGGGAGTTGGGGCAGGTCTATCCGATTGTGCGAGGAACGATCCCGCTGCTGGTGACGGTCGGCGGTTTCATCATCACTGGCGACGAAATCAATTCCTACCAGATTGCCGGCGTCGTCCTTGTTGCTTTAGGGATTATGAGTCTTGCTCTGGGGAAGGGGCGAGCCTCCACCTCATCCATTCTGTTCGCGTTGGTGACAGGGGCAATCATCGCCGCCTATGCGACAGTCGATTCCATCGGAGTGCATCAAACCGGGCAAAGCGGGGCCTATACGGCTTGGGTGCTTGTGCTCTACGGGGCATTCCTGCTGGTCGCATTCCTCGTTCTGCGTCGGCGGCTCGTCGTCGACTTTCGAGCACCGGATACATGGAAGGCGCTTGGAGGCGGTCTGGTCGCGATGGTTGCCTATGGCTTCATTGTTGCGGCATTCGCCCTCGGGCCGGCCGGCCCGATCACGGCACTACGGGAAACAAGCGTCGTATTCGCTGTTCTAATCGGCTGGCTGTTTCTCGGTGAAGCCCTCGCTGTTCGACGTATCATCGCCTGCGTGATCGTTGCGTCAGGTGCAATCCTGCTCGGGCATTAAACACGACCTTGGCGTGAAACTCTCGATTGGCGCATCAGTTCGTGAAGAGCCTCGAAGTATTGTTCAATAAATAAGGCGATTCGTCCGCTGGGGAGGGTGGCAATCTCAAATGTTTCCTTGAACCCCAAGGGCGACAGGTGTTAGCTGCGCTGCAACATTTTCCGGAATTCCGCATGAAACTGCCCCCGCGCGACACCTATGAGGCCCTTTACCGTGATTTTCGCTGGGAGATTCCGGCGAAATTCAATATCGGGCGTGCGGTCTGCGACGATTGGGCCGAGCGGGAGCCGGAGCGGATCTGCCTCGAACATTTCAGCCCGGATGGCCATCATCTCAGCCTGAGCTATGGCGAATTGCGAGATCGGTCTGCCGCCTTCGCCAATGCTTTGAGGGCGCTCGGTGTTGAGCGGGGCGATCGGGTGGCGCTGCTCCTGCCGCAAAGTTTCGAAACGGTTGTCGCGCATGTCGCGATCTACAAGATGGGCGCGATTGCCCTGCCGTTGGCGCTGCTCTTCGGTGCGGAAGCGCTGGAATATCGGCTGAAGGTCTCGGGCGCCTCGGCCATCGTCACCAACCGGTTCGGCCTCGAGCGGCTGCGGCCGATCCGCGGTCACCTGCCGGAACTGACCCATGTGATCAGCATCGATGGCGGCGAGGACGGGGTGGCCGGCTTTGCCGATCTCGTCGCTGCGCATCCGCCGCTCTTCAAGGTCGCCGATACCGGCCCGGACGATCCGGCGCTGATGATTTTCACCTCCGGCACGACGGGGCCGCCGAAGGGTGCGCTGCATGGCCACCGTGTTCTGCCGGGGCATATTCCCGGCATGCAGTTTGCCCACCAGGGTTTTCCGCGGCCAAGCGACAAGCTCTGGACGCCGTCGGATTGGGCCTGGGCGGGCGGTCTTCTGAACGCGCTGCTGCCAAGCTTGATGCTCGGCGTGCCCGTCGTTTCCTCGCCGGCGCAGAAATTCGATGCTCACACGGCCTTCCGCATCATGGCCGAGATGGGCGTGCGAAATGCCTTTATCCCGCCGACGGCGCTGCGGCTGTTGAAATCGGTCGACAATCCGCGAGCGCTTTATAACCTCAAGCTGCGCACCGTCGGTTCGGCCGGCGAGGCGCTCGGGCGCGAGACCTATGAATGGGCGCGATCCGCCCTCGGCGTGACCGTCAACGAGTTCTTCGGCCAGACCGAGTGCAATTTCGTTCTGTCCTCCAGCGCCGCTTTCGGCGTCAGCCGTGGCGGGGCGACTGGCAAGCCGGTGCCCGGCCATCGCGTGGCGATCGTCGATGCCGAGGGCAGGGAGGTGTCGGTGGGCGAGAGCGGGCAGATCGCCATAAAGCGGCCCGATCCGGTGATGTTCCTCGGCTATTGGCAGGACGAAAAGGCGATGGCGGCGAAATTCGCCGGCGACTGGATGCTAACCGGCGATCTCGGCCGGCAGGATGCGGAGGGCTATATCTCCTTCATCGGCCGCGACGACGATGTCATCACTTCGTCGGGCTATCGCATTGGCCCCAGCGAGATCGAGGATTGCCTCGGCGGTCATCCGGCCGTGCAACTGGCGGCGGCAGTCGGCAAACCGGATGCCGTGCGTACCGAGATCGTCAAGGCCTATGTGGTGCTGGCACCCGGCCACGCGCCGAGCGAGGCGCTGGCCGTTGAAATTCGCGACTGGGTGAAGACCCGGCTCTCCATGCATGAATATCCGCGCGAGATCGAATTCGTCGACGAACTGCCGCTGACGACCTCCGGCAAGGTGATCCGCCGCTTGCTGCGCGACCGGGCCGCCGCCGAGACCGTTGATACGAAAGACTAGCGCTTTGTCAGCGACAAGATCTTCTGGCGCAGCAGCTTCGCCATGTTGCGGGTGCTGCGATACATGTGCAACTGCGCCGCCACTTGCCGCACGTCGCGGTCGCCGTTCTGGGTCAGGCCGATAATCAGCGTGCCCATGTCCTCGCGCTCCTGCCAGAAGCGGCTCATGACGGGATGGTCTGGTGCAGCGCAGGAATCGGAGCGGACGATGTTGGCGTCGTCGAGATGCCATTCCGTCAATTCGCCCAGCAACAGCTTGCCCGGGGAATAGCGAGCATAGTCCTCGTTATAGGCGGTCTTCCAGGTATAGGCTTCGCCGCCCATCATCAGTACGATCATCGAGGCGATCGCCCGGCCGTTGAGGTCGATGGTGTGAATACGCACGGCGTCGACGGCGGCAAGATTGGAAACGGCTTCACGGGCAAAGGCCGCGTGGTGACGGTCGGTCACCAGCGCACTGCGCTTCTTGCCCTTCCAGCCGCTCGCCTCCAGCGCCAGGAATTCCTCCATGCGCTGATGGATCTCGCGCGGCTGGCGGGCGACGGAGTAGACAACCTCGCCGTGGCTTTCCAGCAGGCGCCATTGCCGGCGCATCTCGCGCAGATGCGCGTTCGAGATCGTCCGCTTGAGGTAGGCGAGCGCATCGTCGCTGTTGTGGAGCATCGGTCGCCGATAGGGGTTGGCGACGGTCAGCGGCAGGTTGCGGCCGATGGCGACGGCCTTTGCCATCTGCGCGAAACGGCCGTTCAGGCGGATATCGGGCAGCACCAGCATCGTCGGCAGTTGCAGCTCACGCTGGATCAGCGCCTCGAAGAGATTATCGAGCGTTTCGCCAGCCTCCTCGGCATCCACCAGCGGTGTACCGAGCGGACCGAAGGAGTTCGACCAGACGCGGATGATCGAGGGGCCGATGGCGAAACCTGGCTTGTCGACGGTAAAGGGCATCAGCAGGCGCATGCGGCTGCGGGCGCCGCTTTGGTCGCGCATCAGCGCAAGGCGGATGTGCCGATCCTCGAGGCGCGGCATGGCCGGCGCCAGGAAGCGGCCGGAAAAGAAGACATTCGGCTCCATCGCGCGGTTGGAAAGGAAATCCAGCTCGTCCTGCAGCTCATAGCCGAGCTTGCCGGGATAGAGGCAGAGTTCGCGGCCGGTCCGGCCGACCTCGACGCGGGCCTCGGCCTTGGGCGGCTCGAAATGCAGCGCCGCGAGCGTATGCGTGAGCGCATTCACTTGGCTGTCGGTGCTTTGGGTGAAGGGAGCGCGCGCCATGGTCAGAGTGCCCCGCTGGTTGCTGGTGTCATCGGTCTGCGGATGAGGGCGAAAAGCACGATGCCGAGCGCCCGGCGCACGGCAATGTGCAGCAACACGGCCTCGACCGCCATGGCGCTCGCCGTGGCGATGGCCGCACCTTCGATCCCGAAATGCGGAATGAGTAGGAGGTTGAGGCCGATGTTAGCGACGAGCGCGGCAGCATAGAGATAGACGCAGAGCATCTGCCGGTCCGCCATCATCAACAGTATCTCGGCCGGTCCGACCAATGCCCTCACCAGAACGCCGGCAAGCAGAATGGCGATGACCACCCGTCCTTCGGTAAAGGCTGCGCCGAACAGCGAGAGTAGGAATTGCCCGGCGGCCAGCACGACAAGGCCGACGGCCAGCGCCGGAAAGAAGGTCCAGCGCGTGGCCTCGGTCGCGTAGGCTGCGAGCTTGGTCCGGTCGTTCTCGGCGATGATGGCGGCAAAGCGCGGGCCGATGGCCGCCTTGACGGCGAAATAAACGAAATGCACCAGCGCCATGATCTTGGCGGCGGCGAAATAGACGGCGACCTCGCCAGGGTCGAGGAAGATACCGACCACGACGACATCGGAATTGGTCAGCAGATAGCCGACGCCTTCGACCAGGAAGACCGGGAAGGCGACGGCGAGCCAGGCGTTGAACTCGATGGTTTTCGGGCCGTTCGGATAGTAACGGCGCAGGCGGAAGGTGACCGCGAGATACTGGCAGAGGACGGTCACGAATGCGGCTGCAAGCGCTGCCATCATGGCGGTGACCGCATCATGCGCGGCGCCGGCGAGGATTGCGGCTAGCATAAAGAGCAGGATCAGCGTCGGGCGGATGAGGAAGGTCGGGCTCAGGGCCATGACCGGCCAATGATTGGCGCGCGCCGTGCCGTCCAGCACGTCGCCGAGCGCGATCATCGGCACGGCGATGAGGCCAAGGAAGATCGGCATCACATAGTAACTTTCCATCATGCCGCTGAAGGCATGGAGCGCCGCCATGCCGACCAGCGCCAGTCCGCCGGCAACGGAGAGCACGAAGAGGCGCGCGGTGCGGTTCAGGCCGCGAATTGCGTCGTGATTGCCGCTGGCGTCATATTGCGGCAGGAAACGGATGATGGCGGTCGGGAAGCCGAGGCAGGCGAGATTACCGAACAGGATCATCAACACCCAGACGAAGACGAAGATGCCGTACTCAAATCGGCCCATCATGCGGGCAAGTGCGATCTGCGAGACGAAGGCGAGGGCGGCACCGGCGATGCGGATGGTAAAGGCGATGAGCGCCATGCGTTGGGAGACGGATTTTTCGTCGGTGCCGGTAAGAAGAGGGGCGAGTTTGCGCAAATATGGCGACAGCACGATCCGCAGCCCGGACGGCAGCATTCTCTCAGCTGTTTGAAAGACCGTCATGATCGTTACGCAATACTTTAAATATGAGCTCAACCTCGCGATAGCTTTGGCAGAGGAGGGTTAAGAATCGGTTCTTATCGCGGGTAAAAATGACATGGGGAGCGGTGTGGTTGTTTACCAAATGCCATTTGGAGGGAGCAGCGATCGGCAGCCATCTCTATTGGTACCCGCGCAAGAATCGGGTGGTCCGTGGTGGGCGCAGCGCACAGAGTCCATGGATCACCAGTGGAGGATCCACATGCTCACGCTTTACGACTATCTGCCGTCACAGAACGGCTGGAAGGTCAGGGTCCTGTTTGGGCTGCTGAACATTCCATACCAGAGCCGCTTGGTGTCGATTTTCGAGGGTGAGGGTCGGACGGATGCCTTTCTCGATCTTAACCCGGCAGGCGGCATTCCCGTTCTTGAACTGGAGGATGGGCGGGCGATCGCTGAATCAAACGCCATCCTTGCTTATCTCGCCGAAGGCACGCCATTTTTCCCGGCGGAGCGCTATCAACGCGCCAAGGTCATGCAGTGGCTGTTCTTCGAGCAATATCATGTCGAGCCGGTCATCGGCACGCTGCGCTTCTGGACGTTGACGGGACGGCTCAAGCTAAATCAGGCCATGGTTGCCGCCAAACGCGCAGCCGGAGCTCGTGCTCTCGCTGCGCTGGAGCGTGGCCTTGCAGATACGCCGTTTCTTGTCGGCAATGAGTTTACGATCGCGGATATCGCGGTCTACGCCTATGGCCACCGAGCGGAGGATTGCGGCTTCGCTCTCACCGATTATCCAGCACTTGCCGCCTGGTTTGATCGCGTGCGGGGGATCATCGGTTCCGGCTATCCGATCTATCCATATAGCGACGATCCGCATTCCGCTGTCTGAGTACGCTGGGTCCGCTTGCGAACCGGCACCACGTCGAAGCCGCTAGATTGAGTCATTCTCCGATCGTTGCATAGGCAAAATGCCGCCCGGAGGCGGCATTTTATCGATCGATAGATGGCAATGTCGCTGCAGTTGGTGCTGCGGACATCATCGCGTCATTGTGCGGTTTTCTGGGGCGCAACCTTGTCCGATACGAGCTGGCCGCCCTTGGCCCAGTGTTCGCGAGAAATCTCGCTGATCAACACATCCACACTGTCTGTCGGGCAAGCGAGCGTTTCAGCGGTAATCTGAGTGACCTTGCGGACGAAATCACGCTTTTGCTCGAGCGTTCGGCCGGGATGCATTTCGAGGTGAATTGTTGGCATTGGAGAGCTCCTGTTTCACTGCCTTCTCGCATTGAGATGGCTGAGGCAAGGGAACTATGACCGCTGGCTTGCCTGCGATAAACGTGCTCTATGTTCATTCATTTAGAACCTCTGGGTTTATAATATGGATAAATTATCCGGTATGGCCATGTTCGTGCGGGTGGTCGAGCACGGCAGCTTTAGCGCCGCGGCCGACGCTGCCGGAGTGTCGCCGACCATGGCGGGCAAGCAAATCCGGGCAATAGAGGCACATTTGGGAGCTCGCCTGCTGCACCGAACCACCCGGCGTCAGCAGCTCACCGAAATCGGCCGGCTGTATTACGAGCGCTGCAAGCAAGTGTTGGCCGATGTGCAACTGGCTGATGCAAGCGCAAGCGAATTGCAAGCCGAGCCCCGTGGTCTCCTGCGCATCGTCTCCCCTGTTACTTTCGGAAGTCATCGCCTGATGCCGGCACTGTCCGACTATCTCGCCATGTACCCAGCCGTGAGCGTCGACGTCATGCTGGACAACGGGGTGCCGGACCTGTCGCGGGAAGGCTGTGAACTTGCAATCAGGATAGGCAGTGTCACAGAGGTCGATTTGGTGGCGCGTCCTCTCCAGCCATATCGAAGAATAATGGCCGCCTCAGCGTCCTATCTGGAGCGGCGGGGCACGCCGGTACACCCGAGGGATCTCTCCGCGCATGACTGTCTCGGCCTCTCCTATTGGCGCCACCGGGATCAGTGGCACCTGTTCGGCCCGGATGGCGAATGGCGGTCCGATGTGAGCGGGCGATTGTCTGCCGACAATGGTGATGCACTGCGCGTAGCGGCCTTGAATGGCGCGGGTATTGTTCTTCAGCCGGAAGTCATGCTTGCTGATGATCTCGCTAGAGGCCGCCTTGTGCAGGTTCTGCCCGAATGGACGCCCGTCGCCTCACCGATGTACCTGCTATATGCCGTGGATCGCCGGCCTACCGCGAAACTGCGCAGCATGATCGATTTTCTGCTGAAACGCTTTGGCGCATCTGCTGAATAGCGATCCCCGCTGCATGTCGCTCGGGAGTTTCGGGCGAACAACGCTAGTCTGCATTGCGCACAAAAAAATGCCGCCCAAAAGGCGGCATTTTGATTGTTGCTAAGAGATTGCGAAGCCTCAAACCACTTCGTTGTTCTCGAATGCTCCGTGGCAATGCTTGTACTTCTTGCCGGAGCCGCAGGGGCAGGCCTCGTTGCGGCCGATGCGGCCCCAGGTCGTCGGGTTCTGCGGGTCGCGGTTTTCCGGAGAAACGACGGTCTCGTTGATCATAGCGAGCGGCGCGAATTCGTCTTGGCCGGTGGTGGCGTCGATATGGCTTCCGTGCATCGCGGGGGGCTGCGGCTCGGCCGGCTGCTGTACCAGCTCGACACGCGAAAGCTGCGCGGTGACGGCCTGGCGAAGATTGTTCAACAGGGCCTGGAAGAGCTCGAAGGCTTCGGCCTTGTATTCCTGCAGCGGATCGCGCTGGGCGTAGCCGCGGAAGCCGATGACGGAGCGCAGGTGATCGAGGTTGACGATGTGCTCGCGCCAGAGATTGTCCAGCGTCTGCAACACGATGGAGCGCTCGACATAGGTCATGATCTCGGGGCCGAAGCGCTCGGCCTTTTCGGCGGCGGCCTTTTCGGCAACTTCCGTCAGGCGGGCACGGATGTCGTCCTCGGCAATGCCCTCTTCCTTGACCCAATCGTGAATGGGCAGGTCCAGGTCGAAGAAGTTGGCGACGGCGGTCTTCAGGCCGTCGGCATCCCACTGCTCGGCATAGGCGCGTTCGGGAATGTGCTTGGAAACCAGATCCTCGATGACGTCGTGACGCATGTCGCCG
>Ga0075370_10001293_pt1 | contig 10697 bp, 7 predicted proteins | sample EndMethybrTD3035_FD_71398 | JGI IMG/M metagenome (GOLD analysis project Ga0075370, IMG submission 71398) | Populus endosphere microbial communities from Tennessee, USA - Endosphere MetaG P. TD hybrid TD303-5 | ecosystem: Host-associated > Plants > Roots > Endosphere | place: USA: Tennessee... | reverse complement strand
GCTACTTCCTCGAGTACAACAACTTCATCCCGGCCGACCCGCTGAAGACGCCGCCGCACATCGCGCCGGTGTGGTACTTCACGCCGTTCTACTCGATGCTGCGCGCGACCACCGACGACATGATCAAGGTGCTCGACGTCGTCATTGCGCTGGGAGCCATAGCCACCGTGCTGCGCGGCCGTCTCGGCGGCGCGGCGAAGGTGGGTGTGCTGGTGGCCGCCGCGGTGGGCATCCTGCTGCTCCATCTCTTCGACGCGAAGTTCTGGGGCGTGGTGGTCATGGGCGGCGCGGTGATCATCCTGTTCTTCCTGCCCTGGCTGGACCACAGCCCGGTGAAGTCGATCCGCTACCGCCCGGGCTGGCACAGCCTGCTGTACGGCGTGTTCGTGGTCATCTTCCTGATCCTGGCGTACCTCGGCATCCAGCCGCCCTCGGCCGTGGGCACCATCGTGTCGCAGGTCGGCACCCTGTTCTACTTCGGCTTCTTCCTGCTCATGCCCTGGTGGAGCCAGCTCGGCACCTTCCAGCCCGTGCCCGAGCGCGTGACCTTCCATCCGCACTGAACCGGCAGGAGAGCTCCACACCATGATCAAGAAACTCGTTGCCGGCTGGATCGCCGCGCTGTGCCTGGTCAGCGGCGCCTTCGCTTCCGAGGGGGGCGTGGTCTGGGACAAGTTCCCGACCGAGCGCATGACCGACCTGGCCTCGCTGCAGAACGGTGCCAAGCTGTTCGTCAACTATTGCCTGAACTGCCACGGGGCCTCCTTCATGCGCTTCAATCGCATGAAGGACCTCGGTCTGACCGACGAGCAGATCAAGGACAATCTGATGTTCAGCGCCGACAAGGTCGGCGAAACGATGAAGGTGGCGCTCGAGCCGAAGCAGGGCAAGGCCTGGTTCGGGGCTGCGCCGCCCGACTTGTCCGTGATCGCGCGCTCGCGTGCCGGCCAGGGCACGGGCGCCGACTATCTCTACACCTACCTGCGCACCTACTACCGCGACGACTCCACGGCTACGGGCTGGAACAACCTCGCCTTCCCGAGCGTGGCCATGCCGCACGTGCTGTGGGAACTGCAGGGCCAGCAGCGCGCGGTCTTCGAGGAGGTGTCCGATCCCCATGACCACGAGAAGACGGTCCATCGCTTCAAGGGCTTCGAGCAGGTCACTCCAGGAAAGCTCAGCCAGGCCGAGTACAACTCGGCGGTGGCCGACCTGGTCGCCTTCCTTCAGTGGATGGGCGAGCCGGCCCAGGCCCAACGCGTCCGCCTCGGGGTCTGGGTCCTGATCTTCCTCGCGGTCTTCACCTTGTTCGCCTGGCGCCTGAACGCTGCCTATTGGAAAGACATCAAATAGCCGACCATGACCGGCCGGCGGCGCGCCAAGCCGCCCGGCCTGCCGCGCAGTGAGCGCCCGCCGGCGCCACTGCGTTTTTCCGTTTCAGGCCCCGCATCGGGTCGAATCGATTTCGCTTTTCTCGACTGCTTCGAAAAGGAGCCCACCGCCATGATGGTGCTTTACTCCGGAACCACCTGCCCCTACTCGCACCGCTGCCGTTTCGTCCTGTTCGAAAAAGGCATGGACTTCGAGATCCGGGACGTCGACCTGTTCGCGAAGCCCGAGGACATCGCGCTGATGAACCCGTACAACGAGGTGCCCATCCTCGTCGAGCGCGACCTGATCCTGTACGAGTCCCACATCATCAACGAGTACATCGACGAGCGCTTCCCCCATCCGCAGCTGATGCCGGGCGATCCGGTGGCGCGGGCCCGGGTGCGCCTGTTCCTGTTCAACTTCGAGAAGGAGCTGTTCTCGAACGTGAACCTGCTGGAAGGCCGGGGCATCAAGGGGACCGACAAGCAGCTGGAGAAGGCCCGCGCGCAGATCCGCGATCGTCTGACCCAGCTGGCGCCGATCTTCCTGAAGAACAAGTTCATGCTGGGCGACGATTTCTCGATGCTCGACGTGGCCATCGCCCCGCTGCTGTGGCGCCTGGACTACTACGGCATCGACCTGTCGAAGAACGCCGCGCCGCTGCTGAAGTACGCTGAGCGGATCTTCTCGCGCCCGGCCTACATCGAAGCGCTGACGCCTTCCGAGAAGGTGATGCGCAAGTAAGCGGGTTGCATCCCGCACGCCAAGCCTCATGACCGCCACGCCTCCGACGACACCGCCCGCACCGCCGACAGGCCCTGACCACCAGGGCACGTCGACCCGGCCGTACCTGATCCGCGCCCTGCACGACTGGTGCACCGACAACGGCTTCACCCCGTACCTTGCGGTGTTCGTCGACGGCAGCGTGCAGGTGCCCGTCGAGTACGTGAAGAACAACGAGATCGTGCTCAACGTCGGCTTCGAGGCCACCAGCGGCCTGAAGCTCGGCAACGACTACATCGAGTTCAAGGCCCGCTTCGGCGGTGTGGCCCGGGAGATCATCGTCCCGGTCGACCATGTGGTGGCCATCTACGCCCGCGAAAACGGCCAGGGCATGGCCTTCCCGATGCCGTCCGGCACGGCTGAAGGTGCGCCGGCCGGCCTCGCCTTGCCCAGCGAAGGTGGCGATGTCAACGGGGCCCGCCCGGGCCGCGGCCTGCGGCTCGCCCGGACCGAAACGACGGGCAGCGTGACCGCCACACCCGCGTCTGCCACGGACGCCGGCCCAGGCGACGACGAGCCGCCCCCGCCGCCGCGTCCGGCGCTCAAGCGTGTGAAGTGACCGGGCCGGCTCGGCCGACCCGCCTAGAATCAAGCACTTGGCCGTGCCGGCTTAGCTCAGCTGGTAGAGCAACCGCCTTGTAAGCGGTAGGTCATCCGTTCGATTCGGATAGCCGGCACCAGTTTTCCGAAGCGCGAGTCGTTCAGGCCTGCGCTGATTGAACCTTCACCCGGAGTGCAGTAGGCTTCCAGCCCCGCTCGGCCAGTGCCTGCTCGATGGCCGGCAGACATTGACGAAGCTTGGCGGCCACCGCGCCGTTGGGCACGAGCAGGTTCCAGCCGGTCTCGTCCAGCACGCCTGCGCGCACATGGGGTTTCAGCCCCGCGGGCAGCACCTGGCGAACGGTCTCCATCCGCGCCTCGGCTTCCTTCAGCCGCTGCAGCAGCTGAGCCAGCGTCGCGTTCGCACCGAGCGCTTCGTGGATGGGCCGGGTGTAGGGGCCGGGAGGTGAAGGAGCGGCAGGGCACATCGGGCAAGGAGTTTAGCGATGCAGATCTTGATCACCCACAGCAGCCTGGCGCGGACCCGGGTGCTGAGCCTGAGCCGATGGCAGATCAGCCTGGGACTGGCCAGCCTGGTGGTGGCGCTGCTGCTGCTGTCGGGAACCGTCTATCACTTCGTCTTTCTCAAGGCCGCCCGCGAGGGGTGGCCGGTGGTCAGTCAGCTGGTGCGGCTGGTGGTGCGCGACGAGATCGCGCAGCGTGAGCGCTACATGCAGACCAACCTCGATGCGATGGCGAAGAAGGTCGGCGAGATGCAGGCCCGCATGATCAACCTCGAAGCCATGGGCGAGCGCGTCACCGGCCTGGCGGGCGTCAAGCCCGACGAACTCAAGGCGCTGCAGCGGCCGTCTTCGGCACCTGACCGTTCCGGCCGCGCCGCCGGCCAGGGCGGGCCGTATGTCCCCCTGACCCATCCCAGCCTCGAACAGCTCGACCAGACCCTGAACGCCCTGGACCAGGTGGCCGACCAGCATGGCGATGTCTTCACCCTGGCCGAATCGCGCCTGTTCGAATCGCGCCTGAAGGCCCTGATGGTCCCCAACTCGCGGCCGGTCGAAGCGCCTGTCGGCTCGGGTTTCGGATTCCGGCTCGATCCCATCACCGGCCGTACCGCGCTGCACACCGGACTGGATTTCTCCGCCGAGCCGGGGACGCCCATCCTGGCCGCCGCGGGCGGCATGGTCGTCTCGACGGACTTCCATCCGCAATACGGCAACCTGCTCGAAATCGACCATGGCAATGGCTTGACGACGCGCTACGCCCACACCCAGCGCATCCTGGTGAAGGTGGGCGACCTGATCAAGCGCGGGCAGGCCGTCGCGCTGGTCGGCAACACCGGGCGTTCGACCGGACCGCACCTGCACTTCGAGGTGCTGGTCGACGGCGTGATGCAGGACCCGGCCAAGTTCCTGGCGGCCGCCTCCCCGCCGGCGATCGCAGGGGCTGCATCGGGCGTGCCGGCGGTCTCGACCGCCGCGCTGGCCATCGCGCCGTCGCGGCGCCATTGAGGGCGTCGACCAGGACCCGGGTGCTAAACTCGCCCGCTTTCGCGCCCGTGTCCGCCCGGCCTTCGCATGGCCGCCAGCAGCCGGGCGCGCCGCATAACGATTCAGCTGTCCCAGGGGCGCCACGGCGCGCAGGCTGACCTTGCAGAACGGGCCATGCGGCCCCAAGTCAGCAGGCGATCCATGGCTCGCCGACTCGGCGCATCGCCGGTCCGGACCCGACCGACAGACTTCACCCCGCGCGCCGCATGTTGCCCAAGCTCCTGACCCAGATTTTCGGCAGTCGCAACGACCGCCTGCTCAAAGGCTACCGCCGCACGGTCGAGGCGATCAACGCGCTGGAGCCCTCCCTCGCGGCGCTGGACGACACGGCGCTGAAGGGCAAGACGGCCGAGTTCCGCGAGCGGCTGGCCAAGGGCGAGACGCTCGACGACCTGCTGCCCGAGGCCTTCGCCGTCGTGCGCGAGGCCAGCAAGCGCACGCTGAAGATGCGGCACTTCGACGTGCAGCTGATCGGTGGCATGGCGCTGCACGCCGGCAAGATCGCCGAGATGCGCACCGGCGAGGGCAAGACGCTCACGGCCACGCTGGCGGTCTACCTCAATGCGCTGCCCGCCAAGGGCGTGCACGTGGTGACGGTCAACGACTACCTCGCCCGCCGCGATGCCGAGTGGATGGCCCGCGTCTACAACTTCCTCGGCATGAGCGTGGGCGTGAACGTCCCCGGCATGGACCGCGCCGAGAAGCAGGCCGCCTACGGCTCGGACATCACCTACGGCACCAACAACGAATACGGCTTCGACTACCTGCGCGACAACATGGTCCACGACGCGGCCGACCGCGTGCAGCGCCACCTGACGTACGCCATCGTCGACGAGGTCGATTCGATCCTGATCGACGAGGCCCGCACGCCGCTGATCATCTCCGGCCAGGCGGAGGACCACACCGACCTGTACGTGCGCATCAACTCGGTCGTGCCCAAGCTGAAGAAGCAGATCGGCGAAGCGGACCTGCGCACCGGCGAGGGCGTGATCGAGGCGGGCGACTTCACCGTCGACGAGAAGAGCCACCAGGTCTTCCTGACCGAGGATGGCCACGAGAATGCCGAGCGCATCCTGTCCGAGGCCGGGCTGCTGACCGAAGGCGCGAGCCTGTACGACCCGGCCAACATCACGCTGATGCACCACGTGTACGCAGCGCTGCGGGCCAACCACCTCTACCAGCGCGACCAGCACTACGTGGTGCAGAACGGCGAGGTCGTCATCGTCGACGAGTTCACCGGCCGCCTCATGACCGGACGCCGCTGGTCCGACGGCCTGCACCAGGCGGTCGAGGCCAAGGAAGGCGTGCAGATCCAGAGCGAGAACCAGACCCTCGCCTCGATCACCTTCCAGAACTACTTCCGCATGTACGGCAAGCTGTCCGGCATGACGGGCACGGCCGATACCGAGGCCTACGAGTTCCAGGAGATCTACGGCCTGGAGACCGTGGTCATCCCGCCCAACCGGCCGACCATCCGCAAGGACGACCTGGACCTGGTCTACAAGACCGCCCGCGAGAAGTACAACGCGGTCGTCGAGGACATCCGCGACTGCCACGAGCGCGGCCAGCCGGTGCTGGTGGGCACCACCTCGATCGAGAACTCGGAACTCATCTCCGGCCTGCTGCAGAAGGCCAAGCTGCAGCACCAGGTGCTCAACGCCAAGCAGCACGCGAAGGAGGCCGAGATCATCGCCCAGGCCGGCCGGCCCGGCGTGATCACCATCGCCACCAACATGGCCGGCCGTGGCACCGACATCGTGCTGGGCGGCAACGTCGAGAAGCAGATCCAGTTCATCGAGGCCGACGAGAGCCTGCCGGCCGACGAGCAGGCGCGCCGCATCCAGCAGCTCAAGGATGAGTGGCAGGGGCTGCACGAGAAGGTCAAGGCCGAAGGCGGCCTGCGCATCGTCGCCACCGAGCGACACGAGAGCCGCCGCATCGACAACCAGCTGCGCGGCCGCTCCGGCCGCCAGGGCGACCCGGGCGCCTCGCGCTTCTACTTGTCGCTCGAAGACCCCCTGATGCGCATCTTCGCGGGCGACCGCGTCAAGGCCATCATGGAGAGGCTGAAGATGCCCGAGGGCGAGGCGATCGAGGCGGGCATCGTGTCGCGCTCGATCGAGTCGGCCCAGCGCAAGGTCGAAGCCCGCAACTTCGACATCCGCAAGCAGCTGCTGGAGTACGACGACGTCTCCAACGACCAGCGCAAGGTCATGTACCAGCAGCGCAACGAGATCCTGGAGGCCAGCTCGCTCGCCGACCAGATCACGAACCTGCGCAAGGCCACGATGACCGACGTCGTGCGCACCTACGTGCCGGTCGAGAGCGTCGAGGAGCAGTGGGACCTGCCCGCGCTGGAGAAGGTCCTGCGCGACGAGTGGCAGGTGGACGTGGCGCTGCAGCCGCTCGTCGAGGCGAGCGACTCCATCACCGACGACGACATCCTCGAGAAGGTGATCCAGGCGGCCGACGCGGCCTTCGAAAGCAAGCTGCAACTGGTCGGCGCAGAGCAGTTCACGCCCTTCATGCGAATGGTGCTGCTGCAGTCGATGGATTCGCACTGGCGCGAGCACCTGGCGGCGCTCGACTACCTGCGCCAGGGCATCCACCTGCGCGGCTACGCCCAGAAGAACCCCAAGCAGGAATACAAGCGCGAGGCCTTCGAGCTCTTCGCGCAGCTGCTGGACGTGGTGAAGATGGAAGTGACGCGCATCCTGATGACCGTGCGCATCCAGACCCAGGAGCAGGTCAGCCAGGCGGCCGAGGCCATCGAGGAAAGCGCCGACCGCATCTCCAACGTCACCTACACCCATCCCAACGAGGACGGCAGCGTCAGCAGCGAGGCGGATCCCGCGACGCTGGCATCGCAGGTCCCTCGCGTGGGCCGCAACGACCCGTGCCCCTGCGGCAGTGGCAAGAAGTACAAGGCCTGCCACGGGCGTCTCGCCTAACGTCCAAGTGCCGTGGATCGCGAACCGCCGATTCACGCGCGCCTTGAGCAGAGCCGGCTCGGCCGGCCTGCTCAAACCCCCGCGGGGGTCGGCCCGGGACACGCTCCCGGGCCTGGGGGCACTTTGTTCCGCATCGAGGCGGTCGACCACCAGCGCCAGCGCTTCCACGGCAACGTCGTGCTGGCGCGGCCCTGGTCCTTCGGGGCGATCACGGCGCTGCTGACCTTGTTGGTGGCAGCCCTGCTGGTGTTCGCGTGGAAGGCCGGATTCACCCGCAAGGAGCTCGTCACCGGCATCGTCGTACCCGACCGAGGCGTGATCCGCCTCGTGGCACCGCAGGCCGGGCGGGTACAGGAGGTGAAGGCGGTGGCCGGGCAGGAGGTGAAGGCGGGAGACCCGCTGTTCGTCGTGCGCGACGAGCGCGTGGCTTCCACCGGCGTCAGCCGCGGCGACATCAGCCGCTCGCTCGCCGACCGCCTGCAGCGCCTGGAGAGCGAAGCGCGCCAGCAGGAAGAACTGGCCTCGCTGCGGCAACGTGACCTGCGCACGCGCGCCAGCCATCTCGAGGCGAGCCTGCGGCAGCTGGCCGAGGAGCGGCGCATCCAGCAGGAGAGGGCCAATGTGCTGAGCCGGGTGGCCGAAGGCCAGGCGCAGCTGGCGCGCGAAGGCATGGTCAGCCCCTTGCTCGCCGAGGCCAAGCGTGCCGAGGCGCTGGAGGAGCAGGCGCGTCTGGCGCGGCTGGACCGCAACCGCCTCGACACGGAAAGCGAGCTGGCGGCCGTGCGGGCCCAGCGGGACGAAGCGCCGGTGCAGGCCGAGCGCGAGCAGTCCGCCCTTCGCCGCGAACTGGCGGCCCTGCGACAGCAGATGGACGAGAGCGACCTGCAGCGCGAGGTGGTGGTGCACGCGCCGGACGACGGCGTGCTGGCCGCCGTCCTGGTGGAGCCGGGCCAGGCCCTGGGCGCGGCGGCGGAGCTGGCGCACCTCGTGCCCAAGGGGGCCCAGCTCGTGGCCGAGCTGATGATGCCTTCGCGCGCGGCGGGCCAGGTGCGCCCGGGCCAGGCCGTGCAACTGCGCTTCGAGGCCTATCCCTACGAGCAGTTCGGCCTGGTCCCCGGCCGGGTGAGCAGCGTCTCCCTCAGCCCCGTGGCGACGGCCGAGCGCACGTCCGGGCTGGTTTCGCCAACGACCGGCGGCGCGGCAGCCGCCTACCGCGCCCGCGTCGACATCGACATGGCAACGCTGCGCGAACGCACCGGCCAGACGGCGCCTCTGCGCCCCGGCATGCTGCTGCAGGCCAGCATCGCGCTGGAGCACCGGACGCTCATCGAGTGGGCCCTGGCGCCGCTGCTGGGCGTGGGGCGGTCGCTGTGAGCCGCCCCGCATGACCGGGCGCCTGTTTGCCGGCTGGGGTCACCGCCTGCCGGTGATGATCCAGACCGAAGCCACCGAGTGCGGGCTGTGCAGCCTGGCGATGGTCGCCCACTACCATGGCCACCGGGCCGACCTCGCCCAGCTGCGGCTGCGCTTCGCCATCTCGCGCAAGGGCGCGACGCTGGAGGCGCTGATGCGCATCGCCGAGGCGCTGGGACTGCAGACGCGCGCCCTGCGGCTGGACATGGACCAGCTGTCCCAGCTGCAGCTGCCGTGCATCCTGCACTGGGACATGAACCACTTCGTCGTGCTCCGCTCGGTGAATGCCCGCGAGGCGGTGATCCACGACCCGGCGGTGGGCGAGCGGCGCATGGGGCTGGCCGAGTTCGGCAAGCACTTCACCGGCGTGGCGCTGGAGGTGAGCCCCGGGCCGGGCTTCGTGGCGCAGGAGGAAGGCCCGCGGGTCTCGCTGCGTGGGCTGATGGGCCGCGTCAGCGGACTCGGGCGGGGGCTGGCGCAGATCGGCCTGCTGGCGGCGCTGCTGGAGATCGTCACGCTCGCCACGCCGTTCTACCTGCAATGGGTGGTCGACCACGTGCTGGTCAACGGCGACGAGGACATGCTGACCGTGCTGGGCCTGGGCTTCGCGCTCCTGGTCTTGGTGCAGGGCGTGATCCATGCGGTGCGCGGCTGGTTCGTCATCGTGCTGGGCACGAGCCTGAACTTCCAGTGGCTCGGCAACGTCTTCGCGCACCTGGTGCGCCTGCCGCTGGACTTCTTCGAGAAGCGGCACATCGGCCACATCCTGGCCAGCTTCGGCGCGGTGGGCACCATCCAGCGCACCCTGACGACCCAGTTCGCCCAGACGGTGGTCGACGGCCTGATGACCGTCGGGACGCTGATGATGATGCTGGCCTACAGCCCCCAGCTGACCGGCGTCTCGCTGGCGGCGATGGGCGCCTACGCGCTCTTGCGGCGCGCGCGCTTTCGCGCCCAGCGGGAGGCGGAGGCCGAGCAGATCGTCCACACCGCACGCCAGCAGACCCACCTGATCGAGACGGTCGGCGGGATTCAAAGCGTGCGCCTGTTCGCCAAGGCGGACGTGCGGCGCGCCGGCTGGCTGAACATGCTGGCCGACGAGTTCAACGCCGGCCTGCGAGTGCAGCGCCTCACGCTGGGCCAGGACACCGCCCGAGTGCTGCTGGCCGGGCTGGAGCGCGTCGTGGTGGTCTGGCTGGCCGCACGCCTGGTGCTGGCCCATCAGTTCACCGCCGGCATGCTCTTCGCCTACCTGGCCTACCAGTGGCAGTTCTCCACGCGGGTCGCGGCGCTGGTCGACAAGCTGGCCGAGCTGTCCATGCTCAAGCTGCACGGCGAGCGCCTGGCCGACATCGTCTGGCAGCCGCAGGAGGACGCCACGCCGCTGCTGCCCGCCGAGCAGGATCTCGACAAGCTCGAAATGGCAGTGGAGATGCGCGGGGTGGCCTTCCGCTACTCGCCCACCGAGCCACCGGTGCTGCAGGCCGTGGACCTGCGCATCGAGCCCGGCGAGTGCGTAGCCGTCACCGGCCCGTCGGGCTGCGGCAAGACCACCCTGGTCAAGGTGATGCTCGGGTTGCTGCCGCCCACCGAGGGCGATGTGCTGGTCGGCGGCATGCGCCTGCAGCAGCTCGGGCTGGCGAACTACCGGCGGCTGGTCGGCACGGTGATGCAGGAGGACCGCCTCTTCTCAGGCTCCATCGCCGACAACATCTGCTTCTTCGACCCCGATCCGCAATGGGATCGCATCGTCGAATGCGCGATGCAAGCCGGCGTGGAGCGAGAGATTGCCGCGATGCCGATGGGCTTTCACACGCTGACCGGCGAATCCGGCGTCGGCCTTTCCGGCGGCCAGAAGCAGCGCATCCTGCTGGCCCGGGCGCTTTACCACCGGCCGCGGATGCTGGTGCTGGACGAAGCGACCAGCCACCTCGATCTGGGCAACGAGCGCTCGGTGAACGAGACCGTGCGCGCGCTGAAGCTGACCCGCGTCGTCGTGGCCCACCGGCCCGAGACCATCGCCATGGCGGACCGGGTGCTGGTGATGAAGGACGGGCGGCTGGTGCAGGGG
>Ga0075370_10001292_pt1 | contig 10703 bp, 10 predicted proteins | sample EndMethybrTD3035_FD_71398 | JGI IMG/M metagenome (GOLD analysis project Ga0075370, IMG submission 71398) | Populus endosphere microbial communities from Tennessee, USA - Endosphere MetaG P. TD hybrid TD303-5 | ecosystem: Host-associated > Plants > Roots > Endosphere | place: USA: Tennessee... | reverse complement strand
CACCAGGCCCGAGCCCTTGGCCTGCGAATTCATCGAGCGTGAATCGGGATCGGTGGTGGAGCGCTGGCCGTCCGGTTCGTGCTTCAGTTGCTCCTTGGTCTCGTCGAGCTGGCGCATCTGCTCGCGCAATCTCTTGATCTTGTCCTGCAGCCGCTCGGTCTTGGCCTCGACCTCCGCGGGCTGCGTACGGTCGGCGGTCTCCAGCGCATCGAGGTAGCGCTGGATGCTCTGCTCGATCTGCCGCTGGCGCGCATCGATCTTGGCTGGCGTGACGTTGCGATCCCGGCTGTTGACCGCTTTGAACTTGCTGCCATCGATGGTCACGATGGCCTGCGTGAACAGCTTGAGCTCCCGGCACATGCCGACGAAGCGCTTGCAGACGTTGCGGATACCCGCCCCGTTGTCGTGACGGAAGTCGGCGATGGTCTTGAAGTCCGGCGCCAGTCTGCCGGTGAGCCAAATCAACTCGACGTTGCGCTGAGCCTCGCGCTCCAGGCGCCGGCTGGACTGGATGCGGTTCAGGTAGCCGTAGATGTAGAGCTTGAGAAGCACCGTCGGGTGGTACGCAGGCCGACCGGTAGCAGCTGGGGAGGTGCCTATGAAACCGAGTGCCTGAAGATCCAGTTCCTCGACGAAGGCGTCGACTCGCACCGGGTTGTCTTCGCCGATATAGTCATCAAGACATTCCGGCGACAGCGCGACCTGCTGTCGGTCTTCGCCTTCGATGAATCGCTTCATGAGCACCTCGCTTGAAACGGGTGCACTGATTTTATTTTTTGACGGGCGGGGCTGGAAGTCTTTTCACACAGCCTCGGCCATGAGCAGACCTTCGGCATGAGGACACGAAGAAGATGAATGCGAGCGCAGCAAAGAACTTCAGGATCAAAGGTGAAGACCTCAAGCCGCTCGTGGAGTCGGCCGGCTGGTGCATGGCGACGGACCGAATCATGGTCGACGGGCTCCCCATCGGATACATGTACAGGGAAACGCCCGCTGCAGGTGGGGACAGCGGCTGGCGCTTCTTCGCTGGCGACGAAGACGATGCTTACATGGCAAGGGACGGCAACCATGGGGTCTACGACCTGAACACGGTCGCCAACTACGACCCAGCCGTCATCCCCTACCTGATAGCCGCGCCGGGCAGCCGGTTTGACAAGGCTGGCGATGGTGCCTACGTCCGACTCGAGTAGGCTTGCATTCGGCCACAACCGGACGTACAAGCTCAACCTCCAGTTCATAGCGCCATGAAAGGCCGCAGTCTGAGGAGGTGCCCTGCGACTTACAGCGGTCTACATAGCGTAGGTCGTCCTAGACAAGACAACGTAAATGGCAGCCAAAGAAACGGAAAATCTCGAGCCACACTGGCCGTCTGTTGTGGCCACGTTCATGCTTCACACGTGCATCGTTCTCTGCGTAGTTTTGCTGCCTCCAATTGTTTACGACGCCGTTCGCTCTTCAAGCCACCGAGGGATCGATTGGCTGCAATTTTCAGGCGGTGCCACGTATCCTCTATACGCTATCTACTGGATTGTGAAGCTCAAGAATTTTCGCGCTAAATTCGCATTGCTTCATCTAACCTTCGTTTTGACGATCATTTTGGTCACAGCATTCACGAGCGGCCCATCCACACCCGTGTTCGTGGCGTTTCTGCCGACCGCTGCCTCCGCTCTCCCACTCCTCGGTGCAACTGCTTCATGGTTGTACGGCAGCAGCAGGCTAGCTGTTACCTGCCTTGTTAGCAGTCTGCTCGCACTTCTGATCGGCGTACCCTCTTCCTTTCTGATCATCTATGGCATGGCGTTGTCATCTGTCGGCCCTATTCGTTATTAGGTTGCCGGATTGGTCTATCTTCTCCGAACCCATGTATAGGAACGACGAGCAAGATCGTTCCTCGTTTCGACCTAGCGCCCCGGTCCGCATCGTCTACGCGCTCGACGAACTAAAGAGAAATCACTGCCTGAGCCGCCAGGATGCGGAGGCATCGAAGTGGAGGATGCACTGGAGATGGCTGAACAAACTGACGCGCGATGTCGACGACGCCCGCATGGCGGTCGTCTGCAGGAGGAAAAATGCGACCACAACCAGCAGTCCGCGGTGCTGTTTAAAAAAACGCTGCTGAGTGCCGACACCGGCCACATGTCGACCGCAGCGATGGTGAATGAAATTTCGGTCCTGACCCAAGCACTTGTTGGGCAAGTCCGTAACCTGATGAATCCGCAGATTCCATGTCAAACCGTCGACTTCGTCAGCTCACGCGTATGCCAATCGAAGAGCAGGTTCGAAGAGCCGTGGTGGAACTCGTGGGACAGAGCGGAGATGTCTACGTAGAACGCACTGGAGAGGGCATCATGGACTCAGTTCTGGTGCAGGTTTCCCTGCGAGAAGCTGTTTCGGCGGCCCACGCGGCGAGCTTGCAAGAGCAGTTGAGTGAACTCTGCCGGCATATGTTTCCCTGTTGGAACGAGCCTCAATGCTGTGCTGTCGTGGATCACCTTGGCCACTCGACCTGCGTATACCCATAGCGTGCCGAGGCAAGAGTATGTCTGGGCCGTTGGCGAGTCACTTTGCGGGGCTGGCCTCCAGGCCCCGTGAAGCGCGCGCTTCGACCGTGCGGCTGGCCGAACAAACTGATGTGTGATGTCGACGACGCCCGCGCGATGGATGTCGTCGAAGCGCAAAATTCGGCCAATACGAGACCTTCGAATCTAGTGTCTACTGAATCCGAAATGTGACTGGCATGTCAATAGAAGATTTTCTCCTGTTTGGAGTTCTCCCGTTCGGAACCTTGTTGATCCCGGTCACCGCCGTCGTACTCTGGCGGCTCAGAAAGCGCATTACGTGGGCGGCTGTTTTCTTTATCGCCGCAGCAGGAATTGTCGGTGGCGCCGCGCTTGTAGCGACGCTTCGGGCCTTTCTTCTCCTGCCTCGATTCTGGGCCTGTCTCGACTGCGGTCTCCTGAGCTGGCGGTGGTACTCGGACGCAATCACCTTTGCCCAGGGTTTTGGTGTCACGTCCGCTTTGGCCCTCTTGGCATGCCGGCTTGTGTTCAGGCCAAACCGCTGAACTCTCGAACTTTGAACGTCTGCTTCGGAGTTCGACGTACAGGTGCTTCGGGCCCGATTGCGACGGTCAGGCGTCGCGACCTAAGGACCGCAACCAGTCGAGGCTGTGTGAAAACGCGCTGTGCTGCTGATCATCTCGGAAGTTGACCTCTCAGATCGAGCCAGATCGACGATCAAAGGGGAAGGAAGGGATTGAGTACCCCCGCAAACACGCCGATCTCGAGTTTTCACACAGCCTCAGTCTGAAGCGCCCGTCCAGCACGTACGACGTTCGTATGGCGACTCGTGGCCCATACCCCAGCTCCATCGAAATGTCTCTGAGGCAAACCACGTCCGCGCCAACGATGAGAAGAACGCCCAACTGACGGTAACCGTAGGCACGAAAGCGCTCCATTGCCGTCGTTTGGCTGCGCACCCCACATTGGGAGAATCCCAAGTTATCGGCGGCTTGCCCGGCACCCACCGCCTTCATATCGCCATACGCAGCCCCCTCGCGCGCCTGCTCGCTCACGTCCAGTTCTGCTGTACCCAGCTACGCGTCGCCGCCCACTCGGGCGAGGTCTCTATGTAGTTCTGTGTCGCGCTCACCAATTCGCCTACGTTCTTGTAGTCGTCCAGACCGAACGGCTGGCTCAGCGGCACATTGCCGCGCATGTAGTTGCGGCCGAGCAGTTGCTGGGCCTGGATCGCCGCCAACTCCGCAGTGGCATCCATGGTGAGGTTGAGCAGCGCCGTGGCCGGCACCACGCCGTCGCTGAACGGCCACAGCCAATGCGTGACGCCCCAGTTCAGCGGATTGGACACGGAACTGGGCGGCACGCCCACCGGATTGGCGCCGGTGCCCAGCGACAGCATCACGATGTCCGACGGGGCGGTGGCGTAGCCCTGGTAGATCGCTTCCACGATCGCCGTCATCGAGGGGTTGTTGGCGAAGGTGCCGCCGTCGGCGAAGTAGCCGAAGTCCCCCACCTGGTACGGCGGGAAGTACGTCGGCGCGGCCGAGGTGGCCAGCGCGGCGTCCACCATGCTGATGCCACGGTAGGTGTTGTTCTCGCCGTTGGAGATGGTGCACGGCGCCCAGCTGTTGTCGCTCGCATCCCACAACCGCGCGGAATTGACGGCCACGAAGCGGCTCGCCGACGACAACGCGCCAGTACCCACCAGATTCTGGGCGACTTTCTGCAAGCCGGTATTGACGTACTGGCATCTGAAGATGCCGGGGCCACTGCCCAGCAGTTCTTCCGCCGACTGCGCCGGCGCACGGTCCTGCTGTTTGGCCTGTGCGTCCAGCAGCCAGCCGTTAGGCTCGAAGATCTTGGCCCCTTCGTTCTGGTAGAGATTGACGATGGCGTCGATGCCCACGTTGCTCACCAGACCCAGCGAGATCAGGCCACCGGTGGAAGTGCCGGCGAAACCGTCCGCGCCTTGGACGATGCCGAAGCGCCGGTCCAGGTCCTGGATCAGCAGCGCCGTGATGATGCCGCGGATGCCGCCGCCGTCGCAGCAGAGAATCTTGAAAGACATGGCTGTGCTCCTTGCTCGAGTGGATGGATGAGAAATGCGCGCTCGTCCCCGACGTGACGGGGATGCCCGGATGCCGACACGGGGCGCAACAGACCGAAGGTCACACGCCATGCGATCTCTTCGTCCAGGCCGACGATGGCACGAAAGAACGCCATCATCTTGCCCATCTCCGCCCACGCCGGAAACCGAACCTGAGCACTGTGGCGCCTCGTCATGCGCCAGTCCATTTCACTTCATTACAGGCCGGTTCTGGCCAGCTTGCTCGTTGAGCGGAGCCAGAGGCGCCTTGGCGGCTCTGCCAGGGTAAGTCCGCGGGATCCGTTGCCGAACTCAACTCGCGAGAAGATGGCCGAACAGGTCGTCCGACGTGAGTCCGAGCACCTCTTCCTTGCGCCTGGAGCCGCTGTGGTTCAGCAAGGTACTGTTGACCACCAGATACCGTGCCTCCCGGTCCTTGAGGCAGGTCCGCGGCTACCTGTGCCAGACCACGCCCAAGTCGCCATCGACAAACCCCAGCCCCACCGCCTCCCCTCGCTTGAGCAGCGGGCCATGGAGCTCGGATTCAAGGCAGCCAAGAACAAGGCCCTTGACGCGTTCGAGGCAGTCTTCCCAGGCCCGGCCCGAAAAGCCCGTGGGTATCTCGAGCTGTCGGCAAGAAGGCTCCCACACTTCGTCGCAGGCCCAGTCTGCATCCGCAAGGTCAAATGAGCCGGCACCGATGAGTTCGACGCCAAACTTCACCGCAGGCGTTTCTGGATACTCGAAGAGGTTGAACGCAAACGCTCTCACGGATGCCGGAATCGGCTCCGAGACGGACGCGCCCAACCAGGCGCGGAAGCTCTCTTCAAAATTCATCTTGCATCCTTTGATCTGGCCCTGCAGGGCTGTCTGAATCGGCGAGACCTGACAAACGTCAGGTTGAATCCGCCGCAACCCAAAGCAGCCGTTCCCGGCCAACACAAGCGAACGATCGGTCGCGGCGACGGGGCTGGACCGGCATCGGGATGCGTCAGTCAGCCGCGCCGGGCTGCTTCGATCGCAGCGATGTCGATCTTACTCATCTCCATCATGGCTTCGAACGCGCGCTTGGCCGCCGCTGGATCGGGATCGGTGACCGCGGCCGTCAGGGCGCGTGGCGTGATCTGCCACGACAGTCCCCATTTGTCCTTGCACCAGCCGCATGCGCTTTCCTGGCCGCCGTTTCCGACAATCGCGTTCCACAGGCGGTCCGTTTCGGCCTGGTCGTCGGTTGCGACCTGGAACGAGAAAGCCTCGCTGTGCTTGAACGCCGGCCCCCCGTTCAGGCCGAGACAAGGGATGCCCATCACCGTGAACTCGACCGTCAGGACATCGCCCTGCTTGCCCGAGGGATAGTCGCCCGGCGCGCGATGGACGGCGCCCACTGCGCTGTCCGGGAACGTCTCGGCGTAGAACTTCGCGGCGTCCAACGCGGTGCCGTCGTACCAGAGACAAATCGTGTTCTTGCTGGTCATCATCTTGGTTCTCCTGAATTGGGACGGATACGTGCATTCAAGTTGCGCCGTGAGGAGGACCGCGCCGATGGCCGCTCCATTCGCGTGGCGAGCGGCTCATGGGCATTCGATCGACTGGTGGCTCTCGGCCTTCCCCAGCCTTACGGCTTCGGCATGATGCACCCGGAGTGCTCATGATTCCAACTGCCCCCGCGATCCAGGCAACCGCCCACCGACAGCTCGCGGCCCGACCACAGGCCAGCCGTGCCTCGACGGCCCCAACCGGCATCGGCCAAACTCGGACCTAGAGTGACAGAAACGCGGCGACGACCAACGCAGCGGCACCGATGACAGAGGCTGCGGCACCGACCCAGTTTCCAAGGTAGACGAGCCTTCCCAGGCCGGCGCCCCCAGGGGATAGGCCCCGCTCGCCGGTCAAGGCGGCCAGCGGCGTCGAGATGCCGAAGCCATATGCCGACACGATGAGCGCGATGGCGATGATCCAGGCCAGCACGGCCGAGACAGTCATGAAGGACAGCAAGGCGGCGACAGCCAACATCAGGGTCGCGCCGATGGGCAAGCTCAGGTGGGCAACGCGCCAGGAGTTCACGATATTCGGCGGTGCGCCTCGCTTGATTGCCTTCGCGTACGGGGCGCCGAGCAGCAGGCCAAAGAGAAGAACGATCGATGCGTGGAGGACGAGGTGGCGTGCGGCGGAGTGCATGAGTTTTGAGAGACTTGGAGGGAAGGATGTGGCACTTGCAGCGGTTTACACCACGATCAGCCGTGGGCAGAAATCGCCACGTCACGGATTCGGGTCAACAGGCGACGTCGAATCAAACCGCTGACCGGACGGATCAACCACCAATACGGCGTGAAGCGGCGCAGCGCGCTGCCGTCAAGGCAGTGCACCCGGGTTTCGGTCGTCAGCCTCGTACGGCCATCCGGCAACACATCCGTGCTGAAGTTGAGCACCAACTTGGCCAGGCTTGACTCGGAGTAGCCGATGAACTGCGTCTGCGGTTGCGACAGTCGGACAAGGCCGTAGTCGCGTTGCCAGAACCGCCCGACCAGGCCGAACGCAAGTTCGCGGTCGGCGTCGCGCCCCAAGGGCATGAAGTCGTCGATGCCGAAAGCCGCGCGATGGCTCAAGCCGCTTCTGGCGCCAAGCGAGCCAAGCAGGCGATCAGGCAACTCGCGAAGCCGAATGAAGCTCTTCGCCCATGGGTCTTCAGTCGCGCCGGGACGCAGCGCCGCATCCAGCAATTGCCCTGGCGAATTCGCCGCGATGACGGCATGGCGCTCCTGGAACTGGAATACGGGAAGGTATCGGTCGATCAATTGCATCTTGAATATGGCTCATTCGTCCATCGCGATTGGAGCACGGCCGCGAATGTCGGTTGCCGCCGAACGCGGCCACGCCAGCCTTTCCCGGACGTGCGCCGCTGTGCAGCCCACTGGGCGGAAGCAATGATGACGGGGAGCACTCATTCGGAGATGAGGTAGGCAAGTCGAACACCTGCGGGATCGGGCAATCCGGCCTTGCTCATGGGGGACAAGCCGACCGGCTGCGGCCATGAAGATGGCAAAGGCAATCAGAGGCCAGCGAAAAACGAGCTCGAAGAGCGCCCGCGCTCAGAGCGTCTCCCAAACCTGAACCAGCCCCAGCAGGTGGACGAGGCCGTAGGCCAGGCACACGACCGAGCTCCACACCCAGAAGGCGCTGAGGCGGTGCCGGTCGACCACGAACAGCGCCACCGCGACCAGCCCGCGCAGCAGGTACACGGCCGTGATGGCGGGCAGCACGAACGCCTGCAGCGGCAGCGGCTGAAGCACGCCGGCACCGGCGAGCGCATAGGCCGCCCAGACCGCCAGCATGCCGGCGATCAGCAGCGTGACGATCGGCGGATACCAATGGCCGGCCGCCGCGCCCGCCGCCATGCGTTCGCCGGCACCGAAGAAGCGGTACCACGCGGGTCCGCCGAAGATGATGCAGACGTGCAGCAGCGCGGCGACGGCGCTGAGGGCGGCGCCAAGGATCAGGGGAATGTTGCAGGGCACGGCAAGGGCTTTCAGAGGCGGTCGCGCGCACGCACGGTGCCCCGCGTCGGGCCGAAGGCGCCGAAGCGCACGGGCAGGCCGCTGAGGGCTTCGGCGCGTTGCACCCAGGCGTGTGCGGTGCCAATGGCATGCGGCTCGTAGAGGGGCTGCGCGCCTTGCAGCAATCGGGTCAGCGCACGTTGATGGTCGAGGTCTGGCGCACCGTTGAACGGCAGCGACGACAGGCTGGCGCCGTCGGCGGTGCGGTAGCCCGTGCACCAGCGCAGGCCTGCGCCCTCGACGGCGTCGAGGTGGCTCGCCAGCAGCCCGTCGAGCGGCCCGGCGGCGGCGAGCGCATAGCGCAGCAGCACCGCGTCCGGATGGCCGCGGCGGAACGCGCCCTGCCAGCCTTCGTCGGCGTTGTGCGGTTCGGCCAGCCGCGCGACGAGTGCGCGGTCGTGCGTGGGCAGCGGGCCCGGGCCGTGGCGCGTGAGGTAGCTGCGCAGCACGCCAAGGTGCTGCACGGGTGCGCCGATGCCCGCGTCGTGCAGCACGGCGCCGACAGCGGCCGTGGAGATGGTGCTCCACGTGGTGTGCGGATGAAAGCCGCGCCACTCGTCGAGCAGCACGCCTTGGGCGCCTTCGAAGAGCACGGTGCCGGGGCGCACGAGGCGCTGGCCGATGGCGTCGGCGCTGGCGGGCGGCGACAGGCGCAGGCATGGCGCCGCGGCATCGAGCCAGCGCTGGGCGAGCGAGGCGTCGTCGAGCAGGGCCAACTCTTGCGCGGCCTCGGCATGCGATGGCACGACGCCTGCGAACTCGCGCCGCAGCGCCATGCGCGAAGCCTCCAGCTTGGCGAGCGCGCGCGCGAGATGCAGCAGGTCACCGTAGTGCAAGGCATCGTCGGGCGAAGCCAGCGCCTGCCGCACCGTCTCGCCGACGCCCACGCCGCAGCTGCCATGCGCCGCCGCGCCCCTCGCCCATTCGCGCAGCCGGCCGGCCGCCTGATGGAACGGCGTGGTCACGCGGCAGCGCGCATCGATCAGCAGGCGCGGAAAGGCGTCGGTCACGCCCACCCGGCGCAGCGCCTCTTCTTCGACACGCAGCGCCGTCGGGTGCACCACCACCGGGCTCGCCAGCACGGTCGCCACGCCCGCATGGAAGCTGCCGGCGCCGAATTGCGAGAAGGTGTGATGGCGCCCATCGGCCAGCACCACGTTGTGGCCGGCCTGCGCACCGCCATTGAAGCGCACCACCGTGTGGGCCTGCCATGCGCCGCACAGGTGGTCGGTGAAGAGACCCTTGCCGCAGTCCCCGAAGCCGAGGCCCAGCAGCGAAACGTAGCGTGTGGCCCCGGATGCGGTCGTCACGCGGCCATCAGCCGAAGAGCCGCTTCCACCACGAAGACCGCGGTGCCGTGCTGGCCGGCGGCGCGCGGCGCGGCGCGGCGGGGTCGAGCAGCGCGGCATAGGTATCGAGCGCGTGCAGCACGCCGCCGACACGCTCCCTGGCCATGCCGGTTGCGCCCATCACCCTGGCGAGGCCGTCGAGGTCGGGCACGGCCTTCTCGGTCAGCGCGACGATGCCGGCGGCCACGGCGCAGGCGTCGTCGGGCGAGTCCATGCAGATGACGTGATCGCCGAGCAGCTCGCGCCAGCGCGGCTCGCAGCGGCGGCGGCGCTGGGCGTCGGGGATCAGGAAGAACAGGTGGGTGGTCTCGGCCGCGGCGGCAATGACTTCCTCGATGGGAATGTCCTCGTCGAGCTTCTCGCCGATCAGGCCTTCGATCTGGTGGCGCGAGACGGCGGGGTACGGCAGCTCGTCGCCGGTCACGAACAGGTAGCCGCGCTTCCTGCGCTTCACCCAGCAGTCCATGTCGGTGTGCTGCGCCATGACGTAGAAGGCCAGCTCGTAGCTCTCTTCGCCGCTGCCGCCGCCGCCACCTTCGAGATAACTCCAGGTGAGCCACTGGTCCATGAGGTTGGCGGTCGATTCGAACTGGCCGACCTGCAGCGGCGCATGGTCGGAGGTGGCATCGCCGATCGCCATGAACATGAGCTGCGGATCGGCCACGCCGCAGTCGGTCAGGAGCTTCATGAAGGTGGGCAGCTCGCGGCGCGCAAGGGTCTGCGGAATGTCGCCCATCGAGCCGGTGACGTCGAGCGCGAACACGATGCCCAGCGAGTTGGGATGGTCGGCGTTGTCGCGCGACTCGCGCACCTTGAGCCCGTGCGGGTTCATCAGCGCGTGCGTGGCGCGCTGCGTGAACACCTCGGCGCCGGGCTTGGCGGCGCGGTCGGCAATCAGCGCCGTGTGGGCGGCGTGCGAGTAGTTTCCGTAACCCATGGGGTGCTCCTTGGCGTGTCTGTCAGGCGCCGATGTGCGGCGCGGGATCGAAATGGACGAACTGGGGGGCGCCGAAGGATGCGCGCGACGCGGTCGACAGCGCCTGCTCGATGCCTTGCGCGCCGAGGCGCTGGCAGAGGGCGGCGTCTTCGCTGCACTGGCGCAGCAGTGCGGCGAGCGGCGCGGGCGTGTGCGCGCCGAGCCCGGGTTCGCCGCCGGCCGCACCGCCGTGCAGCAGCGCGCGCACGGTCCACGCGG
>Ga0075370_10001290_pt1 | contig 10712 bp, 10 predicted proteins | sample EndMethybrTD3035_FD_71398 | JGI IMG/M metagenome (GOLD analysis project Ga0075370, IMG submission 71398) | Populus endosphere microbial communities from Tennessee, USA - Endosphere MetaG P. TD hybrid TD303-5 | ecosystem: Host-associated > Plants > Roots > Endosphere | place: USA: Tennessee... | reverse complement strand
TGGGTCGAACCGGTGCTGCGTGGCGAGGTCATGTGGTGCCAGCTGTTCTCCGAGCCGGGTGCGGGCAGCGATGCCGCCGCGGTCCGCACGTCGGCCAAGAAGGTCGACGGCGGGTGGCGCGTCACCGGGCAGAAGGTGTGGACCAGCCTGGCCCACCTGTGTCAGTGGGGTCTGGCGACGGTGCGTACCGATCCCGACGCCGCCAAGCACGCCGGCGTGACGATGATGGCGATCGACATGAAAGCCGAAGGCGTGACGGTCAATCCGCTGAAAGGGATGACCGGACATGCACACTTCAACGAGGTGTTCTTCGACGATGTCTTCGTTCCGGACTCCGATGTGGTCGGCGATGTGAACAAGGGCTGGCTGGTGGCTCGTGCGACGCTCGGCAATGAGCGAGTGTCGATCGGCGGTGGTTCGGGCGGCACCAGCGGCTTCTCGGCCGACGATCTGATCAAGCTGCTCGACAATGCGCCCGCCGAGACCGCCGCGTATTACCTGCGTCGCGCGGGTGAGGTCATCGCCGAGTCGCACACGCTGAGGCTGCTGAACCTGCGCCGCGTCACCCGCGCGATTGCCGGGTCCGAGCCCGGCCCGGAGGGCAACGTCACCAAACTGCTGGTAGCCGAGGCCGGCCAGCGGATGACCGAGCTCGGCCTGGAGCTGGCGGGCTCGGCGGCCATCGTCGGGCAGACGCCGACGTTGACGTTGGCCTACATGGGCAACCGGGCCATGACGATCGCGGGCGGCACGTCGGAGATCACGCGGAACACGATCGCCGAGCGGATCCTGGGTCTGCCCCGTGATCCGCTGCTCAAATAACTAGAGCCCGATCAGATCTGCGCTCTGTTCGGCGATAGCCGGACCGAGCGTCATACCGCGGCCGCCTGGTCCGGTGACCACCCACACGTTGTCCTCGGGCGACGTGCGGCAGACCAGTTGGTCGGGGTCGACGCACTGGCTGTACACGCCGGCCCAACGCTGCCGGATCGGCGGGAGCGGGCGGCCGAGGAACTGCTCGACGACGTCGACGAGGTACGCGTACGGGCCCTCGGTGACGTCGAAGGCGAACGGCTCGGCGTATTCGTGCGTGTCACCGATGGTCAGCCCACCGTGCAGACGCTGTACGCAGAGCAGCTGCATGTGGTGCTCGTCGGCGATGGTGTCCTGAGGTTCTTTGCGGCGCAACGCATCCAGCGCACCGCCCGCGAATCCCGGATAGTAGCGAAGACTGTCGCCATCGGCGATCGCCGTCGTGAGCGGCTCCTCCAGTGGCTCGGTCTGCATCATCTGCAGGCGCACCCTGCGCACCGGCAGGTCACCCGCGAGCTCACGGACGAGGCCGCTGTGCGCGGCGCCGGCACAGACGAGCACCAGATCGCCGTCGTGGTGCTGTCCCCGGTCATCGATGACGGCCGAACCCCGGATGGTCCTGGCTTCAGTTCCGGCGTGGAAGGTGTATCTGCCCGTTGCGGCCATGTAGTCGCGCATCGCGGGCATGGCCTGGCGGGATTCGACAGCGGCGTCGAGCGAACAATACAGCCCCGCAACGTATTTCCCGCGCAACGCCGGATTGATCTTGCGTACCTGATCCTGGTCGAGAAGCGAGAAGCCCCGCCTCCGCGCGTCGTCGCGCGCCGCCGCCTCCTCGGCGACCGCGACCTCGCCGGGCGTGCGCAGCAGCGTCAGTGATCCGGCCGCGCGGAAACCGATACGCGGGATCTCGCGCCCCAGCCGCTCCCACAGCTCGCGGGATCGCAGTGTCACCGCCAGCTCGGCGTGTGCGCGCCCGGAGATCCAGACCAAACCGAAGTTGCGGACCGTTGCACCTCTGGCTTCGGTTTCGCGTTCCAGTTGCACGACCTCGTGTCCGCGGCGCACTGCCTCGAGGGCGTGCGCGGTACCGAGGATTCCGCCGCCGACGATTGTCACGCGCATTTTGGAGACCCTTCCCACGCCCTGCGACCAGCCATCGACCGGCGGGTATTGCGCTGGGGAACAACAGGTTAAGAATTGGTATAGACCAATTTCCGGTAGGCTGGCAGGGTGGCGATTCTCACCGAAGTCGAGGATGTACTGCGATCTCTTCGCGATGTGTGGGACGAGGACGCGGTCGACGAACTCGACCACGCGCTGCAGGCTGCCGCCCGCGCGGTCGAGGACGGCGCGGACGACGAACTCGTGCTCGCCTCGGCACTGCACGACCTTGCGCACAGCCCCCTGTTCGGCGACGACTGGAAACAGCACCACGACACCATGGCGCGGACTTGGCTGACACCGCGGTTCGGTGAACGCGTCGGCTGGTTGGCCGGCGCGCATGTGGCGGCCAAGCGGTACCTCGTTTCGACCGACCCCGAATACGCCGCGACGCTGTCGGACGTGTCGGTCGACTCACTGCACCACCAAGGCGGCGCTGCGGTCGATCCGGCCTACGTCGGCCACCCGTGGTGGGCGGACGCGCTGCGCTTGCGCCGCTACGACGACGCGGCGAAGGTCCCCCGCGCGTCCGGGCTGTCCATCAAGGCCGTCCTCGGCGTGGCAGAGCGCGTTCTGCGTAACATCGACCGCTCATGACCACTCCGCACAAACCGTCGAAGCCGTACCTCGTCCGCACCGGCGTCGACGGCATTCTCGCCGACCTCGACGAGGGCGATGCCGTACCGCCCGAGCGTGCGTTGGCGATGCGGTTCGGAGTCTCCCGGGAGACCGTCCGCCAGGCACTGCACGAGCTTCTCGTCGAGGGGCGCATCGAACGCCGCGGCAGAGGCACCGTGGTGTCGCGGCCCAAACTCGTACAACGGCTATCGCTCGAGTCGTACACCGAGAGCGCGGCCGGTCACGGTCGGGTCCCTGGACGGCTGCCGGTGGCGTGGGAGGACATCATCGCCACCGCGGAAATCGCTGAGGCGCTGGAGATCTCGGCCGGAGACGACGTCATGCACCTCGAGCGAGTGCTGCTCGCCGACGATCAGCGCATCGGGCTGGAGAGCACATACCTGCCGCGGCACAGGTTCGGCCGGCTGACCGAGACGTTCGACCCTGTCACGTCGCTTTACGCCGCGATCCGCGACTTCGGTGTCCAGTTCGGTTCGGCGGTCGAGCGGATCGAAACCGTGCTGCCCTCGCCTCGCGAGGCCGCACTGCTGGAGACCACAACGGCGATGCCGATGCTGCGGCTGAACCGCCGCTCGCTGGATACGGACGGTCGCCCGATCGAGATGGTCCGTGCGCTCTACCGCGGGGACCGCATCGCCTTCGAGACCAAGCTGACGTAATACTGGTTTGGTGGCCCGCGCCTTCAACTCGTCAGACATCCATCCAGATCTGCGCCGCATCGCGCGGATGGTTCCGAAACAGGTCGTGACGCCGGTGACGCTGCCCGTCATCCGGTTGGTCACCCGCAAGATGTGGCGGCGCGTGCCCAAGGATGTCGAGGCGCTGACCCTGCCGTCGGGCGTCGGGGTGCGGTTGTACCGGCCGTCCGGCGCCACGAAGCCGGGACCGGCGCTGTTGTGGATCCACGGCGGCGGCTACGTCATCGGCCATCCCGGCCAGGACGACGAACTGTGCCGCCGCTACGCCCAGCGCCTGGGCGTCACGGTCGCATCGGTCGACTACCGGTTGTCCCCCGAGCATGCGTACCCGGTGCCACTCGAGGACTGCTACGACGCACTGACCTGGTTGGCGGGACTGCCGACCGTCGACTCGGACCGCGTCGCGATCGGCGGTGCCAGTGCAGGCGGCGGTCTGGCGGCGGCGCTGGCGCTGCTCGCCCGCGACCGCGGCGAGATCGCGCTGGTTGCCCAACTGCTGGTCTATCCGATGCTGGACGACCGCACCGTCGGCCGCGACGTACCGGACAATCCGGGGCTGCGGCTGTGGAATCGGTCGAGCAACAAGTTCGGATGGTCGGCCTATCTGGGCGACGCGGACCCCGACATCGCCGTGCCCGCGCGACAGACCGATCTGAGCGGACTACCGCCGGCGTGGATGGGTGTCGGAACGCTCGATCTGTTCCATGACGAGGACCTCGCGTATGCCGAGCGTCTGAAGGCCGCCGGCGTACCGTGCGACGTGCAGATCGTCAAAGGCGCGTTTCACGGCTTCGACGGGATCGTGCCGAAAGCCGAAGTCTCGCAGGCATTCTTCAACAGTCAGTGCGCCATGTTGCGGCGCCTGCTCGCTCCCGCGGCCGCCTAACCCCCGGACACCACGGTCCCGGCGATGATCGTCGCCGCGACCAAGCCCGAGTCCAGTTCGCCCAGCACCTCGTCTGGACTCCCCTTCAGGACGCACAGGTCCCCCGGTTGCCCGGGCGCGATCTGGCGTGGCACGACAGGCGTATCGGCCGCGCCGAGGAACATCGTCAGCGCATCACGCGCGGAGACGCGCTCGCCGGCCGCGAGCACCGAACCCGCACCGGTGGTGCGAGAGACGGCCGCGCGCATCGCCTTCCACGGGTCGTCGTGACCAAACGGCATGTCGGTGGACAGCGCCACCGGCACCTTGGCGGCCAACAGCGAACCCACCCGCCATAGTTCGTGATGCTCGTTGGCGGGCACGTCATCCAGGTACTGATCGCCTCGCTCGGCGACGAAGTTGGGCTGAGTCACGACGGTCACGCCGACGTCGACGAGGTCGGCGATGCTGTCATCGGGCACCACCGATGCATGCTCGATACGGTCCTGTGGATGACGGTCCGCCGAGCGCAGCGCCGCCAGGGTGATCACCAATTGCGCTGCCGTGACACAGTGCACCGCGACCGGGGCGTCGTCGGCGTGCCGCTCCGCGATCCACTCGGTGAGGCCCGGCAGGTCGAGATCGGTGTCGTGCAGAATCCGCTTGCCGGGCGCCAGGCAGTGCACACGTTGACGCAGTTCGCCGCGGCGGTGGGCGTCCAAGAGCTTGACGACATCGGCGACCTCCAGGTCGGGTGTCGCATCGGTGACACCGGTGACCCCGTACGAACCCAACCGCCTGCTGACGTCGTTGAGTCCACTTTCGTTGCGCTGCAACGTGTCCGACCATGTGTGATCCGAGCTGCGTAGCCGCCCGTCGGGGTGATCGGCGAGGCCGACCCGCGCCAGCCCCGCCGAGTTCAGCGTCCACAGGACACCGCTTCGGTGCTGCACCCTGACCGGTACCGGTGGCGAAAGGTCGTCGAGGGCCGCGCGGTCCAACGGCCCGGCGACGGCCTCGTGATAGCCGACAGCTCTAAGCCATCCGTCGCCGCCGACATCGGCGGCCGCGAGCACTCCCGCCAGATCCGTCCGGGTGTGCACTTCAGCAGGGCCCACCCGGATCGACGTCAAGGCCGCTGCGGCCGAACGGAGGTGGACGTGATGGTCGTGCAGACCGGGGATGACGGTGCCACCCTCGGCGTCGTAGATCTGCTCGCCGGGCAGCGAATTCAGCCGAGACGCCACCGCAACGATCCGGTCTTCGACGCGGATGTCGACCACGCCCCCATCAAGGAGCGATGCGCGCTGAATCAGCATGGAGCGAAATGCTTGTCGGCGATCAGATGCTCCACGGTCCCGTTGTCGGCGCCCAACTCCGACGCTCTGGTGGACAGCTGTGGAGTCGCACTGCAGTGGGTCTCACCGGCGTTCGGTAGTTCGGCATACGTGGCGGCGACGGCTGACAGCGACAGCTCGATCAGCTCGCCGCCACCCCTGGCCAACGACTGCGCGACCGCCTCCGCGGCCTCCAGACCGCTCAGCGGGTCGGAGATCGCGTCGCCGCAGAACGCCGGGTCATCATGATCGCCGCGGACCAGTCCGCCGGAGACCGCCGCGTCGTCCCCGAAGGCCACCCAGTTGGCATGCTCTTCGGTGGTGCCGTGGCCCGTGATCCTCAGCCACACTCTGCCGTCGCGTGGTGGAATGCTCACCGGTCCGAGACCGCGGCGGATCAAGGACGCGGGACGAGAGGACTCGATCACCACATCGGCGGCGGCGAGCAGCGCCCGCAAGCCGGCAGGATCGTCGAAATCGGTCACATACGAGAGCTTTCCGGCGTTCATCCAGTCGAAGAATTCCGGAGATCCTGCGCGTGCGCCGTCCGGGCGTGACGCGCTTTCGACCTTCACGACGGTGGCGCCTGCTTGCGCGAGCAGCTGCCCACACAGCGGGCCCGCCCACATCGCGGACAGGTCGGCGACGAGCAGCCGCGAGGGGCTACGCGCTATGGTCGCCGCACCGAACGGGTAGACACGCGGCGCCTCAGCAGGTGTCTCACCGAGTGCCGCGACCGGAAGTCCAAGCAGGCGAGCGCGTTCGGTGACCTCGGCGCTATCGTGTCCGGTGATCCAGTGCTGCACCGCGGGCCAGAAGTCGTCGCCGACGGCATCCTCCTCGATCAGTGCGGGAACAGCTTCCACATCATCGGGACGTGACAACGTGAGCGCACACCATCCGTCGCGGCTCGGCATGAGCCGCGTCGCCCCACCGGCCGAGATCAGCCGCTCTGGCGTGTGGCCGAGTAGCCCTGCGCGGCCAGCGATTATGACGTCGGCGTCAACCTCAGTTGCGGTGCGGGCGCGAAATCCGTTGGCGACGCGGCGAGCCCGTGACACCACAGCCACGGGGATAACCAAGGACGTCACAGCCCTATTGTGCTCAGAACTGCAGAGCAGTAAAGCGCCAGTCCAGTACCTGCTGGTCAGGCTCACCGACCGCGTAGACGACGGACCGCAGATTGAGAACACCGCCGCGGCGGTCGGGCAGCGGCACCGCACTCTCGACATGCAGCTCGCTGTAGAGCGTGTCGCCCTCGTGCACCGGTCCGGTGTGGTCGCAGGACTGCCAGCCCAAGACCGTCACAATATTTGGCAGCAGCCGGTTGACCTGCGCCAGTGCCAGGCCGATGGTGTGCCCGCCGTACACCAGTCGCTGGCCGCCAGTTCGCCAATCATGATGGGTGGCAGCGATGTTCAGTGTCAGACGTGCGAGTTCCGGTGCGCTGCTGACGACGTCGGCGGTGCTGTGCAGCACAGCGCCCGCGAGCCCCGCGTCGAAACGCGCTCCAGGGGCCGCGGCACGGAACGTCGCGGCATCCCAGTGGCGGGTGGGATCGGCGGGAACACCGATGTTCTGGCCGACGAGCGACAGATCGTCGGCGTGTCCGGTATCGGGGGTTCCGTCCTTCAGGGGCAACATCGCGCAGCGATAGAAGTCCAGCACCAGATTGTTCCGCTGGTCGTACGTCGTCATACGAAGCGCGGCCAGCCCGGTGCGCCCGCGGCCCGGCTTCGTCGAGTTCTGTTTTAGACCAACGACTTCAGTCCGCGTACGCAGCGCATCGCCCAGCACTGGATAGGTGTGGAATGCCAGCCCGCGATAGAACAGGTTGGCCTTGACGCGCTGGGTGACCGCCGTTGACTGTCCGATCGCGACATCGCACACCAGTCCCGGATGGGCCAACGCGCCGGGCAATCCCGTCACAGCCCTGGAGAGGGCGGCATCCAGCGCCAACCGCAGCCGATCGCCGAGGATCGACTGGTGTACCGCCGCGACCCCTTCGGTCAGAGTCATGGATGGTGCGGCGTCAAACACCTGACCGACTGCCAGGTCATCGAAGAACGGGCCGCTCACGGCAGCCATGTTGGCATTAGGCCGCACAAAGTGTCAATATGGCCGTACAAATGTTGACTGAAGAAGAAACCATGCTGGTGGAGACGGTGCGGGCCTTCGTGGACCGCGACGTCAAGCCCGCCGTGCGCGAGACCGAACACGCCAACGAATACCCCGAGGCGTGGATCGACCAGATGAAGCGCATCGGCATCTACGGTCTGGCCATCCCCGAGTCCTATGGCGGCTCCCCCGTATCGATGCCTTGCTACGTCGAGGTCACCCAGGAACTGTCTCGGGGGTGGATGAGCCTGGCCGGCGCGATGGGTGGGCACACCGTGGTCGCGAAGCTGCTCGGGCTTTTCGGCACCGAGGAGCAGAAGCAGCAGTATCTGCCACGAATGGCCACCGGTGAGCTGCGGGCGACGATGGCGCTCACCGAACCCGGCGGTGGCTCGGATCTGCAGAACATGAGCACCGTGGCGGTGACCGATGGATCCGATCTGGTGATCAACGGGTCCAAGACCTGGATCAGCAATGCCCGCCGGTCCGGCCTGATCGCGCTGCTGTGCAAGACCGACCCGACCGCGACGCCGAAACACAGAGGTATTTCGGTGGTGCTGGTCGAGCACGGTGACGGATTGACAGTGTCGCGGGATCTGCCGAAGTTGGGCTACAAGGGTGTCGAGTCCTGCGAGCTGACGTTCGACGGCTACCGCGTGCCTGCGTCAGCCATCCTCGGGGGCGAGCCCGGCAAGGGGTTCGGCCAGATGATGAAAGGCCTTGAAACGGGACGTATTCAGGTCGCGTCCCGCGCTCTGGGCGTGGCCGCGGCAGCGCTCGAGGATGCACTGAAGTATGCGCAGGAGCGCGAGAGCTTCGGCCAGCCGATCTGGAAACACCAGTCCATCGGCAACTACCTGGCCGATATGGCAACCAAGCTGACCGCCGCGCGACAGCTGACGCTCTATGCGGCACAGCGCTTTGACAGCGGTGAACGGTGCGACATGGAAGCCGGGATGGCGAAGCTGTTCGCGTCCGAGGTCGCGATGGAGGTCGCGCTGAACGCGGTCCGGATCCACGGCGGCTACGGCTATTCCACCGAATTCGACGTCGAGCGGTACTTCCGCGATGCGCCGCTGATGATCGTCGGTGAGGGCACCAACGAGATTCAGCGCAATGTGATCGCCGCTCAACTGGTCGCCCGCGGCGGGATCTAGTGCGATCAGCGCCCGCGTATCAGACTCTGCGCGAACAACTTCGCGACGACATTGCGGCGGGCCGGTACAGCGACGGATCCCGTTTGCCCACCGAGTCTGAACTGGTTGAACGCCACGGACTTTCGCGACAGACGGTGCGCCGGGCGTTTCAGGATCTGGTCGCCGAGGGGGCGGTGTACCGGGTGCCGGGGCGCGGCACATACGCCAGCGAGAGCGGGCAACGCTATTTGCGTCAGCTCGGCTCGATCGAAGACCTGATGAGCCTGTCGGACGACACGACGATGGAAGTGCTCACCGGTTTGCGCAGACGGGTTGACCTGCACGCCGCCAGCCGGTTGCGGCTCGACGACGACGTCGTCTATTCGGTGGTGTTCCGGCGGTTGCACGACGGCGTGCCGTTCGTGATGACCACTGTGCACCTCGTTCCTGCGGTCGCCCACGCGGTGCTGTCGGCGCCGGAACTGCAGGACGGCGCCGTCGGCACCCAGACCGTGATCGGCATCCTCGAACCGCACCTGATCGAGCCGATTGCTGAAGCGGCACAGTCGATTACGGTGGCACCGGCCGACAGGGAAGTGGCCGACGCGGTGTCCTGTGAACCCGGCCATCCCATGCTGCGCGTGGACCGGCTGTACTCCGATGTGAGCCATCGCCCGGTCGAGTTGTCGGTCAGCCACTTCCTGCCCGAGCAGTACACCTACCGTGTGACGTTGCGCCGCTCCGGTTAGTTAGTTAGTTAGTTGCGATTTCGGTGCGCAAACCATCGGTGAGCGATCGTCAGCGCACCGAAATCACTCCACCTCGTCGATCAGGCCCCACCGCAGCGCGGTCACCACATCGATGGTCTGCCCGCTGAGCACCAGATAGGCGGTCCGCCAACGCCCGATCCTCCTCGCGATGCTGACGGTGCCGCCCGCGCCGGGAATCAGTCCGAGGCTCAATTCCGGCAGACCGAACACCGCATCCGGCCGTGACCGCACCCACCCGCAGAACGCGGCCATCTCCAGTCCGCTGCCCAGCACCTGACCGTGTACCTCGGCGCGGCAGTGCGTCCCCAGCCGTGCCGTCAGTTCGTCGAGCACCAATGCCGGGCTGTGCCGGGTGCGGGCCAGATGAGCACTGGCCGGATCGGCGAATGTACCGAACTCGGCGAGATCACCGCCGCTGCAGAAAGACGGGCCATTGCCCGACAACACGACATCGGTGACAGACGGGTCCAGACGGGCCACCTCGAGTGCTCCGAGCAGCGCCGCACGCGCGTCGGTGGAGAAGGCGTTGTGCCGTTGTCCTCGGTTGAACCGCACGTGGAGGGTGTCCTCGACGCGTTCGGCCTGCACCGGATCCGGGATGTCGACCGGCCGAGCCGGTCCCCGCTCGGTCAGCCAGCGGGCGAATTCGGGTCCGGACTGCAGCGTCGAGTAGGCGAGCGATTCCATGATGACGCCGGTGAACGCGGGCGCAGCGGGGTCGAACGCGCGAAGAACGTCGCTACACACCGCTGCGGCCTGCGGCCAGTGCTCGCAACGTTGACGCAGTTCGTCCAGAGCGTCGGACACCGAGGCGACCGTCACGGCGCGACGGTCGTCGTAGTCCTGATCGGTCAGCGTGAAAGTCGCGTCATCTGACGGGGATCCGGTTCTGACGACCACACCCGAGGCGAGCTCTACGCGCGTCACGAGTACTTCTCTACCAGCTCCTTCTTGAACATCTTGCCGGTTTCGGTACGCGGCAGCTGCGCCTCGAAGGAGATCGACCGCGGGCACTTGTAGTGCGCCAGCCGCTCACGAAGCCACGTCAGGAGCTCTTCAGCGAATGCGTCAGTGGCATCGGCGGGGTCGACGGTCTGGACGACGCCCTTCACGCTCTGGCCCATTTCGTCGTCCGGGATGCCGAACACCGCGGCGTCGAGCACCTTCGGATG
>Ga0075370_10001289_pt1 | contig 10715 bp, 19 predicted proteins | sample EndMethybrTD3035_FD_71398 | JGI IMG/M metagenome (GOLD analysis project Ga0075370, IMG submission 71398) | Populus endosphere microbial communities from Tennessee, USA - Endosphere MetaG P. TD hybrid TD303-5 | ecosystem: Host-associated > Plants > Roots > Endosphere | place: USA: Tennessee... | reverse complement strand
TGACGTCGGTCTAGCGCGGAATGAAACCGTGGATGGGCATACAAGGCAAGTCTGGTGTGACGCCGGAGGGCATGAGCTGATCGAGAAATATACAATTTCCGGCATGGGTCATGGCACACCAATAAAAGCGGCAGGCCCTGATGGTTTGGGATCGGCGGCGCCATTCATGCTCGATGTCGGAATATCGTCCACACGCCGTATCGCACAATTTTGGCGTCTGACCGATGCAAAAGCGTCTGGTGCCGGCGATGCCACGCGACAAGACGGATCGAGGACTGTGCGTCAGTATAAACGTGTGGAGGATGCGAGAGCGGTGCGCACCGACCCGGCTGCTGCCGCGCAGCCGGACGTAGACAGATCCCCTACGAGCATAACCAAAGTGATCGAGGATGCCCTGCGTGCCGCCGGCTTGATGCGCTAGCGAATTGGGGCGAAGCAGCATTCGGGCGATGATTGCTCATCGTGGACAGAATGTAGAAACCTACGACCCTCGGTCATGCTTGGGGCAAGCGATCAGTCGAGGAGCCGGATGACTTTCATTTGGTGGCAGCCGTGACACGCCAGACCTTATTGCCCACGTCGTCAGCGATCAATAATGCGCCCACTTTATCCACGGCCAGACCAACCGGGCGGCCACGGGCTTCGTCCTTGCCGTTGAGGAAGCCGGTCACGAAATCCTGTGCCATGCCGTCGGGATGCCCGTCCTTGAACGGCACGAAAACCACCTTGTACCCGTTCAGCGCCGGTCGATTCCAGCTGCCGTGCTCCCCGATGAACGCGCCGCCCTGATAGGCCTGTGGCAACGCGCTTCCGGTGTAGAAAGCCATTCCCAGTGGCGCGACGTGCGAACTCAGTGCGTAATCCGGCGGTATTGCCTTGGCCACCAGGTCCGGCCGTTGCGGCATGACTCGCGGATCGACATGCTGCCCATAGTAGCTGTAAGGCCAGCCGTAGAAGGCGCCATCGGTGACCGAGGTCATGTAGTCGGGAACCAAATTCGGGCCAAGTTCGTCACGCTCATTTACGGCGGTCCACAGCGCGCCCGTTTTCGGTTCAAAGGTAAGGTCGTTTGGATTGCGCAGGCCACTGGCAAATATTCTCGATCGGCCCGTTGATCTATCGACTTCCCAGATCGCGGCGCGGTCTTTTTCCGCCTCAATGCCGTTCTCCGTGATGTTGCTGTTCGACCCGACGCCGACATACAGCAACGCGCCGTCGGGGCTCGCTGCCAGACTTTGGTCCAGTGGTGATTGATTGGACCGCCGGGCAGGGGAGTCAGCACCACCCCCGGGTCCGATATTTTGGTGGCTCCAGGGGTGTAGGAGTAGCGCACGATTGCATCGGTGTTCGCCACATAGAAGTCAGTGCCGACCAAGGCCACTCCGAATGGGGAGTTCAGGTGATCCAGAAACACCGACCTGGTTTCCGGAACGCCGTCGCCGTCCGTGTCGCGCAGCATCGTGATCTGATTGGTCGGCTTCTCCCCGCCGCCACCCGAACTGGCCAGCGACTGCAGGAAGCCCATCACCAGGTCCTTCGGCCGCTTGATCGGCTCGCTGCCAGGGCCTTGTGACTCGATTACAAGAACATCACCGTTGGGGAGGGTGTACAGCGACCTTGGATGCGAGAGCTCACTCGCCATGGCGCGTATCTGCACCCCTTGCGGAACGGTGGGCGTTTCATCCCCAGACCAGCCGACGACTTTGGCGAGGTTCATCGGCGGGACCAGATATTGCTGCGGTTCCGGCAGCGTCGGATTGGGTCCTGTTTGCGTGCTTGGATCGGCGGCGTCGTCGCTGCAGCCTGTCACACCGCAGAGAACGACTGCGCTCAAAAAAGCGATGCTGCCGGCCCGTATATTGCCTGTCGAGTTCGAGGCCCGCGTCACCGTCTCACTCCCTCGACTGCAGGCGTTGTCAGCGATCTGCCAATTGATGCCGTCAAGACCATGAGACCAACCACCACAGCCGAAAGCACCAATCCTGTCGGCACGACCGACGTCCAGGCGTCACGGGTGTGAACCAAGGCGTTGAGCACCGACAGCGCGAGCACGGCGACATTACCGACCATGTGCAACCATCCGCGCGAATAATGGCGGTCCAGCCGGTTTATGAAGAAGTCGAAAAGGCCAGCCAATGCCGCCAGCACGCCGAAGGCCAGCCCAAACGTCAGCAGCCAGGCCGAGAAGTCGCCCACATCATCTCGGCCGTTCGCCAATATGCAATGTCGCTCACAAGAGCGCCGGTGAAACAGACGATCGGGAAGGGGACCAGCAGTGCATGCAGCGGACGCCGTTCGACGACCGCGATAGGAACCGGCGGGTAAGTCTCTTTCAGCATCGAATAAATCCATTGCCATGGGCGACCCAAAACAACACGCTGGCAGCAGGGAGGTTCCCCGACAGCCTTGCTCACTTTTGGGTGGCAATGAAAGACACGAGGCCTTGTCGGCAAGTAGCCATCGGCTGCTGAGCGGCTACGAGTCCGGTTCAGTCGCCGGCGCGTCGTTGGGTGGGGGCTCTCGGTCATGTTCGAACTGGTCGGCCCAAGGTAGATCCATCAGCCAGGGTTCGCGCCGATGGATCCAGAGTTCATATCCGGGTATGAAGTCCCCGGGGGCAATATCCAAAGAACCAAGCATGATCTCGGCCTCGTCATCACGCAATGAAGCCACGCGCGATCCGCAGTTTGGGCAAAAGCTTCGGCCCCCAAACGTCGTCAGTTCGCCCGAACCTTCATAAGCCAATCGTGGCCAGACGCCAAAAAAGTTGTAGGCACTACCACTCGTACGCCTGCAGTCTTGACAGTGGCAGAGGCCGACCCGAATTGGATTGCCCTTGACGGACAAACGAACTGCACCACAAAGGCAACCGCCGAGGCGGACAATATCTCCGCTCATGTCAAAGCTCTCTTGGGCGGATCGCGGTTCTCGTCGGGGTTAGGCACCGGCAGTTCGTCTGGCAGAAGGTCAGGATCAGGTTCGCGCACGTCGGGTCTCCACGTTGGCGCATCCAAGGGCGCTTCCTCGTTCGGTTCTGGTTTGGGCGGCATGATTATTGTCCCGATCTGTCGCTCGGACGGGGTGTTCTGCCCGCCACCTGCCGCGCATCGCTATGTCTGGCCGAGAAGGGTTTCACGGAAGGGCTGTTGTCTTCAGGCGGAGCGCCAGCCGTCTTGGGGATGCCCGACGTTTTCCTCACGTCCCCGCCGACTGGCGTTTTGCGCCGCACGGCGGCGGCAGCCACCTTCGGCCGTCTATCAACTGCGTCATCCGGATTTTTGGCCATGCATATCTCCTTTGCTGGCCAACGAGCGGTCGAAAGGAATGTTCCATGGCACACGGAACTTGGGCGGTGTGGGCTGGTTATCGGTCATCACACTGGAGGATCGAAAATGTCGGGCAACGAAAACCATCGGGAAACCGGAGCAACAAAGTATCCACGCAAAACCGGCACTGACGCCTCGGATGCATTTTCTCAGGAGGCGGCTGGCAACAAGAAGCCGAAGAATGGTGACGGCTTGACGCGTTCCGCGGACGAGGTCGACGACAAAACGCATCAGTCAGACGGCCAGAATCCGCCGCACCAAATAAAGAGTTCACGACCATGAACGTCGCCAATCTTCAGCTCGAAGGCTTAATGATGGCGGTTGCCTCGATCAATAATCTGCTTGTTGACAAGGGCCTGCTATCCATCGACGACATCGATACCGCCTTGCGAAAGGCAGAGGCTTCTATGACCGGCGACGAGCGAACTTACGAGGATATGTCCCCGGCCAATCGCGACGCCATCTGCTTTCCAATCAGGCTTCTCCAGATCGCAAACAATGCCCAAGGCGAGGCAGATATCCCGCCATTCTCCGAGTTGGCAAAAATCGTCGGGCAAACGAAAGAGCCTTACAACGACCAGAGATGACGCGGCGCTCAATCCCGGGCTTGTTGCCTCCTTGGATGCTCCCTGGCGGGTGTTGATATTCTCACCGGCAATACGCATGCCACCGCGCACGAGCGCTATTTCATGTAGCCGTTTTGTGGGGATATTCGTTGCTAGTCTATTGGTCGTAGGCGGCGAGCCGCGCAATCTCGGGGGATGAAGGCCGAGTATGTTGAACTTGTTTTGTTGGAGCAGTCGCTCTCCTACGCAGACGGCTTGAATCAGTCGTTTTCAAATCGAGTGAGTGACGTGTCGGAAAAAACTGGCGGATCCGTCTTGTTTGATGTTCGCGTCGACAGCGACGTGAGTATTCAAAGGATGGCCGCGATTGGGTACGGCACGGACGGGACCGTCGTAATCGTCATGCGGAAAGACGGACATCTGCTTTCGGCGCCGGTCAACGAGAACGACTTTCTGATAGGCGAAATGAGCGCTTGGAATTCGCTGTCCATGGCCGATCAGGTACGAGTGAGCTACAGCGCTACCGTCGCGACATTGCTTGAGCGGCTTCGTCAAGTCGGACTTTTGGGCGGTCCCACTTAAGGCTCGAATCTCGGCCGATGGAAGTCAGAATCCCCTGCCAACGACGAAGTGCTACGCTGCGGTTCGAGCCGCTGGTGCCCATCAGGCGCGATGCGCGCCCTCCGCCCGCCGGGCGGTCGAAAAATTCTCGGCGCAAGGGATGGCCAAGGTGCAGATCAATCTTTCCCGTCGTCCGGTCTATTCGCCCCACGGTTGAGCTGGGTTTCGCCTAAGCCAGATCTTGCAGCAAAACTGTGGAGCAGACCCGCCACAAAAAGCACCAGCAAAGTCCCGAACGCCGCGATCTGCCAGCGCGGATTCAGGCAGTGCGCAGTGATCTGCATGCCCCGATCGATAAGAGATTGGAAGGTCCAGCTCATGGGCGAACGTAGCGGGAACGCGGTCCATCCTCAACCCCGCTGACCGGTTTGAATCTCGTACGTCTGTGGCAGAAATGCGACTGCATGTACGAGCGCGCTCTGCTACCAAGCGGTAGGTTTGCAGGAGGTTGCCATGAAGAAGCTGTTACTCGGATTGTCGTTGTCGCTGCTGGCGTCTTCGGCGTTTGCTGCCGATGCTATCGTCGAGCAAGTTGCGCCCGCTTTTAGCTGGACTGGCGGGTATGCAGGCATCCAGGCAGGTTATGCTTGGGGTGACGGCGACATAGACCAGATCACTGGTCCGGGCTTTATCGACTCGAAACCTGACGGCTTTCTTGGAGGCATTTACGCCGGTTACAACTATCAGATGTCGAACAACTTAGTGGTTGGTGCAGAACTGGACGTCGTGTCTGCGAATGTCGACGGCAGCGGCCAAATATTCACCGCTCCTGGGATCCCATTTCCGGGTATCTTCGCAAACGAAGAACTCAATTGGAGTGCGGCGGCTAGACTTCGCCTGGGATATGCCGTTGATCGATTTCTTCCATATATCGCCGGGGGCGTTGCATTTGGCGACATCGACGTAAGCAGCAATTCCGGCACACCCTTCGGAGGCACGCATACGGGATGGACCTTAGGCGTGGGACTGGATTACGCCATGACTGACAATCTGCTGCTGCGCGCCGAGTATCGCTACACCGACTTCGGTTCAGAATCGTATGGCGATCCGTTCGATTCGGAAGTCAAGTTGACCACAAGCGAAGTTCGCCTCGGCATCGCTTACAAATTCTAGTCTCCTCAGATCGCAATAGAGAGCCCGTCGCAAACCGCGACGGGCTTTTTCTTTGCGCTCGACCGACGTTCAAGGCCTGCCACACGGCGCCACAGCCTGCGCCTGAACGCGGCGCGGCCCTCCAAACGCCCACGACATCGGGCCGACCCCGCCACGCCCCTACCGCCTCCCCTGTCGCCTCAATTCCTTTGCAACCATTTTAGCTCAATCTAATTGAACCCGGTCAGTCCCGAGTTCGCGTATGAGTTTGAAGTTCATCGAGCCGTTGATGCCGACCCTTGTGGAGAAGCCTCCCGAAGGCGACGACTGGATTCACGAAGTCAAATTCGATGGCTATCGCTCTCAGCTGATCATTGATGGGGCCGGCACGCGCATCTACACGCGCCGCGGCCTCGACTGGACGGCCAAGTACCGCGACCTCGCATCAGCAGCGACCGCCCTGGATGTTGAAAGCGCGATAATTGATGGCGAGATCATCGTTCTGAATGCGGGAGGGCTTTCAGACTTCGGTGAGCTTCGCAAAGCGATCACCCGACGCCAGCATGACCTCTACTTCGTCGCATTCGATCTGCTGCATCTGAACGGACACGATCTCCGCGACACGACTTTAGAGGAACGGCGCGAAATCCTCGAAAGCATGATTCCGCCAGACATCCGCATCCAGTTCAGCCAGGCGCTACCGGGCGACGCAATGGCCATCTTCCACCTTGTCGACCAAGCCGGGCTTGAAGGCATGGTGTCGAAGCGTCGGGACAGCAAATACCGAAGCGGCGCGTCGACCAACTGGCTAAAGGCGAAGTGCTACACAATCGATGAGTTCGACCTCCTCGGCGTCGAGCGCGAGGCAGGCAAGCCAGCGTTTGCCTTGATGGCCGACAGGAAGACCGGGCGGTATGTCGGTTCGGCTTTCATCAACTCCAGTCGCGCGATCCGGGAGCGGCTTTGGAAGGGCGTACAGGAACACCCCGGGCCGGCGCCGAAGGGAATGAAGCGGCCGGCGACGCAGTGGGTCAAGCGGGGGCTAATCGGGCGAGTGAAGCACTTGCGCGGCGAAGAAGACTTGCGCCATGCGTCGCTGCAGGATTTTCGGGAGGAGTGAAGGAAGCCCGCCACTCACAGGATGGATGACGGGCTTCCCTTCCACGAGATGCTTGGTGAGGGCGAACCAAGCACACCAAAACTTCGAATACGGATGCAGGTTCCAAGGCTGGGACGAAAAAGGTTGCGCCGTCCGTTCCCGAAACAGGCCCTGTCCGTTCTTACGTAGAGTAAAGCTAAAACTGCCGGGAACCTAACGACTTCCGTCAGCTTATGGCGATATGAGCACACGCGGCACCAATTTTCTCGACCAATGGATAAGCCAGAACGTCCCGGAGACGACCAGCCGCGACATCATATCGGTTGCCGAACTGACGCAGAAGCTATTCGCCCAGCAGCACCGAGATCGAGGAAGACACAGGAAGCGTCTACGAGACGATCCTCGATGATCCTGGATTGCCCGAATGAGCAAAACCCAGCCCGCAAGCCACCCCGATCGCTCCCGACATCCACATGCCGGCACCGGTCACCTGCGGTGACAGCCTCGAGGATTCGGATTGGGTCGACCTTCGCGGATTCTTGCGAAAACATCGGTGCGTGGACGATTTCGATGGTCAAAATGCCAAATGTGGCGCTGCTACGCAGACCAGAATGGGTGCGAAGCCCGGCAGGTCGATTTCTCCATTCCCTTTCGAACCCGATCGCAGCGCCGAAGACGGAGGCCAACAAGAGCCTCGCTGCAATCACCACAAAGGGCACGTTGGTGGGATGCCAAATCCTTCGAGGAGCTGTTCCATCGGTCCTCCCAATTACCTGACGAGCGAAACGCGTTCGAGGCAATCAGTTGCTAGGGCCGCCTCTTCGCGGTTGCTGCACTCAGAAGCTGAGTTCAGCAAAGAGACGGCTTGTTGGCGCAGGAAGTGTTCAGCATGTTGCGCATTCACAAGGCGTTGTCGTTTGCTTTTTGATCAAATCGGACGTCGAGGCCGCTTTGTACCGCACGGGCGGCGACGATCCGAGCCAACTGGTCATCGGAGATTGGGAATCTGCTCACCTGCCGAATTGCGACGATGGCCAGCTTAAGAGACACGAAGTCATGCTTTCGATGTCTGGCTTCAATGTACTGCTCAACGAGAATGTCGACCCGTCTTGCAGCGCCTTCGTCCGCAAGCATTTCTCCCTCCTGGTCCCAAACCTGGAAAAGCATTTGTGGCTTGGAACTTCAGCCAGCGGCTTTCGTTCCCGCAACGGCGCTAAAATTCTTGGCTTTGTAGAACCCAGGGGATTTCGTACGGCCGGGGAAGGGATGGGGCGGCTGATGGAAGGTCCACAACAGCCGTAGGCGGGTCGTTTTGAAATCTTATCGAATGCGTGAAAGTTAATCCGTCACCGACAGCATGGCATCAAAGAAATCCGTGCAAGGCCGGGAACTTCGTTCTCTGGTGCTTGTTGACTACATCCTGACAGGGAGATTTCAGATGACAGTACAATGCCGCGTGACAGTAGACGACAGCCCCACGCTTGAGGAAGCGGCGTTCCTCGCCGTGCCGCGGATAGGCGAAACCGTTTCGCTGGCCATCGGCGGAGCCGCTACAAGTCTGCGCGTCTCGCGCGTGGTGCATCTGCCGGAAGGACTTTCGCCCGACGGCGCTGCGATCGTCCTGGAACTCACAAGCAAGATCCTCTGAATAATACCGGATCGTCGCGCTCTGCCGGCCGCTCTCGCCACCATGAACATTGGCCGCTTGCCCGCAGGCAATGCCCGCAGCACTATGAGGCGGCGGCATGGTTCGAAGCGGGATGGCCTTCCCGGGATAAAGCGGGCAGACTATAAATGCGCGGATTGCATTTCTTTGCCGGCTCAAGGGCCCGCCAATCGGGCGAGATTTTGCCCCAAACGATTGGGAACACCATGCTTGAATCCCTGTTTTTACAGCTGGAACAACATGACGCCCTGTCTGAGGCCGAGAAAGGCATGCTCGCCGAAGCCGTTTCGACCGGTAAGAGCTTTGCCGTAGGACAAGATCTTGTAGTCGCCGGCTCGCGTCCCGCCTATAGCACCTTGCTGGTGGAGGGGCTGGCGGCGCGATATAAAGTGCTGGAGGACGGTGGGCGGCAGTTCACGTCTCTTCAGGTCCCGGGAGACTTTGTCGACCTTCACGCCTTTCTTCTCAAGACCATGGACCACGGCATCGTTGCACTATCGCCTTGCCGGGTCCTTTTGGCCGACCATGCCCGGCTTCGTGCCATCACCGAGAACGCCCCGCATCTGACTCGGATGTTGTGGCTGGACACCCTTATCGACGGTGCTATTCACCGCGAATGGATTGTGGCCATGGGGCGTCGGTCCAAGACGTCCCATCTAGCCCATCTTGTGTGCGAGCTATTCGTCCGGTTGCGGGTTGTAAATCTGACCAAAGATATGAGCTTCCGTCTGCCGCTCTCGCAGGCTGAAATGGCGGACGTGCTGGGCTTGTCGGTGGTGCACATGAACCGGGTGATAGGCGCGTTGCGAAAGGCAGGCGTGTTTACCTGGCTCAACCACACCATCACTATCTCGGATTGGGATCAACTTGTGGAAATCGCGGAATTCGATCCCACCTATCTGAGCATGACCAGAGAGCCCCGGTGACGATCTGACCAAGTCCAGTTGGATAAGGCTGAGGCAACTCGCCGGGTAACCTCGGTGGATGTTGCGGCTGGACAACGGACTGGACGGCAACGAGGCGAACACCGCTAGCGGCTCCGTAGCAGCCTACAAAGGCAAGTCGCATAAGTTCTATTATGGAACCGGAAAATAGTTATTGTTATCAATGGTTTATGCGATCTCTGACATTCTCGCGCCTACCGCAGGATTTCCGCCACCAGACCCATGGTAAAAGCTTCGTCTGCCCGAATATACATGTCCCCCAAAGCCCTCTGGTACATTTGGTCCGCGGTGAGGGAACTGCCTGCCACCAACTCGTCAAAGCCCGCCATCTCAAGCTGCTCTGCCGTTTCCAGGAGTGCTAATTCCTCCCGCAGAATCTGAATGCTCGATTTGATTGGGCCCTTGAGCTCTATCGATCTTTCCAGCCGACGTTCGCGGACCAACAAGACTGCGTCCTCGGTGAGGAACCTGTGCGCACGCGGAAAGGCAGCGAATATCGTTATGCCGTCGCCATACACCTTGCCCTTGCCAACGCAATAGGCCGGGTGGGCCGAATGCCGTTGGAAAATCCGAAGCTCCGCGGCAATGCGAACAGCAGCGTCGGCATCGCCACCATTTGTATCCAATTCCATCACCAGGTCCTCGCCATCCGTCCTGACCTTTTGCAGGCCCTCGAGGACAAGGTGCACGGTGCTGTCGTCTATGGGCCCGTTAATCGCGATATTGGATTGGAAGAGCAAACGCTCAATGCTGGGCCGCTCTGCAGGCGCCTCGAATAAACTGCGATTATCCATGACTTCCTCTACGCCTATTGGGAGCGAACCGACTGTCCCGCTTCAGTTTTCAACTCCGATGGAGATGCCGAGTTCCCAGCTGGCGGAGCTCTCACTGAAATAATCGCACTTTGGGAAATGAGCCGGCGCTGCAACCAAGACGAAAACCGCACGTTTGCGCCTCACAGCCAAGGAGGCGCCGATATGGCAGACGACAGAAGCAAACTCGATTTTCGCGACAGCGACCGCGTGTCGGCCGAGGAGGAGTACGAAGTTAAGTACTTCGCCATCAAGGCAGGCATCACCCCCGAACAGGTCAGAGAACTGATTGCCAAGCATGGCAACAAGCGCGAGACATTGGAGCGGGAAGCTAAGGCGTTGCGCGACTCGACATGAAAGCAGCCCTTGCGGGCCGCGCCTAACCAGCGGAATCCGTAGCGAAACGTTTTCTTACCTGAGTTTGGGCCGGCAATCTCGCGGAGGCGAGAAGCAAGGGAGCTGTTGTTCAGCAGCCACTGTCGACCATGTCGGCTCCTCGAAACGAGCGAAGGCGAGGGACTGCATCGCGCTGATGAGTTACCTGGGGTTTCACCGATTTGCCATTGCGGGACATGATCGCGGCAGCAAC
>Ga0075370_10001288_pt1 | contig 10716 bp, 11 predicted proteins | sample EndMethybrTD3035_FD_71398 | JGI IMG/M metagenome (GOLD analysis project Ga0075370, IMG submission 71398) | Populus endosphere microbial communities from Tennessee, USA - Endosphere MetaG P. TD hybrid TD303-5 | ecosystem: Host-associated > Plants > Roots > Endosphere | place: USA: Tennessee... | reverse complement strand
TTGCGCCGCCGGCACGAGCGGCGAGGCAAGCAGCGCGTCGACGTCGACATTGACGTCGGCAAGCTGATGCACGAACGACGAGTTCGCGCCGTTCTCGAGCAGCCGCCGCACCAGGTACGCGAGCAGGTCGCGGTGTTCGCCGACCGGGGCGTACACGCGAACCGGCACGGCGGCATCGACCATCACCTCGCGATAGACACCTTCGCCCATGCCGTGCAGGCGTTGCATCTCGAAGCTCGCGCCCTTGGTCCGTGCCATGCCGAGGATGGCCGCGATCGTCCCGGCGTTGTGCGTCGCGAACTGCGGGTAGATCACATCGGCGTTCGCGATCAGCGCGCGGGCGCACGCGAGGTACGAGATGTCGGTGTGGTGCTTGTGCGTGAAGACCGGGTAGCCGGCGAGCCCGAGCTCCTGTGCGCGCTTGATCTCGCCGTCCCAGTAGGCGCCCTTGACGAGGCGGACCATGAAGCGCAGCCGGTTCGCGCGCGCAATCCGCGCCACTTCCTCGACGACCTGCAGCGCGCGCGTCTGGTACGCCTGCACCGCAAGGCCGAAACCGCGCCATTGCGGGAACGTGGCAGCGATGCGTTGCGCCAGCGCGTCCAGTACGTCGAGCGAGAGCTCGAGCCGGTCGCTCTCTTCGGCATCGATCGTCAGGTTGATGTCGGCGCGCGCGGCCGGCTCGATCAGCTGCCACACGCGCGGCACGAGCTCGGCGAACACGCGCTCGCGCTGCGTCTCTTCATAGCGCGAGAACAGGGCGCTCAGCTTGATCGAGATGCCGTCGGCCGCCTCGGGGCCATCGGCTGTCTTGGCCGCGGCAATCGTGTGGATCGCGTTCAGGTACGACGCGAGATAGCGCTGCGCGTCGGCCTCGGTACGCGCGCCTTCGCCGAGCATGTCGTAGCTGAGGCGCAGGCCGGCGTGGCCCTTGCGCGCGGCGGCCGCTTCGCCCATCGCCTCCTTGATCGAGCGGCCGAGCACGAACTGGCGCCCGAGCAGCTGGATTGCGCGCACCGTCGCCGCGACGACCGTCTGCGCGCCCAGGCGCTTGAAGAGGCCGCTGTCGGCATCGCCTTCGGGCAGGAACTTCTTCGACAGCGCGATCGCGCTCGCCGACAGGCTCGCGAGCATCTTGTGCGGGCCTTCGGATGCCGCGTCGAAATCGGCGGTGCCGAGCTGGTCTGCCGTCAGCGCAATCGCGGTTTCAGTGTCGGGCACGCGCAGCAGCGCTTCGGCCAGGCGCATCAGCGCAAGGCCCTCGGCGCTCGAGATCGGGTACTCGCGCAGCAGCGATTCCATCGCCCAGAACGGCGCCGGCTTGTCGCGCACCGCCTGCACCCACGGGCGGGCGATGCGCACGGCGGCGGGCCAGTCGGCACTCGCGGCCAGGCCCTGCATCAGCTCGCCGAGCACGCCGAGCTCGTCGCGATAGGGGTACGGCAGGCGGGCAGTGGGCGGCGGGGCAGACGGCATGGCGGCGGGTCCTGGTGGTGAATTACTTGCTAGTTTCCAAGTTCATTCCCAGAATTAATCTCCAAACCTAGCGCACTCTGGAGCGATTAATTCATGTCCATCACCGACGACCTGCCCACGCTGGACAAGATCGACGCCCGAATTCTGCGCGCGCTGCAGGCCGACGGACGCATCTCGAACCTGAAGCTGGCCGAGACGGTTCACCTCTCGCCGACCGCCGTGCTCGAGCGCGTGAAGCGGCTGACGCGCGACGGCTTCATCCTCGGCTACGAGGCGCGCCTGAACCCCGAGCGGCTCGGTGCCGGGCTGCTGGTGTTCATCGAAGTCGTGCTCGACCGCACCACGCACGACGCGATGAACATCTTCAAGGCGGCCGTCCAGGTGCGCCCCGAAATCCTCGAATGCCATCTGGTCGCGGGCGGGTTCGACTACCTGATCAAGACCCGGGTCGCCGACATGCAGGCGTACCGCGAGTTCGTCGGCTCGGTGATCTGGGCGCTGCCGGGGGTGCGCGAGACACGCACCTACGCGGTGATGGAAGAAGTGAAGAACACGACGAGGCTGCCGATCCGCTGATCGCTGTTGACATGGCCATCCAGCATGATGGACACTAAATCCATCATGCTGGATGAACCTACTGTCAGTGACATCAACCGACGCATCGCCCAACGCGTCGCCGCGCTGCGCGCGTCGAGCGGCTTGTCGCTCGATGCGCTCGCCGCACAAAGCGGGGTCAGCCGCTCGACGATCTCGCTGATCGAACGCGGCGAGACCAGCGCAACGGCCGTTGTGCTCGAGAAGCTGGCCGCCGGGCTGGGCGTCGCGCTGGCGGCACTGTTCGAAACCGAGCGCGCCGCACCCGGCCCGCTGATGCGGCGCGCGGAGCAGGTCGAGTGGCGTGATCCGGCCTCGGGCTATCTGCGCCGCAATGTCTCACCGCCGGACTACCCGTCGCCGCTGCGCATCGTCGAGGTCGAGTTCCCGGCGGGCGGGCGCGTTCTGCTCGAGGGCGGGACGCCCGCGACCGCGGTCGACGAGCAGGTCTGGGTGCTCGAGGGCGCGATGACCTTGACGCTGGGCCGCGCCAGTCATGCGCTGAAGGCGGGGGACTGCCTTGCCTTGCATGTCGACGGACCGATCGAATTCCACAACCCCACCCGTCGCATGGCGCGCTATGCGGTCGTGATCGCCTGCGCGGCGCCGAACCGGCTTTTGAATCGACAGGCAGCACGATGAAGATCGAGATCGACGACCTCTCCCGCCCCGCCATTCACGCATTGCTGCGCGAGCACTTGCGCAACATGCACGCGCTCGGCCCTCCGGAGAGCGTGCATGCGCTGGACCTTGATGGGCTGCGCCGGCCCGAGATCACGTTCTGGTCAGCCTGGGAGGACGGCGACACGCTGCTCGGCTGCGGCGCCTTGCTGGAGCTGGACCGCAGGCACGGCGAAGTGAAGTCCATGCGCACGCCCGAGGCGCGACGCCGCACGGGCGCCGGGCGAGCGCTGCTGATGCACATCATCGAGGTCGCGCGCGCTCGCGGTTACGAGCGCCTGAGCCTCGAGACCGGATCGGTGGCCGCCTTCGTGCCGGCGCATCGGCTGTACGAGAGCGTCGGCTTCACGAGAACCGGCCCATTCGGCGCCTATGCCGAGGATCCGAACAGCGTCTTCATGACGCTGCTGCTGGCACCCGCCGCCGTGCCCGACGGGCGCGACTAGCGGCTGCCGACCGGCGGCGGCCGATGTGCGACGACGGCGTTCTTCATGCCGATCGCCCGGGCCTGACCGGCCGAGGCCAGCCCGGCGCGGCGCAGTGCGGCGTTGAGGTGCGAGAGGTGCGCATAACCGCAGCGCCGCGCCACTTCGTCGATCGCGTACCGGCCATCGGCCAGCAACGCGCGCGCACGTTCGAGGCGGCGCCGCATCACCCAGGCATGCGGGCTGCAGCCGAAGCTCGCCTTGAACATGCGCGCGAAGTGGTACTCGGAGAGACAGGCGGCCTCGGCCAGCGCCGCCAGGCTGGGTGCCGGGCCGCCGGGCGCATCGAGGCTGCCCTCGATACGCTCCAGCACGCGACGCCGGGCCGCCGGCGCGAGACCCCCGCGCAGCAGCGGCAACGGCCGCCGGTGCACCGCGAACCCCTCGACCAGGCGCGCCTGCGCATCGAGCACGAGCTGCTGCAGCTGCAGTGGGGCGTCGGTGGCTTGCCAGTCGAGCGCCGCAATGCGGCCGCACAGCGCGGCCAGGCGCTCGTCGCGGAAGTAGATCTGGTCCGCCAGCGTCGCCAGGCGCGGGTCGAGATCGAACCAGCGTTCGGCCGCCTGGGCCAGGTCGAGCCGCGGCAGGTACAGGTGCAGCAGCTGCAGCGCGCCGTTCACGTCCCAGCGCGAGTCGTGGCCGGCCGGCAGCAGGCACAACACGCCGGGCTCGCCGCGCGCGTCCGGCGCCTCGTGGCAACGCACTGCGTGCCCGCCCGCGAGGTAGAACGACAGCGTGTGGTGGGTCGGCTGCAGGTAGACCGCCTCGGTGTCGGCGTTGTGCCAGTGCGCCAGCCAGACCCCGCCCGGCAGCGCCTGCGCACGCTGCAGGCGCGCCCGCGAATGCAGCAGCGCGGCGCTGACGCTGAGCTGGGCGAGTTCCGGTGCCATGGCTGAAGCTTAAGCTGGGGCGCTTGACACCGCGCAGGCGCGCGCGGTCGGTGCTCGACAAAAGCGCAAGTTCCTGCCACGCGGCTGGTGCGCACCGTCGCATGCTCGGTCCCGATGACGAACGCCCTCTTGTACCTTCTCACCGTGCTGATCTGGGGCACCACCTGGATCGCGCTGAAACTGCAGCTCGGCGAGGTGCCGATCGCCTGGTCGATCGCCTACCGCTTCTGGCTCGCCGCGGCGGTGCTGCTCGCCTGGCTGGCCTGGCGCCGCCAGTGGCGCGTGCCGCCGCGCACGATCTGGCCGCACCTGCTCGCGCAGGGGCTGTGCCTGTTCTGCCTGAACTTCGTCTGCTTCCTGCTCGCGAGCCAGTGGATCGCGAGCGGCCTGGTGGCGGTGTGCTTCTCGACCGCGCCGGTATGGAACGCGCTGAACGGCAGGCTGTTCCAGGGCAAGCCGATCGCGCCGCGTGTGCTGATGGGGGCCGTGCTCGGCCTTGCCGGACTGCTGCTGCTGTTCGGCACCGAAGTGCTGAAGGACCTGGACCGGCCGCAGACGCTCTGGGGGCTCGGCCTGGCGCTCGCGGGCACGTACTGCTTCTCGCTCGGCAACTTGCTCTCGGGCGCGATGCAGAAGCTCGGCCAGACGCCGCTGCAGACCAACACGAGCGCAATGGCGATCGGGGCGACAGTGGTCGCGCTCGGCGCACTGCTGACCGGCCAGGCACCGGCGTTCGATGCCTCGCCAACCTACATCGGCGCCTGGCTGTACCTGGCGATCCCGGGATCGGTGGTCGGCTTCACCGCCTACCTGACGCTGGTCGGGCGCATGGGCGCCGACCGCGCCGCGTACTGCACGGTGCTGTTCCCGGTCGTGGCGCTGAACGTCTCGGCCTGGGTCGAGGGCTACCACTGGAGCACCGCCGGCCTGATCGGTCTGCTGCTGGTGGCACTCGGCAACGTGGTGGTGTTCTGGCGCGGTGCGGTGCCGCGCCTGCGTGCCGCTTGACGGCTAAGCCCGCGCGCCGAAGATCGCCGAGCCGATCCGCACGATCGTCGCACCCTCGAGCACCGCCGCTTCGAGATCGGCGCTCATGCCCATCGAGAGCGTGTCGAGCGCCAGGCCCTGTACCTGCAGAGACTCGAGCAGTTCGTGAAGTGCGCGGTGCGGCGCGCGCTGGGCCGTGAGGTCGCCGGCCGGCTCGGGAATCGCCATCAGCCCACGCAAGCGCAGCCGCGGCAACGCCGCGACGGCTCGCGCAACCTCGGCGACCTCGGAGGCAGCAAGCCCACTCTTGCTTGCCTCGCCGCTGATGTTGACCTGCAGGCAGACGTTCAGGGGCGGCAGCGCCGCCGGCCGCTGTTCGCTCAGGCGCTGCGCGATCTTCAATCGGTCGACGCTGTGCACCCAGTCGAAGGTTTCGGCGACGATGCGCGTCTTGTTCGACTGGAGCGGACCGATCAGGTGCCACTCGAGTTCGGTGCGCAGATCGGCGAGCGTGGCGATCTTCTCGAGCGCCTCCTGCACGTAGTTCTCGCCGAAGCGGCGCAGCCCGGCGTTGTACGCGTCCCGCACCGCATGAGCGTCGAAGGTCTTGCTGACGGCCAGCAACGTGACGCTTTGCACAGGCCGCCGCGCAGCCGCACAGGCCTGCGCAATGCGCGTGAGCACTTGCTGTACGTTGTCTGCCATCATCGCCATAATCTGCCGAGAGTATCCCGCAGCGCGAGCGCGAGGAGCCCGGTGATGCGCCGCGCGCCTCGACGCGCTGGCGTCAACAACTATCGTCGTTGCACCCATCGCAGGACCCATGGACATCACCCAACTGCTTGCGTTTTCGGTCAAGAACAAGGCTTCGGACTTGCACCTGTCGTCCGGCCTGCCGCCGATGATTCGCGTGCACGGCGATGTGCGTCGCATCAATGTCGACCCGCTGGACCACAAGTCGGTCCATGCGATGGTCTACGACATCATGAACGACTCGCAGCGCAAGGCGTATGAAGAAACGCTGGAGTGCGACTTCTCGTTCGAGATCCAGGGCCTGGCGCGCTTTCGCGTCAATGCGTTCAACCAGAACCGCGGCGCGGGCGCCGTGTTCCGGACGATTCCGTCGAAGATCCTGACGCTCGAGCAGCTGAACGCGCCCAAGGTGTTTGCCGAGCTCGCGCTGAAGCCGCGCGGCCTGGTGCTCGTGACCGGCCCGACCGGCTCGGGCAAGTCGACCACGCTCGCGGCGATGGTCAACCACCTGAACGAAAACGAGTTCGGCCACGTGCTGACGGTCGAAGACCCGATCGAGTTCGTGCACGAGTCGAAGAAATGCCTGATCAACCAGCGTGAAGTGGGCCCGCACACGCTGAGTTTCTCGAACGCGCTGCGTTCGGCGCTGCGCGAGGACCCGGACGCGATCCTGGTCGGCGAAATGCGCGACCTGGAGACGATTCGTCTCGCGCTGACCGCTGCCGAAACCGGCCACCTCGTATTCGGCACGCTGCACACCTCGAGCGCGGCGAAGACGATCGACCGCGTGGTCGACGTGTTCCCGGCGGCCGAGAAGGAAATGGTCCGCGCAATGCTGTCGGAGTCGCTGATCGGCGTGATCTCGCAGACCCTGTGCAAGACCAAGGACGGCTCGGGCCGCCTTGCCGCGCACGAGATCATGCTCGGCACCGCGGCGATCCGAAACCTGATCCGCGAAGCGAAGATCGCGCAGATGTATTCGGCGATCCAGACCGGCAATGCGATGGGCATGCAGACGCTCGACCAGAACCTCGCCGACCTGGTTCGGCGCAACCTGGTCTCGCCCGCGGAAGCGCGCGGCAAGGCGAAGTTCCCCGAGAACTTCCCCGGCTGAACCGGCGCACAGAAGGAGCAACGCGATGGAACGCGACCAGGCATCGAAATTCGTCAACGACCTGCTGCGGCTGATGGTGTCGCGCAATGGCTCGGACCTGTTTCTCACCGCTGACTTCCCGCCCGCGATCAAGGTCGACGGCAAGGTCACGAAGGTTTCGCCGCAGCCGCTGACGGGCCAGCACACGCTCGCGCTGACGCGCGCCGTGATGAACGACAAGCAGGCCGCGGAGTTCGAGCGCACGAAGGAGTGCAACTTCGCGATCGCGCCGCAGGGCATCGGGCGCTTCCGCGTCAACGCGTTCGTGCAGCAGAGCAACGTCGGGCTCGTGATGCGGACGATCCCGCAAACGCTGCCGACGATCGACAGCATGAACCTGCCGCAGGTGCTGAAGGACATCACGATCAGCAAGCGCGGCCTGGTGATCCTGGTCGGCGCCACCGGCTCGGGCAAGAGCACCTCGCTCGCGGCGATGATCGACTACCGCAACGAGAACTCGCACGGCCACATCATCACGATCGAAGACCCGGTGGAGTTCGTGCACCCGCACAAGAACTGCATCATCACGCAGCGCGAGGTCGGCATCGACACCGACGGCTGGGAGCAGGCGCTGAAGAACACGCTGCGCCAGGCACCCGACGTGATCCTGATGGGCGAAATCCGCGACCGCGAGACGATGGAGCACGCGGTGGCTTTCGCCGAAACCGGCCACCTTTGCATGGCCACGCTGCACGCGAACAGCGCGAACCAGGCACTCGACCGCATCATCAACTTCTTCCCCGAAGAGCGTCGCCAGCAGCTGCTGATGGACCTGTCGCTGAACCTGAAGGCGCTCGTTTCGCAGCGCCTGCTGCCGCGCCAGGAAGGGCGCGGCCGGGTCGCAGCGGTCGAGATCATGCTGAACACGCCGCTGATCTCCGACCTGATCTTCAAGGGCGAGGTCGCCGAGATCAAGGAGATCATGAAGCGCTCGCGCGAGCTTGGCATGCAGACCTTCGACCAGGCGCTGTTCGACCTGTACGAGGGCCACGCCGTCACGCTCGAAGACGCGCTGCGCAACGCCGACTCGGTCAACGACCTGCGGCTGCAGATCAAGCTGCACAGCCAGCGCGCGCGCAACACCGACCTGTCGGCCGGCACGGAACACCTGACGATCGTATAGTCGGGCGCTTCGCCGAATTCGACGGCCTCTTTCGAGGCCGTTCTCATTTCAGGACGGATTCATGATCAGGACCTACGAACCGGTCGCCCCGCGCACGGTCGCTTTTCTCGGCCTCGGCGTGATGGGCTATCCGATGGCAGGCCACCTGGCACGCGCCGGGCACCGCGTCTGCGTCTACAACCGCAGCCCGGCGAAGGCCGTGCAATGGCTCGCCGAGTACGGCGCGGCCGGTAGCCATCGCAGCGCGGCAACGCCGCGCGAGGCGGCCGCCGGCGCCGACATCGTGTTCAGCTGCGTCGGCAACGACGACGACCTGCGCTCGGTCGTACTCGGCGACGATGCTGCGTTCGCCGGCATGCGGCGTGGCGCCATCTTCGTCGACCACACGACCGCGTCGGCGAACGTCGCCCGCGAGCTCGGCGCGGCCGCGATCGAGCGCGGACTGCAGTTCATCGACGCGCCGGTCTCCGGCGGCAACCTCGGCGCGATCAACGGCGCGCTGACCGTGATGTGCGGCGGCGACGCAGCGGCGTTCGAAACGATCAAGCCGGTCGCGATGGCGTTCTCGAAAGCCGTCACGCTGCTTGGCGCCAGCGGTGCCGGCCAGCTGACGAAGATGGTGAATCAGGCGGCGATCGCCGGCCTCGTGCAATCGCTCGCCGAAGCGATCGCCTTTGGCCAGAAGGCCGGCCTGGACATGAAGGCCGTGCTCGAGGTGATCGGCAAGGGCGCCGCACAGAGCTGGCAGATGGACAACCGCGGCCCGACGATGCTCGAAGACAAGTTCGACTTCGGCTTTGCGGTCGACTGGATGCGCAAGGACCTCGGCCTCGTGCTCGACGAAGCGAAGCGCAACGGTGCGCGCATGCCGGTGACGGCGCTGGTCGACCAGTTCTACGCCGACATCCAGGCCCAGGGCGGCAACCGGCTCGACACCTCGAGCCTGCTGCGGCGCCTGACCTGACTTACTTCGCCGGAGCCGGGGCCGGAGCCGGCGGAGGGTTGGTCGGGTTGGTCGGCTGCGTGCCGGCGAGCTCGGCTTCGCTGACGACCTCGAACACGCGCACGACCTTCTGCACGCCGCTGATGCCGCGCGCGACGTCGGATGCGCGGTTCGCTTCACGCTCGGTCACGCGGCCCATCAGGTAGACGACGCCGCGCTCGGTGACGACCTTGAACGCATTGACCTGAAGGTCCTTCGCATCGATCAGGCTCGCCTTGACCTTGCTCGTCAGCAGCGTGTCGTTCGAGCGCGTGCCGAGCGATGCGCCCGGGCCGATCGCCAGTTCGTTGACGATGTTGCGCACGTTCTCGATGCGCGAGATCGCCTGTTCGACGTTCGTCTTGTCGGCTTCGGTCGGCACCTCGCCGGTGATCAGCACGAGCCGGTTGAAGCTCGTCACGCTGGCACGGCCGCGGTCGCCCATCACCTCGTTGATGCGGTTGACCGACTTCAGCTCGATCGCCTGGTCGTCGACCTGCGCGCCCGAGGTGCGCCGATCGGTCACCACCATCGCGGTGCCGAACGCAGCGCCGCCGAGCAGCAGCGGTGCGCAGCCGCTGAGCAGGCTCGCTGCGGCCAAGGTGCCCAGTGCGACGGTGAGGCGAATCGATGGTCTGACGGTCATGTGTTCTCCTGTTCGCCCAGCAGCTGCAGATCGACCGCGTCGCACAGACAATGCAACACGAGCAAATGCACTTCCTGGATGCGTGCGGTGCGTTCGTGTGGAACGCAGATGTGCACGTCGGTTTCTGTCAACAGCTCGCGGATGCGCCCGCCCTTGCGCCCGGTCAGCGCGATGACGGTCATTTCCTTCGCCTTGGCGGCCTCGATCGCCGCGATCACGTTCGCGGAGTTGCCGCTGGTGCTGATCGCCAGCAGAACGTCGCCCGGCATGCCGAGCGCCTGGACCTGCTTCGAGAAGACGACGTCGAACGCGTAGTCGTTGCCGATGGCGGTCAGGATCGACGTATCGACGGTCAGTGCGATGGCCGCGAGGCCCGGGCGCTCGCGTTCGAAGCGGCCGACGAACTCGGCCGCGAAGTGCTGCGCGTCGCCGGCCGAACCGCCGTTGCCGCACGACAGCACCTTCCCCCCGGCGGTGATGCAGCCGACGAGCGCATTAACCGCATCGACGATAGGCCTGGACAGCACTTCGGCTGCGGCGTACTTCAGGTCAGCGCTGTCGAAGAACTGCTGCTGGATGCGTTGTTCGAGCATGGTCACGGATCATAAGACACGCGATGAGACACATTTGCTGCCACTCGGTTCCAATGGAGTGCCAACGTGTTCGATCGTGTTACGCAGCGTCGAACGCCGCGCGCAGCCAGCGAACCTCACCGCCATCGATCGCGACGACGTCGAAACGGCAGGGCGGCGGCGAGCCGAAGCGGCGCAGGTAGTGCATCGCGGCGAAAACGAGGCGGCGCTGCTTGGTCGCACCGATGCTCGCCGCCGCGCCACCGTGGCTGGCATCGCGGCGCGAGCGGACCTCGACGAACACGAGCGTGCCGTCGGCATCGCGCAGAATCAGGTCGACTTCGCCGCCGCGCGAGCGCGGACCGGCCGCGACC
>Ga0075370_10001286_pt1 | contig 10717 bp, 10 predicted proteins | sample EndMethybrTD3035_FD_71398 | JGI IMG/M metagenome (GOLD analysis project Ga0075370, IMG submission 71398) | Populus endosphere microbial communities from Tennessee, USA - Endosphere MetaG P. TD hybrid TD303-5 | ecosystem: Host-associated > Plants > Roots > Endosphere | place: USA: Tennessee... | reverse complement strand
CCACCCTGCCACGCTGGGGGACGAGGATCCCGGCAGCGCCATGCGGACTCTGCTCGAGGCACTGGACGACGACGCGCCGACGATCGTGATCACCGGCGTCAACGCCGACCCGGGCAGCAGCGCCATCCGCCGCGAGACGGAGCGGTATGCAGCAGCGCGTCCCACGCGGGTGCGCGTCGTCGAGTCGCTGGGCACACGCAGGTACCTGAGTGCGATGCGATGGGTCGACGTGCTCGTCGGCAACTCCTCCAGTGGCCTGCTCGAAGCGCCGTCCGTGGGGACGCCTTCCATCGACATCGGCACGCGCCAGGAGGGCCGGCTGCGCGCGCCTTCCGTCGTCCACTGCGAGACAGATCGCGAGGCGATCCGCGGGGCTCTGCGCCGGGCGCGCAGTCCCGAGCACAAGGCGCTCGCTGCACGACGCGAGACGCCATACGGTACGCCAGGGGCCGCTCAGCGCATCGCGGCCGTACTGTGTTCGCATCCGCTGGACGGACTGCTGAAGAAGCGGTTTCACGACCTTCAACCAGGAACCATGCCATGAGTGATCGAGTCTTCGTGATCGCGGAAGCAGGCGTCAATCACAACGGTTCGCTGGAGCTCGCACACCGCCTCGTGGACGCGGCCGCCGAAGCCGGAGCTGACGCCGTGAAGTTCCAGACCTTCGACGCGCGGCGGCTCGCATCGGCCGAGGCGCCCAAGGCGGCGTATCAGAAGGAAACGACCGATCGAACCGAGAGCCAGTTCGAGATGCTCCGAAAGCTGGAACTGCCCCGCGCGTGGCATGCGGAGTTGCAGGCCAGAGCACACGGACGTGGAATCGAATTCCTGTCGACTGCATTCGACCTCGACAGCCTGGAGTTCCTCGTCGCGCTGGGGATGCCGCTGTTCAAAGTGCCGTCGGGTGAGCTGAGCAACGGCTCGCTGCTCTGGCATTTCGCCCGAACCCGCAAGCCCCTTGTCGTGTCGACGGGGATGGCTACGCTGTCCGAGGTGGAACAGGCGCTCGCCGTCATAGCGCATGCCTTCAACGCCGACGCGGAGCCTTCCGGTCTCGACGAGGTCTGGAAAGGATGGAGCGTGCCGAACTGGCGCGCCAGCCTGCAAGGCAGGGTGACCCTGCTGCATTGCACGTCCCAATACCCGACACCTCCCGCCGAGGTCAATCTGCGCGCGATGGACACCCTGGCCGCGGCATTCGGCCTTCCCGTTGGCTACTCCGATCACACAGAGGGAACGCTGATTCCGATCGCAGCCGTGGCGCGCGGTGCAACGCTGATCGAAAAGCACTTCACGCTCGACCGCGAGTTGCCCGGCCCCGATCACCGCGCCTCGCTCGAACCTGGCGAACTCGCGCGCATGGTGGCGGACATCCGTGCACTGTCGCAGTCGCTGGGAGATGGGCGCAAGGTTCCCCAAGCCTCCGAATGGGACACGCGGCGCGCAGCGCGACAGCAAGTCGTGGCGGCGCGCGACATCGAGGCGGGCACCGTCCTGCAGCGCACTGACCTGACCACCTCACGCTCGGGCCACGGTCGCCCGGCCATTGCCTTATGGTCCACCGTCGGCCTCCGTGTCCTACGCGACTACCACGCAGGCGAAGCGATCGACCCATGAGCATCGCCTCCCAAGAGACGCGCAGCGTAGTTCTGCTCGGGGCCGGCGGCCATGCCAAGGTGGTGCTGTCGCTGGTGCATGCACTCGGCTGGCACGTCACCGGCGTTTGCGATCCGGCCTTCTCGACAGCACAGGAAGCGCGTGAGTGGCGAGGCGTGCCCATTCTTGGCGACGATGCCGCGTTGCTCTGCCTCGACCCGCGTGCGGTCGCACTGCTAAACGGCGTCGGACAGACGACAGGTGGTGGCACGCGCCAGAACCTGTTCGAAGCGTGCAAGGCCAGGGGGTTTCACTTCCCCGCATTGGTTCACCCTTCGGCGAGCGTCGACCCCAGCGCCTCACTGGATGAAGGCGTGCAGGTCATGGCGGGCGCGGTGATCCAAGCCGACAGTCGCGTCGGCGTCAACACGATCGTCAACACGCGCGCGAGCGTCGATCACGATGGCGTCATCGGTGCGCATGTGCACATCGCGCCGGGCGCCACGCTGTGCGGCGGCGTGCAGGTGGGCGATGGCGCGTTCATCGGTGCCGGCGCTACGGTGGCGCCAAGCCTGTACGTGGGCCGCAGCGCCTTCCTGGTCGCCGGGGCGCTGCTCAGCCGCAACCTGCCCGACGCGCGCCGGTGGCCCGACCGCAGTACACAGTCGGTCACCGCGCCCCAGGAGTCTTCGAAATGATGAATTGGCAATCGGTACTCGTCGAATCGCGACTGCCGCTCGGCGAAGCCATCGGCATCCTCGATCGCGGCGGCCTGCGCATCGCGCTCGTCGTCGATGTCGAGCGTCGGTTGCTGGGCACCCTCACCGACGGCGATGTCCGGCGGGCGCTCCTGAAGCAGGTCCCGCTGAGCGCGGACGTTACACAGGCCATGAACCGGCATCCGATGTCGGCCACGGTCGACTGGAGCCGCGAACGCTTACTGGCTCTGATGGAAGAGCACCAGCTGCTGCACGTGCCCGTACTCGATGGGCAGGGCCGCGTGGTCGAGCTCGAGACGCTGCACGGCCTGCTGCACAAGCGACACAAGAGCAACGCCGTGTTTTTGATGGCCGGTGGCTTCGGCACGCGGTTGCAGCCGCTGACCGACAACTGCCCGAAGCCGATGCTGCGCGTGGGCGACAAGCCGATCCTTGAGCTGATCCTCGAGAATTTCATCAACGCCGGATTCCATCGGTTCTTCGTCTCGACGCACTACATGGCGGACTCGATCCAGGACCACTTCGGCGACGGCGGCCGCTGGGGCGCGAGCATCCGCTACGTTCACGAAGAGGAGCCGCTGGGAACGGCTGGCGCATTGGGCCTGCTGCCGCACGAAGAGATCGACCAGCCGCTGTTCATGATGAATGGCGACCTGCTCACGAACCTCAACTTCGACAGCCTGCTGAAGTTCCACAACGAGCACGCCAGCCTCGCCACGATGTGCGTTCGCGAACACGAGTATCGCGTTCCCTATGGCGTCGTCGAAAGTGATGGCCGGCGCGTGCGCTCGATGGTCGAAAAGCCGGTGCACCGCTTCTTTGTCAACGCCGGCATCTACGTCCTCGCGCCTGAGTTGGTTCACTCGGTGGAGCGCGGGAGGCGGATCGACATGCCGACCCTGCTCGAGCAGCAGATGACGCTTGGTCGCGAGGTGCACGTGTTCCCGCTGCACGAGTACTGGCTCGACATCGGCCGGATGGAAGACTTTCAGCGCGCGCAATACGAAGTCGGGAGCATCTTCCGTGGCTGATGCAGACAAACTGCTCGCCGTGGTTCCGGCGCGAGGCGGCAGCAAGCGGTTGCCGCGCAAGAACGTACTGCTGCTCGGCGGCCGGCCCTTGATCGCCTGGACTATCGAAGCCGCGCGCGCGAGCGGCGTGCTTGATGACGTGCTGGTATCGACCGACGACGAAGAGATCGCGGATGCGGCCCGGCAATGCGGAGCACAAGTTCCCTGGCTGCGGCCCGCGGCACTCGCCACCGACACCGCGAGCAGCGCCGCCGTGCTGCAACATGCGCTCGCCTGGTACGAAGCCGAGCGCAGTTCGGTCTCGGGGATCGTGCTGCTGCAGCCGACCAGCCCCTTCCGCGGCTCCGCGTCGATTCGCGCAGCCGTGGAGAGCTTTCTGGCGCAGCCCGAGGGCGACCGGCATGCGGTGGTCAGCGTGAGCCCGGCGGCGCAGCACCCTGCGTGGAGCTTCCGCCTGGAAAGTGCAACGATGCAGCCTTTCCTCGGATGGGAACTGCTGGAACGGCGTTCCCAGGACTTGCCCCCCGCGTACACCTTGAACGGAGCCATCTACGTCGTGCCGACGCAGACAATCCGCGACGGCGGATCGCTGATCCGGCCGGGTACGCGCCCGTTCGTCATGACGGACCTTCGCGAAGCCCTCGACATCGACACGGACGACGACTGGCGAATGGCACAGCAGATGGTCGTGCCGTAGCGACCTCGGCCTTCTTCTGCGACCGCATTTTCACGAAGAGCGCAATGAGCAAGATCGCCCTCATCACAGGCATCACGGGCCAGGACGGCGCCTACCTCGCCGAGTTCCTGCTCGCGAAGGACTACATCGTCCACGGCATCCGCCGCCGCGCATCGCTGTTCAATACCGGCCGCATCGATCACCTCTACCAGGATCCGCACGCGCCGAACACGCGCCTGTTCCTGCACCACGGTGACATGACGGACAGCTCGAGCCTCATGCGGATCATCGAGCAGGTGCAGCCTGACGAGATCTACAACCTGGCGGCGCAATCACACGTGCACGTGAGCTTCGAGGAACCGGAGTACACGGCCAACTCCGACGCCCTCGGTCCGCTGCGCGTCCTGGAGGCCGTGCGCCTGCTCGGCCTGCAGAAGAAGACCCGCTTCTACCAGGCAAGCTCCTCCGAGATGTACGGCGCCGTACGCGAGACGCCGCAGACCGAAGCCACGCCCTTCTATCCCCGAAGCCCGTACGGTGTGGCCAAGCTCTATGCCCACTGGATCACCGTCAACTATCGAGAGGCTTACGGCATCTACGCCTGCAACGGCATTCTCTTCAATCACGAGTCGCCAATCCGCGGCGAGACCTTCGTGACACGCAAGACCACGCGAGCGCTCGCGCGCATCAAGCTGGGCCTGCAGAAGTGCCTCTACCTCGGCAACCTCGACGCACTGCGCGACTGGGGCCATGCCAAGGACTATATCGAGGCGCAGTGGCTGATGCTGCAGCAGGAGCAGCCCGAGGACTTCGTCATCGCGACGGGCATCCAGTACAGCGTTCGCGACTTCGTCAACGCCGTCGCCGCCGCGCTCGGCATGACGCTGCGCTGGGAGGGCTGCGGCATCGACGAGAAGGCCTATTGGGTGGACGCCGGCGCGCCGGCCGGTACATGCAACAAGGTCGTCGTGGCCGTGGACCCGCGCTACTTCCGCCCCGCCGAAGTCGAAACCCTGCTGGGCAACGCCACACGAGCGCGTCAGAAGCTCGGCTGGTCACCCAAGATCAGCTTCGAGCAGCTGGTGCAGGAGATGGTTCGCGAAGACCTGGCCGGCGCCCAGCGCGACGCGCTGGTGAAAAAGCATGGCTACAAGACGATGGACAGCCATGAGTGACCTCTCGCGCGGAGGCTGAGAGCCTGCCTTGGACACGAAGCGTCTGTTGTCTTCCACGGCCCTTTACGGCATCGCGGATGTCGCGGTGATGGCCGTGGGCGGCTTCCTGCTGCTGCCCTTGTACACGCGCACGCTGTCGCAAGGCGAGTTCGGCATGTTCGTCGCCGTCCGGGCGAACATCGACATCCTCACCTACGTGCTGCAGTTCGGGCTGCCCTCCGCGATCGCGCGCCTCTACTTCGACCACAAGCGCGTCGAGCAGCACAAGTCCTATCTGAGCTCGATCGTCTGCTTCTTCCTGATCGTTCTCGCTGCGATCGGCTCCGTCCTGGCGGTCTGGGGCAAGCCGCTGTGGAGCCTGTTGTCGCCCACCACTCCGGCGTACCCGTACCTCGGCCTCAGCGTCGCCATCGCGGCGATCGGCTTTCCTGCAGGCATCGCCTCGCTGTGGCTGCGCATGGAAGGCCGCGCGGTTGCGATGGTGTCGCTGCAGCTCGGCGCATCACTGGTGCTGGCGGTCCTCGCCGTGCTCAATCTTTCGGTTCTGCACAACGGTCTGCCCGGCCTGCTGTTCTCGCTGCTGGCCGCCGGCGCGTTCTCCGCTGCCGCGTTGCCCTGGCTCTTCGGCCGCGGCTTTCGTCTGTCGATCGAACGGGTGCACGTCATCGAGTCGCTACGCTACGCGGTTCCGATCCTGGTCGGCTATATCGCCTACTTCGTGCTGAACCGGCTGAGCACGCTGATCCTGCAACGTCACGTCGCCGTGGACCAGTTGGCAGTCTTTGGCGTGGCCCAGCAGCTCTCGATGATCGTCGCCATCGCCTGCACCTCGTTCGGCATGGCGCTGCAGCCAATGGTGTTCGCCGCCGATCCCTCCCGCGCCATGGAAGCGATCCGGCGCGCTTCGCGGATCCTGACCGTGCTGGTGTTAGGCGTCACGAGCGCTTTGATCCTGTTCGGAGCCGAGCTCTTTGCGCTGATCGCGCCGAAAAGCTACGGCGGCGGCTATCCGGTTCTGCTCGTGCTGCTGGTGGGCAATTTCACCAACGCATTCACGCTCGTGTCCGACACCACCTTGCTCTATCACCGCAAGCCCAAGACATCGGTCGCTGTCTCCGTCGTCAGCGCGATCGTCGCTGCCGGTCTCGGCTTCTGGCTGATTCCGCTGCATCAGCTGGACGGCGCGGCCCTGTCGGTCGCGGGGGGCTTCGTGGTACGGATGATCATCAGCCATTGGATGGCCTACCGAGTGGCAGGGACAGCATTCGTCGTCCCCATGCTCACTGCGCTTACTGCGCTGTGCCTGCTCGCGTGGATCACGGGCTGGCTGCAGCATCAGCCGCTGCAGCTGGCGGCGGTTGTCGGCGTCAAGGTACTGTTTGCCGCGGCCGTTCTCTTGTCGACCACTCTCATCTACAGGAAGTCTCGATCCCACTCATGCGCGACATGATGCAACGCCTTGTTCGCCAGCACTGGCTCGATCGTCAGCCCGTGGCCTGGCTTCGCGATACCCGCAGAATGCGCCGGCTCGTGCGCGACCTGGGGCCGGCCGCACCCACCCGACCCGATGCCGGGAGCATCGGCGTGATCGTCACGCCGTGGTGCGGCTCGGCCGTTCCCTGGTTCTCGCTCGTGACCGGTCTGCTACTGGCCACAAGCGGCAATCGCGTCACCTTCATCCTCGACGACCTGCCCTTCGGCGAAGGCGGACGAAGCTGGAGACTGCAGCTCGCCTGCATCCGCTCCGTGCTGAAGGCGCTGCGTGGCCGCCACGACATCATCGAGCTCAGTGCCGATGCACGCAGCACCGAACTGTCCGAACCGACGCGCGATTCGATCGACCGGCTCGCTCAGCTCAATGTCGTGTGGGCCCAGCGCGGCGAGCTGAACATGCAGGCTAGCGATGTCGAGCAGGTCCGACAGCAGTTGAGCATCAGTCATGCAGTGATCGGCCGGGCACTGAACGCCAACCGGTTCGACGCCTTGTTCGTGCCGGGAGGCGTCTGGGGCACTTCGGGCCTTTGGCTTGAGCACGCTCGTGCCGCGGGCATCCGGGTGGCCACCTACGACTCCGGCGGCTACGGCATGCTGCTGCTCGCGGTCAACGGCATTGCCTGCCAGCTGCAGGACATCCCGAGAGCCTTCTCGTTGCTGAAGACGAGTGCCGATGCGGCATCCGACCAGTCCTTCATCGTCGAGTCGGCACACGCCGAAATGGACAAGCGACGTGCCGGCGTGGACAAGTTCGCATCGCAGGTGCAGGGCACGCACCCTGCGGACGCTCGCTTCGCGGGCGCCGTGTTGCTGGCGCTCAACTCCCCCTGGGACTCGGCCGCGCTCGGGCTCCACGAGGTGTACGACTCGACCCACGCGTGGATCGTTGGCACCGTGCAGTTCCTGCTTGAGAACACGACAGCGCCAGTGATCGTGCGCCAGCATCCGGTCGAGCGGCTCGAAATCGCGCGCAGCAGCGACGACTACCGCAGCCTGCTGGCGCGCCACTTCGGTGACCACCCACGCCTCCATTTCGTGGCCGCGCAGGATCCGGTCAACAGCTACGACCTCCTGGAGCAGGTGAAGGCCGTGGTGGTCTACACGTCGACCATCGGCATCGAAGCCGCCGCTCACGGCAAGCCCGTGGTGACCGAATCGCGCTCCTACTACTCGGACCTTGGCTTCGTGCTCAAGGCGTCCGACCTCGAGGAATACCACCGGGCGCTGCTGGATGCTGCGAATGGCCGGTGGCCCGTGACGCAGGCGATGCAGCAGGATGCATTGACCTGCTACTACCTGACGCAGTGCTGCAATTGGGTCTTCACGCCGTTCAACGTGCCTGACTTCCCGAAGTGGAGCGCGCTCGACCTTCAAGAACTGGCCGGAGAAGGGAGCGTGCGGATGATCGTGCGCGCGCTTCAGGACAACGTACCGGTCGCGCTCCTGAATCACGAAGCCAAGCTCGAGCAGCATCGGGCCACGGCCAAGGACCGGTGATGCTGATCGATGCATTCGCGTGGATCGAGCGCGCAATGACGCTGCTGTATACCCTCCTGGCGCGCGGCAAGTTCGCAGCGTGGGGGCCGGGTTCGCGACTGGGCCGCGGATCGCGGCTGATCGGGCCAGAGTATGTCCGCATCGGCAGTCGCGTGCTGCTCGGCGAACGCAGTTGGCTGAATGCCAAGGACGATTCCGGCGACGGCGAGCCCACACTGCACATCGGCGATGGCACCTACATCGGGCGTTTCGTCCAGATCAACGCCTGGCGTAGCGTTAACATCGGCCGTGACGTGCTGATCGCCGATCGTGTCTTCATCAGCGACGCCGACCACAACTTCTCGGATCCGGACACGCCGATCCGCCTGCAGGGCGATTCCTTCCTCGGCGCCGTGACCTTGTGCGACGGCTGCTGGATCGGCATCGGCGCCGTCATCCTGCCAGGCGTCACCGTGGGACGCAATGCGGTCGTCGCCGCCAACGCCGTCGTGACCGACGACGTGCCCGATCACACGGTGGTCGGCGGCGTGCCCGCGAAGGTCCTCAAACAAATCCCACCCAAGGATTGATATCGTGTTGAAGAGAATCCGTCGAGTCTATGACCGGTTCAATGCGCTTTCGGAACGCATGACCCGTGTTCAGGAGGCGCTGGGACGCATCGAGATGCGCCAGGTGGCGAATGCGGCCGACGCCCAGCGGGCTGAGTTCCGCGTCTTCTCGCAGTGGGGCGAGGACGGGATCATCCAGTACCTGCTCGGGCACGTGCCGATCGAGCGGCCGATCTTCGTCGAGTTCGGCGTCGAGAACTACGTCGAATCGAACACGCGCTTTCTGCTGACCAACAACCGCTGGTCCGGGCTCGTCATCGACGGCTCCGCCGAGAACATCGACTACATCAAACGCGACACGATCTATTGGGCGACCAACCTCAAGGCCGAACACTCCTTCATCACGAAGGAGAACATCAACGAGCTGCTGTCGCGCAACGGCGTGACGGGCGACATCGGCCTGCTGTCGGTCGACATCGACGGCAACGACTATTGGGTGTGGCAGGCGATCGACGTGGTCTCGCCGCGCATTGTCGTCTGCGAATACAGCAGCCAGTTCGGTCCAACGGCCCAGGTCACCACGCCCTATGCGGCCGACTTCGTACGCGACAACGCCCATTTCTCCAAGGTCTACTACGGCGCCTCGATCTGCGCGCTGACTGCTCTCGCGACACGCAAGGGCTACTCCCTGGTGGCTTCGAACACCGCTGGCAACAACGTGTTCTTCGTGCGCAACGATCTGCTCGGCGAGCTTAAGGTTCTGACGCCGCAGCAGGCCTACCGGCGCGCTCAGTTCCGCGAGTTTCACGACGAGAACGGCCAATTGACCTTCGACGATTTCGAGACGCGCCTGGGCAAGATCAGCCACTTGCCGCTGCACGATCTCACGACTGGGCGCACGCTGCCGATGGGCGAGATCCCAGGCGTGCTGAGCGTCTGACGCGAGAGGACGCACATGCAACAAACCGCGCTCGTCACTGGTGGCTTCGGCTTTCTTGGCCGGGCGGTCGCACGCCTGCTCAAGCGTCGGGGCTTGCGTGTCATCGGCATCGGGCATGGCACGTGGACGAATGAGGAGGCGCTCGCGCACGGCTTCGATGCCTGGCGCGAGGCGGATGTGTCGCTGCCGGGCTTGCGGGGGCTGGAAGGTCCATATGCCTTGGTCGTCCATTGCGGGGGCGCGGGTTCGGTCGCACGGTCGATGACCCATCCGCTGGAGGCCTTCCGCAAAACAGTGCAGGGTACTGCCGAGCTGCTGGAGCATCTGCGCCAGATTGGCTCCACTGCTCGACTGGTGTATCCATCGAGTGCGGCGGTCTATGGCGCAGCCCCCGACCGGCCGCTGCTCGAGTCCGACCCGCCCAATCCGGTCTCGCCCTACGGCTATCACGCCAAGATGACCGAGGACTTGCTGGCCTATCACGCGCGCTTCTTCGGCACCCGCGTCGCCGTGATCCGGTTCTTCTCCATCTACGGCCCCGGCCTGACCAAGCAACTGCTGTGGGACGCGGCCGCGAAGCTGCGCGCCGGCGAGCCGGTGGCCGAGTTCTGGGGCACTGGTGAGGAAACCCGCGACTGGATCCACGTGGACGATGCCGCGTCGCTCATGGCCTCGATGTCTGCTGAGCAAGGCCCCTACGTTGTCATCAACGGCGCCTCAGGCCAACGCGTGACGGTCGCCCATGTCCTGGGCCAGCTGCGCGACGCGCTCGGCGTCGACGTGGCGCTACGCTTCAATGGCGTGGTCAAGCCGGGCGACCCGCGCTACTACCACGCCGACGTGACCCGCGCCGCCGCGCTCGGATGGCAGCCGTCCGTGGGACTGCGCGAGGGCCTGGGCCAATACGTCGATTGGCTGAGGCACGGTTCCAAATGATTCGGGTGGGCTTCTGGTTCGACTACGGGCTGGTCTATGCCGGCGGGTTGAACTATTTCCGCAATCTGCTGCACGCGATTCACGTCGCGCAGCAGAAGGACGTGA
>Ga0075370_10001284_pt1 | contig 10722 bp, 8 predicted proteins | sample EndMethybrTD3035_FD_71398 | JGI IMG/M metagenome (GOLD analysis project Ga0075370, IMG submission 71398) | Populus endosphere microbial communities from Tennessee, USA - Endosphere MetaG P. TD hybrid TD303-5 | ecosystem: Host-associated > Plants > Roots > Endosphere | place: USA: Tennessee... | reverse complement strand
GCGCTGGTGGGCTGCGGCAAGAAGGAAGAAGCGCCGACCGCTGCGGCGCCCGCCGCCTCGGCCGCTGCGCCGGTCGCGGCTGCGTCGGCGCCGGCCAAGCTGAAGATCGCTTTCGCCTACGTCGGCCCGGTCGGTGACGGCGGCTGGACGTACGCGCACGACAACGGGCGCAAGGCGATCGAGAAGGAGTTCGGCGACAAGATCGAGACGAGCTTCGTCGAGAAGGTGCCTGAAGCCGCCGATGCCGAGCGCGTGTTCCGCGACATGATCGGCCAGGGCAACAAGCTGATCTTCGGCACGACGTTCGGCTATATGGAGCCGATGCTGAAGGTGGCGGCCGATGCGAAGGACGTGAAGTTCGAGCACGCCACCGGCTACAAGGGCGCCGAGAACATGCGCACCTACGACAGCCGCACCTACGAAGGTGCGTACATGGCCGGCGTGATCGCAGGCGGCATGACCAAGACCAACACGCTGGGCGTCGTCGGCTCGATTCCGATTCCGGAAGTCATCCGCAACATCAACAGCTTCACGCTCGGCGCGCAGTCGGTGAATCCGAAGATCAAGACCAAGGTCGTCTGGGTCAACGAATGGTTCAACCCGCCGAAGGAAACCGAAGCCGCGCAATCGCTGATGAACGGCGGCGCCGACGTGCTGATGCAGAACACCGACTCGCCGGCCGTGCTGCAGACCGCCGAGAAGGCCGGCAAGTACGCCTTCGGCTGGGACAGCGACATGACGGCTTACGGCCCGAAGGCGCACCTCGGCTCGGCGGTGATCAACTGGGCGCCGTACTACATCAAGGCCACGAAGGAAGCGCTCGACGGCACCTGGAAGACCGGCCCCGACACGTGGTGGGGTGTCAAGGAAGGCGCGATCGACATGGTCTCGATCTCCGACAAGGTTCCTGCCGAGCTGAAGGAAAAGCTCGAGAAGGCCAAGGCGGGCCTGAAGGATGGCAGCCTGGTGATCTGGAAGGGTCCGATCGTCGGCAGCGACGGCAAGGAAATCCTCGCGAAGGACGCGGTCGCCGACGACAAGTTCATGAAGGGCATCACCTTCTACGTCAAGGGCGTTGAAGGCAAGGTGCCGAGCGGCGACAAGAAGTAGTTCCGCTTCGCCGAAGCGACAATGACGGGCCGCCATGTGCGGCCCGTTTCGCTTCGGCGGTTCCTTCGCGTCTTCATCCGCAAGTTCACACCATGATCGACTTCGATGCCATTCCCCGCGAGCGCCTGCCAGAACTGCTGCGCACGATGCCCAAGGCCGAGCTGCACATTCACATCGAAGGCTCGCTCGAGCCGGAATTGATCTTCGCGCTCGCCCGGCGCAATGGCGTGACGCTTGCATATCCGGATGTCGAGGCGCTGCGCGCTGCGTATGCGTTCACCGACCTGCAGAGCTTTCTCGACATCTACTACGCCGGTGCCAGCGTGCTGCTGAAGGAGGAAGACTTCTTCGACATGGCGATGGCGTATTTCGAGCGGGCCGCCGCCGACCACGTCGTGCGCGCGGAGCTGTTCTTCGATCCGCAGACCCACACCGAGCGCGGCGTGCCGATCAAGACCGTGATCGACGGGCTCAGCCGCGCCTGCGCCCAAGCGCAGTCTCGCCACGGCATCAGCGCGGCGCTGATCCTGTGCTTCCTGCGCCACCTCAGCGAAGAGGCGGCGCTCGCCACGCTCGAGGACGCATTGCCGTACCGCAGCCAGTTCATCGGCGTCGGCCTCGACAGCAGCGAGCGCGGCCATCCGCCCGAGAAGTTCGCGCGCGTGTTCGCGCGCTGCCGCGAACTCGGGCTGCATCTTGTTGCGCACGCCGGCGAAGAAGGGCCGCCCGAATATGTTCGCAGCGCCCTCGACGTGCTGCATGTCGAGCGTATCGACCACGGCGTGCGCAGCATCGAAGACGCGGGCCTGATGCAGCGCCTCGCGCGAGAGCGCATGCCGCTGACGGTATGCCCGCTGTCGAACGTGAAGCTGTGCGTGTACCCGACGATGGCGCAGCACCAGCTGCCGGCGCTGCTGGCGGCCGGGCTGTGCGCGACCGTCAACTCGGACGACCCGGCCTATTTCGGCGGCTACATGAACGCGAACTTCCTCGCCACCTTCGAGGCGCTGCCGCAACTCGGTGCGCGCGAGGCGCACCAGCTCGCGGCCAACAGCTTCGAGGCCAGCTTCGTCGACGAAGCCGCCAAGCGTGCCTGGCGCGAGGAACTGGACCGCTGTTTCCGCGCGGCCGCCTGAGCGCACACGCGTCGATGAGCACCGAGACCGAAGCCGCCGGCGCACTGATCGAAGCGAGTCTTGTCGCCAACGAAGTCGAGACGACCCGGCTTGCCGCCGGCAGCCACGAGCACGGTGCTTGCCGAAATTGCGGCGCGCCGCTGCAGGGTCGCTTCTGCCACGTCTGCGGACAGGCGGCGCACATTCACCGATCGCTGCTGCACCTCGGCGAGGAACTGCTGCACGGGCTCTTTCATTTCGATGCAAAGGGCTGGCGCACGCTGCCGCTGCTGATCGCGCGGCCCGGCCTGTTGACGCGCCGCTACGTCGACGGCCAGCGTGCGCGCTACGTCTCGCCGCTCGCCCTGTTTCTGTTCATGGTGTTCCTGATGTTCTTCGCGGCATCGTTGACGAGCGCGCCGCCGGACCTGCTCGGCGCGAGCGGCCAGGTCGCGGAGGTTCGCGTCGATCTCGAACGCGACATGGCGAAGGCGCGCACCGCGGTCGCGAAGGCCGAGCTGGCGCTCGAGCGTGCGCGCTCGCGCAACGCCGACCTCGCCGAGGCACAGGAGACCTTGGCGGACGCGCGCGAAGAGTTGAGCTCGCTGGAACTCGCGGCACGTGCCGTCACCCCTGCAATCGATGCGGCGGCCTCGGCAGTCGCTGCGGCTGCGTCTTCTTCCGCGTCCGCGACGGCCGCCGGCACCGACGCGGCGGCGAGCGTTCCGCCGTGGGCCGCGGCCCTGCGCGAGCGCCCGCTGCGCACTGGCCACCCGTCCCTGGACGCCGCCGTTCGGCGCGCTGCCGACAACCCCGAGCTCACGGTCTACAAGCTGAAGAACACGGCCTACAAGTACTCGTTCATGCTGGTGCCGATCTCGTTGCCGTTCCTGTGGCTGATGTTCTTCTGGCGGCGCGGCATCGCGATGTACGACCACGCGGTCTTCGTGCTGTATTCGCTGTCGTTCATGTCACTGCTTTTTGTTGCAGTGATGAGCCTGGGCGCATTGCATGCATCGAGCGTGATCCCGTGGCTCGCATCGATCGCGCCGCCGGTGCACATGGCCGCCCAGCTGCGCGAAACCTATCGGCTCGGCCTGTGGAGCACGGCGTGGCGGACGGTGATGCTGATGCTCGTGTCGGCGATCGTGTTCCTGCTGTTCCTGCTTCTGATCGTCTACCTGACGATGGGTTAGCCGGGGCCGCGCGCTGGGTCTTTGGCGTGCACCGCGGCTTGCACAGGTACGCTCGCGGCTTCGCCGACTTGGACTCCCTCATGATGGATCTGCTGACCGACCCGCAAGCCTGGATTGCGCTTGCGACGCTGACCGCGCTCGAACTGGTGCTCGGCATCGACAACGTGATCTTCATCTCGATCCTGGTCGACAAGCTTCCAGCCGCCCAGCGTGAACGGGCACGCCGCATTGGCCTGTTCATGGCGATGTTCATGCGCATCGGCTTGCTGCTCGTGCTGTCGTGGATCGTCGGGCTCGTCGCGCCGCTGTTCACCGTGCTCGGCCAAGCCATCTCGGGGCGCGATCTGATCCTGATCGCCGGAGGCCTCTTCCTGATCTACAAGAGCACGGGCGAGATCCACCAGTCGCTGGAAGGCGAGGAGGGCCATGCGTCGAGCGCGGTGAAAGCCACGTTCTCGGCGGTGATCCTGCAGATCATGGTGGTCGACATCGTGTTCTCGCTCGACTCCATCATCACTGCGGTCGGCATGGTCGACCGCATCGAGGTGATGATCGCCGCGGTGATCCTGTCGGTCGCGTTGATGATGGTGTTCGCGAGCACCATCGGCCGCTTCGTCTCGGACCATCCGACGATCAAGATGCTGGCGCTGTCGTTCCTCGTCGTCGTCGGCGTCACGCTGATCGCCGAAGGCTTCGACCATCATGTGCCGAAGGGCTACATCTACTTCGCGATGGCGTTCTCGGTTGGCGTGGAGATGCTGAACATCCAGATGCGCAAGCGGGCGAAAAAGCCGGCGGCTCTGCACTCGGCGTACGTGCGCGACGCCGAGCGCTGATCACGCTCTGACGGCTCACTGAAGGCGCTTCGGCGCCGCCGCCACCTGCCAGGGAGCCCGTGCGTCTGCGGGCGCCTTGCGGGCGTCGGCCGGGCGGCAGCCCGGCGCCGCTGCGCGGGTGCATTCGCTCATCGCCAGCCAGCGCTGCTGCAAACCGAACAGAACCTGCCGAAACCCGAGCGAAAGCTGCGGATGGTCGAGCAGCAGCCCCAGGTTGCACCCGATCTTCTCGCCCATCGCGACGCGTCCCTGCGGGTCGAGCTCGGCCTGCAGCGCCTGGCTGTATCCGGTCATCAGTGCGAGCGTGCCGGCGAGCACGGCTTCGACGCTCGGCAGCTCATGTTCTTCGATGTGCTCGTTGGATCGGGCAGCGGTCTGGGGCATCGCGCACTCCTCGTGTCGGGTCGAAGCGCATGCTATCTCAGATGAGAATGATTCTCAAATAGACCGACCCGCCGGCGCGGTCTGCGACAATCACCGCGTCGCCCGCGTGCCCCCGCGGGCGACCTTCTTTGCCGGGGCCATGTAGAGGAACACCATGTTCAAAAACCTCGCCCGCACCGCCGTGTCTCGGCGGATCGCGATCTCCGTGTTTGCCGCCATCGCCGCCTCGTCGGCGTCCGCGCAAACACCCATTCCAAAGACTCCGCTGAAGATCGGCTTCGTCTACGTCAGCCCTATCGGCGAAGCCGGCTGGACCTTCCAGCATGAGCAGGGCCGGCTCGAGCTGCAGAAGGCGCTCGGTGCGCAGGTCCAGACGAGCGTCGTCGAAGGGGTGGCCGAGGGCGCCGACTCGGAGCGCGTGATGCGCGATCTCGCGGGGCAGGGCCATCAGCTGATCTTCGCGACGAGCTTCGGCTACCTCGAGCCGGCGCTGCGCGTTGCGGCCGAATACCCGAACGTCAAGTTCGAGCACGTCGGCGGCTACAAGACGGCGACGAACCTGAACACCTACAACGCGCGCTATTACGAGGCGCGCTATCTGGCCGGGCTGCTCGCTGGCAAGACCAGCAAGAGCGGCATCGCGGGCTATGTGGCCGGCTTCCCGGTGCCCGAGGTCGTGCAGGGCATCAACGCGTTCGCGCTCGGCATGCAAGAGGCGAATCCGAAGGCCGAGGTGCGGGTGCTGTGGCTGAACACCTGGTTCGATCCGGCGCGCGAGCGCGAAGCTGCGCAGACCTTGATCAACCAGGGCGCCGACGTGCTCACGAACCACAGCGGCTCGCCGGCGGTGCCGCAGACGGCACAGGAAAACTTCAAGAGCAAGGGTGTGCGCGTGATCGGCTACCAGGGCGACATGCGCAGGGTCGCGCCTGATGCGCAGCTCGCGGCCGTCACGTCGCAGTGGGGCGCGTACTACACGCAAGTGGCGCGCTCGGTGCTTGCCGGCAGCTGGCAGTCACGACCGGTCTGGGGCGGCATGCGTGAGGGCATGGTGCGGCTCGATGCGATCGACCCGAAGCTCGGCGCCGATGTGCGCGCCGCCGTCGATGCGAAGCGTGCTGCGATCGTCGGCGGTCGCTTCAAGCCGTTCGCGGCACCGCTGGTCGACAACGAAGGAAAGACGCGGCTTGCCGGCGGAGCGCTGGACGATGCGGCGATCCTGTCGATGAACTGGTTCGTGCGCGGCGTGGTGGGGTCGGTGCCGCAGGCGCGTTGAAGCTTCCCGTTCGCACCGAATGCGTCGAAGTGCTCGAGTGGCGCCGGGGCTTCGACCGGCTCAGCCCGAACCGATCGGGATGCGCAAGCGGATCAGCGCTCGTTGCGCCAGGCATCCGGCAGCACGAAGCTGCGATTCAACAGCGCCACCAGCCGGTGCACGCGCCACAGGCCATCGATGAACAGGTAGTCGTTGCACAAGCCTTCGTCGTGAAAGCCCAGCCGCTTCAGCACCTCGGCGCTGCGCCAGTTCTCGGGGCGGTACGCAGCCTGGATGCGATGCAGGTTGATGCGCGCAGAAAAGACTTCGCCGATCGCGCAGCGCAGCGCCTCGGTCATCAGCGCCTGGCCTTCGAATGCCTGGTCGAGCGCATAGCCGAGGTTGCAGCTCTGGAACGCGCCACGCACGATGTTCGAGAAGTTGATGCTGCCGATCACGCGATGGGGGTCGCCGATCGGCTGCAGCAGCCAGCGGTAGCCGGTGCCTGTGGCAAACGCGCCGGCTCCTTCCCGCAGGCGGCGTGCCTGCTCGGCTTCGGTGAAGAAGGCCGCGTCGGTCGGCGGATCCCAGGGCACCAGATGGGCGCGGTTGCGCTCGTGGAAGTCGACCAGCGCGGCGGCCAGCGATTCGTCCGGCGCAACCAGCCGCAAGCGCGCTGTCAACAGCAGCGGCTGCGCAGTCTCCGACGGCGAAATCTCCATCAAGCGTGGGCGGCGGGGTCGATCGCTCTTTCGACGAAACCGAGAGTGTGCGCCAGCCGCGCCGCTTGTGCGCCGAACGCGTAAGCATCCATTGCGAGGCTTCCGAAGGTCACGCTGTCGTGCAGTCGTTGCGGCGTCGCGTCGCGCCCTCCCGCGCCGGCGGCGACGAACCACGGCAGCAGATGCTCGTCGGTCGGATGCATGTCGACGGCATGCGGCGCGAGCTCGCGATAGTCGAACAGCGCTGGCCAGTCGCGCTCGCCACTGCGCGCGGCCATCCAGCTGCGGAACAGCGAGCTCTCGGGAATTTCCGGCTGGTCCGCCGCGGCCCGCAGACCGCCGGCGAACACCCGGCGCAGGTTGTGCGTGATGCTGCCGGTGCCGAGCACGAGCACGCCCTGTTCACGCAACGGCGCCAGAGCGGCGCCGAGCGCGAACTGCTCGGCGGGACTTTGGCTCGGCACGAACGCGAGCGGCAGCACCGGGATGTCGGCGTCGGGGTAGATGTAGCGCAACGCTGTCCAGATGCCATGGTCGAGCCCGCCCTGGTCGAGCACGTGGGCCGCAAGCGCCGCTTGCGCGAGGCGCTCGGCGACTTCGTTGGCCAGCTCCGGGGCGCCAGGCGCGTCGTAGCGCATCTGGTTCAGCCGCGGGTCGAAGTTTCCGAAGTCGTAGACCGCCTGATGCCGCGCACCGGCCAGCAGCACCGGCGCGCGCGCGGCGGTGTGCGCCGAGATCGCGAGGATCGCGCGCGGGCGCCCGAAGGCGGCGTCGATCGCCGGACCCAGGCGCTGCATGAACGCGCCAGCCTCGCCCGGTTCGAGCGCGATCATCGGCGAGCCATGGGAGACGAAGACGGAGGGCAGGGTGTTCATGCGTCAAATTAAAGCACCGTGGCAACCGCCGGTCATTCGAGCAGCTTGCACGCAGCGTTCGGGGCCGTCGCCTGGCGCACGGGCCGGAGACGGCCGATGGCCCCTCGCGTCCGCAGGCGCCTCGACTCGTGTAAGTTCCGCCCGATGACAGAGATCGCCGTATCCGCGCCACCCCTTGCCGCCGCGACGCCTGCCTCGTGGCGCACGCTCGGCTGGCGCCAGATGCTGCGCGACTTTCGTGCCGGCGAGCTTCGCCTGCTGATCGTCGCGGTGATGCTCGCTGTCGCCGCGCTGACAGCGGTCGGGTTCTTCGCCGATCGCATCAACGGCGGGCTGACACGCGACGCGCGCCAGCTGCTCGGCGGCGATGCGATCGTCGCGGCCGACCAGCCGCCGCCGGCCGAGTTCGCTGCGAAGGCGCGCTCGCTCGGCTTGGCCACCGCGTCGACCGCGGCATTCCCGAGCATGGGCCGGGCTCCCGATGCGAACGGCGGCGCATCGCGACTGGTGAGCGTGAAGGCGGTCAGCGGCGCCTATCCGCTGCGCGGCAAGGTGCGCGTCGACGCCGGGCCCGGCACGCCCGAACAGCAGCGCGCGGGCGCCCCGGAGCCGGGAACTGTCTGGGCCGACCCTGCGCTGCTCGATGCGCTCGCACTGAAGGTCGGCGATACGCTGCTGCTGGGCGATGCGAGCCTTCGCATCACGCAGCAGATCCTGATCGAGCCCGACCGCGGCACCGGCTTCTCGAGCTTCGCGCCGCGCGTGATGCTGAATGAAGCCGACCTTCCCGCGACCGGGCTGATCCAGCCGGCGAGCCGCGTGACCTATCGGCTCGCGGTTGCCGCGCGCGGCAACAACGACGAGCCGGTTCGCCAGTTCACCGACTGGGCTGAAGCGCAGATCAAGTCGACCGGCGCGCGCGGCATGCGGATCGAGTCGCTCGCGACCGGCCGCCCCGAAATGCGCCAGACGCTGGACCGCGCCGGCAAGTTCCTGAACCTCGTCGCGCTTCTCGCGGCGCTGCTGGCGGCGGTGGCGGTCGGCATCGCATCGCGCGATTTCGCGAACCGCCACCTCGACGATTGCGCGATGCTGCGCGTGCTCGGGCTGTCGCAACGCAGCATCGCCTGGCAGTACTTCTTCGAGTTCGGGCTGGTCGGCGTGCTGGCGAGCCTGGGCGGCGTGCTGCTCGGCTTCATCGTGCACTACGTCTTCGTCTGGCTGCTCGCCGGGTTGGTCGACGCGGCGCTGCCGGCGCCGACCGTCTGGCCCGCGCTGTTCGGCATCGGCGTCGGGCTGACCCTGCTGCTCGGCTTCGGCCTGCCGCCGGTGCTTCAGCTCGCGCGCGTGCCGCCGCTGCGGGTGATCCGGCGCGATGTCGGCGCGCTGAAGCCGGCGTCGATCGCGGTGCTTGCAGCGGGCACGCTCGGCTTTGCTGCGCTGCTGCTGGCCGTCGCGAGCGATCTGAAGATGGGGCTGATCGCGGTCGGCGGGTTTGCCGGGGCCATCGCGCTGTTTGCGATGCTGTCGTGGATCGCAGTGGTCCTGCTCAAGCGCGCGGTGCCTGAAGCGCGCGCCCCGCGTTGGCTCGTGCTGGCCACGCGCCAGATCGCCGCGCGGCCGGCGTTCGCGGTGCTGCAGGTGTCTGCGCTCAGCGTCGGCCTGCTCGCGCTGGTGCTGCTCGTGCTGCTGCGCACCGACCTGATCAGCAGCTGGCGCCAGGCCACGCCGAAAGACGCACCCGACCGTTTCGTGATCAACGTGCAGCCGGAGCAGAGCGAGGCGTTTCGCCAGCGGCTGGCCGACGCGGGCATCAAGCGCTACGACTGGTTCCCGATGATCCGTGGTCGGCTCGTCACGATCAACGGCCAGCCGGTCAAGCCGGACGATCTGCCTGATGAACGCGCGCGCCGCTTGCTCGACCGCGAGTTCAACCTGAGTCATTCGAGCACGATGCCGGAGCACAACCTGCTCACGGCCGGCCGCTGGACGCCCGACGAGGCGAACGCCGTCAGCGTCGAGGAAGGGCTCGCGCAGACGCTCGGCCTGAAGATGGGCGACCTGCTGCGTTTCGACGTCGGCGGCGCCGTCGCCGAAGGGCGCATCACGAGCCTGCGCAAGGTCGACTGGAGTTCGATGCGCGTCAACTTCTTCGTGATGTTCCCGACCGCCAAGATGGTGGACGTGCCGCTGAGCTACATCGCCGCATTCCGCGCGCCTTCGCAGCCCGGCTTCGACAACGCGCTTGCTCGCGATTTTCCGAACATCACGGCGATCGACGTGTCGGCATCGATCGCGCAGATCCAGCGCGTGCTTGATCAAGTTGTGCGCGCGGTCGAGTTCCTGTTCGGCTTCACGCTCGCCGCCGGGCTCGTGGTGCTGTTCGCGGCCGTCAGCGCGACCCGCGAAGCGCGCTCGCGCGAGTTCGCGGTGATGCGTGCGCTCGGCGCGAGCGGCAAGCTGCTCGCCCAGGTGCAGCGCGCGGAGCTGCTGGGCGTCGGCGCGCTGGCCGGCGTGCTCGCGTCAATCGCCGCGATGGCAGTCGGCTGGGCGCTCGCGCGCTTCGTGTTCGAGTTCAGCTGGAGCGCGTCGCCGTGGGTGCCGCTGGCGGGCGGCCTGGTCGGTGCACTGCTTGCACTCGGGGCCGGCTGGTGGGGCCTGCGCGAGGTGTTGCGGCGGCCGGTCGTGCAGACCTTGCGGCAGGCTGCCGAATAGATTTGCACGCCACGGTGGTGGCCGATCAGGACGGTGGGGCGTTCTGCGCAGCGAAGTAGAGGAGGAGGCCTCGGCCGCAGGCCGGCGCCGGGGGGACATGAGCGGAGCAGAGCGCCCCGCCGTCCTGATCACGCTCGATGTGCGAGCGTGCGGAAGTTCAGTTCACGCCGCCAGTTTGAAGCCGCCGACGGCGCTCGCCAGCTTGTCGGCCTGATCCTTCAACGATTCGGCCGCCGCAGCCGATTCCTCGACGAGCGCCGCATTCTGCTGCGTCATCTGATCCAGCTGCGCGACCGCACCGCCGACCTCGCCGATGCCGTCGCGCTGCTGAGCGGCGGCGGCGCTGATCTCGGCAATGATCTTCGTGACGCGGCCGACCGATTCGACGATCTCGTTCATCGTCTGGCCGGCGTCGGCCACGAGGCGTGAACCGCCTTCGACCTTCTCGACGCTCGCGCCGATCAGGCCCTTGATCTCCTTGGCGGCCTCGGCCGAACGCTGGGCGAGCGAACGC
>Ga0075370_10001283_pt1 | contig 10725 bp, 7 predicted proteins | sample EndMethybrTD3035_FD_71398 | JGI IMG/M metagenome (GOLD analysis project Ga0075370, IMG submission 71398) | Populus endosphere microbial communities from Tennessee, USA - Endosphere MetaG P. TD hybrid TD303-5 | ecosystem: Host-associated > Plants > Roots > Endosphere | place: USA: Tennessee... | reverse complement strand
CGGCCGGCCTCCTGCATCGCGGCCACGTCGAGCTTGCCGGCGCTCAGGCCGAACGGCTCGAACCGGCTGGCCCGGCGGGCCTCGGCCTCGTTCGCGTTGACCGGCGGACGGTCGTAGGAGCGGCCGCCCGGGTGCACCACGTGGTAGGTCGCCCCACCGAGGCTGGCCGCACTGGGTACGTCGACGACCTCGACCCGCAGCGGGGAGTGCACCTCGATCGAGGGATGCAGCGCCGACCAGGGCTGCCACGCGCGGTACCGGATGCCGGCGTAGTGCTCGCCCGGCCGGCCGGTAGCAGTCAGAGGCACGGGCACACCCTGGCACGTGACGAGGTGCCGCTCGGGGTCGATCCCGCGGACCGACACCTGGAGCCGCTCGACCGAGGAGTCGACGTAGCGGGCGGTGCCACCCGCGGTCGCCTCCTCGCCGAGCACGTGCCACGGCTCGACCGCCTGTCGCAGCTCGAGCTCGACGGTCGTGCCCCGCGGGCCGCCCACGCCGGTCACGCCGATGCGCGGGAACCGGAACTCGGTGAACGGGTCGAGCCACGAGTCCTCGAAGGCGATGCCGGCCGCGCGCAGGTCGGAGCAGACCTCGGCGATGTCGCGGGTCGCGCCGTGCGGGAGCAGGAAGTCCTCGTGCAGCGCGGTCCCCCACCGGACCAGCGGCGCACGAAGCGGCCGCTCCCAGAACATCGCGACCAGGCTCCGGACCAGGAGCGCCTGGAGCAGCGCGAGCTGCGGGTGCGGCGGCATCTCGAAGCCGCGCAGCTCGAGCAGGCCGAGCCGGCCCCGCGAGGAGTCGGGGCTGTACATCTTGTCGATGCAGAACTCGGCGCGGTGCGTGTTGCCGGTCAGGTCGGTGAGCAGGTGGCGCAGCGCCCGGTCGACCAGCCAGGGCCGGGGCTCGATCGGCTCCCCTTCACCGGCCCGCTCCGCGGTCAGCCGGGCGACCTCGGCGAACGCGATCTCCATCTCGTACGTCGCCTCGGGGCGGCCCTCGTCGAACCGCGGCGCCTGGCTGGTCGGCCCGATGAACCGTCCGGAGAACAGGTAGGACAACGCCGGGTGCCGCTGCCAGTAGGTGAGCAGGCTGACCAGCAGGTCCGGTCTGCGCAGCAGCGGGGACTCTACGGGCTGGGGGCCGCCCAGGGTGAGGTGGTTGCCACCGCCGGTGCCGGTGTGCAGCCCGTCCAGGTCGAACTTCTGGGTGTCCAGCCCGGCCCGCCGGGCCTCGTCGTAGAGCGTCGTCGTGAGCTCGCGCTGCTCGGCCCAGCTGCGCGTCGGCTGGACATTGACCTCGATGACGCCCGGGTCGGGGGTGACGACGAGCTGGGTCAGCCGCGGGTCGGGCGGGGGGCCGTAGCCCTCGAGCACCAGCCTGGTGCCGAGCCGGCGCGCGGCGACCTCGACCAGCTTGAGCAGGTCGGCGTAGTCCTCCAGCCGCTCGGTCGGCGGCAGGAAGACACATACATGGCCGTCACGCGCCTCGAACGCGAGCGCCGTGGTGGGCGCATCCTTCGGCGTCACGACGGTCACGCTCGGCACCTGCGGGTCGAGCGGCGGCCCGGCCTCGAGGTACGACGGCTCGCCGGCGTACGCCGGGTCCTCCCAGGCGATCGCGTCGAGCGGCAGCCGCAGCCCCACCGCGCTGTCGCCCGGGGTGAGGACCAGCCGACCGCGCCGGAACCGCCACGCGGGGCTGGTCCAGCCGGTCTCCCCGGTGGTGATCGGGAGCACCCAGCCGGTCGGCTCGGTGACGTCCGCGTCGAGCTTGGCGACCAGTGCGAGCTCGGGGTCCGCACCGTCGGGCGGCGCACCCTCCGGCAGCCCGACGTGGTGGGCGAGCGCGGCGAACGGGTCCTCGAACGCGGGCAGCAGCTGCTCGTCGGGCAGACCGAGGACCTGGGTCACCCGCCGCGCGAGCGCCTCCGCGTCGGCCCTGGCGCCGGGGTCGGCAGCGACCTCGTCCCAGGGGTCGGCGAACAGCTCGGGGTCGCGCCAGAGCGGCTGCCCGTCGGTGCGCCACTGGAGCGCGATGTTCCAGCGTGGGAGCGGCTCGCCGGGGTACCACTTGCCCTGCCCGCGGTGGACCACCCCGCCCGCGGCGTACCTCGTGCGCAGTCGCTCGGCCAGCACGGTGGCGAGCTTCCGCTTGCCCGGACCGTCGGCGTCGGTGTTCCACTCGGCGCTCGTCATGTCGTCGCGGGAGACGAAGGTCGGCTCGCCGCCCATGGTGAGCCGCACGTCGCCCGCAACCAGCCTCGCGTCGACCGCCTCGCCGAGCGCGTCGATCCGTGCCCACTGCTCGTCGGTGTAGGGCTGGGTGACCCGAGGGTCCTCGTGCACCCGCCGGACCTCGTTGTGGAAGGTGAAGGTGACCTCGACCGGGTCGGTGGCGCCCTCGATGGGCGCCGCGCTGCTCGGGTGCGGGGTCGCGCTGAGCGGGATGTGCCCCTCGCCCGCGAACAGGCTGGAGGTCGGGTCCATCCCGACCCAGCCGGCACCCGGCACGTAGACCTCGGCCCACGCGTGGAGGTCGGTGAAGTCCTGGATCGGGCCGGCCGGCCCGTCGAGGTGCTCGGTGACGTAGCGGTCCGTGCTCAGCTGGACGAGGTAGCCGGACACGAAGCGGGCGGCGAGGCCGTACTGGCGCAGCAGGCTGACCAGCAGCCACGCGCTGTCACGGCACGACCCGATCCGGCGCCGAAGGGTCTCGTCCGGCGACTGCACGCCGGGCTCCATCCGGACGTCGTAGGCGATGTCGCGGTGGACGGCGGCGTTGAGGCCCGCGAGGAAGTCCACGGTCGGAACCCCGTCGTCGGGCAGCGTCGCGAGCGTGGCCCGCCACTGCTCGGCGTCGCTGCTGTCGTCGACGGGTCGCAGGTACGGCGCGAGGTCAGCGGCCAGGGTCGGCTCGTAGGCGAACGGGAACCGCTCGGCGTACTCCTCGATGAAGAAGTCGAAGGGGTTGATCGTCATCAGGTCGGCGACCAGGCCGACGGTGATCTCCAGCCGGTCGGTCTTCTCTGGGAACACCAGCCGGGCCAGCCAGTTGCCGAACGGGTCCTGCTGCCAGTTCAGGAAGTGGTTCTTCGGCGTGACCTCGAGGGAGTAGGCCTCGATCGGCGTGCGGCAGTGCGGGGCGGGGCGCAGCCGGACCACATGCGGGCCCACCCGCACCGGGTGCGCGAACGCATAGCTCGTCCGGTGCTCGAGGGCGACCTTGACCGACATGCCCCCACCTTGCCCGCACCGTGTTTCGTCCGGGTAGCCAGGGTCGAACGCCAGATCGCCCCGCACCGGCTCGTCGGCGTGCCCATCGCTCGACGTCAGTGGGACCCGGGCCTGCGCCCGGCCGCCAGACGCTGCAGGCGCTGCAGCCGCGGCATGAGGACGTAGACCACGATCGGGACCGTGAGGGTCGCCATCACCACTGGGCGCATGAGCGTCGGCAGGTGCATCAGTGCCGGGCCGAGGACGAGCTGCAGCGCGGTCAGGGTCGGGAGGACGGCGGTCCACACGAGGAGCGCCTGCTGGTGGGACGAGGGCCGGCGGGTGGCGGGCGCCTCTGCGTGAAGGTTGGTCATACCGCCACCGTGCCGCAGCGACCATGGATAAGTCCAAGGCACTTTCGACCTGACGCCGCATAAGATCTGCTTATGGAGCTTCGTACGCTGGAGTACTTCGTCGCGGTCGCCGAGGAGCTCAGCTTCACGCGGGCCGCGACCCGGCTGCGGGTCGCCCAGCCGGCCGTCAGCCAGCAGATCCGGCGTCTGGAGCGCGAGCTCCGCCAGGAGCTCGTGGACCGGTCGGGCCGCCGGATCGGGCTCACCCCGGCCGGTGCGCGGTTCCTGGTGCACGCCCGCTCCTCGCTGGACGCCGTCCAGGCGGGGATCGACGACCTGCGGACGTTCGCCGGCGAGCTGTCGGGGGCCCTGTCGGTCGGCACCGTGCCGGTGCCGCCGGACTGGCTGGCCGAGCGCATCGCGAGCTTCCAGCGCGAGCACCCGGCGGTGCGTACGTCGATCGTCACCGGCAGCCCCGAGGCGCTGTCGGAGCAGGTGGCGTCCGAGTCGCTCGACCTCGCCCTGGTCGGCGTGGCCGGGCCGCGCCGGCCCGCGGGCGCGCGGGACCAGCGCCTGGGGCCGCTCCTCGGGTCCGTCCCGGTCGAACGCACGCCGCTCGTCGTCATCGTGCGCAAGGACCACGAGCTCGCCGACCGTCGGCAGGTGACGCTGCGCCAGGTCGTCACCCACCCGATGGTCACCCTGCTGCCGGGCACCGGGCTCCGCGCCGTCCTCGAGTCTGCCTTCGCCGAGGCGGACGTCTCGGCCTCGCTCGTGGCGGAGACCAACGACGTCCACCTGCTCCCGCTCCTGGTCCGGGCGGGTCTCGGCACGGCGGTGGTGCCCGCACCGATCGCCGACCTCAACCCCGACCTCGAGCGGATCCAGCTGGTGCGGCCCTCGCTCGAGCGCGTCATGACGCTCGTGTGGCACCGCCGCACCCGTTCGCGTCTGGTGCGGGCCTTCGTCTCCGAGATCCTCGGACGCCCGCTCGACGTCGGCTCAGGTCCGGACGCGGTAGCGGATGTGGGTCGCCTCGGGGGTGTCGATGACCCGGACGACGTCGAGCTCGACCAGGCGCGGTAGGACGTCGAACAGACGGCGTCCCTCGCCGAGCAGCACGGGGACCTGGTGCAGCTGGATCTCGTCCAGCACGCCGGCCTCGAGCGCCCCCTGGGCGACGTTGGCGCCACGGACCTGGACGTCCTTGCCCCCGGCGGCCGCCTTGGCCTGCGCCATCGCGCTCTCGATCCCGTCGGAGACGTAGGTGACGAGGGGATATCCCCAACGGGCGGCGGGCGGCGGCGGGCGGTGGCTCGGCACGAAGATGGGCAGACCGCCGTGCGAGCCGCCCCAGTGGTCCATCAGCTCGGCCGTACGCCGTCCGGAGAGGATCGCTCCGGCCGCGCCCCACTCGTCCTCGAACTGCCGGACCGGTCGGCTCGGGTCCCGCGAGTCGGCCCAGGCGTGCAACCGCTCGCCGTCCTCGCCGCCGAGGAAGTCGTGGGGGTCGGCGATGAAGCCGTCGACCGAGATGGACATGTCGAGCACCGAGACGGACATCGGTTCCTCCTGCGTGCTGGGCGGGGCCCCGAACGGGCTCCCTCTGCCCTGACCACGAACGCGGTGTCGTCGATACGACGGCCGCGACCGGCGGGTTGCGGAATGATCCGGCGCCGGCAACCTGTTGACCACGGCTGACGGGCTCTCCGACTCGGGAAGGCAGCAGACCGATGACCTCAACGCCGCGCACGATGCGTGCCGTCCAGCTCTCGGCTCCGGGACCGGTCGACAACCTGCGGCTCACCACGCTCCCGGTGCCGCCCGAGCGGGACGGGTGGGTGCGGCTGCGGGTCGAGGCGTTCGGGCTCAACCGCTCCGAGCTCAAGCTCCGGCTCGGCGTGAGCACCGGTGTCACGTTCCCGCGCGTGCCGGGCATCGAGGCGGTCGGCACCGTCGACGCGGCGCCGGCCGGGAGCGGGCTGGCGCCGGGGCAGAAGGCCGTCGCGATGATGGGCGACATGGGCCGCACCTACGACGGCGGCTACGCGGAGTACACCTCGGTGCCGGTCTCGCAGGTCATCCCCGTCGAGACCGACCTGCCCTGGGAGGTGCTGGGCGCGCTGCCGGAGATGGTGCAGACGGCCTACGGCGCCCTCACCGTCGGTCTCGACCTCCGGGCCGGCCAGACGCTGCTGGTTCGGGGCGGCACGTCGTCGGTGGGGCTGGCCGCCGCGGCCCTGGCGACGTGGCGGGGCGCCACCGTGCTCTCCACGAGCCGGCGCGCCGACCGGCTCGACTGGCTCGAGCAGCACGGCGTCGACCAGCCGCTGCTCGACACCGGCGACGTCGCGTCGGCGGTGCGCGAGCTGCACCCGGAGGGCGTCGATGCCGCGCTCGAGCTCGTCGGCACCGCGACCCTGCCCGACACCCTGCGCGCGGTCCGGGTGCACGGCACCGCCTGCTTCGCCGGCAGCCTCTCCCACCAGTGGACGGTGCCGGACTTCTCGCCGAACGAGTACCTGCCCCGCGGCGTCCGGCTATCTGGCTACTTCGGGGACGCCTCCGACCTGCCCCGCGAGGTCTTCCAGGAGATCCTCGACGCGGTCGCGGCCGGGGCCCTGACCTTCCCCGTCGAGCGGGTCTACGACGGCCTGGAGCAGGTGCCGCAGGCGCACGACGACATGGAGCACGACCGGGCCACCGGCAAGCTCGTGGTGCGGGTCCGCCACGACGCCTAGACCCGTAGCGTCGCTGCCCTCGTCGCCAGCTCGGTGATCGCGGCCCAGTCGCCGCGGCGTACGACGTCCGGAGGCGCCAGCCACGAGCCGCCGACGCAGCCGACGTTGGGCAGCGCGAGGTAGTCCGGCGCCGAGGCCGGCGTGATCCCGCCGGTCGGGCAGAACCGTGCCGCCGGCACCGGGGAGGAGATCGCGCGGAGGTAGGCCGTGCCGCCGGAGGCCTCGGCCGGGAAGAACTTGAGCTCGGTGAGGCCGAGCTCGAGGGCGGCCAGCACCTCGGAGACCGTCGAGGTCCCCGGCAGGAACGGCAGCCCGGTGTCGGTCATGGCCGACACCAGCGCCGAAGTGGAGCCCGGTGAGACCAGGAACCGCGCGCCGGCGTCGAGGGCCTGCTTGGCCTGCCCGGGGGTCACCACGGTGCCGGCGCCGACCAGGATCTCGGGCACCTCGTCGCTGATCGCGCGGATGGCGTCGAGGGCGACCGGGGTGCGCAGCGTCAGCTCGATCGCCGGGAGCCCGCCGGCCACGAGCGCCCGCGCCACGGGCACCGCGTCCTCGCGGCGGTCGAGCACGACGACCGGCAGGACCGGGACGATGTCGAGGAGCGAGCCGGGCCGCTCAGGCCGACTGGACAAGGGCCACCTCCTGGGAGGTCTCGCCGGGGTAGGGGAAGACGCTGGCGCCCTCGTCGGCCGGGCCGACCGTGGCGCGGAACGCCGCGAACAGCTCGCGGCCGGTGCCGGCGAACTCCTCACCGGTGGGCGGGCGTCCGGTCGGCTCGCGCTCCTGCAGCACGTCGGCGGTGACGATGTCGAGCACGCCGGCCTCGGCGTCGACGGTGATCACGTCACCGTCGCGGACCCGCGCCAGCGGGCCACCGAGGGCGGCCTCGGGGGTCACGTGGATCGCCGCGGTCACCTTGCCGGAGGCTCCGGACATGCGCCCGTCGGTCACGATCGCCACGCGGTGCCCGCGGTCCTGGAGGACACCGAGCGCCGGGGTGAGCTTGTGCAGCTCGGGCATGCCGTTGGCCGCCGGGCCCTGGTAGCGCAGCACCGCGACCAGGTCGCGGCCGTCGAGCCGGCCCTCGGCGAACGCCGCGAGGAACGCGGCCTGCCCGTCGAAGACCACGGCCGGCGCGGTGACCACCCGGTGCTCGGGCCGGACCGCCGAGGTCTTCACCACGGCGGTGCCGAGCGGACCACCCAGCACCTTCAGCCCGCCGTCGGCGGCGAACGGCGCGTCGGCCGGGCGCAGCACGTCGAGGTCGAGGCTGTGGCTGGTGCCGTCGACCCAGGTGAGCTCGCCATCGCGCAGCACCGGCTCCCGGGTGTACGCCGACAGGCCGCGGCCCATCACGGTCGCGACGTCCTCGTGCAGCAGCCCCGCCTCGAGCAGGGTGCGCACCAGGAAGCCGATGCCGCCGGCGGCGTGGAAGTGGTTCACGTCGGCCGGGCCGTTGGGGTAGATCCGGCACAGCAGCGGCACCACGGCGGACAGGTCCGAGAGGTCCTGCCAGGTCAGCAGGATGCCCGCGGCGCGCGCGATGGCGACGAGGTGCAGCGTGTGGTTGGTCGAGCCGCCGCTGGCCAGCAGCGCGACGCACGCGTTGACCACGGCCTTCTCGTCGACCACCTCGGCGATCGGCGTCGGCTCGCCGCCCTGGCGCGTGATCGCGACGGCCCGGGCCGCGGCCGCGTCGGTCAGCGCGGCCCGCAGCGGGGTGTCCGGGTTGACGAACGAGGAGCCCGGCAGGTGCAGGCCGAGCACCTCCATCAGCAGCTGGTTGGAGTTGGCGGTGCCGTAGAACGTGCAGGTCCCGCGCGAGTGGTAGGACGCCGTCTCTGCCTCCAGCAGCTCCTCGCGGCCGGCCTTCCCTTCGGCGTACAGCTGGCGGATGCGGGCCTTCTCGCCGTTCGGCAGCCCCGACGCCATCGGCCCCGCGGGCACGAAGACGGTGGGCAGGTGCCCGAACGAGAGTGCGCCGATCAGCAGCCCGGGGACGATCTTGTCGCAGACGCCGAGCATCAGGGCGCCGTCGAACATGTCGTGGGAGAGCGCGATCGCGGCCGACATCGCGATGACGTCGCGGCTGTAGAGGGACAGCTCCATGCCGGCGCGGCCCTGGGTGATCCCGTCGCACATCGCGGGCACCCCGCCGGCCACCTGGGCGATGCCGCCGGCGCGGATCGCGGCGCGCTTGAGCAGCGGCGGGTAGTCGCCGAACGGCTGGTGTGCCGAGAGCATGTCGTTGTAGCTGGTGACGATCGCCAGGTTGGGCTTGGTGTGCCCGCGCAGCGCCTGCTTGTCGTCCGGCTCCGCGGCGGCCAGGCCGTGGGCGAGGTTGGCGCACGCGAGCCGGCCCCGGGCGGGACCCGACTCGGCCGCGACCTGGACCCGGGTGAGGTACGCCGAGCGGGTGGCCCGGCTGCGCTCGACGAGTCGCGCGGTGACGTCCGCGACGACGCCGTCCGTGGGTGTGTCGAGGGGTGGGTTCACTGGTCGTCCTCCTGCCAGGTCCGGCCGTCTCGCTCGAGGAGCGTGGCGGCCGCGGTCGGCCCGCTGGTGCCGGCGGGGTAGCGCTTGGGGCGGCGCGGGGAGGTCTCCCAGCGCCGCAGGATCGGCTCGACCCACGCCCACGCCGCCTCGACCTCGTCGCGGCGCATGAACAGGGTCGGGTTGCCCTTGATGACGTCGAGGAGCAGCCGCTCGTAGGCGTCGGGCGAGACCGCGTCGAAGGCGGTGGCATAGCTGAGGTCGAGGGAGACCGGACGCAGCCGGATGCCGCCGGGACCGGGCTCCTTCACGGTCATGTGCAGGTGCATGCCCTCGTCGGGCTGCACCCGGATGTGCAGCCGGTTGGGCTCGGTGGCGCCCTCGCTGCCGGGGAACATCGCGTGCGGCGGAGCCTTGAAGACCACGACGATCTCCGAGGCCCTGCGGTCCATCCGCTTCCCGGTGCGCAGGTAGAACGGAACGCCGGCCCAGCGCCAGTTCTGCACCTCGACCCGGAGCGCCGCGAACGTCTCGGTGCGGCTCGGGTGTCCGAGGTCCTCGGCGTACGACGTCACGACCTCGCCGTCGACCACGCCCTGCTCGTAGGCGCCGCGGACCGTGTCGCGGTCCACGTCGTCGGCCGTCATCGGCTTCAGCGCCTGCAGCACCTTGAGCTTCTCGTCGCGGACCGTCTCGCGGCCGACGTAGGTCGGCGGCTCCATGGCCACCAGGCAGAGCAGCTGGAGCAGGTGGTTCTGGACCATGTCGCGCAGCGCCCCGGCGTGGTCGTAGTAACCGCCCCGGTCGCCGACGCCGAGCGTCTCGGCGGCGGTGATCTGGACGTGGTCGATCCAGCGCGAGTTCCACAGCGGCTCGAGGAAGGTGTTGGCGAACCGGGTCACCAGGAGGTTCTGGACGCTCTCCTTGCCGAGGTAGTGGTCGATCCGGAAGATCTGCGGCTCGGCGAAGACCCGGCCGACCGCGTCGTTGACCCTCCGGGCCGAGGCGAGGTCGGAGCCGAGCGGCTTCTCGAGCACCACCCGGGAGGTCGGCTCGACAACCCCGATGGCGTCCAGCTGCGCGCAGATCGGACCGAACAGCCGCGGGGTCACCGCGAGGTAGAACACCCGCACCCGGCCGAGGTGGTCGGCCGGGTCGGCCCCGGTGGGCTCCTCCTTGAGCAGCGCGTGCAGCAGGTGCCAGCCCTCGGCGGACTCGGCGTCCACCTCGACGTGGTGCAGCCGGCCGAGCAGCCGGGCCACGACCGCCTCGTCCAGGTCGGCCGCGGGGACGTGCCGGCCGAGCGCCTGTCGCACCAGGGTGCGGTAGCCGTCGTCGTCGAGCGCGGAGCGGGAGGCCCCGATCACCCGGGTCCCCGGGGCCAGGCTGCCGCGCCGCTCGCTCTGGTAGAGCGCGGGCAGCAGCTTGCGGAGCGCCAGGTCGCCGGTGCCACCCACGACGGTGACGTCGCAGGGCGGCAGCGCGGTGGCCAGCTCGCTCGTGGGCAGGGTCATGCGGATCACCGTAGAAACATAAGTAAGCGTTTGGCAAGCACTACTTAGGTATTTCGTGAACATAAGACGGCGGCTTTAGGATCACGACCGTGAACGAGTCCGCCGGCGACGTGCTCGCGCTGCTGCGCTCGGGGCGCGCCGCGACCCGCTCCGACCTGCGCCGGCTCACCGGCATGTCGCGCACGGCGGTGGTGGCCCGGGTGGCCGCGCTGGCGGACGCCGGGCTCATCTCCCTGGGCGACGAGCTCGCCTCCACCGGCGGCCGCCCGCCCGGCAGCATCGTCTTCCGCGCCGGTGCGGGGGTGGTGCTCGCCGCGGCCGTCGGGCGGTCCCGGTCCCAGGTCGGGCTGGCCGACCTCGCGGGTGACGGGCTCGGCTCCTCCTCGCTGGACCACGAGGAGGGCGC
>Ga0075370_10001281_pt1 | contig 10732 bp, 10 predicted proteins | sample EndMethybrTD3035_FD_71398 | JGI IMG/M metagenome (GOLD analysis project Ga0075370, IMG submission 71398) | Populus endosphere microbial communities from Tennessee, USA - Endosphere MetaG P. TD hybrid TD303-5 | ecosystem: Host-associated > Plants > Roots > Endosphere | place: USA: Tennessee... | reverse complement strand
ACGTCGAGGTCTGCGACGTATCCGATGCCGACGTCGTCGACGTGTCGTCTCCCTTGGTGATCAACCAGATGCCGACGGCGCCGAGGATCAACACGATCACCGCAGCGGCGGCCGCCAGCGGAATCCACGGAACCTTCGACCCGCCCGACGGCGGCTGGGGCGGTCCAGGCGGCGGGGACGTCGACCACATCGGCCCGCTGGGCGGACCGGCCGCAGGCGGTGGCGGGGTCGTCGACCACATCGGCCCGCTGTGCGGCCCGCTCGGCTGACCGGTCGGCGAGTGGAACGCCGCCGGCCGGGCGCCCGACGGTGGCGGAGTGTGTGCGCTCGGGAAGGACCCCGGCGTAGGTGGCGACCCCGGCGGTGGCGTGTGTGACGCCGAGTAGGGCGGTGGTGTGAGCATCGGGTTGGGTGGCACGGGCCTGGTCGCTGCCTCGCTGCGCTGCAGAATCGTCGCCGCCTGGTCCTGCTCCTGATGGGTCAGCGCAGCGGTGGCGGCGGTCGCCAGGTCGCCCGCACTCGCGTAGCGGTCCTCCGGCTTCTTGGCCATGCCCCGCGCGATCACCTCGTCGAACTTGCCGGGAATCCCCGGCCGCTCCACGCTCGGCTTCGGGACCGGCTGCATCAGGTGGGCGGTGATGATCACGCTGACACTGTCACCGGGATACGGCTGTCCACCGGTGAGGCATTCGTGCAGGACGCATGCCAGTGCATAGATGTCGGCCCGGTAGGTCACCTCATCGCGGGTGAACCGTTCGGGAGCCATGTAGGCGTAGGTGCCCACCGCGGTACCGAGCTCGGTGAGCTTCTCGTCGGTGGCCGCGTTGGCGATGCCGAAGTCGACCAGGTAGGCGAAGTCGTCGCGGGTGATGATGACGTTCTCGGGTTTGACGTCACGGTGCATGACGCCGCTTTCGTGGGCCGCATCGAGTGCCGAGGCGATCTGCCGGATGATCGCCACGGCGCGCGCAGGCGTCAGCGGGCCGTAGGCCTTGAGCATCTTGCGAAGGTCTTTACCGTCGATCATGCGCATGTCGACGTAGAGCAACCCGTCGATCTCGCCGTAGTCGTGGATCGGGACGACGTGGGGTTCCTGTAGCCGTCCGGCGGAATGGGCCTCGCGCTGCAGGCGCTTTCGGAAGATGGGATCGTTCGAGGCCGACTCGGGTAACAGCTTCAGCGCGACGACGCGGTCCTTGACGGTGTCGTGCGCTTCGTAGACCTCGCCCATGCCGCCCTTGCCCAGCAGGCGGCGCAGCTTGTAGGGGCCGATCTGCGAACCAACGCGTGACTCCGGTTCGGGGTCGCTCATCGTTCTCCTAGAGGTGGATTGCGGGCAAACACACCCTAATGCCGCGTCAGGCCGGGCGCGGCTCGATCTCGAACGTGAACTCGTGATCGCAGATGCGGATGGTGTCGCCGTCGCCCAGCGTCGCGGTGCCCCGAATGCGCTCTCCGCGCACGTCGATGCCGTTGGCGGAGCGCAGATCGGTGATCACGAAGCTGGTGCCGGTATCGATGATCACCGCGTGGTGCCTGCTGACGTTGTTGTCCTCGAGCACGATGTCGTTGTCGGACAGCCGCCCGATCCTGGTGGCCGTCGCCACCAGCGGATAGCTGCGTCCGGACGTCTCCCGCAGGGTCGCCACCGCCGCAGTCGCACTGACCGCGGTCCTCATGTCGATGTCGTTGACCTGGTGAACGGCGGTGGTCTTGGCGGCCTTCTTCACGTCCAACGACTCCTGCCGAAGGATCTTCTCGTGCAGGGCGCGGACCGTCGGCCCGGGATCGATGCCCAGGTCTTCGGCGAGCGTGGACTTCAACCGCTGGTAGGCGTCCAGTGCCTCGGACTGCCGTTCGGCGGAGTAGTAGGCGGTGATCAGCTGCGCCCACAGCGGTTCCCGATACGGATACTCGACCGTCAGGCTCTCCAGCTCGCTGATGACGGCATAGGCACGCCCACAAGCGATTTCGGCTCCGGCGCGGGCGGTGTGTGCGACCACTTTGTCCTCGGTGAGAGCCGTGGCGAACACGTTGACGAACTGGAAGGTGCGCAGATCGTCGAGAACGGGTCCGCGCCACTCGGCCAGCGCGTCGGTGAGATGCCGGCTGGCCTCCTCGAAGCGTCCCGCCGCGGCGGCGTGCACGCCCGCCGCTTTCTCCACCACGAATCGGCCGATGTCGCAGTCGGTGTCGGCGGCGTTGAGCCGGTACCCCGGAGGCGCGTTGACCAGGATCGTCTTCGGGTCCGCCCCCGCGTCACTCATTCTTTTGCGCAGGTTCGAGATGTAGGAATGCAGGCTTGCCCTTGCTTCCGCGGGCGGACCCTCCTCCCACGCCGCCGTGATCAGTGAATCGATCGACACCGGCCGGTTCCGGTTCATGACCAGCATCGCCAGCACCGCCCGCAGCTTGGGCGTGCCCAGCGTCACCGGCGCGTCGTCCACAGTCATCTGCAACGGTCCCAGCACGCCGAACCCGATCTTGATCGAAGTCATCGGGCCAATTGTCACCCGGATCGACCCGGAAGTGGTGTAGACCGGAGTAGAACGTGTTCTAGTTTTTGAGGAGGCGCTGTGGCACTCAGGGTCGTGCAGTGGGCGACGGGCGGCGTCGGAGTCGCCGCCATCAAGGGCGTGCTGGAGCATCCCGAACTCGAACTCGCCGGCTGTTGGGTGCACTCGGCCGACAAGGCGGGCAAGGACGTCGGTGAGTTGGTCGGCACCGAGCCTCTCGGTGTCACCGCCACCAACGACGTCGACGAGATCCTGGCCCTCGACGCCGACGCGGTCATCTATTCACCGCTGCTTCCCAATCCCGACGAGGTCGCGGCGCTGCTGCGGTCAGGCAAGAACGTGGTGACCCCGGTCGGTTGGGTGTATCCCAGTGACCGCCAATCCACGGCGCTCCGCGAGGCCGCGGTCGAGGGCAATGCGACCCTGCACGGAACCGGCATCGCGCCGGGTGGCATCAGCGAGAAGTTCCCGCTGCTGTTCTCGGCATTCTCGACCGGCGTGACATTCGTTCGCGCTGAGGAGTATTCCGACCTGCGTACGTATGAAGCGCCCGATGTCGTTCGCCACGTGATGGGCTTCGGAGAGGTTCCTGACAAGGCGCTCAGTGGACCGATGCAGAAGCTGCTCGACGGTGGTTTCATCCAAGCCGTGCGGATGATCGTCGACAAGGCCGGTTTCAACGCCGATCCGAAAGTGCGCTCGTCGCAGGAGATCGCGGTCGCGACAGCGCCGATCGAATCGCCGATCGGTGTGATCGAGCCGGGCCAGGTCGCGGGCCGAAAGTTCCACTGGGAGGCACTCGTCGGCGACGAGGTCGTCGTGCGCGTCACCGTGAACTGGCTGATGGGTGAGGAAAAGCTGGATCCCGCATGGACATTCGGCCCCGAGGGTCAACGCTACGAGATGGAGGTCCGCGGTAACCCCGACATCTCCATCTCGGTCAAGGGGTTCCAGTCCGCGGTGGGTGGCGAGGGGCCGGAGTACGGCATCGTCGGCACGGCCGCACACTGCGTGAACTCGGTGCCCGCGGTGTGTGCCGCCGAACCCGGTATCGCCACCTATCTGGACCTACCGCTGATCAGCGGGAAGGCCGCGCCCCGACTGAGCTAGTCGCGCGGCAGGATGCCGCCGTCGAGCAAATAGACCTTGTTGGTCAGATAACCGTTGCGCAGCATGGCGATTGCCATGTCCGCCACCTCGTCGGGCCGGCCTATGCGTCCGACGGGAATGGGGATCGGGGGAGTGCCGGTCTCCAGGTCTTCGGGAAACATTTTCGTCTCGCCCACCAGTGCCGGAGCCAGGCTGTTGACGGTCACACCGTCGGCCGCCACGCGCGGCGCAAGGTGATGCATGAGGCCGTGCAGGCCCGCCTTGCTGGCCGCGTAGTGGGCTCCGACCACGCCGCCGGTCATGGCGGCCACCGATGAGATGAACAGGATGCGGCCGAACTTCCGCTCGACCATGCCCGGCAACACCTGCTGCGCCAGCAGCCAGGGGGCCGTCAGGTTGACCGCCAGGGTGGCGTTCCAGGACTCGAAATCGATGTTCTGCCAACCCTTGATGTCGGCTCTGCCGGCGTTGGCGACGAGTAGATCCACCTGGCCCAGTTCGTCGGCGGCGCGTGTCACGAGGGCGCCCGGCGCCTGCGGATCGGACAGGTCGGAGGCCGCGACGATGACCCGTCGGCCCTGAGCGCGGGCGTAGGCGGCGGCCTGCTCGGCGTCGTCGGCGTTGCGGCCGTAGGACAGGCACAGATCGGCACCCTCATCGGCGAGTCGGCGGGCGATCGCCTTGCCGATGCCACCGGACGCGCCGGTGAGCAACGCGACGCGACCAGCCAGCGGACTCCTCACGGCTGAACCAGAATCCGAATCGGATTGCCGTCCTGGCGCTCCAGCTTCTCGATACCCGAAGCAACATCCTCGAGGGATACGATTTCGCTGATCGATCGCGAGATGTCCAGTCGCCCAGCCGATACCAGGGTTGCCAGCGTTGAGATGTCGACGTTCTGGTAGCCCAGATGGCCCAGAACGTGCTTCTGCGTGAGTCCGAACATGCTGGTAGGTCCAACGCTCGGCGACTCGTCGCTCATTCCGACCGCGACGAGGCGGCCACCGACGGTCACACTGTCGAGGGCCTGTTCGAACGTCGACTTGAGGCCGACCGCGTCGAACGCGACGTCGAGCTTGCGGCCGCCCGTCACGCCGGCGATCTTCTCCGCAAGCCGATCGTCGCGGGCGTCGAAGGCGTGGTCGGCGCCCAGCTCGAGCGCACGATCGAGCACTTCGGGTTTGATGTCGACGGCGATCACCGGAACCGCGCCGACCAGTCGGGCCAGCTGCACGATGTGGGTGCCGACGCCGCCGACGCCCCAGACGCCGACCGACTCCCCGATGCCGACCTTCCCGGTGCGCACGACGGCTCCGAACGGCGTCGACACCGCGTCGGCAAGGATCGCCGCCTGCTCCAGCGGGACGTTGTCGGGAACACGGGTGAGGCCGAAGGCCTGCGCGACGGTGTACTCCGCCCATCCACCGTCGTAGGCGAATGCCATCAGCTGGATGGCCAGGCAGTTCGTCACATCGCCGCGGCGGCAATTCGGACAGGCCATGCACGGCCGGCCTGCCGCGACGATCACCCGGTCGCCCTCTTCCCAGCCGGTGACGTCGGGTCCGATTCTGGCGATCGTCCCCGACGCTTCGTGGCCTTGTGTCACCACCGGACGCATCGCGGGGAAGGTCCCGTTGATCAGGCTGAGATCGGAGTGGCAGATGCCACAGAACGCGATCTTGACCAGGACTTCGCCGGGGGCCAACTCAGGTATTGGGACATCCTCCACTGCAATGGTTTTCGAGTCCGCGTAGAAGCGCTGGGCCCTCATCGTCTCGACCATGTCACTCCTAGGGGATGCGGTAGAAGGGATTCGGCAGTAGGTAGGTCTGTTGGGAGAAGCCGCCGGCCAGATCGGACGGCTGATCCCCGATGTTGGCGATGATCGTGTAGCCCTGCGCCTCGATCTGTGCACGCTGCGGTGCCTTGAAGTCGGTGGCAGAAACATAATGCGCACCAGTCGGTTCCATGATCAGTCGCTCGTATCCGGTGTAACCGACGTCGGCCAGATTGCGTTCGGTGGCGGCACGCTGCGACTCGTCGCGACCGGTGATGAAGAACACCGCCGCACCGCGCTTCTTCGCGGTCGTGAAGATGTCCATCGTCGGCGGGATGACCGTCGATTGCGCTGCCAGATCCCACGCGAGCCATCCGCACGGCCCGGCGGGCAGCTGGTCACACGGTCCGCCGCCGACCCGGCCAAAGTCGTTGGCCTTGATCGCTTCCCAATTCGACAAGGATGTCTCGTCGATGTCCAGCACGACCGCCGGGCGGGTGACGCGCGGAGCCTGGTCGTTGATCCACGCGACCGCGGGTGCGGCGGCCTGCTGCAGGTTCGTCAGGTAGGCGCCGCTGTCGTAGTACGCGACGGCGTCACGTTTGACATCGCCGACGTTCGCCGGCTGGACAGGCGACGGGATGATCGGGGCCGGGGGCGCCGGAGGCTGAGCCACCGCAGCCGGACAACCTGCGAAAAGAAGTGCTGTCGCAGTTGCGACGAGGACAGCGCGCACCATGGCCAGACCTTAGCCGCCGCACCCATTCGGTCACCTGGCAGACTCGTTTCCCGTGACGACGAAACGGGCCCTGGTACTCGCAGGCGGCGGCCTGGCCGGGATTGCGTGGGAGATCGGCATCCTTCGGGGCATCGCCGATGCATCTCCTGACACCGCCGATGCGCTGCGCGAATCGGATGTCCTGGTCGGTACGTCGGCGGGATCGACCGTGGCCGCGCAACTCATCAGCGAACTCAGCCTCGACGCACTGTTCGAGCGGCAACTCGACACCACGACGACCGAGCTGAATCCCGACGTCGGCGTCGACGAGATCACCGAGCTGTTCCTCACCGCGGTGTCGCAACCGGGGTCGAAAGCCGAGAAGCTGCGCAGGATCGGCAGCGTTGCGCTGTCGACCGACACCGTCCCGGAAATCGTGCGGCGCGATGTGATCGAACACCGACTGCCCGAGCACGAGTGGCCGCAACGAGACCTGCGGATCAGCGCAATCGACACCGCCACAGGCGAATTGGTCACGTTGGATCGCAACTCCGGGGTCAACCTGATCGACGCCGTCGCCGCCAGCTGTGCGGTGCCCGGAGTATGGCCGCCGGTCACGATCGGCGGTGCTCGTTATATGGACGGCGGCGTCGGCAGCACCGTCAATCTCGAACTCGCCGCCGACTGCGCCGTCGTCGTCGCACTGTTGCCGCAAGGCAGGACGTCGCCGTCACCGTTCGGCACCGGTGCGGTCGAGGAAGTCGACAACTTCCCGGGTTCGGCATTCGGTGTCTTCGCCGACGACGAGTCGCTGGCGGCGTTCGGCCGCAACCCCCTCGACCCCGCCTGTCGCGCGCCCTCCGCGTCGGCCGGACGAGTGCAGGGCAAGCGCATTGCGGGCGAACTCGCCGACTTCCTCGGCCGCTGAATCAGTCGGTCGCAGAAACGGTTTCGGGCTTCTCCAGCCCGTCCAGCACTGCCGCGGCCAGTTCGCGTCCGACATCGATGACCTCAGCGGCGCGGTGAAACTCGAGGCTGCGGCACGCGGTCCTCGGTACCTCGATGAGCAGGTCGGGCGGGTAGGCGGCCAACGTGTGACGGGCCAGAGCGGCCTGCGCGATGTCGATCGTCCGGTTCATCACCTCGAAGCTGCCGAGCCGTGGCACCGACACCTCCTTCGAGGCGTCGACGAGCTCGTCCTCGCTCTCGTCGGATTGGGCGGCGTCGAAGAGTGCGGTCGTGCTGCGCCACATGCGACCCAGCCACTCCGTGGTCGCGCTGGGTTCGGCGTCTTCGGGTTCGTCCCCGCCGGCTTCGCTGCCGGACAGGCTCACCGCGATCGTCAGGTCGGCGTTGACCGCGGAGATCGGCGCCATGGGCAACGGGTCGAGGATGCCTCCGTCGGCCAGCAGCCTGCCGTCGAGCACATGCGGCACGATCACTCCCGGGATGGCGATCGACGCCCGGATCGCGGCGTCGACGGGTCCGCGCTGCAGCCACACCGACTTCCCGGACAGCAGGTCGGTGCTGACGGCGGTGTACGGAATCGGCAGCTCTTCGATCGTGACTTCACCGAGGATGTCTCGCACGGCGTCGAGGATCTTCTCGGCGCGCAGCACACCGGCGGCGGTGATCTTCGGATCGAGCAGGCGCAGAATCGAGCGCTGCGTCAGCGACTTGGCCCACTCGGCGAAATCGTCGAGCTTGCCCGCGGCCTGGAGGCCGCCGACGAGCGCGCCCATCGACGATCCCGCGATGCCGACGATCTCGAAGCCGCGCGCATGCAGCTCACCGATCACCCCGATGTGGGCGTATCCGCGGGCACCTCCGCTGCCGAGGGCGAGGGCTACCCGCTTGCCGGCCATACCGCCATTCTGCGCTCAACCGCACAGAGCGTCGGCAGCGGCCTGGGCGGCCACGATGACCGCGGCCTGGCGTTCCGGCGCGAGGTGCGACCACGGTTGGCCGAACGTTCCCGGACTCGGCGCGTCGGTGGACTGCACACTCCTCAGATAGGGCTCGAGCTGAGTCTTGGCGTCACCACCCTGCTGTGTCATCCACGCGCGTGCGCTCTCGCACGCCTTGAAGTACTCGTCCTCGGTGGAGGAGGCCGGAGCTCCGACGGCCGTCGTGACGCCGCCGGGGGACACCGCGACCTGCCCTGGCGCGGCGGTCGGGGTCTCTGGTGGACCCGGGACCGCCGTGGTGGTTTCGGGTGACGTGGATGTGGTCGGTTCGCTGTCGGATCCGGACGAGCATCCGGCACCCACTGCCACGGCGATCACGAATGAGGCCGCGACGGCGGCGCGACGAGAGTGCCTGCGCATGCAGCCAATCTATGCAATGGCTCGAGCAAGGACCCAGGGACCGTTCAGTTCGAATCATCGTGAATCTTGGAGCACGGGCTTCACACAGTCGTCTGACCACGTTGTTGACGTGAGCGTTAACCCATCGCAGGTCTGATGCGACCATTCGCCGATTTGACATGCCAGACTTTTCGCTGTGACGACCGGACACGTGCTGATGAGCGACGGGGACTGTTGCGCGTAACGCGCCCACCCCGATCCCCTTCCGTTCGTCCTTTCTCTGGAGTCCGCATGGTTTCCGTCCTGTCCGCCCCTACCCGGCTGCGCCCGCCCGATCTGCTGCACGCCACCGATCGTTACGCCGACGACGTGCTGTCGGGTCGGTACGACGGCCTGCTGCCCGCCACAGGTCTGCCGACACATGACCGCTGGTTCACCCGGTTGCACGGCGATGAAGAACTCGATGTCTGGCTGATCAGCTGGGTTCCTGACCGCTCCACCGAGCTGCACGACCACGGTGGCTCGCTCGGCGCTCTGACCGTTGTCTCGGGTGCCCTGAAGGAAACCCGCTGGGACGGTAAGACCCTGCGGCGCCGTCGCTTCACGGCGGGGGACCAGGCTGCATTCCCGCTCGGCTGGGTCCACGACGTCGTGTGGGCGCCCGACCGGGACACGGCACCGATCACGCCGGTTGCCCCGACGCTGAGCGTGCACGCGTATTCGCCACCGTTGACGGCGATGTCCTACTACGAGGTCACGCATCGGGATACGCTGCGCCGCAAGCGCACCGAACTCACTGATCAGCCGGAAGGATGACCTCCACATTGGCCAGCCGCATCGACCGTGTCCTCGACGATGCCCGTGCCCGGCTGACCCGGCTGAGCGCAGCAGACGTGCCTGCGGCACTGGACCGTGGCGCGATCCTGGTCGACATACGGCCGCAGGCCCAGCGCGACCGTGAGGGCGAGGTTCCCGCGGCTCTGGTGATCGAACGCAACGTGCTCGAATGGCGCTGCGACCCGACCAGCGATGCCCGGCTTCCGCAGGCGGTCAGCGACGACGTCGAGTGGGTGGTGTTGTGCTCGGAGGGCTACACCTCCAGCCTGGCGGCCGCGGCGCTACTCGACCTGGGGCTGCATCGCGCCACCGACGTCGTCGGCGGATATCACGCGCTGAAAGCCGAAGGGGCTCTCGTCTAGGCGTTTTCGTCGTTGCTGAGCAACGGACGCAGCTTCGCCGTCCTCTCCGGTGTCCAGCCCGGCGGCTCGAGGATCGCCGCCCAGGCATTGGCGACGTCCCTGACATACACATGGCCGTGCCCGTCGGGCACGTCCACCGCGACCGCCATATCCGCAGACACCTGCAGGAACGTGACGATCGGAATCCACTGCATACGCCCTGAAACGTCGTAGCCGCGAGGCTCTTTCAGCCAATCCGGTTCAGCGAACAGCAGATCGGGGTTCCACCAGGCGATCGGATCGGACGCGTGCTGCAGGTACACCACCCGGGGATGGCCCCACGGATCCTTGGGGCGGTCGAGGTTGTCCGAGCGCGCGGCGAAGCGGACGTTCTCGCCCTTGTCGTAGATGGGCAGCCACTCCGGCGATCCCGCGTCGCGGTCGTGGGTCAGCTGCGTCCAGATGGTGTTGTTGAAGGTCGGGCCTGAAAACAACGCACCGTCGGTGCGGGCGATGAGGTTGTTCAACGAAAGGAAGGGCGCCTCACCGCCGAACGAGCCCAGGCTCTCGCCGAACACCACCAGTCGCGGCCGCGCGTTCTCCGGCATCTCGCGTATCAGCGCGTCCACGGCCTCGAAGAGCGCCTGTCCGGCCTGTCGCGCGTTCTCCTTGTCGACGAGGAACGACAGCCAGCTGGGCAGGAACGAGTACTGCATCGACACGATCGCGGTGTCGCCGTTGTACATGTACTCCAGCGCCGATGCCTCGGCCTCGTTGATCCAGCCGGTGCCCGTCGTGGTGGCGACGGCGACCACCGCGCGATCGAGTCCGCCCTTACGCAGCAGTTCCTGGGCGGCCACCGCGGCGGTGGCCTTGATGCCGTCGGCGGAATGCAGTCCGGCATACGCGCGGATCGGCTCGATGGCCGGCCGGCCGTTGAACTTCGTGAGCTCGTCGACGGTGGGCCCCGCGGAGACGAATACCCGACCCTGATGGCCCAGCGATTCCCACGACATCGCCGATCCGGGTCCGCCCGAGCGCAACGGCGACGTCGGCGGCCCGAAGGCGGGATCGGTTTCATCATTGGCGGCCGAGAACGTCTTGTTCAACGCGCTCATACCGAAACG
>Ga0075370_10001279_pt1 | contig 10736 bp, 10 predicted proteins | sample EndMethybrTD3035_FD_71398 | JGI IMG/M metagenome (GOLD analysis project Ga0075370, IMG submission 71398) | Populus endosphere microbial communities from Tennessee, USA - Endosphere MetaG P. TD hybrid TD303-5 | ecosystem: Host-associated > Plants > Roots > Endosphere | place: USA: Tennessee... | reverse complement strand
CTCGGATGCGACCGTCTCTCGATCCATAATGAAGTGGGAGCTTTTGCGGTCAAATTTTTCTGCGAACGATTCAAGTAGATAAGAAACTGTCTGCGATCTTTTTAATTTGCCTTGCAATTCCTTTTTCGCGCTTTTTAATTTTTCGAACTTTGTCGACTTTAGTCAAGTCGTCTTCGTTCTCCAAAATTAAAAATCATCGAAAAATCAAATTGCCTTTCAAATCAAACGATCGCAGACAGCTTCTAAGACTCCGCGGGACGGACTTTGTCCCGCGGTTCATCTATTGTCTAAAACAGGTAAGGAATGATTTTGTAAGGAACTTTTTTGCAATAAAGGTTCCACGATTCTCCATACTTATCTGCGCATCTCTTATCATGCCGGAAAGCCCTGTTCACGAGGAGCACGGTCAAGAAGCAAACATAGAAATAAGGGATAAAATTAAAGAACAAGGCAGGAACGGACCAGAAAAAAGCGGCCGCAATTTCAGGAACATAGTGGAAGTGGCGGGAAAGGCCCCACCAGCCTGACGCCAAAAGCAATGTTTGCTTCGCCTCTCCGTCTTGAGTCCGATAAGGAGCTTGAATCAGATGGGGAGGGCGTCTCCAAACGAGGCAGGCGCCGTTGGTGGCCCTGACTTGCTGTCTTTGGAGGTCAGCCAGATAGTTAATCAAGATGCTTAGAGCGCCGCCCAAGAAAATGAAGGCAGACCAGAAAGCTCCTAAATGAATCGGGTGATTGACCAGATACATGGTAGGGGATGTATAAACACAGGGGACCCAAACGAGGCAGCCCCAGCAGATCATGAATCCCGCCCGATCGTGCATGATATCTAACGATCTCAAATAGCCCGTCTCCCAAACGAAAAATTTGGCTACGTAGATCAATTGCAGGGCAACGGCCACTGCCATTGAATCGCTCAGGCCATATAGTTCCGATTGTTTTGCGGCATAAGAGAGCAAAATGAGGGGCCATCCCATCATGCCAAATCGGCAATTCGTAAACATTTTGACATCCCAGCCGAAAATCCGGGGATATAGCTCGGTGCCCCAATAATAATCGAACATGGGATAGCCTGTAGTTCCGCAATCGCTGCTCGAAGGCGCGACCCTTCCTTTGAAATAAAGAAATAAGCAAAAGAGGAGGCTGAATAAGTTAAGCGCCCCAAAAATGGCCCCTAGATGGTCGTAAATGATCGTGGCAGAAAACCAGTGGAGTCCAAAACTGCCCAGGACAAAGGCGCCCATAGTAATCAAAAAACAGGGAACTCCATTGGCTTTGTATACGGGAACATTTCCTTTGGGAGTGATCGGCCCTAAAAAAGTTTTTCCTGGGATTAATTTCATTAAAAGAAGTTGAAAAGCTGCGAAACAGGCAATGATTTTCCAAGCCGCGGCTGACCCGAAGAAAATAGGCTGGCTGATCGCAAAGACGGTTGAAAAAATTCCTTTAGCTTGAACGAGATGCCAAAAAGCTTCGAACGAGCCGCCCAGAACGGTGTTGATATACCAAAATACGTAGACGGCGGGGGGGCAGAGGGCCAATAATATAAAAGGGACAAGTGTGCGGTGCATCCACACTGGGATGCGCAAAGTGGATTCGTTCATTCCTTTCCTATTCCTTTCTTGGTTTCGTGATTCCCGAAATATAGTAAGAAATTTATTTTTTTCCACCTTAAATCAATTGGGACTCATCCTCTTCAATTTTACTTCTCGATCGATATTCCCCGGATCGGATATACTCGCCCCCAAGCTAGCAATAAAGCTGGTTTTCCTTGCTTTCAGGCAAGGGCGTAAGCAGTAAACGATGTACAAAGCGGAATATAAATCTTCTGGGTCGGGTAATAGATGCGGCACAATGTGCGGCGCTAACGGCTCCGGTATGTCCGCGATGTGCGCCGCCGCACTGCGCTAACGCCCTTTTTCCGCCTGAACCTCTCTTCCAAAAATCCAAAGACCCAAAAAGAAGAAGCTCCGGCGGGGAGGGGGTCAACATAAAATCGTAGCTGGAGAAAATCGTGTCTACCGAAACCCTTTCAATCCGTCAAAACAAGAAGAATTGGAACGCAGGAGCGTTTTCCACAGGCATGGCTTTGTTTTCCATGTTTTTTGGAGCAGGTAATTTAATCTTCCCTCTCATCATTGGCCGCATGTCTGGTACCGAAACCCCTTTTGCCCTTGTTGGACTAGGGATTTCCGCTGTCGCCTTCCCTTTGCTTGGACTCATTGCCATGATGTTTTTTGCAGGCGACATCCATTCTTTTTTAAATCGGCTAGGCAAATGGCCTGCCCTTGCTCTCTTATTCGTTTTACAAATGAGCATGGGTCCCTTAGGTTGCTTGCCTCGGTTGGTGACCCTGATGCATGCGAGCGTCAAGCCTTACTTCCCCGAATTATCCCTCTTTGTTTTTAGCGTGGTAATTTGCACCGTGCTCTTCCTCCTTACCTTCCGTCCCCAGAAAATCGTCCGTTTGTTAGGAGTGATTTTAACGCCTCTATTTTTGGCGATCATGGGAATTTTGATTGTGGTTGGGATGATCCAATCGCCTGAAGCGCAGCCTGTGACAGGAACGCATCTCCATTATTTTGGACAGGGCCTTCAAATGGGCTATCAAACTATGGACTTAATTTGCGCCCTCCTCTTTGCTACCATCGTTTTGCCTCACTTGACCAAAGGCACCGAAGGCTTATCTGAAGGCGAGGTTAAAAAAATCACCCACAAGCGGATGTGGAGGGCTAGTTTAATTGCAGCCGGCCTTCTCATGGTTTCTTATATCGGCCTTTGCTGGATTTCCGCGCACCATGCCTGGTCTTTGCCTGCAGACATGGCTCCCGAAGACCTCCTTCAAGGGATTGCTGTCAAAATTCTAGGGCCGTTTGGCGGGTTGATCGCTGCAGCTACAACGCTTTTGGCTTGCTTGACGACCGCTATGTCGTTGGCCGCTGTCTTTGCGGAATACTTGCGTAAAGACGCTTTTGGTGGAAAAATTGGGAATTCGTTCGCTTTATTTCTAACCTTAGGGGCCACCGCGCTCACGGCGACTCTGGGCTTTTCCGGAATTATCAAAATTTGGGGACCTATTTTGGACGTCCTTTATCCTTCTCTGATTGTTTTGTGCCTTTTGAACATCGCACATTGCGTCTATCGGTTGAAGCCCGTCCGCATCCCTGTATTTTGCACATTGGGATTCGCTTTATTTGCCATGATCTGTTTCAAATAGATCACATTAAGCGGGACGGGTGGAAACTTGTCCCGTTAAATAGAGCCATTTCCCATCTATTTTTTGGAATTGGCTCTTTTCTTCTAAAATAAAAGAACCTTCTTTTTGACGAAGATAGGCAGCGAATTTCACCTGAGTTTCTTCCGACTCTAAGATTTCGAGCTTGAGAAATTCGGTCGTTCGGGAAAATTCGAGGATCCCTTTTTTCCATTTCTCGCGGTTTTTTTCGAAGTAAGGACTGTTGGGATGAGTGGTTTGGATGATGTAATCTGCTTTCTGAAGCGCGTAGGCTGAATAACGGGAACGCATCAAATCCAAGGCGGTCGGAGGCAAAGCCCCATCATGATAGGGCTTGCAGCAATCCGCATAGGTTTTTCCACTGCAGCAAGGACAATTTTTTTCCATCGCCCCAGCCTAGCAAAATCTAGTTAAAATATGAAGAGCTGAGGATTCCATTTTGCACCATTTGGGAATCCATTTCCTCAGACGAACGGTTGACGACAAATAAAACAGGGAAAAGGGATCGTTCCTCGAAAGTTTTCTTGTCTAAATGAGCGCCCCAAGGATAATCCAAGCAAAGTTCTTCATTTTCTCTGACAAGAACCAAGCTAGCTTCGCCACCCAATTTTCCTAAAACAGTTGGATTCAAAGGAAGAATAAAACTCCCATTTTCATCGGCAACTAGATCTAAAATCTCTTCTTTTTCGCTGTTTCGATGGATGGCACGGATCGTTTCATGGGGAGAAAAACCTTCTCCTCGAGCATCAAAACGAGTCAGCATGCGGTGAGTGGCTACGATCGAAGCTTTAGCGCCATTTTCCGATTTGGTTTCCAATGGATAGGGGATAAACTCCGCAGTAGCGATAGTTCCTTTGTCTTTCGAAACAATTCCATAAATAATCGGCTTGGAAACTACAATCCCGTCTGCGGCGACGAAAGGAATTTCATTTTCCATCCGCACTCCGTTCCGATCCCAAACTTTCAACATTCCCCCTTCCTGCCATTCGAATTCGAAACGGGCGTCGGCTTTGCCGCTGAAAGGATCGATGATAGCAAAAATGAATCGTTCATTAGCGGGGACTTGATCGCCCTTTAAAAGGGCAACTGGAAAAACTCCTTTAGGAGTTGTGACAGAGTCGGCAGGTTGGAGGGAAATAGCAAATTCATCGGTAGGGATGCTCTCTTCTACGATCCAAGCGTCTCTCAACCCTTCGAAGGTTCCTTTCTCGACGGTCCGTACTTCGGTCCAATGGCGCATAAAATTGTGAGTGCAACCCGAAACAAATAGAGAAAAAGTGCTTATTATTAAAATTTTGTATTTCATAATTAAAAATCCTGCCTTGTTTGTTTAAACAAAAACAGGAAATGATACTGGAATTATTATTAAAATAAAAATTATCGAAGCTTCTTAAGTGGAAAATTTGGAGAGAATGTTTCCATTTATTAACATGCAGGTGTTAATCGTTCTTTGTTTCGTGGCTGTTCATCTTGAAGAATTTTGCCCAGCCATTTTTACTTCCCAGCAACAAAACTTAGGCTTCACTTTGAATTAGGAGTCGGAGGGGTCTGACACTAGAGCGCTGGCGCTAGATGACGGCATTGATGATCCTCCAGGCGAAGCAGATGGACATGCTTCAAGAGCTGCACTTTCATACCAATCTTTTACAGAAAACAGATTGCTTTGAGATATGACTACAGATGCTGTTCCTTCAGTACTTACTCTGCCTTCCAGTGGATTGTTTTTTAAAGATGTTAGTGATGACGGGATAGGACCCGATGAATTTGAAGTTGAGGTGATGGACCCGCAAGAAGTGGATAAAGATGTTGATGCCATGTGCTTTAACCTTTGAATAAATTATTATCAGTAATTTGTATTATTATAATAAAATATTGTTTTTAAGTAAATTTATTTTTTTTAATGTTTTTATTCTGTTTTGAAAATTATTTACGGGATAGGTCTATCAGGTTTTGGTTGTTTCACTTATACTGCAGGCTAAATATTAAGAAAGGCCAAAAATGGAAAAATTTGATTTTAAGGATCCGGATATAGAATCCAGGATCGTTGCGGAAAACAGAGGGGCTTTTGCGTTTCTCAATAAGATGCCCATTGTGCCCGGCCATCTCCTGATTTGCCCGAAACGAGCTGTTATGACAAGCGGCGAGTTAACCTTCGATGAATGGAAAGATTTGTTATCTCTTAAAGAGCTTGTGTGCGGTAAGCTGAAGCATATTCTTCAAGCAAAAGGGTTTAATTTTGCTTGGAATGAAGCTCTCATTGCCGGTCAAACTGTTCCCCATTTTCATTTGCATGTAGTTCCTAGAAAAGAAAACGATGCTGGCATTTTTGAATATGAGCCGCGGGTATTTTTATACCGGCCCGGAAGCAGGGCTGATTCTCCCAAAGAAGAATTAATTGCTCTGGCAAAAGAACTCAGATTATTTTGAAGAAACTGAATTTGATTAATAGGGGAGTTTAGTGGACAATGTTAGGGATTAAATGGAGAAATAAATATGAAAAAATGGAAAATTTTAGCTCTTCCACTGTTTGTGGCAGCAAATAGCTTCCCTTTATCCGCAGCCACACCGGATCATTCAAAGGCTCAAAAGGTAGTTCTCGTTTTGGGAAGCGGCGGCAGCAGAGGCCTTTCCCATGTAGGCGTCATTGAAGAATTGGAAAAACTAGGGATTGTTCCAGATGCTATCGTTGGGTGCAGTTCCGGGGCAATCGTCGGGGCTTTATATGCTCAACACGGAGACATTGCCAAAGTCAAAGAGATCTTGATTAATTTAAAACAAGACGACCTTGTGGATTTTAGTTTCTTTCAAAAGTACGCCTTCTCCACAAGGGATAAGTTAGAAAAACTTTTAAAAGAAAATTTATTGGCAAATGATTTTTCCGAATTAGAGATTCCTTTTGCTGCAGTTGTAACGGATTTACACAAAGGGGAGCCGGTCTATTTGGAAGAAGGGGAACTTCACTCTGCGGTTTTGGCTAGCGCCGCTTTGCCAGCGCTTTTTCCTCCTTATAAAATAGGGGAAAATGTGTATGTAGACGGAGGGGTTAGCGATCCTTTGCCTGTCCGATTTGCTAAGGAATGGGATAAGGGAATCGTGATTGCTTCAGACATCAGCCCATCTCTTGAAGGGTTTGAAGAAGAAAATGTTTTCCAAGTGCTGCGCAAGTCTTTGGAAGTGGCTTATCAGCGTCTTGTGCACGATTCCTTAAAAGAAACTGATATCGCTTTAAAAATGGATTTTAAAGACTTGGATTCTCCGATTGACGATAGCGCTAACGAAAAAATCTACGAACGGGGAAAAGAAGTGGTTCGCAATCAGGCAGAAGAAATTACTCAAAAAGTGTTTAAATAGAAAAATCGAAAGCCTACTGACTCTTCCAGAAAGAGTCAGTAGTTTCTTTATTTGTTTTCCACGATTTGGCCATCTTCCATATGGACGATCCGATCTCCATAGTCCATAGTCCGAGGATCATGGGTAACGACGATGATGGCGCGGTCTTCTTTGTGGGCCATTTCTTTCAAGATTTCCATCACTTGCTGCCCTTTTTCATGGTCGAGATAGGCAGTAGGCTCATCGCAAACAATGAGTTTCGGATCGTGGATGCAACCTCGGGCGATCGCGACCCTTTGCTGCTGCCCCCCTGATAATTCTTGAGGAGAAGTGTTGATTTTATCTTGAAGTCCGAGGCGGATGAGAAATTGAGCTGCTTTTTTTTCTGCTTCCACTTTGGGAACTCCGTTCAAAAGCAAAGGGACAGCGACGTTTTCCGAAGAGGTGAGCATCGGGACTAGATTGAATGCCTGGAAAACGAATCCAATGTGTTTCCCCCGATAAGCTGTTTTTTCCCCGTTCGTCATCTGGTTGAGGTTTTCTCCGAAGACGAGGCATTCTCCTCCATCTTGCGTTAAAATTCCTGAAATGATCGAAATGAGTGTTGTTTTGCCTGATCCCGAAGGACCCATAATCAGGAGAAGTTCGCCTGTTTGGACATCTAGGTTGACGCCTTGCAGCGCATGCACGCTAGAAGTTCCTGTCCCATAAGTTTTTTCAATGTTTCTACAGCTTACAGCTAACATCTATCAACTCTTGAAAACGATTGCGGGATCGAGACTGCGGATTTTTCTCATGCTGATCCAAGAGGCAAACATACTGATCAGTCCGATGGAAAGGATCGAACCGATAAAAAGCTGCCAAGGCATGGAGAAAGAAAGTTCTGTTTTAAAAGAAAGAGTCCCCACCAGGCAGGCGGCTCCAATTCCGATTCCCCATCCGATGGCGGCGACCCAAAATGACTGGATCAAAATCATCCGGGTCAAAAGTTCTGAGTCAGCGCCCATCGCTTTGAAAGTGGCGAAATAGCGGAGATTATCAAGAGTGAAATTGTAGAAGGTTTGACCTGCGATCGCGGTGCCTATGATAAAGCCAAGCAGAACGGCGACTCCGAAATTGATCGGAATTCCCGTATATTTCATGTAATAGCCGATTGTTTTCCATTTCAGTTGTTGCGCGGTGTAGGCCGCAAGTCCCGTAACTTCGGTGATTTTTTTGCAGACGATTTCCGGATCTACTCCCGGTTTAGAATGGGCGAGGACAAAGCTTAATAATTTTCTTTCGAAAGGGGCCCAGAGGAGCGCCCGATCATAGGTCGTATAAATGACAGGCTGCGATTGGAAGGTTCTGGTGACTTTACAAATTCCGACGACCGCGGCCCGATTGTCATTCAATTCAAGCCGGTCTCCGACACGGAGAGGTCTTTCGCTGACTGGGAAATCGTGGGCTAATTTATTTTTCGCGCCCACTTCATTGACGATGACGGCATCAGCCCATCTCAAATTTTCAATATTTCCTTCCAGCATGATGGGAGGCGCCCCAATCATGGTCGCTGAATCGATTCCGATCAAAATACACGTTTGGAAGTTGCCATCCCGTAAGCGGCTTCGGATAGAACCTTTGTAAATGGGAACCGCCCATTCCACCCCTTCGATGCTCTGCACCCGATAGACCTCTGTATCGCGCAAAGGTTTGATGTCATCGATGTAGAGAACCTTTGAGTCCATGACCCAAATGTTCGGCTGAGATGTGTCGGTAATGAATCCATAAGTTCTTGTCATCAAGCCGACAAAAATTCCCATTTGTTGGGAAATAATGAATGAAGCAAAGCTAAGCCCCAAGATAATTCCAATGTATTTGGCTTTATCGCCAATCAACATTTTTAAGGCGTATTGGAGCATTGGTTTCCTCCCCACTCTCCGCCTAAAGATTTATAAACGGCCATTAAATCGGTGCTCAAGGTTTGTTGGCTCAAAATATAGGTTTGCTGGGCCTCAAGAACCTGCTCTTCGGCGGCGAGAAGATCGCTAAGAGAGGAAAGTCCGGCCCGATAAAGGGCGGCGGTCAAATCGCGGCTTTGGGAAAGATCGGATATTTGAGCCGCCAAGCGGTTTAAACGGGTTTCCTCTTTTGTGTAGGCTGCTAAAGTGGATTCCACATCTTGCAAAGCTTGTAAAATCGTCTTTTCATAAATCAAAAGCGTTTCCCGTTGGTAGGCATTTTGATAATCGATCCGATCACGGATGCGGCCAAAATCGATGGCTGGCCAAAACATGCTTGGACCGATACTCCAGAATTGGCTTTTTTTGGTGAACCAATTGCTCGATTGGATCGATTCGAACCCGAAAGACCCGGTCAAAGAAAAGGAAGGGAATAATTCCGCGATCGCTGCGCCAATCAGAGCCGTTGCAGAAGCTAATTTCCTCTCCGCTAAACGAATATCGGGTCTGCGGCGCAAAAGATCGGAAGGAAGTCCGATAGGGATTTTTCCATTCGCTTGGGGAATAGGAAGGGGATCAAGCCACTTTTCTGGAATTTCTTCTGGCTGCTTGCCCAGCAAAACCGCCAAACTATAAAGCGACTGTCTAATTTCAGCCTCTAAAGGAGGCAAGGAAGCGCTAAGAAAATCGAGTCGCGCTTTTCTTTGCAAAGGCTCGATTTCCGAACGGAGACCGGCGTCAAACCGGCTCTCAGAAAGTCCTAATTCTTGCTGATTTACTTCAATTTGATCCCAAATATTGGAGACCAATTGTTGATAGGAGCGCAAATTCGCATAGTTTGTCGCGACATCTGCCAACAAAGTAATATAGATATTCCGAAAGTTTTCCCACGAAGCTTCCAATTCATAAAAAGCTGATTCTTTCAGTCGGCGGAGATGTCCGAATAGGTCGAGTTCCCAACTCGCATCAAACCCGATAATAAAAAGATCTTGGACTGCAGGGCCATTAAGCCGCGTAGGGACATTCGTTTGGTTAAAAGCAATCCGATTGAAAGAATTATTGAAGATATTCTGGCTGATTCGTTGCCGGATGGTTGTTCCATTTAAGTTGATTTCAGGCCAAAGATTATCTGATGCGAATTGATACTGGGCCCGGACTTGCGCAATTCTTTCCGTAGCGATTCGGAGATCGTAGTTATTAACGATGGCCTCATCGATCATTTCATTCAAAATGGGATCGTTGAACTGCATCCACCATTCTTTGAGGTCCGCTTCCGAACCTAAGTCTTCATCGTTTTCTGCGAATTGGGAAGAAAATTCTGTCTCCGGGGTTTGATAGTTCGGACCTACCATACAGCCTCCCAAGATAACGAGGCCGAGAACCCGCCTTAAAACAGCTCCGGATGGGCGTCTAACGGCAAGCATTTTTCGCATCGTCATACCTCGTATCTGCTGCAATGGCTTCGATATAAACATCGAGAAGCTGTCCTGCATAGATTGGATAATTTTCATTTTCAAATGCGTAAATGACTTGCATCACACGAGTGTCGACCCGCTCTGTAGGCTCCCCAGTCAACGAAGTTTTAGGAATCAACAGCGGTTCGGCTCGGACGAATCGGAGAGGAAAACAGATAGAACTGTTGCCCCGGACATAGCCAACAGCTGGACAGCCTGCTCGATATCTCCAAGCGTCATCCTCGTCTATATAAATGCGCACATGCAATGGGGAGACGGGTCCGAAAACAATTAAGGCTAGATTGTTAAATGGATTCAAATTGGCGATTTCCCCGACATGGATATTGATTTGCAAAACTTTTCCATCCATGGGCGCTCGGATTGTGGAGCGACTAACAATCACTTGGGCGCTGATAATTTGGGCTTCCGCTTGCGCGATGGCTACCTTCGCAGCTTCTGCCGCATAAAAAACTTTTAGATAATCTGATTCGCTGATGGCCCTGCGATCCGTCAACCGGTCATAGAGATCCAACTGGGCTTTTCGGTTTTCATATTCCACGATTGCATAATCCCGATCCATTTCTGCCTGGTAAACCTTGGCCTCGGGAGATTCAACGTCCAGCTTAAAAAGAGGGGTCCCTTCCTTAACGATCTCGCCTCTTTGGACATAAACGTCAGTCACAACCTCATTGTAAGGGGTGCCTATGGAAATATTATCGGAAGAGGCTTCGATTATCCCTTCTCCTCCAATATAATGAGCATAGGGCGGTCTCGGCG
>Ga0075370_10001278_pt1 | contig 10737 bp, 5 predicted proteins | sample EndMethybrTD3035_FD_71398 | JGI IMG/M metagenome (GOLD analysis project Ga0075370, IMG submission 71398) | Populus endosphere microbial communities from Tennessee, USA - Endosphere MetaG P. TD hybrid TD303-5 | ecosystem: Host-associated > Plants > Roots > Endosphere | place: USA: Tennessee... | reverse complement strand
GTGCTGGGGGCGACGCAGGAAGGCAGTGCGGCGCAATCCAACAGCGGCGGCGATATCAAGGCCACCGAAGGCGGCCAGGGCCGCGTCACCGCCTACAGCGAGCCGCACCTGCAATTCAGTGCCCCGATGGGCATCGGCTTCGTCACGCCCAAGGAGGCGATTGCCGTGAGCGGCAAGCACAGCGCCATCGTCGCGAGCCAGGACATCGACCTGCCGGCGCAGGGGCAGATCGCGGTGAGCGTGGCTCGGGGGGTGAGCCTGTACACCGTGGGTGCCAAGGCGGGCGAAGGCAGCGAGCCCAACCAGGAGCGCGGCATCGCGCTGCATGCGGCCAGCGGCAGCGTGAATCTTCAGAGCCAGAAGGGCGCGACGAAGATCGCGGCCGACAAGAAGGTGACGATCGCCAGCACGACGAAGAACGTCGAGGTGGAGGCGCCCAAGCATGTGCTGCTGACCAGCGCGGGGGCGTACATCAGGCTCGAAGGCGCGAGCATCAAGATCCATGCGCCGGGGAAGGTGACGTTCAGGGGGATGCACGATTTTGTGGGGCCCATGGGCGCACAGGCCGACAACGCGATCGCGCCGGCGGACTACCGGGGTTGTCCCCTCAAGGCCCAGAGTGCCGCGGCGGCGCAGGCCGGCGCCATTGCGCTCTGAGAAAACAGAGCCTCAGTCATGCCCGATCCCGGTCTCCTGCAGCACAAGGACAGCCTGTTCGCCCAGATCCTCGAGGGCGGCCCGCGTTCGCTGTGGGTGCTCGTCGATCCCACCTTCTGTCCGGCTGGCAGCGACCCCACCACCGACGACTGGTTGGCGCGCGCATGCAGCCACGTGCAGCCGGCCATTCCCGGCTACGAGATGCTGGCCAAGTTCAATCCGCTCTGGCTGGGGCTGGATCTGTCTTCCGAGGCCGGCTGTGCGTTGCTGGAGGAGACGGTCGAGTACGCGCGGTTCGAGCTGCATCCCGCCCAGCTTGCGCAAGGCCTGGGGCGCCGCGTGTGCGCCTGGGTTCGTGCGCGCGATGGCGCCGTCGCCGCGCAGGCCATGGCACGCCTGCTGGTGCAGCGCCGCGCGGACGGACAACGCGCGCTGCTGCGCCTGTACGACCCTGCCGTCCTCTGGGGGATGTGGGCCACGCTCGACGGCGTACAGCACCGAGGCTGGATGCGTGCATGCGAGCAATGGTGGCTGCTCAAGCCCGACGGCGAAACGATGGCGCTGCGCGACGGCATGGCGCGCGCCCATGACCCGGGGACCAGCGGCACCGCGCCCTGGGCCGCGCTTCAGTTGACCGCCGCGCAATGGGGCGACTTCGAGGCCATGGCACCGTTTCATGCCGCGCTGCGCGATTGGCTCGCGGTGTGCGGGCGCGGAGATACGGATGCAAGGCGTCCGCCCCTCGATGACCTCCGCGACAGCGCCTTGCGCGCCATGCAGGCCGTGCGCCGTCGGCCCGGTGCCGTCGACATCGATGACCAGATCGCGGCCGCTTTCGATGTGTTCGTGCGAGGCATGCAATCCGAGCGTGCCCCGGTTTCGTCATTCACCTGAGCCGCGCCGCCCATGCCCACTTCCTGCTCCCAATGTCTTGCCACCGGACTGGCCATCCTTCCCGTGCGACAGACGCTGCTGCCCAGTCGCTTCAAGGTCGACACGGACATCGGCGAGGGCACCAACCCGGTCTGGAAGGATTTGCCCGACATCCTCAATATGCCCGCCTGGGCCGGCTGTCCGTGGGAGGCGCGGAATTTCGGCGACGACGCGAAGCCGGGCCTGCGCATCATGCGCGCGGGTTACCTGTACGTGCATTACCCGCAGGCGCGCATGACGGTGTACGGGGTGGTCGGCAAGTGGGAAATCTATACCGTCAATGAATCGGGCACTTTCTCGCTCAGTGGCCCCGATGCACCGAAACCACCGCTTTCCATCGCGGGTGAGGGGGGAGCCCCGTGTTCGCGTTGCGGGCCAAGTTCGGTGAAGAACCTGAGCCACATCACCATCCCCGACCCGGCGAATTGTGCGCAGGCCTATGTGGCCTTCAGTCAGCATGCCTGGACCCGGGCCACGCGTCAGCGCGTGGCAGGCAATCCGGGTGCGCGCATGACGGCGATCCAACCGGCGCAGATCGTCGGGCAGACCAGTCCGACCGCCTCGGGCAAGCACTGGGCCAACCTGAACGAGGACGAAGTGCAGAAGGTGCTGGAGTATTGCCCGCACGTGCCCTACGCCATTCTCTGGAACTATGAGATCAGCTCGAAGTTGACGGAAAACGTCGTCAGCCAGTACATGCCGGGGCACTACCACCATGAACTGACCTCGGACTCGCGCAATGCCGCGTCGAAGGATCCGCAGAAGTGCGGCCTGCATGACCAGGACGTGTTGCGGCGCTGGTACTCGCGCTGGCCAGCGCAGTTTCGCTACTCGGTGGGTGAGGGCGATACGCAGGGCTTCACGATGGACAAGGAATCCTTCGTGTACTCCAACAACTCGCTCGAGGCTCCATTCGATCGCGGTGACGACAAATGGCGCGTTGCCATTCTCGCGAACACGATCGAGCCCATGGCCGCGCGTGGCAAGCCGCATCCCGGCATCCTGCTCGCGCTGGACGACCCGCTCGGCGTGGCCGGCGAGCTCGTTGGCGCGATGAATCAGCTGCACGAATTCCGCATGCAATACGAGACGCAGCGGCGCGCCGAGATCGAGGCGTCCAGCGCGATCCGGGACTTGCCGGCGCTGGCGGCGTACAAGGAAAGCAACCGGCAGATCTCGCTGCAGGAGAAGAACCAGCGCATGCTGAGTCCGACCGCGCATGTCGAGGAGATACACATTCCGGCATGGGAGTCCACGACCACGAGCCCGACGACGATGGCGTCGACGACGGTGCATCATCCGGCAAGGACCGAGTACCGCATCTACCAGTCGCCGCAAGAGGCACTGGCGGAGGCAAAGCGTGGTGGGCTGCTCGGCAAGAAGCTGTACGACACCGAGACCGGAGGTTCGTACCGGCAGCGGGTCATCGAAAAAAGCCGCGAGCGGATGAGCGCCTGGGAGCTCCAGGAGCGGCGTCCCTTTCTCGGCAAAGACGCGGTGATCACCGAAGGCACGCGCACCACGGGCGGCAGTCCTTCGCTCGGCATTCCTTCCTCCACCGACACCTACTACACCGTGCAGCAGTCGGACAGCTCTGCGCTGAAAGAAGCCGAGCGTCCCGGCCCGCTGCAGACGAAGGTGCTGGACGACCGCATGTGGGCCGTGACCGACTTTCACGACACAGCGGACTACTACCAGGAAGTGGATTGGACGCGCCACGATGCGTTCGTCAACAACTACAAGAACTTCCTGGACGTGCGCAAGAAGCTGGTGGAGGCGCGCTCCCGGCTGGTGAGCGAGTGGCTGAAATACGAGGGCCTCATCACCGTGCTGGACGACTACGACGGCGGTGTCGATGACGAAGCACTGGCCTGCGCGGAAGTGATCGAGGACCTGCTCGAAGGCATCGATGCCGCGGAGCCTGGAAGGCTGCTCTATGCGGAGTGGGCCGAACTGAAAGTCTCGGGCAAAAAGAACCTGCTGGTGCGGCTGCTTTCCTGCGGCATGCCCAGCGAAGAAGACGATGTGATGGCCGTGCTGCGCGCGGCACACCAGAATCGCGACACCCTTTTCGACGATCAGACCAAGATCAATCGCTGGTCGCAGCACATGAAGCTGCCGGCGAACCTTTATCGCAGTGCGATGGGCCTGGCGCTGCAAGACATCCTGGCCAGCAGGCCGGCAGGCCTCAAGGTGCCGGGCACCTCTGACAAGCTGAAGCCGCTGCCACCAAGCTCGGTGTTCGAGGAGTTTCATACCAAACGCTTCAACGCGATGGAGGCGCTGGGTGGCGGGGGGCTGCGCGATCGCACCAAATCGTCCTATACCCACAAGGAGTACGTTCCAGGGCACTGGTGGGGCCGGGACTACAAGCTTCTCCAATGGATCGGTTTCAACAAGGGCGTCGAGCGGCTGGGTGGCAACATCGTCTATCGCTTCCTGCTCACGGGCTGGTTCGAAGACGAACTCATCGCAGCGGAGCTGAGGAAAAATACCGTCTCATCGCTCGAGAAAGCGGCGGATGAACTCGTCAGGAACACGGGCGACGCCGAGGTGAGCAAGGCGCGCCAGGACGCTGCGCGGTGGAGGGTCGATGAACATGCGTCGCTGCCCGACAACGCCCATGAGGACGACGTCAAGACGGCCAAGGGACGGGATACGCAAAAGCAGCTGACCGCGCGCGGCGCCGGACTTGCCGCCATCGTGGGCATCGCTGAAGTGGCGCGGCTGGTGTATCTGTTCAAGATGACCGACAAGCCCAACGTCGACCAGTGGGTGCTGAAGCGGCAGATCCTTGCCTGCAGCTCGGTGATCGTGCAGTGCTGTTTCGATCTTGCTGCGCAGGCTGCCCGGGCCAATGAGATTCCGGCGGGCGAGGCGGTGACGTACCTCTCGCGAGGTTCGCGCACCGCCCGCTTCAGCTCCGGCGTCTTCGGCGGGATGGCGTCGCTGCTGTCGGGCACCGTGGATTGGTACTACCTCGGCAAGGAGCAGGAAAAGAACGAACTTCGCTACACCCTCCTGTGGTGCAAGCTCGGGCTCGACAGCGCACAAACCGTGGCCAGCCTCTATGTCGCGGCGACTTACAGCACACGCGTGATCGGCGCAGTGCGCATGAGCGGCGTGCTGATTGAAACCCTCTCGAGCCGGATCGCCGTCGAGGCGGTGGCCACCGGCGTGGGGACCGTCGCCCGCGGCCTCATGTCCTTTGGTTCGCGGCGCATCCTCGGCATGCTGCTGGGGCCCTGGGGCATGCTGGCCTCGGTGCTGATCGAGGTGGCGATGTGGCGCGCCTCCGATGACCGGATGGAAGACTGGGTGGAGAAGAGCGCCTTCGGCAAGACCGACACGCGCCAACTGGGCTGGCTCAACGATCCCGACCTGCAACTCAGCGAGTTGGGCAGAGCCCTCTACGAGGCGGGCTACCGCGACGAGGACTTCCCGTCCGACGAGGACCCGCGCTGAACAATGGAACCATGCAATGACATCGTCTGACCTGATATCCCCGCCGTCGCTCGGCGGCCTCAACGTGGCCCAGCTCTCCCAGCATGCCCGTCTCGTCACGCTGCACGCCCAGGCCGTCCAGGGGCTGGGCGAGCGTGTGGTCGTCGAACGCTTCACCGCCACCGAAGGCATCAACGAACTCTTCGCCTTCACCATCGACACCCTCGCCACGTCGAGCGAGTTCGATCCCTTCGCGCTGATCGGCGAAGAGCTGAGCCTGCGCCTGCTGCTCGTCAACGGCAGCTTCCGCACCTGGCACGGCTACCTCACGGCCGTCGATGCGCTGGGTGGCGACGGCGGCCTCGCGCGCTACCGGCTGCACCTGCAGCCCTGGCTCGCCGCGCTCGGCCTGCGCCGCGACAGCTTCGTGTACGCCGCCAAGAGCGTGCAGGACATCGTGAGCGAGGTGTTCGCCGACCACACCACCGCCAGCTTCACCTTCGAAGTCACGCAGGAGATGCCCGTGCGGCCCACCTGCGTGCAGTACCGCGAGTCGGACCTTGCCTTCGTGCTGCGCCTGCTTGCGGAAGAAGGCCTGAGCTTCCGCTTCGAGCATGAGCAGACCAAAGGCGGCGAGGGCGGCAACGGCAGCGCGAACAATGCGGCGCCGTCGCACCATCGCCTGGTGATCTTCGATCGCGAAGCCAAGGCGCCCGATTGCACGCTGCCCGAGATCCGCTTCCACCGCGTCGATGCCACCGAGCAGCAGGATGCCATCACCGCATGGAGCAGCCGGCGCCAGGTCGTCGCCAATGCTGTCACGCTGAACGCGTGGGATGCCAGCGTGCTGCAGGCGCCCACCGGCGCGATGCAGAGCGCACTGGCGATGGGCGACGTGCCCGTGCTGGAGCACTACGACGGCGCGGGCGCGCAGCGCTACGCCAACAACGCCGCCGCCGCGCGGCGTGCCGAGAACCAGCTTGTGGCCTTCGAGTCGCGCATCAAGCGCTACGGCGCCGCAGGCAGCGTGCGGCAACTCGGCGCCGGCGAGCGCTTCACGCTCACGCAGCACGACCGCTACGAGGGCCAGAAATTCCTGGCGCTGCGCGTGCGCCACGAAGCCGCCAACAACCTCGGCGCGCAGGCCGCGCAGGTGCTCGAGGCCGGCGAGCTCGAGAAGGGCAGCTACCGCAACAGCTTCGAGGCCCAGCCGGCCGAAGCCCAGGTCGCGCCGATCTGGCGGCCCAAGCCCACGGCGCCCGAGGCCATGGTCGCGCTCGTGGTCGGCACCGGCGACGACGAGGCGCCGACCGCGGTCCATACGCAGCGCGATCACCGCGTGCAGGTGCGCTTTCACTGGCAGGCCCAGCGCGCGGCGCAACAGCAGTCAGGGCCGTCGGGGCAGGGCAGCCTGGTCGCGGCCGGGCGGCATGCAAGCAATCGCCAGTCGGTGTGGCTGCGCGTGGCCGCGCCGGTGGCCGGCCCGAACTGGGGCGCGCACCATCTGCCGCGCGTCGGCTCCGAGGTGCTGGTGTCGTTCATCGAGGGCGACATCGACCGGCCGGTGGTGAGCCAGCAGCTCTACAACGGACAAGACCTGCCGCCCTGGTCGGCGGGCACCGACTCGTCGGCCAACCACGCGGGCGTGCTCTCGGGCTGGCACAGCCGCGCCCTCGATGGCAGCGGCTACAACCAGTGGATCGCGGACGACGCGCCCGGGCAGGTACGCACCCGCCTCGCCAGCTCGCATGCGGCGAGCCAGCTGAACCTGGGCCATCTCAACGCCCAGGCGCCCGACGAGAGCAACCGCGGCGCCTGGCGCGGCAGCGGCGCCGAGCTGCGCTCCGATGCGTGGGTGGTCACGCGTGCCGGCGAGGGCCTGCTGATCTCGACGCTGGCCCAGGAGAGAGCAGCGGGCAGCGTGCAGGACACCGCGAGCGTGCGCGGCCAGCTCGCGGGCGCGCTGCGCGAAGCGCAGAACCTGTCGGACGCGGCCGGTGGCGCCAAGGCGCTGGCGCTGGGGGCGACGGTACTGCTGCAACCGCTCATCGACGACCTCGACCCGAAGAAGAACGGCCACTACCCCGGCAGCGTCAACGGGCAGGATGCCCGGGAGCCCAAGGGCGGCGAAGGCGCGGATTCACGGCAGGGCCAGGAACCCGTGCCCGCCTTCGCGCGGCCGCTCATGGTGCTCGACGCGGCCATGAGCCTGAACATGGCCACGCCCGCGAGCGCGACGGTGTTTGCGGGCGAGGCGATCCACTGGACTGCACAGGAGCAGGCGCACATGGCCGCGGGCAAGACCGTGAGCTTTGCGGCTGGCAAGTCCGTGGGGCTCTACAGCCACGAAGGCGGCATCCAGGTCATCGCGCAGGACGGGCCAGTCAGCGTGCAGGCGCACACGGACGAACTCGAATGGCTGGCCAAGGAAGGCTTCACGGTCACCAGCAGCAACGACGAGATCCACGTGCTGGCCAAGCAGAAGATCACGCTCAAGGGCGGACAGACCAGCATCGAGCTCGATGGGGCGAACATCACGCTGAAGATGCCGGGGCTCTTGGATGTGAAGGGGACGAGCAAGAGTTTCGTGGGGCCGAAGGGGAGTCCGTCGGAACTGCCGGCCCTGCCGGATTCGCGCGTGAAACTGTTCGACGGCGGATTCGTCGTCAGGGACAAGAAGACCGGCAAGCCGCTGCCGTTCCGGGACTACCGGATCCAGCGTGCGGACGGCACCTACGAATATGGAAAGACCGACAAGGCGGGCCTGACGCACGTCGTTTCGAGCGTCGATGCGGAATCGCTGCTGATTGAATTGATTGGAGGAAACTGAGCATGGCAGAGCCATACAACCTGGTCGGCGATCGGCAGACCACGCCCACTGCGCCGCAGAAAAAGCCCAGAGAGGTCCTGGTGTCGCCGGTGCGGGTCGACTACACCCTCTACTACCACTATCACGACCTGGACGATACGCCGGTGCGTGGCGTGACCTACCGCGCGACCATGATCGATGGCGAGGTTCGCACCGGGACGCTCGATGACAATGGGCGTGCAACGCTCAAGCAGGTTGCATCCGGCCCCGTGCGTGTCGAGTATCAGTACGACCAGCCCGACACGGACGACGCGGCCATCGTCCAGGCGCGCGAGAAGGTGCAGAAGGTGCTGGACGGCATCGTTGCCCAGACCAGGCTGGACATGGCTGCCGAATGGAAGCAGTGGAATGAAGCCGGGGAGGTCAAGCGCTTCTTCCTGACGGAAGGAAACGCCTTGCGCGGCTCGGCGGTCGGCGCATGGAACTGGGTTTCAGGCACCGCCGAATCCGTCTGGCAGCTGGCGGTTCTGGTCTACAAACTCGACAAGGAAAAGCGCGAACTGAACTACCTGCTGCTGACGGGGCAATGGGGTGAAGTCGACCGCCGGATCGCTGGCTACAGGGCAGAGGGCAAGAAGGTGCTCGACGTCGCGGGCCAGTTGAAGGAGCTGCTGATCCTGATCTGGCACGACGAGAAGGTGCGTCAGATCATGCTCAAGTTTCCGCCGCAATGGTGGGCCGCGATTCCTCCCGACGAGCAGGAGGCGCTGGCAGCTGCCGGGGGGGCGGAAATCGTTGTCGACGTCCTGGTCGGTGTCTTGCTCGCCGCGTTCACCGCCGGCGTGGCGGGGGCCGCCTATGCAAGCGCCAAGTGGGCCATCAAGAGCGCAAGGCTGGGCGAGAAGCTGGTCGAATTGCTCGACGCGCTCAGAGATGCCTTCCAGATGCTGGCGAAGGCCCTGAAAGCGAAGAAGCGCAAGGCCATCGATTTCAAGCCCGCCGACAACAAGCGTGTCATCGAGACGGAGTGGAAGCCGCCACCCGTCAGCGGACCGCCGGGCGTGGAATACGCGCTGATCAATGGCAAGAAGGTGTTTCCTCAAACCCATTCAAGGCTGTTTCATGGGGGCAGCAAGTCGACGCTGGGCTACCCCGAGGGCATGCCTGCCAAGGAGGTTGCGGCCAACATCTACAAGGACGGGCTTCCCGCGAGAGGCAACAACATCGATCTCGCGGAACACGCCAACGGTGCCGACGACAGGGCGTTTCGGGGGACGACGACGATGGCTCAAACACCCGATGGACAGGCGGGCGCCGTCCTGTGGGCGGACGAGGGCGGGTTGGTCGTCGAACTCAAGAACGTCAAGGGCTACGATGTCAATCAACTGCTCGAGGGGCGCGTCAAGAAGCCGGACGGCACCTTCGGGGGGAATTCGATGATGGGCGAGCAGGAGATCGCGGTTCCGGGCGCGATTTCGCCGGAGCAGATAGAGAGCATTAGCGTGGTGGTCAGGAACGCGCGTGGCCAGCTGATCCGGCAAACGATTCCTCGGCCCTGATGACGTGTGGATGGAGTTCCCATGAGTGAGCGTTTGCAAGACAAGGCAGAGATCAAGGGGCGCTGGACCCTCGATGAGGGCTTCAGTTCGCTGGAGAAAATGATCTCGGACGGGATGCCTGCCGAACACTGGATCGCGCAATGCCCCGTTCTGATGCATCCTTTCGCCGACCGGGAGGTCAGCGACCTGCGAGGCATCTCGCTGGGTTCTCGAAGAATCGGGGCCATGGACCTGTCCGACAGCTTTCTGAACCATGCAACGTTCGTTGCGAGCGAGTTGAGGGAAACGGGGTTTCAATGGTCGCTTCTGTCCGACGCGTCGTTTGTCGGCGCGCACTTGCAGCTGGTGCAGATGTCGCCGGTTTTCGGGGAACGGGTCGACTTCAGCCAGGCAGTGCTGTCCCAGGTCTTCATGATGGAGTCGAAACTGGTGGACTCGAGCTTCAGCCGGGCGCGGCTGGAGGCGGTCGATTTCTCGGGAGCCGATCTTTCACGCGCGTCGTTCGGCGATGCGAAGGCGAGTGCCTGCCGGCTCGATCATGGCTCGATGCGAGAGGCTGATTTCTCGAGAGCCAGGCTCACCCAGTGCACCCTGCGTCGTTCGACGGCCGTGGCCGCGAGCTTTGCCGGCGCCGTGTTGGAGGACTGCGACTTGAGCGGCGTGGACTTCAGGTTCGCCGATTTCGACAATGCGCAACTGATTGGCGGGAAGTTCGGAATGGTCGAAAGCAACGGGAAGTTCTTCCCTACGCGCTTCGACGATACCCCCCAGACACGCCGGATGGTGGCGCTCAGCAATGCCTCCGGCGCCGATGGCATCGAATGGACGCCAGTGGAGGCAGCGAGCTATTTTTCCGGCAGCGCGAAGGCGGGCCAGGCCTGCCCGCGTTCCGGCTACTGGTTCACGCCGGCGATGTCCGGCAGCCGCCGCTACTTCATTGCGGGGGTGTTGATGCCGGTGATCGAAGGCAGCGACTATGGCACCACGATCTGGCAGTGGAGCCCGGATCAATCGATGCCGAAGCTCTGAGAAACGCGTTCTTCTCGGCCTCGGTCAGCAGCATCGCACTTAGCTTACACCCCGGCCGCGTGCGCCTGCTGATCCGCGTGATAGCTCGACCGCACCATCGCTCCAACAGCCGCATGGCTGAAGCCCATCTTGTAGGCCTCTTCCTCGAACATCTTGAAGGTGTCCGGGTGCACGTAGCGGCGCACCGGCAGGTGCGAGCCCGACGGTGACAGGTACTGGCCGATGGTCAGCATGTCGATGTCGTGGGCGCGCATGTCGCGCATCACCTGCAGGATCTCTTCGTCGGTTTCGCCCAGGCCCACCATG
>Ga0075370_10001277_pt1 | contig 10737 bp, 9 predicted proteins | sample EndMethybrTD3035_FD_71398 | JGI IMG/M metagenome (GOLD analysis project Ga0075370, IMG submission 71398) | Populus endosphere microbial communities from Tennessee, USA - Endosphere MetaG P. TD hybrid TD303-5 | ecosystem: Host-associated > Plants > Roots > Endosphere | place: USA: Tennessee... | reverse complement strand
GAGTACTGTCGCCTGGAAATCGAGGACTTGGCGACCGGCGAAGTGCTGACGCGTTCGACTGCCCGCAAGCCAAGCGACTTCTTTCACTCGAGGCTTGCCGCGTCAGCCGATGGCCTACATCTCGTCAGCGCCGGTTGGCTCTGGCACCCCATCGACGAGGTCCGGGTCTATTCCGTCGAGACCTCACTCGAGGACCCGAAACACCTTGATGGAACGGGCATCGGTATCGACGCGTGGGCGGAGGAAAGCAGTGCAACGTTTTCGCTCGACGGCCGATTGACAGTGGCGCTCGGGATCGAGTGCGACGAGGATGGAAACGACAAGCCCCTGGCCACGAACGAATTGCGATCCTTCGATCTGAGTCGGCCAGAGCAACCCGTTGTCGCCCGCGCACCCGAAAAACTTGGGACCGTGATGGCCGTGGGAACGAATCACCTCTTGGCGCTCTACGAGCACCCGCGACTCATCGATGCGCGCAGTGGATCTGTCGTGAAGAGCTGGCCGCACATCTTCTCGGGAACTCAAACCACCAGCATCTTCGGTCGGGCCGCGGATGTGCCGACAACAGCGCTCGATGGGCCGGGGTTGCGTTGCGCATTCACCGACGACACCGGGATCACCGTTCTGCAATTCGGCGCGGCATGAGTCGATTGATGTTTACGTCAGCGGCGAGCCGGAGGTTGATGTCCTCAGCCGCTGTGGCACGGGCCGGCATGCAGGATTTCGCGGGCGACCACAAACTTGGCCGATTCAAGACTCAATGCACGCAGTGCGTTGATGCAGATCTCACCGCCGCCGACGTGAACGGCGGCGATGGCCGCAGGTCCGCGCTAGGATTCGAAACGCTCGTCGTTCGGAAAGTCGTCGACGTGCTCTCCAACATCGCGGGGTCAACGCGCCCGCTTACGACCTCACAATGACGACCCCCACTGAACCCGAAGCGTCCGCGCTGGTTCCGATCGATGCTGAAGTGCTCGACGCCGACGCCGTCGCCTTGATTTGCAACGCCGAGCGAAAGACTGTCGTCGACAAGATGAACGAAGGTCTCCTGCCCGGCGTCAAGATAGGGCGTGAATGGATCTGCACGCGCACCGCGCTCTTGACCGAACTGACGAGACTCTCCTCGCCAACGTCGGCCGACGAACTCAGAGTTCTGCGCCCGCAACACCGATCAATCAGATTCCGCGGCAGACGCCACATCCGATGCACCCGGGGACCGTGGAAAAGCGCCTCGGGCGACCCAGGAACATCCCTCCGGTGCTTCCGCCCTTCCCGGGGACGTAGCCGCGCTCGAACAAGGTGCCAGTACATGACCAGAGCGGCCGGGCGCCAAGGAGTGCGCCGAAGTTCCTACTTCTGAACGGTACTGAAACGGGTACAGGGCCGGTCGCGCTCGAAGTTCGAACGTGCAGTCTGGATGGCGGATTCAACCAGCCGTTGGCACTGTGGGCACTAGCCTTTCAACGACGGCTGCGCAATCCCTATTGAGTGGATGACAAGCGGCAGGACTTCGGTGACCATACGTTACGGCGTCTCAGCTCGTGGACAGTGTCTGGCTCACGATCCTTGTGCCAAGCTGGCCAGTTCAGATCGAGGTACTGGAATGAAGGCATCCATAAGTCTTGCCCTATTCCTTGCAACTACGCTTGCATCCCACTCCGCATTTTGCCAAGGAGCCGAAGCAACACTATCCGGCACAACCTCGAAGGGAAACGGGGGGGCAACCGTCGCGTTCGATGGGGCCACGCTCAAGACAGACATCTACTTCGCCAATCTCGACACGCCAAGCAAAGGAGCGTACATCCTTTGCTGCAACAAGAATCTAGGCCCAGCCGTTCCGGCCACGGCCAACCTGATCGAAAAGTCCGCGGGGATGGATCATGGCTCGTCGGTAGTCAACTTCGATACGAACCAAACCGGGTTCTGGAACTCGACCTTCAGTGGGGGAGATGTGGCTCTTGCCCGATCGAGGCTAGAAGCAGCACTGGCCGCGGGTGAGGCGCACATCATTGTCACCAGTGAGTCAGATCCCGATGTCCCCGGAGAGATTCGCGGCACCTTCACGCGGACAGGCACCATCGCCGCGAAGGGCGCCCCTTCTGATAGAGCAACGCTTAAGCCGCCTAATTTGATCACGATGCGAACTGCGCCCGGTGAGCCGTACGGGTACTATCAATTTCCGCCGAGTGGAGGCAAGCCGGTCAAAATCACGGCCGCCGGCGGAAATGACTTCAAGTGCAGCGGGGACTCGGAACGCTGCGTGTTTCCGGTTTATGTGAGCTCGACCTACGTCGACGGGATCGCGGTCAGGTGCGAGGCCCGAGTCGACTACGGAGTCATCTCAGTTCCGCCACACAAGATTCCCGGCAAGCAGATTCGCGTCGTCTGGCAGATAGTCGAGGGGGATGTCGGGGACACCGGCGACTACCGCTTCATGGATGCCGGAATTGAGTTGACAGCGAATCAACCCCGGCAAGATTTCAACGGAAAGGGACGAGAGTCGGCCGACGGGAAGAGGTTCAAGTGGCTACGAGTCGGGGCGCGAACGGGAGTCAAGATCGACTACAAGGCCTGGGTGGAACGATTCGACCCGGCGACCGGACGGTCACTCGGCTGCAAGCCGGCCGACCCGATGATTGCCAACACGAACTGATCCACATGCCTAGCTGGCCGACTGTCCCTGCTTCGGGGTAAGAACGGGTTCAGCGGAACGGGGCGGGCCCGGTGAAATTGATGCGAGAGATGCCCGCCCTGAGATCAGGGCCCTACCGAGTTCGGAATCTTGTGAGACTGAATTCTTGCTGGCTATGCCATCGGCCTGGTCCAGGCATGCTTTGGAGTCGTCGTACCTCCCGACGCAGCACATGACCTCGGCCTTCTGACACAGCAGCAGCGCAAGACTCATGTCCGCGCCCGCACTGCGAAGCATCTGCTCGCCCGTAGCGACGGACGCCAAAGCTTCAGCCAAATTGCCGGTTCGCGCCAACAGCGCACCGAAGTAACCCCGAAACTGACCCTCAGAGAGTTGGTCGCCAAGGCTTTTGGCCATGGCGATCGACTCCTCATAGCGCCCTCTGGCGTCCAGGAAGTCGCCGGCCTTCTCCGCTGCAATGCCCAGGTTGCAGAGCACGGTGCACTCGAGCCGGGTATGACCCATCGACCGCGCCATGGAAAGCGCCAACTCGAACTCCTCCCGCGCATCTTTCGAGCGTCCCTGCTCCAAATGCAGCAATCCGAGATTGCAGCGTGTGTTGCCCTCCCAGCGACGGTGGCCGATTCGCCGGGCCAGCGCTATCGCTTGCTCGTACAGAAGTTTGGCCTCATCGACTTGCCCGCTTGCATGCAGCAGCATTGCCAGGTTGCCCGTGACTCCTGCCTGCCATCGTTTGTCTCTTATGCGATTGGCAATCTGGAGCGCGGATTCGTAGTGGTCGCGCGCTTCATCGGGACGCCCCAGATCGTTGCACAGGGCTCCAAGGCCATTCTTGGCCTTGCAGCACAAACCATCGTCGCCAATTGCCTCTGCCAACAACACGGCATCGTCGAACGCCCGCACCGCATTCTCGCTGTCTCCCTCTCTCGAAGAGACCTCGCCCAGCAGACACGTGAATCTTGCGAGCTGAAGTGCACTGCCTTCGAGGCGAGCCTGCCGAAGGCCTTCGTCGATCAGCAGGCGCGCCTGCTTTGAATCTCCCATCATCAAGCCGACATCGCTGGCGACTGCAATGAGGTCAATCGTCTGCCGGGGCGTCAGGCCGGGAACAGCTCGGACCGCCTCGACAAGTCCGAGCGCCACTCGAAATGGCCCACAAAGCCGAAGGGCGGACCATGCGCCAACAAGCGTGTCAACCGAACAACTAGCGTCGTTGTGCGCGACGGCGCGCCGACACGCAGCGACGAGGTTGTTCGCTTCCGCCAAAGCGTCGGCAACGGCGGCGCTTTCATCCAAGCTGGCAAAGTAGCGGAAGTGTCTGGCAATTGCGGCGCGCTCCCCTTCCTCACCGCTACCAACAAAGCTCCCCTCGGTGCGCAGGTGCTCGGCGGCGTAGTCACGCACGCTCTCTAGCAGGCCGAAGCGTTCGTCCGACACTCGGCGCACCAAGGTCTTGTCGACGAGCCACTGGATCACATCGGGCGTCCAGACGGGGGGGGCGGCATCAGGAAAACTTAGAATCGCCCCAGCAGATTCGAGCGTAAACCCACCCTCAAACACGGAGATCTGCGCCAACGCCGACTTCTCAGTGGCGTCGAGCAGTTCCCAAGACCAATCAAGGGTATTGCGCAGGGTTGCCTGCCTGCCGCGTCGGCCGTTGGCCGAACCGAGCAGCTTGAAGCGCTCGGTCATACGTGCGACAAGCGCGCGCGGAGCTATTACGCGAACCCGCGCCGCGGCAAGTTCGATCGCCAGCGGCAGGCCGTCCAGGAGTTGAACCAAGCGACGAATGGCCGCCGAGTCCTCTTCACCCGGCCGAAAGTCGTGCTTTGCGGACTTCGCCCGAGTCAAGAATAGTGTCGTCGCTTCATCGGTTGACAACGGATCGAGCACCAAGGTGTCTTCACCAACGATGCCCAACACAGCGCGGGTCGTCACGATGAACCGAGCCTGCGCCGCAAGCGCCAGCAAGGGGCCGAGAATGTCTTCGGCGTGGCAAACGACTTGTTCGAAATTGTCCAGCACGACCAAGCATCGCCCTCGACCGGCAATGGCGTGCGAAAGCTGGAGGATTGGGCTACTGGCGTCCAGCGACACCGACAGGCCCTGAGCGATGGCGAAATGAACGCCGTCGAGGGTTCGCGCCTGTGACAGGTCGCAGAACCAGACGCCGCCGGGAAAGTCACCTAACCACGCCATGGCAAAGCGCACGGCAAGGCGCGTCTTCCCACTGCCGCCCATGCCCAGGATCGATACGAGTCGTGAGCCAGCATCGAACCTGTCTGCGATCGTCAGCAACGGCTCCGTCCGTCCGATGAACCTATCTCGCTCAGCAGGCAGGCTGTGCTTGATCTCGCGCCTCGGGGACCAAAGATCCCCCTGCCGCACAACACGGTAGGCTTTGAGGTCGTCCGGCGGCGGTACGAAAGGTGACCGGTCATCGCCAACTTCAAACAGTTCAATCGGCTCTGGCAATCCCTTGAGACGCCAGTGCCCGTGGGATTGAACCCGCGAGCCCACTGAGTCATGCTGCTCAAACGCCTGACTTGTCATCAAAGTCTGCCCGCCTTGGGCGATGCCCATCACGCGAGCGGTGGTGGCCTTGGCCAACCCCTCCACCTCGGTAGGTTTGGCACCAAGAGCCACATCAGCATCGCTGTTGGGACGCAGCGCGACCGGCCCCCAATGCAAGCCGACCCTGGCTTTAAAGGGCATGTCTGCCGCTTCGATGGCTCGGTGATACGCCACCGCGTAGCCGGCCGCATCAGCGACGCTGTCGAACATGACCAAGAAGCCGTCCGTCTTATCGATTTCGCGGCCCCGCCACGTTCGAAGCAGGTCTCGCGCGCGCCGGTCGTGCCGGGCCCATATCACGGCAAAGGCCTCATCACCATGTTCCTGCGCGATCCTGGTGCTATCGACAACGTCGGTAAGCAAGAGCGCGTAGTGCTTCATGATCTTCGAATCATCGTCGGGTTGGCCGTGTTGATCAACCGCGCCCACGGGAATCCAGTCATAGAAGCGCTTGTGCTGGGCCCACAGGACACATTTGCGTGGCGCGAGGTCGCGCGGAAGCACGACCACTTGGCAGCGGTTGCGGAGATGCAAGTTCTACGCTCGAACGAAAGCCTGGCGGCGGTACAGAGTCGGCGCGGAGTGCCACCGGCTACTCCTTTGAGCACGGGCCTCTGGCGTCGACCGCTCTGGTCTCGCTCAATGGCTGCCGCCGGGAAGATCTGTCGGTCTCTTGGTTTGTCAGCAACCAGTCTCGACGCCAACCTAAACGTTGTTGGCCGGCAACTTTCGAACGCCCGACGTATAGCCCGATGCGACCCTAGGGGATCTCGAAATTGCGGGCGGGGCGCAGGTGGCGGAGAGGCAATCCGTTGACGCCCGACTTGAGTGCCGGCTCCTCCGACGAGCGGCCGTTCTGCGCGCCCGCAGCATAGGCTGTTTCACGGCCTGTTCTGTCACTGCGCATGAGCGCCTTGCCGGCCACCTGGTGATAGCAAGCAGCCCGTGGCGGCAGACGTGTGAGCTCCGATAAACCCACAGTTTGAGTACGCGCCACGCGCGACGGTCAGACAGAGTATCAAGTGCTTGTGTCCAACATATGCGACCTAACGTTACGCGGTCACACGGGTCGCAGAAAGGTCGAAGATGGGTTGCTCTTGAGGCTCGCGGAGCAAGAAGAGGACGACAGGAAAAAGGTGGACGACGAGGACAGGGCCTTCAGGCCCTTACCCGCTTTCCCGGACGACTCGCCCTTGGCCGGCAAACGGTGGGTGGCGAAGTACAACCAGGTCTCAGTACTCCCGCTTGAGGTGCTCGATCTCTGCTGGACCAACAAGGACGGCAATTGCCAGTGGAACGAGGCGGCCGAGGTACTTGCTCGACTTGCCCCTTCTCAGAAGTTGCGCCTAGAGAAGATGCTGGACTCGTTCAATCAGAAGGCCGCGTGGCAACTTATCGCTAGCCGGCTACCTGGCGTGGAAAATCAGTACGATTCTTCGGCCGACGCGCAGCAGCGAGGCCTAGTCAAATTCGCCGTGCGCCGCGTGGGAAGAATGGCGCACGCCTTTGCTCATGCCATCAGCGAGGGCTTCGGGCGGAACGTAGCTCGTCATTCCTTTGAGCATGACATGTCCGCTGGCAGTTGAGGGACAGCAGGACCTAAGAAGAAGTCGCCGCTACGGCGTATCGCGTTGGAGCCGTGAAGGACGCATAGGTGGTGCCGAGCAATCGGTCAGGCTCCTGGTACGCTGGCGAATGCGCACGTACCTGAAGGAGCACGGCGGCATCAACCCCTATGCGTGATGACGCCCAATGCGATCGGTCTAGAGCGAAATCGACAGGAAAGGAGGCCGGTGTGGCCACTGCTGTCCAACATGCCGACTCTGTAATGATTGTTGAGCACCTTGAGAAACACCTTCTCCAAGATCCTGCCTATCACATGACTTACTCCGACGCTGCCGCGGTCTTGGGACGGAACGCCGCGAGCGACGGCCGCCATATCGGCCAAGTCACGTCGAGAATCGACGCGGCCTGCTTCTACGCTAAGACCCCCTTCCTTGCCATGCATCGCGTGCGTGAGACCTACGGCGGAAAAATCAACCCACGATCATTCGGGGGCGACCTCTGGCATCCACACACTTCGGCCCTCGTCGCTCGAGCTGAGGCACACCTCTGGAGCATTGCAGACTTCGAGAACATCAAGAGAGCACTCCAGAGTCTCGGCGACGATGCCGCAACACTTCAATGGAAGCGCATCGAGCGGTTCGGCGTGAAGGGAGTTCAAATGGCCTTGGGTGGTCCTGTGACCCCATAGAAGCGAGCTGCTTTGCCGGCACAACAAGGTCAACCTAATGGTGGGAACTGGCAGCCTTGCGCACACTCATCCGGTGCCCAAGACCATCAGCATCTCAGCAATTACCAAGAAGCTCTCATCGCCCTCGCGCAGGCTGATCTGGATGGGCTCGAACCCAGCCCGATCCGAGTCTGGCCGCAACGTGATGCGCTCATGCCTCCATCCACCGTCCTCAGCCGGCATCTTCTCGCTCGAATAGACCTTGACGGTGTACCGCCCCCCGGTCTCCGGGTCCGAGATGCTGCGGTGCTGAATCACCACCACTTTGCCCTCGCGCGTGCCAGCCGGATTCGCGCGGAAGAGGCACCACGCGCCGTTCGGAATCCGGCGGTTCATCGACTCGCCGACGACCTGGGCCACGAACAAGCTCGGCTGGGGACGCACCCACTCGGGCAGCGCCACCCAATCGTTCCCGTTGTCCTCCAGGGCCTGTGCGTCCGAGAAGGAGCCGGCAGCAAATCGCAGGTCGACGACTGGCGCGGCCACAACGCCAGCATCTCGTTCTTCCTTCGTGACCCGCCGCAACTGGATCACATTCGACGGCGCACGCGCAGCCGCAGGAGCGTCCGCTCCCATGTCATCGGAAGCCGCGATTGCAGCCTCCGCGCGAAGCCGCGACCGGAGGTAGGCTGCCAGCGGCGCATCGGTGCAGTAAACGTAGCAGCCCTTCATGCCCCGAGTCATCAGAGTCCGATAGGTGTTCTTGACTATGGCATCTGCCATGGCACGCGCGCTTTCGGGCTCGGCCTTCAACATCGACTTCAGGCCCTTGACCGATTGGTCTGACGAGGCGCGCTTCGTCGCATCGGACACGATGCGCCCGTCGCGGTAGGCTAGATCGGGGCCGATGATGACGCCCACGTAGTCCAGCTCGAGGCCCTGGCAGGTGTGGATGCAGCCCACTTGTTCCACCGACCCCGGCGTCACGATCCACAGGCTGCCGTCCTTGTCCAGGTTCCAGCGGCGGCGGTATTCGAATGCGGGCAGCTCGATGTCCCAGGCTTGCGCGTTCTTCTTGCTCGGCCACTTCCAGCAGTACCCCGCGACAACGCGTGACCGGTTGTTGGCGTGGTTCTTCAGCTCCACCAGAGCGTGCAACTCGGTCGGATTGTCAAAGACGCGGAAGTCGTACTCAGTGACGTCCAGGGTCGGATTCGCGGTCTCGCGGATGTCGAGCGTGTTGTCCAGCCAGGCGACATAGCCATCGGAGCCATTGCACCTGAATTGCGATGAGAGCTCCAGTTCGGTCAGCTCGGCGCCGAGCTCGCGCGCGTGTCGCCGAAGTTCTTCGGCGTGCCCGATGTCGAACAATGTGACCCGCTGATCGTCGTCGACGAAGAACACGGTGCAGCGCGCGGACCGAATCAGCTCCCGCACTTGGTTGTCGCCGAGATTGCGGTACAGCCCGCTTTTCTCGTTGAGGCGGTGTGCCTCGTCAACGATCAAGGTGTCGTAGGTGTCGGCCTCGTCGTTCACAAATGCGCCTGAGCCGCTGAACAGGTTGCTGATTCGCGTCTTCGTGAACTTGCCTGTCAGCTTGGCTTCGTAGACGGCACGAGGCGCAGCGTTCTTCGAAACGTAGCGCACGTTGCGCTTGCGTGCGATCAGTGCGCTGAGCAAGTTGATGGCGATCACCGACTTGCCGGTGCCTGGACCACCTTGCACGATCACAACCTGCTTGCGCTGCGCTGCGTGCGCGTCGGCCTGCAGGATGGTTTCGTGCGCCACCTTTTGGTCGTCGATCAATATGAACTCTGGCTTGCCCTGCAGGAGCCCGACCACGTTGTCGATCAGCATCTTCGACGGCCGGACCCGCCCGTTCTCAATCGCGTACAGCGCACCCTTGCGGTCGCCGTGACGCACATGTGCGCGGATAAAGGCCTGCAGCATTGCCCGCTCACGGGCCAGAAACAGGGGCGCACGCTCGATGTGCTCGCGATAGTGCGGGTGGTCGATCTCGCCGTCGCGCGGGTGGTTGTGCAGATAGGCGCAGGGCTGCAGCGTCATGGCGCCGTCTTGGACGGCGGTGTTGAAGTCCTGCAGGTAGGCTGCGTACGACCAGGCTTGGTACGATGGGTGCGTGCCTTCGCGTTCACCCGCGCGGCCGCCGCGCCGCGCCCACACGACGGCGTCCTTCTCGCTGCGGCGGGACTCTGACCACTGCTTCAGCTCCACGATGATGACTTTGGAGCGCGCAGCAGCGTCCTCGCCGGCAATCACGAAGTCGATGCGCTTGGAGGTTTGCGGCAGCTGATATTCGATAGCCACGCCGGCATCGTCGGGGATCTCGTCGTCCCCCAGTACCTTGGCCATCTCCAGCAGGGAGTGCTTCCATGATTGCATCTCGGACGGGCTCACGCCATGGCCCGTTGCACTGCGGTAATGACGCGACACCACGTCTTCGATGTCGTCGCGTAGCGCGTGATGCAGAAACTGGCTCTTGCTCGCCTGGTAAATGATCACCTTGGTTGGCCGCTCAAAGTTCGTCGTACTTCTTGCTGGTGCCGCGCGCCCGGTCAACCGGATACTTCAACTCATTGAGCTTCAGCTTGGCCTGCGCAGCGGCGATGGGGTCAATGTTCAGCGCACTGGCAAGCTGGATCAAATACAGAAGCACATCCGCCACCTCGGCGCCCACGGCCGCGCGCTTGTCGGGCAAGAGCGCGCGGCTCTGGTCTTCAGTCAGCCACTGAAAGTGCTCCAGCAATTCCCCAGCTTCAACCACAAGCGCCGAGGCCAGATTCTTCGGGGAATGAAACTGCTGCCAGGAACGGTCCTGGGCAAACTGATCCAGCTGCTGTGCAAGGTCGCGAAGCGAGTCAGTCGTGGTCATCGCATCGCGCTTTCTGAAGGTTGGTGGAGTCGTCAATGGGTCGTGACTGCCAGTTCCTTCGGCGGCTACCCTGGCCCGTGCTGGATTCCATATCCGCCGCACATCCGCCCCTGTGCCAATCCGCAGGTGAAAGCGTATAGTCGCGCCCCGGAGAGTCGGATGATGGAATCATAATCCGCAGGTCCGGGGTTCGAATCCCTGAAGCGCCACCAGATTCTTGGTTTTACCCAGCTAGAACGGGCACCTCCAGACGCTCTCAGTCTCTCCGCCGGTGAGTGGGCGTTCACGGTCTCGCAGGCGTGCAGGTACAGCTCGTCGTACTTGATCGGAGCGCCACACGCGTTCGATGAACACGTTGTCGTGCCAGCAGCATCTCCGGCTTGC
>Ga0075370_10001276_pt1 | contig 10739 bp, 8 predicted proteins | sample EndMethybrTD3035_FD_71398 | JGI IMG/M metagenome (GOLD analysis project Ga0075370, IMG submission 71398) | Populus endosphere microbial communities from Tennessee, USA - Endosphere MetaG P. TD hybrid TD303-5 | ecosystem: Host-associated > Plants > Roots > Endosphere | place: USA: Tennessee... | reverse complement strand
ATGCGACGATGAAAAAGTAGTCCGCTTGAGATCTAACTCTCTGAATGTGCCTTTATGCCGAAGCATTCTGCTTCATTACAAACGAATTGAGTTTGGAAGGCCAGGGTGGGAATAAAAAGGGTCGGTTTTGAACCGACCCTTTCAGGAATTATTTCTGATTTTGATCTGTTTTCGTTGTTTCTTGCTTACTTGCGCTCGACGAAGCGTGATCTACATTGTTCCATTTCACATAAGGCGCCTTCGCTGCAGTTTCGTGAGGAGAAATGGGCTTCTCAGAAGGAGCTGTTGAAGAAGAAGATGTGTCGTGACAGCTTTTCGAAGGAATTCTTCTGACGACTCTGTCAGAGAAGGTCAATCCGCTGATGACTTTTTCAGATCTTTCCAGTGTTTCTTTCTCAGTTAATTTTCGATTCGGCATGGGCGGCAGTTGTCTCTTTTCACCTTCAGTATAGCTCACATATCCTGCCTTGGAAGCAGTTTCGTGCGGGCTTGGAGTTGATGAAGGAGAAATAGGAGATGGTGAAGCAGACGTAGGAGATACGGATGAGGCGCTGGGTGTTGTAGAAGAAGGAGTCGAAGAAAAGATTTCAGAAGCAGATGACATTAGCATTGCGAAAGAAGGGGAAATGAATCCAGATTCTGAAGGAACTCTGGATGGCGAAGGAGATGAGTTAGTTAACCCTCGGCTCATACGGCCGTTCTGATTAATTTCTTCATGCGATGGGGAAGGAGAACGATCTGATCGTTGAAGGAGAGGTTTTTTGCCAGGAGATTCGAGCGACATAAATTGGAGACCCTGGGGAAGGATGGAAGTTCCGTCATGATGGTCGCTTGAAACAACTGTTGTTTTTGCCTGTTTTGCGGGGGAAGCGTACTGTCTCTTACTTGGGTCGTGAGGCAGTTGGTTTGGATTTGGATTCAAACGGCCGCTTGCGGAAGATGGATGTGCTGGTGGCTTGGAATAGGGGACAAAAAAAGCGCCTTCTGAACCCTCAGTTTCTTGAATGGGTCCTTTGTTCTTCACAAACGTAGCTGTAGGAGCAAGGTGAGTAGTGGAAGTTGGTTTTGTTGCTGAATAGGTTAAAAAAGGTTGCCCATTTTCGTCAGTTGGAGCTGCGGAATTTTTTCTGGTAATCGATGAAGAAAGGTGAAGCGAAGAAGAGACAGAAGCTGTCGAACCGGATCTTGTACGCTGTTCTTGCGACGCGATAGAAGAAGAGGCAGAGCTATTTGTCTTAGGTAATGTATCCCCATAAGAAGTGTAGTGGCCCGGCGAGCCTTTTCTTTGTTCTGCGGAAGGGATGGAAGAAGAGGGGTGATGCGCAGAGGTAGGAGCTGTGGAATTGGATCTTGAGCGTTGTCCTTGCGACGCAATAGAGGCAGGAGCCAAGCTATTAGTCTTGGAAGTGTGAGGTAATGTCTCCGAATAAGGAATGTGGTGGCCTGGTGAGCCTTTTCTTTGCTCTGTTTGGTCTGCTGGTAAAATGTTTGTAATTGTTATAGAAGACATAGTTTTTATTACCTTTTTTTGGTGTAAGTTATTTAATTATATCAGAATTAATAATAAAAACAAATAATTATACCTTGATGAAATTAATTTGTAAAATAATTTATAGTTAGTTCCTTGATAAATTCCTGTAGAAAAAATCGGCTTTGAGTAAACAACCACTGACAAGTTATTTTTTAAATAGGCTTGTCAGTTGTTAAAATAATTATTAACTAATGTCGGCAGCAATAAGGGACGGTGACTCTTTAGCGGGTGAGGGAGAGGCAGCAGCATGTGGGGATTCAATTTTTTGGATGAGTTGTTTTACTGTACCGTTCGACGAGGGGCTTGCGGCAGGGCTGATAGCCGGTTGTTTCTCACGAGAGGTAAAATTTGTGGGGCTTGCGACTGGGCTTACTATAAGGGGCATTAGGGGGCTAGAAGTAGAATGGCTAGGACTTAGGCTGAGCGATTTAAAAGATTTTGAAGGGGCGCTGCTCGAGGGGCTGCTTGCGCTATTTGAAGATTCGGACGGCTGTTCAAAACTGTTAAGAAGTTTTTTTACATCTACGCTAAAGGAAGGACTGAATGAGGGGGACACATACTCCGGGTAAGCACGGGGGGAGCCCATTTGAATATACTGAGCCACTAATCTTTGCACTTCCGATCCCGATGTCGGGGTGAACTCGGGACTTGTATAAAGGGAATAATTTTTAGGGGATACAACAAGCGATGGATCGACGGAAAGACTAGAAGAAGTCTGGCCCTCAAACGTACAATAAACTTTTGTCCAGTGTTTATCTCCCGGCAGAGGGCGGTGCTTTACTTTACCCTGTTCATCCAGGGATTCTCCATTGGAGCGGAGATAGCCTTTGTGCGCCGGGTTCATGGTTTGGGGTTTTCTAGGTGGGGCTTTTTCCGAAACTTGCGGAGTGGGTGTATGCTCATAAGCATGATAAAGCTTTTTCCATTCCGGGTTCATAGAGATTGGTTTTCTCGGTTCTCCTTTAACAAAAGGAGAGGGAGGCCTACTAGGTGGTTTTGCGGAAGCCGAAACAGATGCGGAAGTTGATTCTGGAGGAGTAGGCGGTCTGCTGCTAGACCGGCTCGAAGAACGGCTAGAGGGTCTGCTAATAGGCAGATAAACCTTATTTTTTGGGGGTATTATAGTAAAGTGGCCTAATTGAGATCCTATTCCTTCAATCGCATTGCTCATGCTGGATGAGGCCTGGGCGTTAGATAAATGAGTGGAATTCGATAAGTCAATGGGTTGAAAATCTAAGGGGCTTGAACTGCTAGATGGCGCTGCACTCAAATGCGTGTCCGAGTCTCTTGAAACCCGGGATGGAAAATTTTCTTGTTCAGACGAAACTGTACTATTAGAATTTGTTACAATCATTTTTATCTCTTTTTTAATATTAATTGTAGCAAATTCTGTATTATAAATCTTTATTAAGTAATTTTTATTATTATTAAAAAATTACTTATCTTTGGGGGTGGCTTTAGGGCTGAAACCATGCCATCTTCCATGAGGGCCGCTGTTCATCCCCCATTTCGGGCTTTTATAACTTGTGTGGTGGCCTGAATTCATTCCCCCTTCCTGTGACATACTGAGTCTTGTGTCAAGAGCTGGTGGTTTGTTTATGATCAAAGATGCGTAGGCGGATAAGAAAGCACTCCTGGTTGGAGAAGTCTGCTGGTAGTTTTTGGGAGACACAACGGGGGAAGTCAGGATGGTCGATCTTCGGGAAGGTGCTGAACTCTGTGTTGAAGGATCATAATTAGAGAAAGGACCTGGATCCTGGGAAAAATCTAATTGCTGGAATTCTATTGTAGAAGAAGCTTCGGAAAGGGGCGCTGATCCTCCTGTGCTGCGTACAGGAGAGCTTGGAAGGGATGATTCTGTTCCTTCAGATACATCATCTTCCATGGATTCCACGGAAAGAACAGCTATAGAGGAAGGTTGCGCAGAATCGGTGGAAATGTAGTCTTTATTAGGATCATAGCTTGCGTGTGGGCCGCTATCAGGTCCATGAACGGGACTCTTATAACTTGTGTAAGGTCCGGTAGGGAGGCCTGGGATACCCCCTGTATAAATCATGCTCGGTCTTTGCGTGTCCAATGAAAGAGTTGTGTTTGGAAGAAGTGTTTTTGCATAGGCTACCAGGGAGGCTCTTGGTGTAAATGAACCTGGATAGATCGATGAAGGCGACACCAGGGGTTTGGGAGAAGGGGAAAGAAATTTACTTGCAAATTCGATAAGAGAATTTCTTGGCGTAAATTCGCCCGGATAAACAGATGAAGGGGACGATACTGTACTAGAAGGGGATTTGCTTTTTGGGGTTGAGATGGGGGAAGAAGTCACTCTAGATTGCGAAATAGGAGTGGATGGCGCAGAAGGATTTTTAGCTATTGCTGCAGATTGGGAGGAAGTCCGAATTGCCTCTGCAGTTGTTGCTGAAGGCGCTGAGGGAAAAGTAAAATGTTTATTCCCTTTTGGAGTCTCCGATATAAAATTGTTTATACCCTGTGCTAAACTTCTAAAAACTTCTGATGCCATTTTATTTCTCTTTTGTAATGAGTAAATAGCATGCGTAATTAGCGAATTGATTTCAAATAGGAAGGTTTCTTTTAAGGTTATAGAAAAAATTTGAAGATGAGATTAAAAAAAAGGCCCGCGGTTGCGGGCCTTATGGGAATTAACTCAGGATTGAGTAATAGCCGCTTTCGCAGGCGCAGGGGCTGCGATAGTGACTTTTTCGGCTGCCAATTCCGCTTCTTTTTGCGCATTGAGCGCAGTGAAGCGTTTATTGAGAGCTCGTGCAGCAAAGATCCAGGCGAAAATAATTCCGAACAGGATCGTAGCGATATAAGGGGTGATCGCTGCTAATGAACCGAAGCCCACCAGAAGTCCTTGTTGGATCACAGATCCGCCCGCTTTACCTAAACGCGCTCCGACTACGTCGATGGCGGCTTTTCCTTTAACTTTAGATTCTTGGTCTAAAGGAATATAAGCCATCTCTTTTGTTGGGTCGAAGAGCGAGTATTTTGCAGATTTACTGATGAAGTTCTGCATGGTTCCGAAAACGACGGCCAGCATTAATGGCGTAGTTCCCATCATGGAAACGAAACCGCCCAGCGAGTCGCGGAAAATCACGCAGGAGAAGAAGCCGATACCGGTGATCAAGAGGACCACAGGAGTGATCAGCGCTCCAACTCCCCAGCCGAATTTACGGATGACGTTACCGCCGACAAAGAGCATCATGAAGATGGTCGCTGTAGCAGTCATCATGGAGAATCCGCCCATAAAGTTTTGGTAGTCGTGGGCATTCGGATATTGGAGTTTCAACTGGCCTTTCCAGGTAACTTCAACGAGGTTGATCGCTACACCGTAGCCGATGACGAGGATCGCCAAGCAGCCGATGTAAGGAGATCTTGCCAAGAACAAGAAGCTTTCCTTGAGGGACATTTTGGGTTTTTCTTTCTTTGCTTTCTTCACTTCATTCGGGTCGAAGAAACGGGGATCTGTGAGAACTTCTTTATTGATCCACCAGTAGATCGCCATAACGAAAGCGCAAGCGATTACAACCGAAATGAGTGTGTAGTTAAGGGTGACGCCCCAAGCATCCACATTGGCAGGAAGATGGTCGCGGAGCCCTGCGAATTTTTGAATCAGGATTCCCGATGGGTACATGGCCAAGTTCGCGCCCAAGCCGAAAAGAGCGTAGAAACGCTTCGATTCAGAGACTTTTGTGGTGTCGTTGGCAAATCCCCAGAACAAGAGGGAAATCGCTACGCTGCCCCAAAGTTCGGACATGATGTAGAACAAGGAGTAGGTCCAGTTCCGGAAAATAGCGACTAGACCCGCCAATCCTTTTGGCAAGGCAGCTTGCATCGTATTAGCAAGATCTGTTGGGTGCAGTGAGTCGCGGAGCGGATAGAGGACCAAGGCAAACAGCGCAAAGAAAACGCCGAAGAATGCGATTGTGCTCAAAAAGAGCTTTTGTTTGCTCATCATGTTGCTGAGCTTGGAGTAGACAAGCATGAATATGATAGCAAACGGAAGGACGCCCCATACTTTTAAGAAGGGAATCGCCTCAGCTCCGGAACCCGGCGCTGTTACGATCAAAGTATCTTTGGTGTCTCTTAAAATTGTGTAATTGAAGTTAATAAAGAAGAATAGGAGGAACATTGGAAGCAGTTTTTTTAGCTCGAACTTGTGAACGGGCCAGAAAAACGACCGCCACTTCCCAAATTCCTTTACTGCGGGTTGCGACATCGATTTATCCTCAGATAAGTTAACGAAACTCTTTAACCATTAAAAAGTTTCTAATGTTAATGTTTAACCAACCAAACATCATAGAGTATTTCCGATAAAATGCAAGTCCAATTCGATCTGTCAGAGAGAAGAAGCGGGCAGGAGTAAATTTTTTACTTAAAAAAATTAGGTCCATCGCGATTGCGCCTAAAGGGACATAAAAAAAGCGCCCTCGAGATTATTGAGATCTCGAGGGCTGGCTTATTGATATAAAGAGGAAATTTTAATGATGCAGAGCGAAGGAAGGATCGGAAGCGAGGAGCATCTGATGAGCTTGGACTGCTTCGACATATCCATTCCACATTTCTTGGTCGACCTTATTATGGCGGATCGCTTGGATCAATTCTCGTTTGCAGGTCGCTAAAGATTTTTTTGGGCTCAAAATCGTAATGATTTCTTTATCTCCAGCGAGGCGGGCAATGTTAAGCATGCGCTCTAACTGATTGCGGGTAAAGTTCATGTGGTCGCGTCTTTTGCGGGATCCGCGGGCAGCTCGTTGCTTAGGAGCGATGATAGAAGGTCTATCGGCATTGATTACAAAGCGTTCGATAATAGAAGAAAGTTCTTGCGGCTGCTTATACTTCATTTTTCTTAGAGTAAAATGGTGCATATACCCGCCTGATTTCATCGGAAGATACTTGCAAAGTTCATTTTCTTTTCTTACGCCGATTTTTTTGATCGCTTTTGAAATTACATCTTCAATTTCTTTGAAACCTTTCGCGGATTTCGTTTCTGTTTCTTCTTTATGTGCAACGCTCATTGTTACCGTCCTAATGAAATTTATTTACTTGTCGAAGGGGGTTATCTACCGCTAGGTATGCCTTCTGATTTTTTTCTAAAAAATTTTCTTATGAGAAGCAAAGGGTCGATTTATCCCATTTTGCAATTTTATTTGCAATCTGCTTTTTACCTTTCTCAAGGTTTTTTCAAATTAATTGGGGATTATATAAGTCAGGTTCATTTCTTGCAAGAAACTCAATTTTTTTTCTTTTTTTCTTATTAGAAACAATCTAATCTATGATTCTTCCAAATGGATGAAATTATGTTCCTTTTAAAAAAAGTTTGTTTAACCCTTTTTCTCCCCCTTTTCCTGGCTTGTATGATTTGCGGATGTTCCCAGTCAAAAGGCCGGCTCCACCACTGGATGGAGGATAATGGGAAAAGAAAAATTTTATCGACAACTGCCCAGATCGGAGACTTGGTTTCGGCCATTGGCGGAGAGAGAGTGGACAATTGGGTCTTAATTCAAGGAGACTTGGATCCCCATAGTTACGAAATCGTCAAAGGGGATGGGGAGAAATTGGACCGAGCCGACCTCATATTTTACAATGGGCTGGGACTGGAACATGGAGCAGGTTTATCTTCATTATTAAAAAAGTCGACGAAATCCATTCCAGTGGGAGACAAAATTAGAGAGGCGGAACCTAAAAAAATTCTAATGAAGGGCGGGTCTGTAGATCCTCATATCTGGATGGATATTTCCCTCTGGCAAAAAGCAATCGGTCCCATTGTCGAAGGATTGAGTGCCGCCGACCCTGAAGGAGCTTCTTATTTTCAGCAAAGAGGGGAGGCCTTAGCATTAGAAATGGAAGGCACCCATTTGAAAGTAAGAGAGAGGCTTTCAAAGATCGATTCGGAAAAACGGTATCTAGTAACCAGCCATGACGCCTTTCAATATTTTACCCGTAGTTATTTGGCCGAGCCGAATGAGCCCGACTGGTCGAAACGGTTTGCTGCCCCCGAGGGGTTGGCTCCTGATGGCCAGATCAATCCGCTCGATATCCAGAGGATTATCGTTTTTCTCCGGACCCACCAAATCGATGTGATTTTCCCTGAATCCAACGTAAGCCGCGATTCGATCAAAAAAATCGCTCTTTCAGGAAAAGAACTGGGGCTTGCGGTCCGAATTTGTTCGGAACCCTTGTATGGGGACTCGATGAGCGGCATCCCCTACTTGGAAATGATGGTTCGCAATGCCGATGTGATCGGCCGTTATTTGGAGCAATCGAAATGAGTTTCGCATTAGAAGCGGATGCCCTGACTGTCAATTATGGGAAAGTACCTATCCTATGGGACATCTCCTTTCAAATTCCTCAAGGGCATTTAGTTGGAATTCTGGGACCGAACGGGGCGGGTAAAAGCACCCTTTTGAAGGCAGCGCTTGGAATTGTGAAACCCCTTTCGGGGAAAATCTCTTTTTTTGGGGGGCCTCTAGCTAGCTCTCGAGGAAAAATCGCTTATGTTCCCCAGCGCGAATCGATCGATTGGGATTTCCCAATCACCGCCAAAGAAGTGGTCCTGATGGGACGTTACGGACGCTTAGGGCTTTTTGGCAAGCTGCGTCGGGCTGATCGAGAAGCTGCTTCTGCGGCGCTCGAACTCGTGGGGATGAGCGCTTATGCCGATCGCCAGATCAGTCAACTTTCCGGCGGACAGCAGCAACGACTTTTTATTGCCCGTGCCTTAGTTCAGGAAGCCGATCTGTTCTTGCTGGACGAGCCTTTTGCCGGAGTCGATTTAGCCACAGAAAAAGCGATCATGGAATTGCTCCAAAGGCAAAAACAATTAGGAAAAACGATTTTTATCATTCATCATGACCTTCCCACTGTGGAAGAATATTTCGACTGGGTGGTCCTGCTGAATACTCGCCTGGTGGGTTGCGGGCCTGTGAAAGAAGTGTTCCACCGGGACAACCTGATGAAAACATTTGGAAAGAGCCAGCTTCTCTTTGACGAGGCGGCCGTCCTTTCTGCAAAAAGCGTAAGCGGGATCCTATGAACCTATCCCACTCTTCTTTAAATGCGATCTTTGAGCGCTTTGTGGCAGCTTTTTGTCTTCAGTTCGTCGCCTACTTTTTCAAGTATGTCTCCTTCTTCAGATCAAAAATCTGCAGAAAAAGCATCTCAAATCTCATCATTAAGATGAGCGGGATAGGTTCATGATTGATTTCTGGGATTTTTTTTCCGATCCTGTCTTAAGGGCGCCTACTTGGGGATGTATTTTAATGTGCATCGCCTCTTCTTTGATGGGCGTTTTAATTTTCTTACGCAAACGATCCCTTCTTGCTGAGACTCTTTCCCACGCAACCTATCCAGGGGCTGTGATTGGCGTCTCTGTATTCGCTTTTCTTTTCTCCGCCCATGAAGAGTGGACTTTTGTGGCTGTGCTGGGCGGGGCATTCGTTTCCTCTCTTTTAGGCCTGAAAGCCATCGAATGGCTGGAAGGAAAAGGGAAAGTGCGCACCGACGCCGCCCTCTGTTTTGTCTTGGCTGTTTTTTTTGGGGCTGGCGTAGTTGCGGCCAGTGCGATGCAATCTAGTTTCCCCGTGTGGCAAAAACAAGTGCAAATGCTTTTATTTGGGCAAGCAGCCACCATGACCGACATCCACATTGCGATTTACGGCTGTCTGGCTTTCGCTGTCGCTCTTTTTCTTTTTCTCGCTTTCCGTCCTCTGCAAGCTTCCCTTTTCGATCGCGATTTTGCAGCGAGCGCCGGAATTTCGACTCGTTCGCTCGATCGGATCCTATTTTGGCTTTTGCTTATTTCCTTGATCGTGGGGATCCGCAGCGTGGGCGTAGTGCTGATGTCAGGCATGGTGATCGCCCCTGCGGTCGCGGCCCGGCAGTTCAGCGACAAATTACAAACGGTGTTTTGCCTTGCCGGTTTATTTGGTGCGCTGAGCGGGTTTTTTGGGAATTATTTCTCGGTCATGGGTTCTATTTCGCTTTCTCAGGGGGGGGTAAAAATGACGCTTCCAACAGGACCCATGATCGTTTTAGTGGGCACAGGTTTTGCGCTCTTTTCCTTGTTCTTTGCCCCAAAAAGAGGGCTTTTGTTCCGCTGCGGCCGAATTCTTTCCTTCCGCATGCGCTGCCTTCAGGAAAATATTTTAAAGCAGATCTGGAAGAAGGAATCGGTTCTCTTTTCAGACATTAAAGAATCCTCTTCTTTTTTCATCCGCTATCTTCTATTCCGCATGGGACGCGAAGGCTGGGTAGTGAGGAGAGGAGAGAGATACGAATTGACAGGGGATGGAAAACAAAAAGCTGCGTCGGTGGTCCGTCTCCATCGGCTTTGGGAGCTTTACTTAGCTGAATCGCTCGGGCTAAAAGCAGAAAAAGTCCATCGCACCGCAGAAGAAATGGAGCATATTTTAACCCCTGAGATTGAAGAGAAGCTGGTCCGTCTTTTAGACAACCCGAAACACGATCCCCATCAACAACCTATTCCGGAGAAATATGAGTCCCTATTGGGGAACTGACTTTTTTGGATTTTTTTTCGTCCTGTTTCAGAGGATCGGGCAATGGGTCTCTGGAAGTTCGCTCTCCCTAGCTGCTGACGAGTTGCAAATCGGGGTCCTTTGCGCCATTGCGATTTCGTGCGGTTTGATAGGCCCTTTTCTTGTTTTAAAAAAGGTGACGCTTTTTGCCAATTCTCTTTCCCACACGATTTTATTAGGGATTTCTGTGGCGTATTTATTGGCTTCGACGCTTTGGGGCGGAGGGTTTTTCGATCTTTCTACCCTGATGATCGGTGCCTTTGCAGCCGCTCTGATCACCGCCTTTTTTACTGAAGTGCTGATTCGTCTTTTCCATTTGCAGGAAGATGCGAGCGTAGGGCTGGTCTTTACTTCCCTATTTGCTTTGGGGATTACGATCGTGACTCTTTTTACGGGGGATGTCCACCTTGGCATTGAAACGGTCATGGGCAATGCCGATATTCTTCAGATAGCCGATTTCAAGTTAGCCGGAATGCTAGCTTTCATGAATTTGGGAGTGATCCTCCTTTTTTATAAAAAATTCCAATTGGCCTGCTTCGATAAAAGTTTAGCGGGAGTCTTAGGCATCTCTTGCGGCTTTTTCCATTTTTTCCTTTTATTTTTAGCCGCGGCCACCTGCATTGGGGCTTTTCGTGCCGTGGGGGTTCTCCTTGTCC
>Ga0075370_10001275_pt1 | contig 10739 bp, 8 predicted proteins | sample EndMethybrTD3035_FD_71398 | JGI IMG/M metagenome (GOLD analysis project Ga0075370, IMG submission 71398) | Populus endosphere microbial communities from Tennessee, USA - Endosphere MetaG P. TD hybrid TD303-5 | ecosystem: Host-associated > Plants > Roots > Endosphere | place: USA: Tennessee... | reverse complement strand
CTGCTGCGCGATGCCGACTGGGCCGGCATGTTCCACGGCGTGGAGATCCGCGTCCCTTTCGTCGACGTCGACGTGGTGCGCGCGCTGGCGCCGCTGATCGCCAGCGCCAATCCGCCGACCAAGAGCGGATTGGCGCAGATAGCCGCCCAGCCGCTGCATACCGAAATCGCCACGCGCAAAAAGACCGGCTTTTCGGTGCCGGTACGCAACTGGCTGCGCGAGGACTTTCCCCGCATGGCCCCGGAGCGCGGCCTGCGCGGCTGGTCCCGGGTGGTCGGGCGCGTCAAGAGCGGCAGCCGCATCCTGGCGTTTTTCACCGATGCCTACGGCGGGCATGGCGGCATCGCCCTGCACAATCGCGACCTGCTGGAGGCAGTCTGCAAGATGCCAGATTGCGCCGGCGTGGTGGCCTTGCCGCGCCTGATGCCCAACCCGCCCGAGCCGATGCCCGACAAGCTGGCCTATGTTCGCGAGGCGGTCGGCGGCAAGCTGCGCTATCTGTCCTCGACCATGCGGCTGTTGCGCGGCGACCGCAACTTCGACCTGATCCTGTGCGGGCACATCAATCTGGTGCCGCTGGCCTATGTGGTGGGCCGCATCCTTAAGGTGCCGGTGGTGCTGTTCATCCACGGCATCGATGCGTGGCAGCCCACCAGCAGCCTGCTGGTCAACCTGCTGGTCAGGAAAATTCCCTGGGTAGTGGCCGTCAGCGAGCTGACGGCAGGCCGCTTCCGCTCCTGGCTCAACGCAAAGGACCAGCAGGTGCTGGTCAATCCGAACAGCGTCCATGCCGAATGGTATGGCGCGGGACCGAAGAATCCGGCGCTGCTGGAACGCTATGCGCTCCAGGACAAGCAGGTGCTGATGACCCTGGGGCGGCTGGTGTCCGTGGAGCGCTACAAGGGCTTTGATGAGGTGCTCGAGGTGATGCCCCAGATGATCAAGGACATCCCCAACCTTGCGTACCTGATCGCGGGCGACGGCTCGGACCGTCAGCGCCTGGAAAAGAAGGTCACCGATCTGGGGCTGACCGGGCACGTGGTATTCGCCGGCCGCATCTCGGAGCTTGAAAAGGCAGATCACTACCGCCTGGCCGATGCCTACGTGATGGCAAGCCGCGGCGAGGGTTTCGGCTTCGTCCTGCTCGAGGCGATCGCCTGCGGCATCCCGGTGATCGCCAGCAAGGTCGACGGGGGGCGCGAAGCCGTGCTGAACGGCCAGTTGGGCGCCCTGGTCAACCCCAGCAACCAGGAAGAGCTCAAGGGCGCGATCGTCGATGCGCTGGCCAAACCCAAGGGCGTAGTCCTGGCCGGCCTGGACCACTATTCATTCCGCAATTTTGAATTGCGCGTAAGCGCATTGATACGCCGGACGCTGTCGGATCCCGCGCAGCCTTTCGAGCGCTTATGACGACCGCGCCGATACTCCGGGTTTGCGGCCAGGAGGGCGCATATCGCGCGCGCCTCCTGCCGGAACAGGGCTGCGCGTTGTGCGGCTGTTCGCCAGCGCGGCTGTCAGCGGATAAAATCCATCCGGCCGGCGTCCGGTCGCGGCCGGGGTGCCGCTGCAACCATGCAAAGAGTTACCAGGGAAAATGACCGAGAAGCGTCTGTTCATCATCGAAGCCGGCCGCAAGGAGCGCCACTACTGGGCGGACCTGTGGCGTTATCGGGAGCTTTTCTACTTCCTCGCCTGGCGCGACATCCTGGTTCGTTACAAGCAAACCGCGCTGGGCATCGCATGGGCGGTGGTGCGCCCCTTCATGACGATGGTGGTATTTACCCTCGTGTTCGGCAAACTGGCGAAAATGCCTTCCGAGAATGTCCCGTATCCGATCCTCGTGTTCGCCGGCCTGTTGCCCTGGCAGCTGTTCTCGAACGGATTTTCCGAAGCCGGCAACAGCCTGGTCAGCAATGCCAACATCATCGCGAAGGTCTATTTTCCGCGCCTCGTGGTCCCGGCCGCCGCGGTGATCGTCAGCGTGGTCGACTACATGATTTCACTGGCCATGCTGGGCGCGCTCATGCTGTGGTTCGGCTTTGCCCCGGATTGGCGCATCCTGACTCTGCCCCTGTTTACCCTGATGGCCGCTGCCGCCGCGGTCGGGGCCGGCCTTTTCACGGCGGCCCTCAACGTCAAATTCCGCGACTTCCGCTTCATAGTCCCGTTCGCCATCCAGCTCGGGCTGTATATCTGCCCGGTGGGATTCAGCAGCACGGCCGTGCCGGAGCAATGGCGCATCCTGTATTCGCTCAATCCGATCGTGGGCATCATCGATGGTTTCCGCTGGGCCGTGCTGAAAGGCAATGCCGATTTCTACTGGCCGAGCTTCATCCTCTCGCTGGTGATGATCGTGCTGATGCTGATCGGCGGAATCACTTATTTCCGCCGCACTGAAAAGGCATTTGCGGATTTGATCTAGCTCGACCGCTTGCAACGCGCCGGCCGCGGATGTCCGGCGCGCCCGGCATTGACCCGTGTTCCTTCAGTCGGCAGCCATTCGCACTCCCACCGCGCAAACCATGACACCAGTTATCGAAGCCCTCGACATCGGCAAGAAGTATCGCATCAGGCACCAGAACCAGCCCAGGTACGGCACGTTGCGGGATACCATCGCGCATGCCGTCGCCGGCCTCTCGAAACGGCTGTTGGCGGGCCGGCAGCGCGGCGAGCCGGGTACGGCGCCGGAAGAATACGAAGAATTCTGGGCGCTCAGGGACATAAGCTTCAACGTGAACCCGGGCGACCGCCTCGCGATCCTCGGACGCAACGGCGCCGGAAAGTCGACCCTGCTCAAGGTACTGTCAAGGATTACCGAGCCCAGTTGCGGCACCGCCCGCGTCAAAGGGCGGGTGGCCAGCCTGCTCGAGGTGGGCACCGGCTTTCACCCTGAACTGACCGGCCGGGAGAACATTTTTCTCAACGGCGCGATCCTGGGCATGACCAAGGCCGACATCCAGTTCAAATTTGACGAGATCGTCAGTTTCGCCGGCATTGAGCGGTTCCTCGATACGCCGGTCAAGCACTATTCGTCGGGCATGTACATGCGCCTGGCCTTTGCCATCGCCGCGCATCTTGAGCCCGACATCCTGGTGGTGGACGAAGTCCTCGCGGTTGGCGACGTGGACTTCCAGAACAAGTGCCTGGGAAAAATGGCGTCGATCGGCGAAGAGGGCCGCACGCTTATCTTCGTAAGCCACAACATCAGCGCGGTGGAACGGCTGTGCAATTCCGCCATGCTCCTGTCGGGCGGCCGCATCGCCAAAATGTCCGCGGACATCGCCGATGTCGTCAAGGGATACATCGGCGATGCGGGAGTCGCCGAGCACGCCGAATGGACCAACAGCGGGGACCAATACGAGAGCGTCTGGTTCAAGCCTACCCGGTTCGGCCTGGTCGACGCCAGCGAAAGCCCGGCCCATTCCGCGGTTCGCCACAACGAGGACGTCTGGGTTCGCATCGAAGGCAACATCCGGCAGCGCAATGCCCTGCTCGCCATCGGCATCCAGGTCTACGCGGAAGACGCCAGCCTGGTGTTCCAGAGCTACCACACGGACCGGGACAGCCAGACTTCCACGCTCGGCCCGGGAGAGTGGAAGTTCATGCTGAAGATTCCGGCGGCACTCCTGAACGAAGGCAGCTACAAGATCGAACTGGTGGCCGTGCTGTTTGACCTGGAATGGATCATCGAGCCGCGCACCATTGCCCCGGCGATCTCGCTGGTGGTCAAGGGAGGCCTGGTCCATGGCCCGTACTGGACCCGCAAGCGCCTGGGGGTGGTCGCCCCCGTCCTGGATTGGCGGTGTGTTCCGACATCCACTTCTGCTTCCCCGGATTGATGCCTGATTTCCGGGACATCTCCTAGAATATGCGCGGCCGGGATCCCGTGACGAGGTCATCGGCGAGAAACCATCGCGGCATGCTGCCTGTCCGGCCGAACCGGTCATTGTCGGGGGATCTGAATTGGAATTGAAGCGGGTATTGCAACTGGACGGCTGGCGCGCCATCGCCGTATCCATGGTGATCGCCGGGCACCTTGCCCAGAACCAGCACGTCGATCGGCTGCTCCAGGACCTTCACCTGCGCTGGCTGGGCAACTATGCCGAGACCGGCGTCTACATATTTTTTTGCATCAGCGGCTATGTGATCACCCGGGGGTTGCTCAGCGAGGGCGAACGGAACGGGCGCATCTCGATCAGTGCCTTCTATGTCCGGCGTGGATTCAGGATCATTCCGCCCCTGCTGCTGTACCTGCTCGTCCTTCTGTGCCTGGACCAATTGGAGATCATCAACCAGCCGTTCCGCAATACGGTGGGCGCATTTTTCTTTGTGTGCAACAACGCCTGGGCGAGCTGCAACTGGTTTTCGGGGCATACCTGGAGCCTGGCCTTCGAGGAGCAGTTTTACCTGCTCGCGCCCGCCTTGATCGTACTGTGGAAATTCCGCGAGCGCCCGCACCCGCTGATCCTGCTGGCCCTGGGTTTCGCCGTGTTGCCGCTGTTCTCGCCGCTGCATTGGCTGGGCAACATCGGCTTCCTGAAAGTCTATCTGCTGCTGGTCGCAGGCGGCGCGGTCGCTGCCAACGAGATCAAGCCGCGGTTTGCGTTGAAAGCCAACCGGACCCTGCTCCTGGTCTTTGCCCTGGTCGTATTGATCGCCTTTCCGTTCATCCGCTCAACGGCGATCCAGCATATCGTCGGCCCCCTGTTCTTCCCGATCGCCATTCCGGCGCTGATTTTTTATCGCGCGAAATTTCTCGAGGCCGCACCCTTCTTGTTCTTTGGAAAAATATCCTATTCGGTTTATCTGTGGCAGCAACTCGGCAGCGGCGGCGCCACGCTGACGCCGCTGGAACTGGCCGGCACCCTCTCCTTGTCGATACTTGCCGCATACCTTTCGTATGAATTTGTCGAAAAGAGGTTCATCAGCATGGGAACCCGCCATAGCCGGCAGATCATGGAAGGCGAGGCGGTGCGCCGGCTCCCGGCCTGATCAGCCAGGAAGGTTCTTCAATTGCAGGGATGCGGCGCGCACTTGGCGCGCCGCTGGTCACGACGCAGGCCCCGGCTCGCCGCCCGGCACGGCGCGAACTTGCGTTGCGCGCGCCAGGATCAGGGTATTGCAGCCGAAGTTTCGCTCCCTGAAACGGTCTTGCAGCCAGTACACGAGAGGCCAGACCGGCATGCGCTCGGCCACGCGCACCAACAGGCTCTTGCCGCCGGCGTTCACAAACGCGCTTTGCTCGGTTCGCTGGTCGACTGACATGCCTGCCACGGTTTTCGCCGGCGAGCGTACTGCCATGTAGACCCGCCGGAGCATCCACAAGACCGGAAAAGTGATGTCCCACTGGACCAGCTTCTCGAAGCCGCACCCGGGCGTATCGAGCATCGCCTGTAACTGATCATCTTCATAGCGCCGCAGGTGGCCATACCCGTCATCGTCCCAGCGCCACTCCTTCATCTTCACCGGAACGGAGAGCAGGAGAAAGCCGCCGTCGAGCAGGGACGCGCGGATTTTCCGCAAAAAATCGAGGTCCCGCGCCACGTGTTCGAGAACGTCGTACAAAATGATGACCTGGAACTGGTGGTCGAACTCGCACTCGAGAAAATCCCCGCGCAGGACGCGCACGCTGTCCTGCAGGCTCTCGCGCCGCAGATGCTCCCGCGTAGCCTCTTCCGATTCCCTGGAGAGGTCCATGGCCACGCCCTTCCAGCCGCGCTTGGCCAGGGCCACCGAGATGGCGCCGTCGCCGCAGCCGATTTCGAGAAACGGACCACCAATGCGATGCGCGTCTATCAGTTCGGCGGTCAGTTGCAACAGGTAGTCGCGCGTCGGCGTAAAAGACGGCATCGGAATCAGCCTGGCAGGGACTCGGACGCCGGTTGTGGAATAATTGCGCGCATTCGTCAAGCTTAGCATGGAGCCTTAATGGAAGAACGGAGCGGATCCATCCCCGGTAATTTTTTGCCAAGGGACTGGATCGCCGTTCTGATACTTGGCGCGCTCACCGTTTTCGTGTACTTCAGCAGCCTCGGTGCCGCGCTGGACGTGCGCCAGGACGATCACCGGATCGTCTTCTTTTCCGGTGCCGCGCCGCTGCATGACCAGGTGCTGACGGCGGAGCACGGGGTCACCGGGCCAATCCGGCCTACCGTGACCTGGCACCTGGAGAGCGATGCCGAAGGCGGGCGGTTTCGCCCGATTACCCAGGTCCTGGAAGTGCTGCTGCCGCGCATGCTCGGCACCAACGCCTTCCAGTGGCACCTGCTGGTCCTGCTACTCGCGGTGGTGACGTCGACCACCCTGTTCCTGATCGGACGCCGCCTGGGCGGAACCTGGGTCGAAGGCGCGGCACTGGCGCTGCTGCTGGTCCTTGCCCCGGATCCGGGCCCGGCCAAGGTCTGGTACATGATGTCGGTCAAAGCGGAATCCTTCGGCACCCTGTTCATCCTTTTTTCGCTGCTCGCCTCGATCCGGGCCGCGCATCCATCCAGCCGCTTGCGCGACGAGATATTGCCGCTGGCCCTGATTGCAGCGGCCATGCTGACCAAGGAGCCGTTCGCCTTGCTGCTCCCCGCGCTGCTGGCGGTCAGGCTCGGCTTGCCGCGCTGGCTGGGATACAGCACCGGCTGGCGCGACATTCCGCGTCTCGGGTACATCGTTGCCGCGTACCTTGCCCTGGGCGCGCTCTACGCCGCCGAGATCCTGATGCTGATCGCCACGGCGCCGCCGACCAGCTACGGGACCCAGTCCTTGCGTGACCCGGCCATGTTCGGGAAAGGCCTGCGGATCACCCTGGGCAACCTGCCGCTGCAGGCGATGTGGTTTGTGCCGGTGCTGCTGGCCGCCGCGACGCTGGTGCGCCGCCGCGGCGCCGGCCATGCGATGCGGACCTTCAGCATTCCGCTCGCGCTGACTGTCACCTGGATAGCGCCGCAGATTCTGCTCTACTCCCTGCGCGGCGGCATGTGGGACCACTATTGGCTGCCTTGTTCCATGGCGCTTGCGGCGCTCAATGTCTGGTCCCTGCGCGTGCTTCGGCTGGAGGGCTCGCGAGCCGCATACGCGCTCGCCCTGGTCGTCCTGGCAGTCTGGAGCCTCAATGGAGTGAGGACCAATATTCCGACCGTGCAGAACTACGTCCAGCGCACGCTGATGCGCAAGGACGTGGTCGAGGCACTGGCAAAGCGCATCCCGCCCAACGGCAAGGTAGTGGTGGTCGCGGACAATGCCGTTTACTCCGAATATGCGTCGTCATGGGTCTTCTTCGCCGGGGACGCGGGCCGCCCCCATTCGACATACCTGCTCTACAACATAGACGAGCCGCGAACCGGCGCATTCACCAGGACGCTGTTCTTCCCCCATGCCCCGACGCTGGATCAACTGGACAGTTGCAGCGTGGACGCCATTGTTTTCCTTGGCAAGCCTGCGGACAACGATCAGGCTTGGGCGCGCTGGTATCGGAAAGACTGCTTCAAAAGCGAGTCCTTTGCGCGCCCGCAGGAATACTTTTCGATCCGGAAATTCGGCCTGACCCGCGAGGCGGTAGAACTGGAAGTGGCGTTCCGCAAGGGTCTGCCATAATGAACCGCCAGACCGCCGGCCGGCTCGGCCGCCGTGAAGCCGTACCCGAAGCACGCGGAAATGCCGCCCCAACCAAGTAGCCGATTTTTTCCTGTTTGATAATGACCGACGCCAGCCACCCTCGAATCTCGATTGTCGTTCCGGTATTCAACGAGTCGCGCGGCCTTGCCGCATTCGTTACGGAATTGCATGCGGTCATGCGGCAGACGCAGGTTCACTACGAACTGATTTTCATCGACGACGGCTCCGCGGACGACACCTGGCAGGGGATCGGCCGGATTACCGCGGAACGGGCCGAAGTCCGGGGCCTCCGCCTGAGCCGCAACTTCGGCAAGGAAGCCGCGCTCAGCGCAGGCCTGGACGCGGCGCGCGGTGCGGCGGTGATCGTCATGGATGGCGACCTGCAGCATCCACCCTCCCTGATTCCCGAGATGATAGGCATCTGGAGCCGCGGCGAAGCGGACGTCGTCGAAGCGGTCAAGCAGCATCGCGGCCAGGAGTCCGCGTTCAGCCGTCTGCGCGCCAAGGCGTTCTACCGCGCGCTCCGGTATTTGTCCGGTTTCGATCTGGAGGGCATGTCCGATTTCAAGCTGCTCGATCGCAAGGTGGTCGAGGAATGGCGCCGGCTCGAGGAGCGCAACCGCTTCTTTCGCGGCATGGTCGCCTGGCTGGGATTCCGCCATGCGAAGCTGCCGTTCGTGGTGCAGGATCGCACCACCGGCGAATCGGGCTGGTCGCTCTGGAAGCTGTTCTGGCTGGCGATCGGGGCGATCACCTCTTTCAGCACCCTGCCGCTGCATTTTTCCACCATCTCCGGCGTTGCATTCGCCGTGGCGGCGGTGCTGCTGGGCGCGCAGACTTTCTACGTCTGGGCCTCCGGCGAGGCCGTGGCCGGCTTCACCACGGTGATCCTGCTGCTGCTGATCATCGGCAGCCTGGTGCTGCTCAGCGTTGGCGTGATCGGCGAATACGTGGCGCGGATTTACCACGAGGTAAAGCGCCGGCCCACCTATATCGTGCGCGACTCGGTGGGCACCGGCTTTACCGAGCCCTAGACTTAGAGCGAACGGATCCGGTCCAGGGGCCCTGCGTCCTATTCCGGGCGGGCCTTGCGCGCCCGCAACAGGCTGATGCCCCCGGGCAGGCCCGAAGCCAGCAGGCACAGGCCGAAACAGACCGAGATGGCCACGCTACGCTCGGGCCCGATCCCCACCAGGCCCAGCGCCAGCACCATCGAGCCTTCGCGCACTCCCCAGCCGGCAAACGAGATCGGCAAAATGGCCAGCAGCATCACCGGCGGGATGAGCGCCAGGAAGTTCATGAAACCCGGCGTATCGCCAAGTCCGCGGGCGATCAGGAAAATCGCAGCGACATTGATGACGTGAATGAGCAGCGACAATCCGAACAGATAGGCGGCCACCGCGGGCTGCCGGGAAATGCCCAGGGCCAGGACCGAGATGTCGGAAGCGGCCTGAAACACCCGCCGGCGGCGCAGCCAGGCGGGCAGCCGGTGCATCATCAGGAAGGCCAAGGTCGCCAGCATGCCGATCAATACGGCCAGCAGCAGGCCCGCGCGCATCGCCTGGTCGGCAATCAGGCCGAACAGCACCGGCACGCACAGCAGGATCAGGACCATCACCGATACAAAGCCCAGCACGCGGTCGAACAACACGGCGCGGAAAGCATTTGCCATCGGCACCTTGCCGTCGACCAGCCGCCAGATGCGCACGGCGTCCCCGCCGATGAAAGAGATGAATACCTGGCTGAAAAAAATGCCGACAAACGCATTTTCGACCGCGACCTGCCGGCTGATCGGCGCCTGCACCTGCACCATGAGCTGATGAAAACGCAACCCGCCCAATACATGCTGGAGCGCCAGCAGCGCGACCGCCGCAACGATGATCCCCGGATGCAAAGTCTGCAGCAGGGAAAACGCCCTGGCGCCATCAATATTGGAAAATGCCAGCCAGATCAGCCCTGCCGAAAGGGCAAACTTGGTCAAGTCGATGAGTATTCGGCGCATAAAATGAGGGGGGCGGCAACGCCGCTATACTACCTTGGCCAGAGCTTGCGCCGGAAAGCCGCGTTGAACCGGCCCGAAAGATTCGGCCACCGGCGCTCCCGACCAACAACTGCATTGCCGCAAATCTAAGACCGGATCATGGAAATCGAACTGCTGGATGCCGGTACAGCCGATCTTGAGGAATTGGCCGATCTGGAACGCAAGGCGTTCAAGGGCGTCACCGGCACGGTGGCGCTGGTCAAGCTGCTGGCCAGCCTGCTCAGCGCGGAGCACTACCAGAGGAAATACCGGACGCCCGCCGGCTCGGCCAAGATCGCCATGGTGCGCGAAAACGGCAAGCTGCTGGCGGCCAATGCCATGATCCCGGAGATCCTGCGCCACGAGCATGGCACCACGCGGGGGTGGCAATCCTGCGATACGGCAACGCACCCGGACGCCCGCGGCCGCGGTCTGTTCAAGACCTGCATCAACACCCTGAGCGGGCATCTGACCGAGGGCGAAGTGTTTTTCGGCTATCCAAACGCCAATTCAACGCAGGGCCTGAGCAGTTGCGGATGGGGCAAGTACGATGTTCTGGACGCTTTTGTGGCCCCTCTGCCGTCCCTCTCCCGGGACCCGGCCATCGCGCAGATCAGCCGCTTCGATGCGCAATTCGACCAGCTTGCGCTGCGCATGGTCCAGCCCGGCACGGTCTGCATCGAACGTTCCGCCGCGTATCTGAACTGGCGCTACTTTTCGCATCCCGAATCGCCCTATTCCGCTTTTGCCTACACGCGCGAAGGTAGGCTGGAGGGCTTTGTGGTGACGCGCAGCCTGCCGCTGAGCACCGGCGATGCCTGCGTGGTGCTGGAAGTGTTCGGCAGTTCCGCGGCAATCGAAAGGGCGCTGCTGCGCGCAGCGGTGCGCCAGGGCGCAAAAAAACGTGCCTGGCCGACGCTGGTCTTTTCCACCTGCTGGGGAGCCCATACCTGGCTGCGCCACGGTTTCATGCGCCTGCCGCGCCGCGTTTCACCGCGCCAGCTGGTGCTGATGGGAACGGGGATCGGGGCCGCGGGCCAGCAGGTAATGGAATTGCAATGGCGCGCGCAGGTGGGCGACTGGGATGTATTCTGATCATGCCATGATGCAGGGG
>Ga0075370_10001274_pt1 | contig 10740 bp, 9 predicted proteins | sample EndMethybrTD3035_FD_71398 | JGI IMG/M metagenome (GOLD analysis project Ga0075370, IMG submission 71398) | Populus endosphere microbial communities from Tennessee, USA - Endosphere MetaG P. TD hybrid TD303-5 | ecosystem: Host-associated > Plants > Roots > Endosphere | place: USA: Tennessee... | reverse complement strand
GCTGAACGCGTTCAGCCGGTAGGGATGCGTCTTGGTGACGTGTCGAGCGCCATGGATTTCACCCGCGCACACCACCATGACGCCAGTTGCCGCTGGATCGGTTACCACGGCCAGCGCGTCCCTGATGTTCTGGGGACCATCGGGCGAAGACGCCGAAGCCGGTCGCATCGCGCAGGTCATGACCACCGGCTTGCTGCAGTCGACCGTTGATTCGAGGAAGAACGCGGTCTCCTCAACGGTGTCTGTCCCGTGAGTGATGACGACTCCGACTACATCAGCCTCGGCGAGCCAGTAGAGGCAGCGCTCTCGCAGCCGCAGCCAGGTGGGCAGGTCCATGTCCTTGCTATCCAGCTGGGCGACTTGCTCGCCGTGAAGCTCGTACCCCACGGGTGCATCGATGCCCGCGATCAGCTGAGAGACTGGGACGGTGCCTGCGGTGGAGCACAGGTTGGTTCCGGCGGCAGTGCCTTGGCCGGCGATCGTGCCACCGGTGCCCAGCACCACGATGCGGCGCGGCTTCGATTTGTACGCCGACATCATTGCCACCCGTAGAGGCGCGGCCATTCGGTGGCCTGGCCGTCTGCAGCGACACCGTGGTACTGCGGGTGCTGAGCGCCCGTCGCGCAAGCATGGTTCGGCAGGATACGAAGACGCGTCCCGACCGGGAAGCGGCCGGCGATGTCGACGTCGACACCCTGGGCCAGCGAGACGATGCCGTGCTCCTGGTTGGCCGAACTCATTACATAGCCCGCCAACGGCTCGCCGCCCTCGTTGCACACGAGGCCGAAACCGAAGTCACGCCGCTGCTTCTGCGTGCCCCGGTCGCGGCTCATCGCCATCCAACCGGCGTCAACAATCGCCCAGCCCTTCTCTTCCTGGTGTCCGATGACGGTCGTCAGAATGCTTAGCGCAATGTCGTCCACGCCGCACACGCCGACGTTGTGCATCACCAGATCGAAAAATACGTAGACGCCGGCCCGCAGTTCCGTCACGCCGCTCAGGCTGTCCGCGCGCAATGCCGTCGGTGTGGAGCCAACGCTCACCACCGGGCACGGCAGTCCTGCCGTGCGTAGCCGCTCGGCGGCACGCACTGCACCGGCACGTTCCTGCTCGGCGATCTGACGCAGTTGTTCATCGCGGTCGAAGTCGTAGCTGGAACCCGCGTGGGTCAATACACCGCCCAGGCATGCGCCACCCTCATGGAGCGTACGACCGATCTGGACCAGCAACTCGCTCTCAGGCTTAACCCCAGACCGATGCCCGTCGGTGTCAATCTCGATCCAGACCTCCAGGCCTGCCTGATGCTCGGCACTGAAAGCCGCGATGGCGCTCGCCGACGACAGGTTGTCGGTGATGATCTTGAGGTTGCATCCTCGGCGACGCAGTGACAGCACCTGGGGCAGCTTGGCCGGAACCATGCCGACCGCGTAGAGGACGTCGGCGACCCCGGCAGCGAAGAACGCTTCAGCTTCTTTCAAGGTCGAGACCGTGATGCCCTGCGCGCCCGCATCGATCTGAGCCTCAACAACCTCACGACATTTCGTTGTCTTGACGTGCGGCCGGAACTTCACGCCGAGCACGTCGGCACGGGCCTGCATCCGGTCAATGTTGCGCTTCATCCGCTGCATGTCGACCAGCGCCGCGGGGGTGTTCAGTTCGGAGAGTTGAGTCACGGGCAGTTGTCCTGGGAGCACATTGGTGTTCACTGGGTCGAACTGTAGGAACGCCGGAGCTCGTTGTGGTTTAACGTTGGAAACTCCAGCATTTAGCACTGATTAATGATTTCTCTGGACGACCTGCGCTTGATGCGGGCGCTGCACGACACAGGATCCCTGGCTGCGTCGGCCCGTCTGCTTGACCTGACGCCGCCGGCTCTGACGGTACGCCTGAAGAAGCTGGAGGATCGTCTGGGCGTACATCTCGCCGTGCGCGGTTCACGAGGCGTCTCATTGACCGATGAGGGCCGGCGTCTGTACGAGGAGGCTGCGGAACTGCTCGACCGCGTGGAGTCCTTGCCTGAGCGGGTCTCAGGCGAAGCCGGTGCCATGACGGGACACCTTCGTGTGGTGGCTCCGTTCGGCTTCGGCCGGGAGTACATGGCCCCCATCATCCGTGACCTGCGCGTGCAGCATCCTTCACTGACTCTGGCGCTGGACCTGTCCGACAGCCCGTTGCGCGACGCCGCAGGGCACGACGTGGTCATCCACATCGGTGCCATCCGAGACTCGTCCTGGATCGGACACCTGCTGGCACCTAACAAGCGCATCCTCTGCGCCAGCCCGAAGTTCGTACGTGCGCTGAAGCATCGGCCGGTCGATCCGGCGGACTTGCAGCAGATGGACTGCCTCTGCTTGAGAGAGAACGACGACGACATCACACGCTGGCGTTTCGCGCCCGCGACCGCAACTGCGCGGGCCCCGACACAGCGTCCGGTGACCGTCCGCGTAGGGGGCCCGCTGTCGTCCAACGACGGGGAAGTAATCCGCCGATGGGCTCTGGAGGGTCTGGGCATCATGGCCCGCTCCGAATGGGATGTGGCGCCCTTGCTCGACTCTGGACAACTCGTCCAGTTGCTACCGGCGTGGGAGCTGGAGCCCGCGCCCATCCTGGCCCTGGTGCCTTCCCGCAAGGGCACGTCGGCACGCCTGCGTGGGTTGATCGAAGCGGCCAAGGCCGCCCTCAATCCACCGCCTTGGCATCGAGCCCGTGGCGGCAGGTCCCGTTGATGGCAGAGGGTAAGGACTTATACCTAGATGCTTTGTCTAGTATTTGACAAACTGTATAGCCACGCTCAAACTGTCGAGCATGGCAAAGAAAACTCCCGAGCAACGGCAGTTGCTTTCGCAGGTCAAACAGATCGCTGAAGGCCTGGCCCAGACCTTCGCTCCGTTCACCGAGGTGGTAGTTCACGACCTGCTCGACCCCGCGCATGCGATCCTGGCCGTCCACAACAACCTGTCCGGGCGCCAGGTCGGTGACCCGGCCACGGAGCTGGGCTTGGCGCGAATCATGGACCCTGACTACGAGCAGGTCATCGCGAACTATCCGAACCAATTCGCGGATGGCCGGCAGGTGAAGAGCACGTCCATCGGCATCAAGGACTCCGAGGGACGCTACGTCGCCGCCCTCTGCATGAACGTCGATCTGACCTTGTTCCAGGGCTTCCAGAGTGCGCTGAACAAATTCACCACCGTCGAAGGTGCCACGCCGGTCAAGGAGTCGCTAGATCCCTCCGGTGCGGACGGAATCCGTGCACGCATCGACGAGTTCGCGGCGAGGATGGCGGCCACGCCCCGCTCACTCAAGGCCGAGGATCGCCGCACCCTGATGAAGGAATTGAAGGCGGCTGGGCTCCTGGAAGTGCGCCGCGCAATGGACACCATCGCTGCCCATCTTGGAGTTTCCCGCGCCACGGTGTACAGCGATGCGAAGTGACGCCAAACTGCTCCTGCTCGACAAGAACACCGTCGAGCGGCTTCTGGTCCCCGACGATGTCCTGGGCGCCGTTCGTGAGGCGTTCGAGCTTCACAGTCAACGGCAAGGGCGCATCTTTCCGGTCGTGCGCGAGGCGCTGGACACCGGTGGCATCTTCGGCGTCAAGTCTGGTGACGTCCAAAGCCAGGGCCTGCTGGGTTTCAAGGCGGCCGGCTTCTGGCCTGCGAATCGAACCTTGGGCGCAGAGCCGCATCAGGCGACGGTGATGCTGTTCGACCCGGCAACGGGGCGCCCAATGTGCGTGATCGACGGCAACGCCATCACGACCGCCCGCACCGCTGCGGCGGGCGCATTGGGCTTGTCGCTGCTCGCCCGGTGCGACAGCAAGGTGGTGACCGTGTTCGGAACCGGCGTCCAGGCCAAGGCGCAACTGAAGGCAGCTCTGCGCGCGCTGCCTTCATTGCAGAAGGTCCATTACGTCTCGGTGGATCGCGCGCCAAAGCCAGATTTCGAGGCGGCGTTCCATGGAAGCAGGGAAGTGACCTCCGCGAGCGATGCCAATGCTGCAGTCGCTGCGAGCGACGTTGTTATCACGGCCACGCCGGGTGCGGGTCCGCTGTTCGACGCTTCGGCATTGCGGCCCGGTACGCACCTCAATTGCGTCGGCGCCGACACGCGCGGTAAGCGAATTGCCCGCAGGCGTGCTTGCCCGGGCCCGGGTGGTCGCGGACGACCTCACGCAGGCGCGTCAGTTGGGCGAACTGCAATGGTCGCCGCAGACCCCGGCCATCGAACTTGGCGACCTGCTCACCGGTCGCGCCGAACTCCAGCGTAAACCCGTCGACATCACGCTCTTCGACCTGACCGGTCTCGGCCTCCAGGACCTCACCGTGGCACGGCTCATTCATCGCCGCGCCATGGACCATGGCTTCGGAACTTCCGTGTCCTGGCCCTGGTAACAACCTCTCGAAAGTTTCCCCATGCCCAACCTTCCCACCTATGACGACGTAGTCGCGGCTGCGGCACGCATCTCCGGCCACGCGCACAAGACTCCCATCCTGACCAGCCGAACGGTAGACGAGGAGTTCGGCGCCAAGGTCTTCTTCAAGTGCGAGAACTACCAGCGCATGGGCGCCTTCAAGTTCCGCGGCGCATTCAACTCGCTGGCCAAATTCAGCCCCGAGCAGCGCAAATCCGGCGTAGTAGCTTTCTCGTCCGGCAACCATGCCCAGGCGATCGCGCTGTCGGCCAGGCTGCTTGGCATTCCCGCGACGATCGTGATGCCGCACGACGCACCCGCCGCAAAGGTCGCTGCGACCAAGGGCTATGGCGGCAACGTGGTCATCTACGACCGCTACAAGGAAGACCGCGAGCAGATCGGCCGCGCCCTTGCCGAGAAGCACGGTCTCACGCTGATTCCGCCCTATGACCACCCGGACGTCCTGACCGGACAGGGCACGGCGGCAAAGGAACTGTTCGAGGAGGTCGGCCCTCTGGATGCCTTCTTCGTGCCGCTCGGTGGCGGCGGACTCCTTTCGGGCTCGGCCCTTAGTACGCGTGCACTGTCGCCGGCCTGCCAGCTCTTCGGCGTCGAGCCTGAAGCCGGCAACGACGGCCAGCGCTCGTTCCGTAGCGGCAGCATCGTCCACATCGACACGCCCAAGACGATCGCAGACGGTGCGCAGACCCAGCACCTGGGCGGCATCACGTTCCCGATCATCCACCGTGACGTGACGGATGTCCTCACCGCCACCGATGCGGAACTGGTCGACTGCATGGGCTTCTTTGCCACCCGCATGAAGACCTTTGTCGAGCCGACCGGCTGCCTGGGATTCGCCGCCGCCCGACAGCGCAAAGCTGAACTCAAAGGCAAACGGATCGGCATCCTCGTCAGCGGCGGGAACGTCGACCTGGCCCGTTTTGCGAGCCTGGTCGCCGCCTGATACCTGACGGAAGCGTCGCGATGAACTCGACCTTCGCCCGCTTCCCACACTGCCCACCGTCCGCGCACCACGCGCCGTTCCACGACTACGCCGCGCGAAGTCGATGGCACCGCCGCGCACCCAAGGCACAACCGGCGGGCTGACACCTTCCGTCCGGCGCGACCGCAAGGCCCCATACATCTCTACATAACCGTACGCCACGGTCCGTTCCGGACGGTGGTGCGGATGAACTCACCCCAACACTCCCATGAACACGCACGCCACGACCCGCATCACACTCGCCAACAGCGAGTCCATCGCACCGCCCGCCGGGCACTACTCCCATGTTTGCTCGGCAGGAGGCATGTCGTTCATCTCCGGAATGCTGCCCATCGCGAAAGACGGCACGCCGATGAGCGGGGCGCCCTTCGACCTTCAGGCCAGCCAGGTCCTCAGCAACCTGCAAGCTTGCCTGGACCAGGTCGGCCTGACCAAGGAAGACTTGGTCCAGGTTCGTGTCTACGTCACGGACATCACCAAGTGGCCGGAGTTCAACCGGCTCTACGCCGACTGGATTGGGACTCACCGCCCCGCCCGCGCTGTGGCCGGCGTTGCGGAGCTGCATTTCGGACTCGTCGTCGAAGTCGAGGCTGTCGCGCTCAGCCGCCGCGCCGCATAGGTCGATCAACACCCGTAGGAGACAAACATGAAAACATCGCCGAACAAGCTCACCCTCTGGATCGTGCTCGCCATGGTGGCGGGCATCGTCGTGGGCTACGTCTTCAATAGCACGCTCACTCCCGCAGGTGCGAAGGAGATGGCCGGGTACCTAGCCCTCATCACTGATGCGTTCCTGCGACTCATCAAGATGATCGTCGCACCCCTGGTCTTCGCCACGCTCGTGTCCGGCATTGCAGCCATGGATGACACCAAGGCGATCGGCCGCATCGGCGTGAAGGCGATCGGCTGGTTCGTCGTCGCGTCCTTCGTATCTCTGGCAATCGGCCTGTTCTTCGTGAACCTGACTCACCCTGGTGTCGGCCTGAACCTGCCGCTGCCTGGGGTAGACGCGAGTACCGGACTGAAGACCAGCGGTCTAAACCTGAAGGACTTCGTGGCAAGCGTGTTCCCCAAGAGCGCTGTGGAGGCCATGGCCAACAACTCGATTCTGCAGATCGTGGTGTTCGCCGTCTTCTTCGGTGTGGCTCTTGGTAAGGTGAAGTCGGCCGCCGGCAGCACGTTGAAGGATTGGGCTGACGACCTGATGCAGGTCATGCTGCACGTGACCAACGCCGTGATGCTGCTCGCCCCTTTGGGCATCTTCGCCGCCATTACTTCCACAGTGACGATCAACGGCCTGGGTGTCGTGCTCACCTACGGCAAGTTCATCGGCTACTTCTATATCGCCCTGGCTGTCCTGTGGGCCATCCTTTTCGTCGCTGCCAAATCAGTTCTCAAGGACCGCGCGTCTGCTCTGGTTCGCGCCATTCGCGAGCCGATGATGATCGCGTTCTCGACGGCCAGCAGCGAGGCCGCCTATCCAAAGCTCATCGAGCGACTGCAGGCATTTGGTGTCAGCCAGCGCATGGTCGGCTTCGTGCTTCCCCTGGGCTACTCGTTCAACCTGGACGGCTCGATGGTGTTCCAGGCGTTTGCCGCCGTCTTCATCGCCCAAGCATTCGGCGTTGACATGTCGGTGGGTCAGCAGATCACGATGATGCTGGTTCTCATGGTCAGCAGCAAGGGCATGGCCGCAGTGCCGCGTGGGTCGTTGGTCGTGGTAGCGGCGATCCTGCCGATGTTCGGACTGCCGGAGTCGGGCATGCTGCTCATCATGGCCATTGACCAATTCCTGGATATGGGCCGCACGGCGACAAATGTGCTCGGCAACAGCATCGCCACGGCAGTCGTCGCCAAATGGGAGGGCGAACTGCAGCCAGAGTTGACTGGTGCGCGGTTCGATGACGAACCTGCGCTTGGCACCGTTTCGGCTTCCGTCGGCGCAGCAGGTACTGGCTACGTCCGCCCGCAACACAGCTGATCTGTAGCGACGGCCAAGCAAGGGCCGCTGTTCCCCCGCCACACCCTCGTTCCCATTGCACGTTGTGCCCTGGCCATCAGGGCAGGGCTTCGTGCGCCCAACTGCAGGGTCAGGCCAGCTTGAAAACGCTGCCTGGCAGGCAGTTCCCACCAATCAGAGACGGCTAGCCGTCAGGAGATCTTCATGCACATCACCACATGGCTGGCGCGATTCGCCTCAGCTGTCGCGATCACCGGTGCCTTTGCGTGGTCTGTCGCCAATGCTCAGACAGCAAAGCCCAACATCGTCATCGTTGCCACCGGCGGCACCATTGCAGGGGCAGGCGCCTCCAGCGCGAATGTCAGCGCCTACCAGTCTGCCGTAGTGGGCGTCGACAAGCTGATTGCCGCCGTACCCGAGGTCCGCAATCTCGCATCCGTGCGAGGGGAGCAGTTGTTGCAGATCGGTTCGGAAAGCTTCAACAACGAACGATGGCTCAAGCTGGCGAAGCGCGTCTCCGAGCTGCTCAAGTCCGACGACGTGGACGGCGTGGTAGTCACACATGGTACCGATACTCTGGAGGAAACTTCTTATCTGCTCAACCTCACGCTGAAGAGCATCAAGCCTGTTGTCCTCGTCGGCTCGATGCGCCCCGGTACCGCATTGAGCGCCGACGGCCCCCTGAACATCTACAACGCAGTTGCCGTCGCAGCAAGCAAGCAAGCTGTCGGCAAAGGCGCGCTGGTCGTTATGAACGACGAGATCCACAGCGCGCGCGACGTGACCAAGTCCAACAGTGTGAAGGTGGAGACCTTCCGGTCTCTCTATGGCCCGCTGGGAACCGTGGTTGAGGGCGAGCCTCGCTTCTATCGAGCACCCAGCCGGCCGCACACGACGCAGACCGAGTTCGACATCGATCAGATCGCCTCGCTGCCAGAAGTGAACGTGGTCTACACGCACGGCAACATGAACCGCATCGCGTTGGACGCCTTCGCAGCCTCAAACTCGAAGGGGCTGATCTGGACTGGCTTCGGCAACGGCAGTGTGCCCGACTACATGGACGCTGCCTTGCGCGAGACGCGCGCCAAGGGCGTGTTCATCGTCCGCGCGACGCGCTCGGGAAGTGGGGCCATCGTTCGCAATGGCGAGACGAACGACGACAAGAACGACTATGTCGTGGTCGATGACCAGAACCCGGCCAAGGCGCGCATCTTGCTAGCTCTCGCATTGACCAAGCCGCGCGACACCAAGGCACTGCAGAAGATCTTCTGGACTTATTGACCCAAATCGGCTGGCCCTCGCATGGCGGCCGGGCCCGAAGGTCCGCGATCCGATGACGCGTGCCCTGCGGCGGATACCTTGCCGCCGGTCAGCGAATGCTGCCGCTCGATCTCTAAAAGGCCGCTCTCTTTTCCGGCCAATCGGCTCTACAAGACGCAATAGTTTTGCGCGCCCCGACGCTTGATCGCCGGCAGCTCGAAGTGGCGCTTCGCGTCAAGTATCTGGCGCGTGGGCGCACGCGCTGCGCGGGCCCCCGTACCAAGAATGACTCTCACGCCAAGCGGAATGGGAGACTGTGCGTGAGTGAACCGGATCTGAGCTTCAAGCGCGCCCTCGCGCGAGGCGACCTCGACAAGGACTTCGACACCATCGTCATCGGCTCGGGCGCGGGAGGGCTGACGACTGCAGCACTGCTGGCTCTGGACGGCCAACGCGTGCTGGTGCTGGAGCGCCATTCGACCCTGGGGGGCTGCCTGCATTCCTTCGAGCGAGAAGGCTTCGAATGGGACGTGGGCCTGCACTACATGGGCGAGGTCCATCGCAAGTCCAGCGGTCTGTATCGCCTGTTCGACAAGGTGGGCCGAGGCCAGCTGTCGTGGGCGCCCATGCCCGAGGTCTACAACCGCATCGTCATCAACGGGCGCAGCTACGACCACGTTGCTGGTACGGACGCCTACAAAGCCCAGCTTAAGGAGTACTTCCCGAGTGAGACTGCGGCGATCGACCGGTACGTGGATCTGGTGGTGCAGGCCAATCGGGCGGCCAAGGGATTCTTCGGTGTGCGTGCGCTGCCGTCGTCGGTCCCTGAAGCCGTCACGGAACAGGCGCGTGCCGGGTTCGCGCCGTTCTCGGATCGCACGGTGCTGGAGGTGATGGACGAGCTGACCGACAACGCGGAGCTCAAAGCCGTCTGGTGCGGCAACTACGGCGACTACTGCAATTCGCCGGCCGAAGCGGCGTTCGCCGTCCACGCCATGGTCCTGCATCACTACATCGACGGCGCCAGCTATCCGGTGGGGGGCGCGCCGCGCATTGCACGCGCGATGGCGGACACCATCCGGGCTTCGGGAGGCGCCTGCCTTGTCGGGGCCGACGTGGTGGGCCTGACGATCCACAACGACCGAGTGATCGGCGTCGAGACGGCCGGCGGTACCAAGCTGCGGGCCGGCAGGGTGGTGAGTGCGATCGGCATGTCCCAGACGGTGCCGTTGCTGGCTCATGGTGCCCCGGCCGTCGCCGCGCCCTGGCAGACCCAGACCTCGGGCTTGAGTACAACCCAATGCTTTGCGGTGCTCAACGTCGGGCTGAATGCGGCCAACGGTGAACTCGGCATGCACCCGGGCAACCTCTGGCTGCACCCGAGCAACGACCTTCGCGGCAACCTGGCGCGATACCGCGCCAATCCCAGCGAAGAGGCCATGCCGCTGTGCTTCATCACGCATCCCTCGCAGCGCGATCCCAGCTGGGATGAGCGCCACCCGGGCCGCAGCACGATGGACGTTTGTGGTCTCACGGAGTGGTCGGTGTTCGAACGCTTTGCTGGCACCGAGTGGATGCGGCGCGGTGCCGAATACAACGAATTGAAGTCAGAGATCACGGAGAAGCTGCTGGCTCTGGCGATGCAGCACTTCCCACAGATCCGCGGACGCATTGCCGTCGCGGAACTAGCCACGCCTCTGAGCTTCAACCACTTCCTGAACCGCAGCCGCGGCAACTTCATGGGCTATGAGCAGACGCCTCGCCGCTTCGCGCAGCGGTGGATGCGGGCGCATGGTCCCATCGACGGGCTGTACTTCAGTGGCCAGGACGTCGCAGCAGCCGGCGTGAGCGGCGCCATGGTGGGTGGTCTGGTGACTGCCAGCGCGGTGCTGGGACGCGACCTGTTCAAAGAGCTCAAACCCCAAAAGGAGACACTTCGTGCGTAACTACCTTCAGTTCTATATCGACGGGCGCTGGGTTGATCCTGCAGCGCCCAAAACGCTTGACGTCATCAATCCCGCGACGGAGGCCGTCGCCGGTCTGATCTCCATGGGGTCGGCGTCCGACGTCGATGCGGCGGTGAAAGCTGCACGTGCAGCTTTC
>Ga0075370_10001273_pt1 | contig 10744 bp, 9 predicted proteins | sample EndMethybrTD3035_FD_71398 | JGI IMG/M metagenome (GOLD analysis project Ga0075370, IMG submission 71398) | Populus endosphere microbial communities from Tennessee, USA - Endosphere MetaG P. TD hybrid TD303-5 | ecosystem: Host-associated > Plants > Roots > Endosphere | place: USA: Tennessee... | reverse complement strand
AGGGCTGTTCTCGTCGACTGCCTGACGCTATGGCTCACCAATCTGATGATGGACGGGCGCGATATCGCCGCCCAGTCCGTAGCCCTTGCCGATTTGCTGCCCGTCGCAAAGGCGCGGCTCGTTATCGTTTCCAATGAAGTCGGTCTCGGCATCGTGCCTGAGAACCGCATGGCGCGGGAGTTTCGCGACCATGCCGGACGGCTGCACCAGATGATCGCGGCGGTCGCCGCGGATGTGTATTTTATCGCGGCGGGACTGCCGCTGAAAATGAAGGGTTGATCCGCATGAACCAGGAAAAGATTCCCGCCACCGTCATCACCGGCTTCCTTGGCGCCGGCAAGACGACGATGATCCGCAATCTGTTGCAGAACGCCGGCGGCAAGAAGATCGCCCTGATCATTAATGAATTCGGCGATCTCGGCGTCGATGGCGACGTGCTGAAGGGCTGCGGCGCGGAGAACTGCACCGAGGACGATATCATCGAGCTGACCAACGGCTGCATCTGCTGCACTGTCGCCGATGACTTCATTCCGACCATGACCAAGCTTCTGGAGCGCGACGTGCGCCCCGATCATATCGTCATCGAGACATCCGGCCTGGCGCTGCCGCAGCCGCTGGTCGCGGCCTTCAACTGGCCGGATATCCGCACCCAGGTCACCGTCGACGGCGTCATCACCGTGGTCGATAGCGCCGCCGTCGCCGCCGGCCGTTTCGCCGATGATCATGACGCTGTGGAAGCCCGCCGCGTCGAGGATGATTCGCTCGATCACGAAAGCCCGATCGAGGAATTGTTCGAGGATCAGCTCACCTGCGCCGACCTGATCGTTCTCAACAAGACCGACCTGATCGACGTCGCAGGCCTGGGCCGCGTCCGCGCCGAAGTCGCGTCGCGCACCGTGCGCAAGCCGACGATCATCGAGGCGAAGAACGGCGACGTCCCGGCCGCCATCCTGCTCGGCCTCGGCATCGGCACGGAAGCCGACATCGCCAACCGCAAATCGCATCATGAGCTGGAACACGAGGACGGTGCACCGCACGATCACGACGAATTCGACAGCTTCGTCGTCGAGCTCGGCCCGATCGCCGATCCCACTTCGTTCATCGAAAAGCTGAAGGGCGTGATTTCCGAACATGATGTCCTGCGTCTCAAGGGTTTCGTCGATGTGCCCGGCAAGCCCATGCGCCTGCAGATCCAGGCCGTCGGCAGCCGCATCGACCATTATTTCGACCGCGCATGGACGCCGGGCGAAGCGCGCGCGACGCGGCTGGTGGTGATCGGGCTGCATGAGATGGACGAAGGGATCGTGCGCAAGTCGATCGAGGCTTTGGTCTAAGGCAGAGCCATGCATCTCCTCCTAGCGCAAAAGGGTACGATCAGTGACGGCGAGGAGGCGATCGATCTCGGTCAGTCGCCGGGCGATATCCTGTTCCTGTCGGCGGCCGATACGGAGCTTGCGGCTATCGCCGCCGCCCATGAGCAGGGAGAGGCTGGCTATTCGCTGCGGCTCGCCAGCCTGATGAGCCTCAAGCATCCGATGTCGGTCGATACCTATGTCGAGCGGACAGCGAGGCATGCGAAGCTGATCATCGTCCGCGCGCTCGGCGGCGCCAGCTATTTCCACTATGCGCTCGAGGCGCTGCATGCTTGTGCCGCGCGCAGTGGCGCTCTTATTGCGGTGCTGCCGGGGGATTCGAAGTCCGATCCGGGGCTGATGCCGTTTTCCAATATCGCGCTCGATGATCTCAATGCGCTGTGGTCCTACCTGATCGAAGGCGGGGATGCGAATTCGCGGGCGTTTCTTGGCTATGCCGAGGCGATGCTGTCGGGGGCAGAGAAGCCGGCAACGGCATCACCTCTGATAAAGGCCGGGATCTGGTGGCCGGGCAGGGGCGTGATTGGGGTTGAGGAGTGGAAGAGTATCTCCGAATTGGCGGTCCCGGAGGGACTCGAACCCCCAACTATTGCCATCTCCTTCTATCGCGCCCTCGTCCAGAGCGGTGAAACCAAGCCTGTCGAAGCCTTGATCGAAGCCTCTATTGCCGAGGGCATGCGGCCGCTGCCGGTGTTTGCCTATAGTCTCAAAGATCCGGTATCAATCGGTATCCTAGAGAGCGTTTTCACCGAATTGAAGCCGGATGTCGTCGTCAACACGACCGGGTTTGCGGTCTCGGCGCCGGGTGCCGATCGACAGCCGACCGTGCTGGAGACGAGTGATGCAGTCGTGCTGCAGGCGATCTTTTCCGCTTCATCGAGAGAGGCCTGGGATGCCTCGTCACAGGGGCTTTCGGCGCGCGATCTCGGCATGAACGTCGCGCTGCCCGAGGTGGATGGGCGTGTGCTTGCCCGCGCCGTCTCGTTCAAGGCGGCGGCGCGCTATGATGAGCGCGTCGAGGCCAATATCGTTGCCAGTGAGCCAGCCGAGGACCGCATGCGCTATACGGCGCGGCTTGCCGCCAATTGGGCACGGCTGCGTAGGACGCCGCCGCCGGAGCGGCGTGTGGCATTGGTCATGGCCAACTATCCGAATCGTGACGGAAGGCTTGGGAACGGCGTCGGGCTCGATACGCCGGCGGGTACGATCGAGGTGCTGAAGGCGATGCGGAAGACGGGTTACCCGGTCGCCGATCTGCCCGGTGATGGCGATGCGCTGATCCGGCATCTGATGGACGGACCGACCAACTCCGGTAACGATGGCAAGGTTATTCGCGAGACACTTTCTTTAAGCGAATACAAATGTTTCCTCGCGTCTCTTCCCAAGCAGATTCAGGACGAGATCATTACCCGTTGGGGCAATCCCGAGAGCGATCCCTATGTTCGCGACGGCGTTTTTGCACTGCCATTCACCCGCTTCGGTGAAGTGCTGGTCGGCATCCAGCCGGCGCGCGGCTATAGTATCGATCCGAAGGAAAGCTATCATTCCCCGGATCTTGTGCCGCCGCATGGCTATCTCGCTTTCTATGCGTTCCTGCGCCAATCCTTTGGCGCGCATGCGATCATCCATATGGGCAAGCATGGCAATCTCGAATGGCTGCCGGGCAAGGCCCTGGCGCTGTCGGAAGTCTGCTATCCGGAGGCGATCCTCGGGCCGTTGCCGCATCTCTATCCCTTCATCGTCAATGATCCCGGCGAAGGCACGCAGGCCAAGCGCCGCACGAGCGCTGTCATCATCGACCACCTGACGCCGCCTTTGACCCGCGCCGAGAGCTACGGTCCGCTCAAGGATCTCGAAGCGCTGGTGGACGAATACTACGAGGCCTCCGGCGGCGATCCGCGCCGTATTCGCCTGTTGCGCAAACAGATCCTTGATCTCGTCGCCGATATCGGCCTCGATCAGGATGCGGGCATTGCAAAGGGCGAAGGCGAGGATGAGGCGCTGAAGAAGCTCGACGCCTATCTTTGCGATCTCAAGGAAATGCAGATCCGCGATGGGCTGCATGTTTTCGGCGTTTCGCCGGTGGGTAGGCTGCTTACGGATTTGACGGTGGCTCTGGCGCGGGTGCCGCGGGGATTGGGCGAAGGGGGCGATCAGAGTTTGCAGCGGGCGATTGCGCGGGATGCGTTGCGCCAGGATACGCCGTTCGATCCCTTAGATTGCGATATGGCCGCCGAATGGACTGGCCAGCGCCCCGATATTCTCTCCGGCGTTTCCGACGATCCGTGGCGCACGCAAGGCGATACTGTCGAGCGCATCGAACTTCTGGCCGCGAAATTCGTTGCTGGCGGTATTGCATGCCCCGAGGACTGGACGCACACACTCGCCGTTCTCGCCGAAATCGAAACCTGCCTGAAACCCTCGATCCTTGCGTGCGGAGATGCCGAAATCTCCGCCCTGATGAAGGGCCTGGATGGCCGGTTCGTGCCACCTGGTCCTTCCGGTGCGCCAACGCGCGGCAGGCCGGATGTGTTGCCGACAGGACGGAACTTCTATTCGGTCGATAGCCGCGCAGTGCCGACGCCGGCCGCCTATGAGCTTGGCAGGAAGTCGGCAGAGCTGTTAATCCGCCGCTATGTGCAGGATCATGGCGAATGGCCGGTCTCCTTCGGGCTGACGGCCTGGGGCACGTCGAATATGCGTACCGGTGGCGACGATATTGCCCAGGCGCTGGCGTTGATTGGCGTCAAGCCAATCTGGGACATGACCTCGCGGCGCGTGACGGGCTATGAGATCATCCCGCCCGCTCTGCTGCGTCGCCCGCGCGTCGATGTCACGCTGCGCATTTCTGGCTTCTTCCGCGATGCTTTTCCGGAGCAGATTGCGCTGTTCGACAAGGCAATCCGCGCGGTCGGCGCGCTGGAGGAGGATGCGGCGGACAATCCGATTGCGGCGCGCATGCGTGGCGAGATCACGCGGCTTGAGGCGGCGGGATTGGACCAGGCTTCGGCCAGCCGGCGTGCCGGCTATCGCATCTTCGGCTCCAAGCCGGGTGCTTATGGCGCCGGGCTGCAAGCGCTGATCGACGAGAAGGGCTGGGAGCGGCGCGCCGATTTGGCGGAGGCCTATCTCGTCTGGGGCAGCTATGCCTATGGGGCGGGCGAGGACGGGAAGGCCGAGCGCGGTGTGTTCGAGGAACGGTTGCGCTCGATCCAGGCTGTCGTGCAGAACCAGGACAATCGCGAACACGACCTGCTCGACAGCGACGATTACTACCAGTTCGAAGGCGGCATGGCGGCGGCGGCAGAGCAGCTCGCCGGCGCGCGCCCGTCGATCTACCACAACGACCATTCCCGACCGGAAAAGCCGGTCATCCGCTCCTTGGAAGAGGAGATCGGCCGTGTCGTGCGCGGCCGTGTCGTCAATCCGAAATGGATCGATGGCGTCATGCGCCATGGTTACAAGGGCGCCTTTGAGATCGCAGCGACGGTCGATTATCTCTTTGCCTTCGCGGCGACGACAGGCGCCGTGCGCAATCATCATTTCGAGGCGGTTTATCAGGCTTTCGTGGTCGATCAGAAAGTGCGCGACTTTATGGCCGAGAAGAATCCGGCCGCCCTTTGCGAAATGAAGGAGCGCCTGCTGGAAGCCATCGACCGCCAGCTCTGGACGCCGCGCAGCAATTCTGCCCGGTTCGATCTGGAGGCTCCTGTGCGTGGCAAGGAGGCCGTGGCGTGAGTGCGGCCGGCGATCTTCTTCAGGCTTTTCATGGCTACGTGATGTCGCGGAGCGATCCCCTATTGCAGCGTTTCATCGAAGGCTTTGATTGGCGGATGGATGAGCGGCTGCTTGCTGCCCATAGACTGCCCGTATTGGACCATCTGAATGGGCTCCACGCGCCGGCCGATGCCGCAGAGCGTGATCTGTTCTCCGCCCTCTCAAGCACCGCAAGCGCTCTGCATTGGGGGCAGACCTATAGCATTGCCGATTTCGGTGCGGATTTCCTCCAGAGATACGGTTGGGTCGAGCTGTTCGGTACGCGAGGTCACTTCGTCAGCGATGATATGGCCGGCGGCTTTCTGCTGCTTGGGCCGGACGTCCATTATCCGGATCATCATCATACAGCGGAGGAAATCTATATTCCGCTGACCGACGGGGCGCTGTGGAGCAAGGACGGCCAACATTTCCTGCCGCGCTGGTCCGGCGAGATCATTCATCATCCCTCGGACATCCGCCATGCGATGCGGACCGAGAAGATGCCGCTGGTGGCGCTTTACCTCTGGCGAGGCGGACCGCTGGCGCAGAAATCCATCATTTCAGGGAGAGAAAAATGAGTGAAGACATAGCCGAAACCGGCACTGACGCACCGAAAAACGACGACGCCCGCCATTCCGACAAGATGGCCAAGAAGAAAGCCGCGCGCGACAAGATCATGGCAACGAAGACCGACGAGAAGGGTCTGATCATCGTCCACACCGGCAAGGGCAAGGGCAAATCGTCCTCCGCCTTCGGCATGATCTTTCGCCATATCGCCCACAAGAAGCCATGCGCGGTGGTGCAGTTCATCAAGGGCGCGATGTGGACGGGCGAGCGGGATCTGATCGAGACGCATTTCTCCGACATCTGCCAGTTCCACACGATGGGTGAGGGCTTCACCTGGGAAACGCAGGACCGCGCTCGCGACGTGGCTGCGGCGACGGCGGCCTGGGAAAAGGCCAAGGAGCTGATCCGCGACGAGCGCAACTCGATGGTGCTGCTCGACGAGATCAACATCGCGCTGCGCTATGATTATCTCGATATCAACGAGGTGGTGGAATTCCTGAAGGGCGAAAAGCCGCACATGACGCATGTTGTGCTCACCGGCCGCAACGCCAAGGAAGAGCTGATCGAGATCGCCGATCTCGTCACTGAAATGGAGCTGATCAAACATCCCTTCCGCTCCGGCATCAAGGGACAGCCGGGCGTCGAGTTCTGATTGGAGGAGTGACGCGCTTTAGCCGACTGACATCGTCGCCCTCAACAGATCAGCCGTCTGCTGATCCGCAGGAAAGAAGGATTCGATTGCTAGTTCCGACAGGGTGACGTCGACAGGGGTGCCGAAGACGGTGGTGGTCGAGATCAAGGAGAGGCGCCCGGCTTTGGTGGTGAGTTCGAGCGGCACGGCAATGCCGGCATAGTCCTGTCCGTGTGGGTTCGGCCTTGGTGTCGGCGGAGCGGGATAGGCTGCAAGTTCTTTCAGCAATGCCGTGAGGATGAGATCGCCGGTGGCAGTGATCTGCTGGCGCAGGCGTTCGAGCAGATGGGCGCGCCATTCCGGGAGGTTTAGGATGCGAGGCGCGAGGCCGCCCGGATGCAGGCTCAGCCTCAACACGTTCACCGGTGGTTTAAGCAGTGTGACGTCGACGACGTCGGAGAGCAGGGGTGCGACCGCGGCGTTTGCGGCGATCAGCGTCCAATGCCGGTCGATCGCCAATGCCGGAAAGGGTTCGTGGCCCTTCAGAACGAGGTCGATAGCCCGGCGTGCCGGGGCAAGTGCCGGGTCGTCCAGCGAGCGTTCCGGAAAGACCGGCGCGAAGCCGGCGGCCAGCAACATCGGATTGCGATCTCTAAGCGGCACGTCCAGCCGCTCTGCGAGATGCATCAGCATATCGCGGCTCGGAAGCGCGCGCCCGCTCTCGATGAAGCTGAGATGCCGTTGCGATATCTCTGCTTCAAGGGCGAATTCGAGCTGGCTCAAACGGCGGCGCTGCCGCCATTCGCGCAGGTAATCGCCGAGAGAGCGGGCGGGCATCATCATGCGGCTGCCGGCATCTGGTCGATGAAACCATGAACGGCTTTCAGCCGCTCGCCGTCGAGAATGGCGAAATCGGTGCCTTTGACCAGCGGTTCGCTACCTTCCGGGCCGAGATCCCAGGAGAAGCGGATATTGTCGCCGTGGCGATCGGCGGAACCGGAGAGTTTGAAGCGGAAATCGGGGAAGCGGTCCTGCACGGCGGCGACCAGGGCATTGATCTGCTCGCGGCCCTCGCCGCGCATCAACGGGTCGATATAGCTGCAGGATTCCGTCCATGCTTCGGTGATGAGCGCGCGTCGGCGCTCGGCATCGGTTTCGTTCCAGACGGCGATATAGCGTTCGGCAATGGTTTTCGCATCGGTCATCGGGTTGTCTCCTTTGGATCGCCTGAACCGTTCAGGCAGGGCGATCATCGGCGAGCCCTTAAACAGTATCAATTACGCCTCAGGTAATCAAAGCTGCCCGATATCAAAATCCCAGCCAGAGCCGAACTGGATTGGTCGGATCGGCCAGCAGCTTGATGGCGAAGGCGATGCAGACAATGACCAGCAGCGGCTTGATCAGCCGCGCGCCGATACGCATGGCGAGCCGCGAGCCGACTTGCGCCCCGAGGAACTGGCCTAAGCCCATCACCAAACCGACCTTCCAGAGGATGGCGCCCGAGAAGATGAAGACGATCAGGCCGCCGAGGTTCGAGCCGAAATTCAACAGCTTGGTATGCGCGGTCGCCTTCAGCAGGCCGAAGCCGGCGAGTGCGACGAAGGCGAGCATCAGGAACGAGCCTGTGCCGGGACCGAAGGCGCCGTCGTAGAAGCCGATCAGTGGCACCAAGGTGATGCCGAAGAGGCCGGCGCTCATGCGGCGGTGTTTTTCGACATCGTTGAGATTGGGCTTGAAGGCGAAATAGAGGGCGATCGCGATTAGCAGGAAGGGCAGGATGATGCGGAGGACATCGCCGGGCATGATCGTCGCCAGTGCCGCGCCCAGCATGCCTCCGATCACGGCCATCAATGCCATCGGCAATTGCTCGCGGAGCTGCACATGGCCCTGGCGGGCATAGGCGATGGTCGCGGAGGCTGCGCCGCAGATCGATTGCACCTTGTTGGTGCCAAGTGTCTGCAGCGGCGGAATGCCGGCAAGCAGCATGGCGGGCACCGTAACCAACCCGCCACCACCGGCAATCGAATCGACAAATCCAGCGAAGAAGGCGGCGGCAAAGAGCAGAAGCAGCAGATGAAGGGTAATGTCTGGCAAGGCGGGAACTCGGCGGTATGAAATCGAGGCGCCTTCTTGCATTCCTGTTGTGCCAAGGCAATTGCCGATGGGACACATTGCACGAAATTGACGGGCAGGGGATGGCTGGGTAGATGTGTTTGACCATAACCACCGCCGCCGAGGAATGACTATGACGACCTATTCCAATTCTACGCGCCGCTTCCTTCTTGGCTTGGGTTGTGAGCGCGGCACGGATTGGAATGATGTGCGTCTGCTTGCCGAACGGGCCATGCAAGAGGCCGGGATAGGGGCCGATCAGCTCCTTGCGGTGGTCTCGATCGATACGCGAATGAATGAGCCGGCGATGCTGGAGGTGGCCACGCATTTCCGCCTCCCACTTCGGTGTTTCAACGTTGCCGCGCTGGAGCGGGAGACGCCGCGTTTGAAGAATCCGTCCGATCTCGTTTTTGCCCATGTCGGTTGCCATGGTGTCGCCGAGGCTGCGGCATTGGCTGCGGCTGGACCGGATGCTGAGCTTGTCGTTCCGAAAATCAAATCCGCCTTTGCCACGGCCGCCATTGCGAAAATCGGATGAACACCGGTCTTTTGGCATCGTTTCGTCGCAATTTGTGACGAATTTGCGTGAGCTCGCTTCCGATATTGCAGAAATGGCCGCTGTGGGTATGGTGAGGTATCTCGCCGATCGCGGTTCTCGCGTGTCCCGGCAATCCCGAAATATGATCTCCGAAATTGCAGCGCCATTTTGGGAGAATCCTATATTTTATCAGAATGTTAAGAAGGAAATATCATGCATAAGGTAATTTACGATACGGACCCTGGCGTCGATGACGCCATGGCGCTTCTCTTTCTGCATCGTCATCCGGATATCGATCTTCTCGGCGTCACCACCGTATTCGGCAATGCTTCCGTCGATACGACGACGCGCAATGCGCTGTTCCTGAAGCGCGAGTGGAACATTCCTTGTCCCGTTGCCCGCGGCGCCAGCGTCACCTTCGATCCCTCGCGGCAGGAGCGGCCGTGGCCGACCTTCGTACACGGCCATAACGGTCTCGGCGATATCGAGGTGCCGGCAACGATCGATCTGCCCACCGATCCGCGTCCGGCCTATCAATTCATCATCGATACCGTCCGCGCCAATCCGGGCGAGGTGCGGCTGGTGGCCGTCGGCCGCATGACCAATCTGGCGCTGGCGCTGAAGCACGATCCGGAGATCGCCAAGCTGGTCAAGGATGTCGTCATCATGGGCGGCAATTTCTACGTTCCGGGCAATGTTACGCCGGTGGCGGAAGCCAATATTCATGGCGACCCCGAAGCGGCAGATGCCGTTATGACCGCATCGTGGAAGGTCGTAGTCATCGGGCTCGACGTGACCGCGGTCACGACGATGAGCCGGACCTATCTCGCCGATATGGCGAAAGTCGGCGGGCCGTCCGTGCAGCTTCTGTCCGACCTGTCGCAATCCTATATCGATTTCTACGGCCATATCGTCGATGACGGTATGATGGTGCATGATAGCTGCGCCTGCGTCTATGTCGTGGCGCCGGAGCTGTTTGATGCGATCGAGGGTGCGGTGCGCGTCGTCTGCGGCGGCATTGCCGACGGCCAGACGATCGTCAAGCCGAACGGCCGGCACTTTCCGCCGAACGAATGGGACGACTTGCCGAGCCAGATCGTCTGCACCGGTATCCGTTCTGAGGCGACGATCGATCTGATCCGTGATGTGATTCTCGGCAAGTGAGCCACTAAAGTCAGTCTTGGAGGGGGCGGCGATGCTGTCCCCTCCATGGAATTTTGCTCTATGATTTTCTTATTCTATAATATTATCAAATAATTGCAGTCGCTCTGTCGCAATTCGATTCAAGCGCTTAAAGCGTTGAATCGGGCTTGCTCTTGTCGTCGTCGGGAAAACGAATAGCGCACTATTGCTGCCGTCCGGATCCGATCTGATCTATCCTTCATCGAGGAATCGGGAGTTCGACCGCTGCCCTCTTATCCCATTCTCAAGATTGCAATTTTTGCCATCCGGGCATAGGACAGATGGGATGAACGATACCGCATTTTCCAATCTGCCGGCGCTGGAGCCGGGCTCCGTTTGGCTCGTTGGCGCCGGACCGGGCGATCCCGGGCTGCTGACCTTGCTGGCGGCCAAGGGATTGGCGGAGGCGGACATTATTGTGCACGATGCGCTCGTCAACGAAGATTGCCTGAAGCTCGCGCGCCCTGGCGCCGCACTCGAATATGCCGGCAAGCGCGGCGGCAAGCCGTCCGCCAAGCAAAGGGACATTTCGCTGCGTCTGGTCGAGTTGGCGCGGGCCGGAAAGCGGGTGCTACGGCTTAAGGG
>Ga0075370_10001272_pt1 | contig 10744 bp, 8 predicted proteins | sample EndMethybrTD3035_FD_71398 | JGI IMG/M metagenome (GOLD analysis project Ga0075370, IMG submission 71398) | Populus endosphere microbial communities from Tennessee, USA - Endosphere MetaG P. TD hybrid TD303-5 | ecosystem: Host-associated > Plants > Roots > Endosphere | place: USA: Tennessee... | reverse complement strand
GCCGATCACGGAGAACGGCAGCGGCAGCGCGAAGCCCTCGACCAGGTCGACCGGTCCCTCGACCGCCTCGAGGGAGTCCAGCAGCGACGAGACGGTGTCGTTGATGCGGCCCTCGAGGCCGGACAGGCGGGACTTCGTGAAGCCCGGCGTAGCGAGACCACGCATCCGGCTGTGGTCCGGCGGGTCCACCGAGAGCATGTGCCGCGCGAAGTCGCGGCCCGGCAGACCCTCCGAGACGACGTCCCCGCCCTCGGAGGCGGCGTCCATCGCGGCCTCCATGTCCTTGGACAGGCCCGGGTGGTTCAGGGCCTCGCGCGCGGCGTCGTACGAGACGACGAGGAACGCGCGGACGCCGTCCTTGAGGACGACGTCGTGCACCGGCCCGGCCGCCAGCACCTCGGCGAACAGCGGGAACGGGTCGTCGAGGTCGTAGTCGCCCCACGACTCCAGGGCGGGCAGCCAGGTCTTGGTCATGCCACCTCCTGCGCGGCCAGGTGTCCGGCCAGGTGCTCGACGATATCGGCCGCGAACGGGCTGATGACCGCCTGAGAAGATCTGCCGGTGACCTCACCGGCCGCGGACCTCGTCGACCTGGCGCACGCCTACGGCGTGATGACCGAGTACGTCGACTGGCGCGGCCGGACCGTCGAGGTGTCGGCCGAGACGATCACCGCAGTGCTCGGTGCCATGGACGTCGCGGTCGACGATCCCGGCCAGGCGCTCGCCGAGAAGGCCCTCGAGGACTGGCGGCGGATGGTGCCGCCCTGCCTCGTGGTCGTGCAGGGCGAGGAGACCACCTGCTGGGTGCACGTCGTCGACGGCGACCCGGCTCGGCTGGAGGTCGAGCTCGAGGACGGCACCTGGCGACGGCTCGGCCAGGTCGACCGCTGGGTCGAGCCGCAGGACGTGGACGGCACCCGGGTGGGGGAGGCGACCTTCGCAGTGCCGCCGGACCTGCCGCTGGGCTACCACCGCCTGCACGCCAGCTCCGACGACGCCAAGGTGGCCGGCACGCTGATCGTCACTCCTGCCTGGCTCGGGCTCCCCGAGACCGCGGCGGAAGGCCGGAGCTGGGGCTTCGCGGCGCAGCTCTACAGCGTGCGTTCGCGGGGATCGTGGGGCGTCGGTGACCTGCACGACCTCGGCGAGCTCGCGGAGTGGTCGGCCGGGCTGGGTGCCGACTACGTGCTCGTGAACCCGCTGCACGCGGCCGAGCCGCTGCCACACCTCGAGCCGTCGCCGTACCTCCCGTCCAGCCGACGCTTCTTCAACCCGCTCTACATCCGGGTGGAGGACATCCCGGAGTACGCCGGTCTGCCGGTGGCCCGGCGGGCGATGATCGACCAGATCAGGGCGCACGCGCCCATGGGCCTCGACGAAGACTCGGCGATCGAGCGCGACCCCTCGTGGTCGGCCAAGCTGGCCGCGCTCCTGATGGTCCACGACGTCGAGCGCAGCCCGGAGCGCGCCCGGGCGTTCGCGGAGTTCCGCGCCCGCGAGGGTGACGCGTTGCTCCAGTTCGCGACGTGGAGCGTGCTCGCCGAGGACCACGGAAACGACGCGCGGGACTGGCCCGAGGAGCTGCGCGACATGGACAGCGAGGCGGTCGCCGACCTCGCGGTCCGCCACGTCGGCCGGGTCGGTTTCGCGATGTGGCTGCAGTGGGTGCTCGACGAGCAGCTCGCGGCCGCGCAGGCCCGCGCGACCGCCGCGGGGATGCGGCTCGGCACCATGCACGACCTCGCGGTGGGCGTGCACCCCGGTGGGGCCGACGCCTGGCGACTCCGGCACGTGTACGCGGGTGGAGTCCGGGTCGGCGCGCCGCCGGACCCCTACAACCAGCTCGGCCAGAACTGGAGCCAGCCGCCGTGGCGGCCGGACCGGCTCGCCGAGCTCGCGTACCAGCCCTTCCGCGAGCTGATCGGCGCCGTCCTGCGGCACGCGGGCGGCGTGCGCGTCGACCACGTGATCGGGCTGTTCCGGCTGTGGTGGATCCCGGAGGACAACTCGGCGGACCAGGGCACCTACGTCCACTACGACCACCGCGCGCTGATCGGCGTGCTGGCGCTCGAGGCGCACCGGGCCGGCGCGGTCGTCGTGGGGGAGGACCTCGGCGTCGTGGCCCCCGAGGCGCGCGGCTACCTGCGGGACCGCGGCATCCTCGGCACCTCGATCCTCTGGTTCGAGCGCGACGGCGACGGCCCGCTGCCCGCGGAGCGCTGGCGCGAGTGGTGCCTGGCCTCGGTGACGACGCACGACCTGCCGCCGTCCGCCGGCTACCTGGCCGGCGACCACGTTCGGCTCCAGCACGAGCTCGGGCTGCTGTCGGGCTCGCTCGACGACGACCTGGCCGCGGCGGCCGCGGAGCGAGAGTCGTGGCTGGCCGAGGTCCGCTCGCGCGGTCTGCTCGCGGAGGGCGCGTCGGTCGAGGAGACCGTGGTGGCCCTGCACCGCTACCTCGCCCTCACCCCGGCCCGGATGCTCAACATCGCCCTGACCGACGCGGTCGGCGACCGTCGTACCCAGAACCAGCCGGGCACCGTGGACGAGTACCCCAACTGGCGGGTGCCGCTCTCGGGCCCCGACGGGAAGCCGATCCTGCTGGAGGACGTCGTGGCCTCGGACCGGGCGGCCGCACTCGCACGTGCACTCGGCGACCGGGCCGGGTACTGATCCGTCATGGCCAACAGAGCGAGCCCGGTGAACCTGATCATGAGCCTGGTCGCGTTCGGCGTCTTCATGGTGATCCTGCTCAGCATCGTCGGCTTCGGCGTCGGTACGACGGAGCTGCTGATCTGGGTGGCGCTGGTGGTGATCGGCGTGGTGCTGATCGTGGGCCGGTACAGAGCGGCGTCGCGGCCCACCACCTGACCTGTCAGGATGCGCCCCGTGACGGGACGGTTCGCAGGCAAGAAGGCACTGGTGACGGGCGCGGCGGGCGGGGTCGGACGCGCGACCGTCGACCTGCTGCGTGAGGAGGGCGCGACCGTCGTCGGCGTCGACCTCCGCGAGTCGGACGGGGTGCGCGCCTGCGACGTGAGCGACCCGGCGTCCGTGACGGCGTCGGTCGCGGCTGCGGTCGAGGAGCTCGGCGGGCTCGACGTACTGGTGAACGTGGCCGGCATCGACCAGTTCCGGAAGTTCGAGGACCTCGACGTCGAGACCTGGAACCGGCACCTCGCCGTCAACCTCACCGGTCCGATGCTGATGAGCCACGCAGCCCTCCCGCACCTCAAGGAGAGCAAGGGCAACATCGTCACCATCGCCTCGATCGCCGGGCTCCGCGCGCAGCCGTACCAGGCGGCGTACTGCTCGTCGAAGGCCGGCGTCGTGATGCTGATGAAGTCGCTGGCCCTCGAGCTGCACGCCGACGGCGTCCGTGCCAACACCATCTGCCCCGGCGGCGTCGACACCGACCTGCCGATGGCCGCCGCGTCCGAGCACGGCCTCGACTCCGGCCTCGACTGGGCACTGCTGACCGAGACCGCCGGTGGCCGCTACGGCTTCATGCCCCCCAAGGACATCGCCGACGCGGTCGCCTACCTGGCCTCCGACGCCGCCGCATCGGTCACCGGCGCCGTCCTCTCGGTCGACCGCGGCACCGCCTGCTGACCCGGGTTACCGACTGATCAGTCACCCGCGGCAGATGACTGATCAGTCAGTAACCCCGGGGCGCTGACTGATCGATCAGTCAGACCCCGCGCGCGGGCATCGGGGCCCAGCCGAAGCGCATGGACAGGACCCGCCAGCCGAAGCAGAGGGCCATGCCCGGGGCGAGGACCAAGGGCGTGACCCAGCCGTAGTGGCTGCCGATGGCCGCCAGCGTCGCGCCGGCCAGGGCGGGGACGGCGTACCAGCCGGTGCCCGCCTCGAGGACGACCGGGACCCGGTTGGCGAGGACGTCGCGGATCATCCCGCCGCCGACCGCGGTGATCATGCCGAGCAGCGCGGCGGGGACGACACCCAGCCCGGCCTCGGACGCCTTCACGGCGCCGTTGACGCAGAACAGCGCGAGGCCGGCTGCGTCGATGGTGAGGATGATGTTCTCCCAGCGCGCCACGACGCGGTGCCACAGGAACGTCGCGACGCCGGCCAGCGCCGCGGCCAGCAGGTAGCGCCAGTCCGTCAGCCCGGGCGGCGGTACGTCGCCGAGCAGCACGTCGCGCAGCAGGCCGCCGCCGAGGCCGGTGGCGCAGGCGATGACGAGCGTGCCGAACAGGTCGAGCCGGTTGCGGACGGCGACGAGCGCGCCGGTCAGCGCGAAGACGAACGTGCCCACCAGGTCGAGGGTCAGCGCCACGTACTCGTTCACCGGAGCTGCCGGACGGGGAAGGACTCCGGCGGCGACGCGATCGCGTCCTGAGCCGCGACCAGCTGGATCTCGCGGGTGCCGGCGGCGAGCGTCCTCTCGAGGACCGCGAAGACGGTCGAGGTGGTGAGCGACAGCGCGCCACCAGGGGATCCGGACGACCTGAGATGAGCCAGGTACAGCGCCGCCGTCAGGTCGCCGCAGCCGTTGGGCGAGATCGGCAGCAGGGGAGTGGTGACCGCCCAGGCGCCGAGGTCGGAGACCGCGATCACGTCCAGGGAGTCGGGAGTGTCGTCGACCAGCACGCTGGTCACCAGCACGTCGCGAGGTCCGCGCGCCCGGACGGCGTCGACCGCGGCCAGCACCTCGTCCATCGACCGGGTGGTGGTCCCGGCCAGGAAGTCGAGCTCGAAGTGGTTCGGCGTGAGGATGTCCGCGGCGGGTACGACGGTGTCGCGCATGAACTCCGGGATGCCCGGCCGGACGAACATGCCGCGGCCCACGTCGCCCATGACCGGGTCGCAGCAGTAGACGGCGTCCGGGTTGAGCTCCTTGACCCGCGCCACGGCCTCGAGGACGACCGCGCCCATGGCCGGGTCGCCCTGGTAGCCCGACAGCACCGCGTCGACACCGGCCAGGGCGCCGCGCTCGTCGATGCCCGCGATCACCTCGCGCACGTCGTCCGGCGAGAGCAGCGGGCCGCGCCACGCGCCGTACCCGGTGTGGTTGGAGAAGTGCACCGTGTTGACCGGCCAGACCTCGTGCCCGAGGCGCTGGAGCGGGAAGACGGCGGCCGAGTTGCCGACGTGCCCGAAGGCCACTGACGACTGGATCGAGAGCACCTCCACGGCCTCATCCAACCAGTGCCCAGACCTACCAGGAGAAACTAGAACAGGTTACAGTTCTGTCCGTGGCGAAGAGTGCTCCCTATGCAAACGAGGCCGACTACATCGTGGTCGGATCCGGCAGCTCCGGTGCGGCGATCGCCGGCCGCCTCGCCGAGTCCGGTGCCAGCGTGATCGTGGTCGAGGCCGGCAAGTCCGACGAGAAGTTCCTGGTCAAGAAGCCCGGGATGATCGGGCCGATGCACTCGGTGCCCGAGATCAAGAGGACCGTCGACTGGGGCTACTACTCGGTGCCGCAGAAGCACATCCTGGACCGCAAGATGCCGGTGCCGCGCGGCAAGGTCGTCGGCGGCTCGAGCTCCATCAACGGCATGGTCTACGTCCGCGGCAACCGCCAGAACTTCGACGACTGGGCCGCCGAGGGCAACACCGGCTGGGACGCCGACAGCGTCAACGCGGCGTACAAGCGGATGGAGGACTTCGAGCGCGGCGAGGACGCCTTCCGGGGCGCCGGCGGCCCGATCAAGGTCACCATCAACAAGCGGCCCCAGGAGGGCTCGCTCCAGTTCCTCCAGGCGACCGCCGACGCGACCGGCTGCCAGATCCTCGACGACTACAACGGCGAGTCGCAGGAGGGCGTCGGCCGCATGCAGCAGAACGCCGCGGGCGGGCTGCGCTACAGCGCCTCACGCGGCTACATCCACCACCTGGCGCCGAGGACGCTCCAGCTCCAGACCGAGACGCTGACCCGCAAGGTCGTCATCGAGAACGGTCGCGCGGTCGGCATCGAGGTCCAGGACGTCAGCAAGAACGGCCAGAAGAAGGGCGCAGCGGGCGCGACGCGCACGATCCGGGCGGGCAAGGAGGTCATCCTCTCGGCGGGCTTCGTCGGCTCCGCCCAGATCCTGATGCTCTCCGGCGTCGGCCACGCCCAGCACCTCAAGGACCACGGCATCGACGTCGTCGCGGACCTGCCGGTCGGCGACAACCTGCACGACCACATGTTCCACGCGCTGACGTTCCAGTGCAGCGCCAGCAAGAACAAGGGCACCGCGCCGTACTTCGCCCGCAACACGGCCAAGGAGATCCTCCGGCCCGACACGACCTTCATGGCCAACTCGGTCTTCGAGGTGCTCGCGTTCCTCAAGACGTCGCAGGCCGGCAGCATCCCCGACCTCCAGCTGCACCTGCTGCCGTGGGCCTACGTCTCGCCCAACCAGGACGAGCCGATCCGGCACGACGTGGACAAGCGCACGTCGCTGACGGTTCTCAGCACGCTGATCTACCCCAAGAGCCGCGGCACCCTGCGCCTGGCGTCGAACGACCCGACGGCGGCCCCGCTGATCGACTTCGGCTACCTGTCGGACCCCTCGGACCTCGAGGTGCTCGCCGAGGGCTCGGAGCTGGTGCGGGAGATCTTCGCGCAGGGCGCCTTCAAGGGGTCCATCAAGGGTGAGTCGCACCCAGGCGTCGAGCTCAAGGGCCAGGCGCTGCGCGACGCGATCCTCAACCGGGCCACGTCGGTCTACCACGGCGTCGGCACCTGCCGGATGGGCGTCGACGACCTCGCGGTCGTCGGTCCCGACCTGAAGGTCAAGGGCGTGGAGGGCCTCCGGGTCTGCGACGCCTCGATCATGCCGTCCATCACCGGCGGCAACACCAACGCACCGGCGATCATGATCGGCGAGATGGGCGCGGCGATCGTGCTCGGGAAGAACTGACGAAGATGACTCTGCAGCGCCCGGCGTCCGTCACCGACGCCTTCCTGGACCAGCTCGTCGCCCGCGTCCCGTCGACCAGCGGCGGCACCTGGAAGCTCACCGAGGTCTACACCGGCGAGGTCCTGGTCGAGCTGCCGCAGTCGACGCCCGAGGACGTCGAGCGCGCGTACGAGACGGCGCGCGCCGTGCAGAAGGAGTGGGCCGCGCGTCCGCTCAAGGAGCGGCTCGCGGTCTTCGAGCGCGCGCACGCGCTGTTCATCGACAACGCGCACACCACCGCCGACCTGATCCAGGTCGAGTCCGGCAAGAACCGCCGGATGGCGATCGAGGAGACGTGCGACCCGGTGATGGTGATGAGCCACTACCTCAAGCGGGCGCCCAAGCTGCTCAAGTCGGTCAAGCGCGGCGGCCCCGTGCCGTTCCTCAGCACCTCGACCGAGATCCGTCAGCCCAAGGGGATCATCGGCATCATCGCGCCCTGGAACTTTCCGTTCGCCACGGGCATCTCGGACTCGATCTCGGCGCTGATGGCCGGCAACGGCATCGTCCTCAAGCCGGACAACAAGACCGCGCTGTCACCGCTGTACGGCGTTCAGCTGCTCGAGGAGGCCGGCCTGCCCAAGGGGCTCTTCCAGGTCGTCTGCGGCGAGGGCCCGGACGTCGGTCCCGCGCTGATCGACAACGCCAACTACGTGATGTTCACCGGCTCGACCGCCACCGGCCGGGTCATCGGCGAGCGGGCCGGCCGCAACCTGATCGGCGCCTGCCTCGAGCTCGGCGGCAAGAACCCGATGATCGTGCTCGAGGACGCCAACAAGGACGACGTCGTCCAGGGCCTGATGTTCGGCGCCTTCGGCAACACCGGCCAGATCTGCATGCACATCGAGCGCGTCTACCTGCCCGAGTCGCAGTACGACGACTACAAGAGTCGCCTGGTCGCTGCGACCGAGGCGCTGACGCTCGGCGCGGCGTACGACTTCGGCCCCGACATCGGGTCGCTCGTCTCGCCCGACCACAAGGACCGCGTGCAGTCGCACGTCGAGGACGCCGTCGCCAAGGGCGCGACCGTGCTGACCGGTGGCAAGGCGCGTCCCGACCTCGGGCCGGCGTTCTTCGAGCCGACCATCCTCGAGGGCGTCACCAAGGACATGATGGCGGGCGTGACCGAGACGTTCGGTCCGGTCGTCGGGCTCTACTCGTACCGGACCGTCGACGAGGCGGTCGCACTCGCCAACGACACCGACTACGGCCTCAACGCGTCGGTCTGGGGCGGCGACGTCGACAACGCGTGCCTGGTCGGCCGTCGGATCGAGTCCGGCAACGTCAACGTCAACGACATCCTCGCCACCGCGTTCGCCTCCAAGGGCACGCCGTCCGGTGGCGTGAAGCAGTCCGGCGTCGGCGCCCGCCACGGGGACCAGGGCCTGCTCAAGTACACCGACGTGCAGAACCTCGCGGTCCTCAAGAAGCAGGTCATGGGCGCGCGCCCCGGCCAGGACTACGACAAGTACGTCAAGAGCATGCTGTCGGGCCTCAAGATGATGCGGAAGACCCGCATCCGCTAGTCGCGACGCATCCCGTAGCCGCTACGCGACCTGGAGGCTCCGCTTCGAGAGACCCATCCAGAAGCCGTCGACGACCTGGAGCCCCGGCTCGCTCGGGTCGCTCGCCGCGCCCAGCGTCACGAACAGCGGGCTGTAGTGCTCGACGGTCGGGTGCGCGTACGGCATGCCCGGCGCCTGGTGCTTGAAGTCGGCCAGCGCGTCGACGTCACCGCGGGCCAGCGCCTCGCCCGCCCAGGCGTCGAAGTCCGCGGACCAGCCCGGCACCGCGGCGTCGATCTTCCAGTCGGTCAGGAACGGCAGGCCGTGGGTGAGGAAGCCCGACCCGATGATCAGCACGCCCTCGTCGCGCAGCGGCCGCAGCCGCTCGCCGAGGGCGAGGAGGCGCTGCGGGTCGTGCGTCGGCAGCGACATCTGGAGGACCGGGATGTCGGCGTCCGGGTACATGATCCGGAGCGGCACCCAGGCGCCGTGGTCGAGGCCGCGGCTGCTGTGCTGGTGGACCGGCTCGCTCGCCGGCATCATCCCGACGATCCGCTGGGCGAGCGCCGTGGCGGCCGGCGTCCGGTACGTCATGGTGTAGTACTTCGCGTCGAAGCCGCCGAAGTCGTAGACCAGCTCCACGTCGTCGGCACTCAGGCTGACCGGGGCCGACTCCCAGTGCGCGCTGACGATGAGGATCGCGGTCGGGCGCGGGAGGTCCTGCGCCCACGCCGCCAGCTGGCCCGACCAGATCGGGTCGTCGAGGAGCGGGGGAGCGCCATGGCCGATGTAGAGGGCGGGCATGCGAGCGGTCGTCATGTCAGCAGAATGGTTTCACATTCAACTTTATTCCGCTAGGGGCCGCAGTCGGTGAACCAGGTGAACCCGCCCTGGTCCGTCGTGCCGAAGTGCAGGGTCGCGCCCTGTGTCCGGCCTTCCCGGGTGATCCGCGCCGTCACGTCGATCACGCCGGACACGTCGACGGCAGCGCCGCCGGCCGATGGCGGGGCGTAGGTGTAGGTCGCGGGCGCACCGACCCGGCGCACCGTGATGGCGTACGTCGGATCCACGATGCCGCTCAGGTGCTGATCGCAGCCGTCCGGGAACACCTGCAGCACCGCCGGGTCGAGGTGGTCGATGGCGAACGCCTTGTCGCGCGGCGCCGCCAGGCTCCCGGCGAGGGCGTCGGCGAACCGCTGGACGTCGCGGCGCCTCACCTGCGTGCTCGGCTCCGCGCCGCCGTACGGGATGACCGGCCAGGGTGTGAGGCCAGGGCCGTCGTCCACGGTGACCGTCGGGGCCGTGTAGTCGGGCACCAGCACCGTCATCGTCTGGTTGCGGATGATGACGTACGGCGGGGCGTCGCCGCTGGTCTCGACCTGGAACCCGCCCTCTCCCGGCGTCACGGTCACCGTCTCGGCGCCCAGGTCGAACACGGCCGGTCCGGCGGGCACCACGTCCTGGACGACCAGCCCGGTGTCGCCGACGACGTCGCGCGGATCCTCGGGGCAGATCGTGACCGCGACGTCGCCCCGACCGCAGGGGAAGGCCCCGTCGGGCCCGAACAGCTGCTCCAGCGTGGCCTGGTCGAGCCCGGACACCTGGCCGGCGCCGGCGGTCAGCGCACGGGCGAGGTCGACCTGGAGTCCGTACGCCTCCTGGCCGGCCGGGCACAGTCCCGTGAACTGGGTCAGCCCCGCGCTGTCGACGACCGGTGTGGTGAGGAAGCAGAGGTCGGTCCCGGTGAGCAGGTCCGACACCACCTTGGAGTCGACCGCGTAGTCGTCGGCCAGCAGCGCGAAGTCGTGGATCAGTCCGTCGACAGCCGCCTGGGGCACATCCGTGACCGCCTCGGTCACGTCGAACGAGACGACGTCCAGGGGAGCGACCGGGAGCCCGTCACTGAACCGCGTGCCGTCGTCGAGCTTGAAGGAGACGTCGGTGATCTCGCAGTGGCCGTAGGCGTACAGGGGGAGATGGACCTGGAAGGCACCGTCCGCGCCCGGCATGCCTTGACCGATGGTCGTCCCGAACGGGCACCGGGCGGAGATCCTGATCAGGTCGTCCCACGTGGTCACCCCGAGGACCAGCGCGTCGGAGGGCGCGTCAGCCGCTGCGGGCGAGCCGCCGTGGGTGATCTGGACGCCGGCAGACAGGTACACCGCGTCGACCGTCGGACCGCACCTGGCGGCCGCGTCGCAGGTGAACGTGAGGTCCAGTGGCGTCGTGCTGACGCCGCCGCCGCCGGTCGCGGTCGTGGGGCCGGCCGTCGACGACGTACCGGCGCCGCCGCCACCACTCGGCTCGTCGTCGCCCCCGAGCGCC
>Ga0075370_10001271_pt1 | contig 10744 bp, 7 predicted proteins | sample EndMethybrTD3035_FD_71398 | JGI IMG/M metagenome (GOLD analysis project Ga0075370, IMG submission 71398) | Populus endosphere microbial communities from Tennessee, USA - Endosphere MetaG P. TD hybrid TD303-5 | ecosystem: Host-associated > Plants > Roots > Endosphere | place: USA: Tennessee... | reverse complement strand
GCACTGACGTGACACAGCGCCTGATCAACGGCCCCTTCCCGCTGCGTGCCCTGAAGGTCGCACTGGCACTTGTCCTCGGCACGCCGGCCACCTGGCTCTGGATGCCCTACATGGTGCCTTTCGCCCTCTTCGGCTCGTTCACCCTCGTCGGCGATACGTTGCGCGGCCACGTCAACGCCAACGATCTCCGAGGCATCGGCGTCGCCATCGCCGGCACCGCCGGTCTGGCGGGATTCTGGTTGTGGGTATTCGACCATCCAGGCCGCTCGGCGCGCACGCAGCGCATCGTCGGCCTGCTGTGGCTGGCGGGTGCCGTGGTGCCGGGTTCGTACCTGCTGCTGTTACCTGAGCCGAGCGGGGCCTTGTTCGCCGCGACCGTCGCGCTTTCGCTGGTCGTGCTGCTGATGGGCCTCGCGATGAGCCTGCGGCCCCGGCCGCCTCGCGCGTCGCCTTGAGCTCGCGCCCGGCGACGCTGTCTGTGGGCTGTCGATCCGCAGAGGGCGACGCCACGGCGCGGACACGTCACGTCGCCGCCACACGGACGACATCGTGCCTCGGCAATCTTGCGCGTTTTTCATTTCCAGAAGAACGCCCATGTCGACAAAGAACCCGAGCGCCACGCTGCCCCCTGTCTCATCGCTGCGAGATCTCGAAGGCTTGCCCGATCGCCAGCGCCGGCTCCTGCTGCGCGCGGGCCTGAGCCTCTCGATGGGCGGCTCGGCCCTGCTCGCTGCCTGCGGTGGCGGCGGCGACTCGGGCAGCACCGGCGGCACGCAGGATCCGACGACGACGACGGTGTCGAGCTTCGCGCTCGCCGTACTGCCCGATACGCAGTTCTATTCGCGCTACGCCACCACCGACGAGAACCTGCAGTTCCAGCGCAAGTACGGCTCGACACCCTATGTCGCGCAAACCAGATGGATCGCCGACAACGCCGCGGCGCTGCGCATTCCATTCACGATTCACCTCGGCGACGTGGTCGACCAGCAGGGCAAGCCGTTGCAATGGCAGGTTGCCGATTCGGCGATGAAGGTGCTGGAGTCGGCCAAGATGCCTTACTCCATCCTGGCGGGCAACCACGACGTCATCTCCGACGTGGACTATGTCGACGCGAGCAGCCAGTCGGCCAACACCGACGCGCAGCGCAACCTCGCCAAGGAGCCGTACCTGCAGACCTTCCCGACCACGCGCGCGCAGCAGCAAGCGACCTTCGGCGGCCGCGACCCCTCGGGCTTTCACGAGTACCACGTCTTCAACGTCGACGGCAATGCGTTCATGGTGCTGTCCATGTCGTGGCGCGCCTCCGATGCGGCGATCGCGTGGGCGCGCGGCGTGCTTGCCAAGCATCCGACGCTGCCGACCATCCTGTCGACCCACCAGCTGCTCAACATCGCGGCCGACGGCACGAGCCCGCTCGAGGTGCCGTACGGGCTGATGCTGTGGGACAAGCTGATCCGCGACAACGACCAGATCTTCATGACCTTGAACGGTCACTACCACGGCGGCGCGCACCTGACGAAGACCAACGACTTCGGCAACGCGGTCGAGGAGATGGTCGTCGACTACCAGATGGCCTACATGGGCGGCAACGGCCTGATGCGGCTGTACGAGTTCGACCTCACCCGCAACAAGATCAAGGTCCTGTCGTTCTCGCCGTGGGTGACGCAAAAGCCCACCGACACGCTCAACGAGTTCGACGTGGCTGTGCTCACCGACTCGAACCATCAGTTCGAGATCGACGTCGACTTCAAGAAGCGCTTCGCACGCTTCAACCCGAACTTCACGGTGCCGTCGGCCGCCAACACGCCGATCAACGAGCGCGCCAAGGCCGCGCTGCTGTCCCACTTCACCGAACCGGCCGCGAGCACCAAGGCGCCCGCGGCGAACACCGCCGACTACCCGCTGGTGGCGTCGACGGTGGCCCATTGGCGATTCTTCGGCGGCGCGGACGGTGCCGTCGTGCCGGTGGGTCAGGTCATCAAGGACGAAGCGGGGTCCAACCCGATCTCGCGCCAACCGCTCGCCCAGGGCGGCGCGGCGCTGGATGCCGACCTCACCTGGTCGAGCGACCACCACTACCTGTCGGCGGCGCCCGGCAGCGTTCGCTTCGCCAACTCGGTGAACTCGCCGCTGCGGATGAGTTCCTTCGCGACCGATGTCAACGCGCCTCTGAATGGGCTCAACTTCAGCGCCGGCTACACCGTCGAAGCGTTCCTGAAGATTCCCGCCGGCTGGACGGCAGGCAACAACGCGTGGATGAACATCATGGAGCGCGAAGGGCGCCGCGGCGACGTCAGCGGCATCGACCCGGGCACCGACGGCGATGAGAGCGCACTGATCTTCGCGATCTCGAGCCTGCGCGAAGTGCAGTGGGAAGTCACGCCGAGCACCGCAGGCACGCGCTCGCCGGCCGCCAACTTCTCAGGCGAGATCGTGACCGAGCGCTGGATCCACGTCGCGATCGTCAACGACCCGGCGCAGAACAGCACGATCATGTACGTCGAGGGTGCGCCGATCCTGCGCAACGCGTCGAACACGAACGGCATCGCGTTCACCAGCGCCACCGACCGGATGATCGTCGGCGGCGGCGTCTATGCGAACGCGCCGTCGAACGGCTTCCTGGGCAACATCGGCGAGATCCGCATCTGCAGCGAGCCGTTGAGCGCCGACAAGTGGCTCACCGCACGCAGGAGCTGAGGACCGTACGCCGAACGGCCGCGTCACAAATTCCTACGGTTGCAAGGCAGACACCGTTCGCGTATCTGCGCATGATGCAGCCCTGCCGCCGGCCCATCGTGACCATCCCATGGAGAAAGCAGCATGCTTCAGTGTCTGCGTCTTGTCGTTGTCCTGGCAATGACCGCGCTGCTGGTCAACCCTTCGATGGCCGACGAGTCTCGAAGAGGCCGCGCGACCAAGGTCATCATCGACTCCGACTTCAACACCATCGGCGACGATGGGCAGGTGCTGGCGATGGCTGCGCAACTGCATGCCCGGGGCGCAATCGATCTGCTCGGCTTGACGGTGGCGTCGGGCAACCAATGGTTGAACCAAGGCGTCTCCGACGCACTGAAGGCCGTCGAACGCCTGGGCATCGAAGCCCGGGTGAAGGTCTATGCGGGCGCGCTCTATCCGCTGTTGCACGACTACAAGTCATACCTGTACGAGCAGGTGCTGACCGGGCCGCCGATCGACTATGTGGGGGCTTTCGAGAACGCCCCGGTCGGGGCCGATCGTCTGGTTCCGCCGCCCGACGGCTTTGCCACCCACACCCGGCCGGCCGACATGAACGCGGTCGACTTCATCATCGAGACCGTGCATCGGTATCCGCATGAAGTGACCATTCTCGCGATTGCGCCGCCGACGAACCTCGCGCTGGCGATCCGCAAGGACCCGAGCATCGTCCCGCTGATCGACAAGATCGTCACGATGGCGGGCCAGGTCTATGCGCCGGGCAATGCCTATCTCGACACGGCGGAGTTCAACTGGTGGGTCGATCCCGAGGCGACGCAGATCGTTCTGCGAGCCGCGATTCCTCACTACGTGATTCCGCTGGACTGCACGAACACGCTTGCGCTGACCAAGGACATCTACCTGCGGATCGCGCAACATCAGCCGCAGACGATCATCACGCGTCTGTTTCGCGACGAGTTCGCCGCGTTCTTCGGATCCGGCCCGCCGCCCTATGTGCCCTACATCTTCGACACCGCGGCACTCGCCTTCCTCGTCGACCCGACGCTCGCCACCGACGTGCGAGATCTGTGGCTGGACGTCGGCACGACCTTCGACCGCAACTACGGAAAGTCCATCGTCTACCTGTCGGACCCGTATCCGTCCATTCAGCTGCTCCAGAAGTCCAAGGTGGTCTTCAAGCTGGACAACGCCCGCTTCCATGCGTTGTATGTCGATCTCCTGACCAGCCCGGTGCCGGTGAGGGCCGGCGGGCCGGGCGTGCGCTGATCGGCGGGACGCAGGCCTCGGCGCCTGCTGCTGTTGTAGGGGTGTACCGTCGCCCGACTCCCACCTACGCTGCGCGTCCATCGCATCGAAATCGGATCGGGGGGCTCATGGGCAAACTCGTGCGCGCGCAGGCGATCTGCAATAGCGAAGTCGCGTTCATCGCCTGGGAGGCGGACGGCGCCATCGACGGCTGCCTCGGCTTCATGGTGACGCGCGTGCACCTGGACGCCAACGGGATGGAAATCGAACGCCGGAACCTGCCCGCATGGGTGGCCTTCGAGACGCAGTCGAATCCGGACTGGGAAGAGCAGGACACCTCGGTATGGCCAATCCAGAAGTTCAGCTGGCGCGACCTGACGCTGCGCCGCAGCCGCGACAAGCTCGCCATCAGGCCGCTGGACTTCAGCGTCCGCTACGAGATCGTGCCGGTCGGGCTCGCAGGGCCGGGACGCCCTGCCGTGCCGGCATCGGCCACCGCACAGCCCGGCAAGTACAAGGGCAAGCCGATTGCGCTGCACCTCTGCGGCGCGCCGGTGCTGTCCAACGTCATCCGCGTATCGCTGCGCCACGGCGATGCCGCAGCAGCGTTCACGAACGGCATCCTGTCGACACAGAACCTGCGCAAGCAGCTCAAGACCCCTGCCGGCAAGGCGCCCACCAAGGCCCAGGTCGACAAGCACATCGCCAAGGCCGGCGATGCGATCCGCGAGTTTCTGGCGGGCGACGTGCTGCCCACGCTGAGGCTGTTGTTCCAGCGTGCGAACGACATCGGCGGCAAGGTCCTGCTGGCGCTGTACGAGCTGGCCGATGACGAGCTGATCGATCTGCTGCTCGCGAACCAGGCTCGCCTCGAGCTGATCCTGACGACGGCCGGCAACGTGCCGCCCAAGAAGGGCTCGGGCAAGCCGGCCCAGTGGGACACCACCAACGCCGACGCGCGCGCCGCCCTCGCCAAGGTGCTCGGCAAGCGGCTGCACAGCCGCTGGTTCAACAACAGCGCGCACATCGGCCACAACAAGTTCGCCGTGCTGCTCTCGAGTACCGGCGCAACCGAAGCGGTCTGGACCGGGAGCACGAACTGGACGCCGACCGGCCTGTGTGCGCAGACGAACAACACGGTGATCGTCAATTCGCCGGACGTCGCCGGCCTGTACCGGAACTATTGGCAACGCCTGCTCGCCGACAAGCTGCCGACACCGAAGCCGCAGTCCGCGCCGCTCGCCTCGAATCAAGGGGCGGCACTGCGCTCGTCGAACACGAAAGCGTTCGGCTTCACGCTCGACCAGGGGCAGACCGCTGGGTCGATCTGGTTCTCGCCGAATACCGCCAAGGTCGGCACGCCTGCAACGCGCACGGTGCCGGGTGACCTGGCCGATGTGTTCCAGCTGATGAAGGCCGCCAAGCAGGCGATCTTCTTCCTCGTGTTCAACCCGGGCCGCACGAGCGACGACGAAGGCGACGACCTCAACACGGTGGTCGCGGCAGGGATCGAGTTCGGTCGGCTGGATCCCGGCCTGATCGTGACCGGAGCCATCAGCGACCCGACGGCCGTACCCGGTTACGTCGCACCGCCCAAGGGAGCACCCAAACCCAAGGTCAAGATACCGCAGCTGGCGATCTTCAAGCCTGCGGGCGCTCCGAACGTGCTGATGATCCGGGCGGCGGCGATCAACGACCTGATCGGAGACTTCCAGAGGGAATTGCTGAGCGCCGGGCACGCGATCATTCACGACAAGATCGTCGTGATCGATCCGATGTCGGAGCAGGACTGCGTCGTCATCACCGGGAGCCACAACCTCGGGTTCAAGGCGTCGTATGCGAATGACGAGAACCTCTTGATCATTCGCGGCAATCGATCCCTGGCGCTCGCCTACGCGACGCACGTGCTCGACGTCTACGAGCACTACAAGTTCCGCGCCGCGCTCGAGCAGCAGAAGAGAGAGGCCTTGCTCGCGGGCAAGAAGGTGCCGGCGCAACCGACCGGGAAAGGTTTCCTGCAGACCCGGCCCGATTGGCAAGAGCCGTACTTCGATGGGCGCAAGGGCCGCGAAGGAGCGTACTTCCTGAGTGCGCCGCTCTGAAGACAGCGCGGCAGATCAGGCGTCGGCAGTGCGAACGATCTCGCCGGTGCTGGCCGCCTCGGCGATCGCTTCGGTGATGCGCAGGTTCTGCAAGCCGTCGTGCACCGTCACGAGGGGCTCGGCCCGCCCGGCGATCACGTCGCAGAAGTGCGCCAGTTGCAGCGCCAGCGGGTCGCCGCGACGCGGCTCGAGCGTGGATTCGTCGAAGGGCTTCCACCACGAGCGGTCTTCGTCGCGCGCGTAGGTCTTCAGGCGCATCGTCGGGATGCTGAGCGAGCCGCGGGTGCCTGCGAGCACGTAGCAATCCTCCTCGGGGTAGCTCGGATAGCCCGCGTTCTCCTGCGAGGTCTGCTCCCAGCTTCGCGGCGAGGCGGCGCTGTCGGAGAGCATGAACGTGCCGAGCGCGCCGCTCGCGAACTTGAGGTTGATCGCCACGGTGTCCTCGACCGGGAAGGCGCGCGCAGCACTCGAGGCCATCGCCTGCACGGCGACGATCTCGCCGCACAGCGATCGCAGATTGCCGACCTCGTGGATCATGTTGATCAGGATCGGCCCACCGCCGGGCTCGCGGCGCCAAGGCGCAGCGTCGAAGTAGTCGTCCGGCTTGTAGAACATCGCGCTGCCGGTCACGGCGACCAGCCGGCCCAGCACCCCTTCGCGGACGACCTCGCGTGCCTGCGCGAGGATGGGGCTGTGTGCGCGGTGGTGGCCCACGAGCAATCTTGCGTCCGATCGATCGGCGGCGCGCTCCAGGCGTTCGCCTTCCGCGAGCGTGTGAGCCACCGGCTTTTCGATCAGCGTGGGGATGCCGGCGGCGAGGCACTGCAAGGCCTGCTCCACGTGCAGCGGGTTCGGCGTCGCCAGCACGATCCCGTCCGGACGCATCGCCGCGAACAGCGCAGCCAGATCGGGAAAGAGCCCGACTCCGGCCGACGCGGCCGTCGCCGCCGCGACAGGCGACGGGTCGACGATGGCGGCGAGCGCGCACGCGGGGTGCGCCTGGATGAGTTCGATGTGCCGGCGGCCGATGAGGCCTGCGCCGGCCACGGCAATTCGCAGTGGGGTCATCTTGTCTCCACGAACAGTTGCCGCGTGAAGACCGGCCCGATCTCCCGCACGAGGCGGGCGTGGACATCGGCGGCTGCCGACCCTGCCGGATCGGGGATGTCGGTGTTCTGCCAGGATGGACGCGGCGGCGTCTCCAGCGAAAACGCCTCGACCTCCTCGTCGGTCCCGGCGGTGTCCGAGCCGGTCTTCGCCCGGTGCTCGCGGCGGTGCCACAGGAACAAGGCAACCGCAACCGCCAGCAACAGCAGCGCAACGACGATCGCGGGAGCTGGTGACGAGGCCGCTGAAACCGCCGTCGAAGCGGCCGCCGACGCAGGACCCGCTGTTGCCGCATTCGACGCCGGCGGCGGACCGATGGCGGCCACGTCGGCCGGACGATCCGCATGCGGCAAGAGCCCATAGAACAGAACGGCGCAGAAGACGGTCGCGAACGCCAGCCCCGCGGCCGGCAGCAGGAAGCTGCTGCGCCGGCGCATCGGCGCCGGCCGGGATGGCAACGACGGCGCGGACGACGGTGCCGGCTCGGGCGATGCGTGGGGCGGCTGCTTGGCCAGCATCAGCAGTTGCATCAACTCCGGCATGCCGTTGAAGCGCGAGAGTTCAGCCGGCAGCGGTGTCTTGTCGAGCAGCATCGGAACGATGCGCTTGCCAGCCCGCAGCGCCATCCGCCACTCGCGCTCGACCCACTCGGAGGTCGACGCAGCGAGGCTCCAGAACAGCAGAACGCGTTCGCACTGGCGAATCGCCCTGGCCAGCGCTTCCTGCCAGTCCGCTCCGTACTCGATATCGACCACGTCCTGGAACACCGTCGCGCCGCCGGCCCGCAGCAGCTTGGCGGCGATCGCGACTACTTCGCCGTTCACGCGCGAGTACGAGATGAACACCCCTCTCGCGACGGCGCCTGTCATCGGTCACTCGCGCCGACGAGATGAACGTCGATGCGTCGTTCTTCGGACATGGCGATCACGCGGATGTTTGTTCAGAGGCTGCCGCGCAGCAGAATAACCTCGTGCTTCGAGTTCTGAAAGCGCTTCCAGACGCGGCCCAGGCGTCAACTCAAGGCAGCCGCGTGTCAGAAGCGATCCAGTTGAGCTCCCAAGTGGCGCCGCCATCGGCCGAGAATGCCTGCTCGAAGCGGCAGTGGTCGGCATCGAGAACGTCGATGATGAATCGCACCAGGATCGGCTTGCCCCTGAGCGTGTCGGCGCTGTAGAAGACGCCGTGCCGGCCGCCGTTGAACCCACCGCTCATGGGCACTTCGAGCGTTCCGCTCGTCACGCTGGAGTAGTTCAGGGTCCAGCGCTGTCGCTGCGTGTCGAACAGGCGCAACGACACCCCATCGATGCGGCCAAGCGGGCCGGCAACCTCGAGCTCCACGAGATTCGCGCGACCGCCCAGCAACGGGCGGACAGTGCTGGTGCCTGTGTAGTCAGCCCACTGCTGCGAGCCGCTCAAGGGCTGCACGAGCCTTCGCAACGACGTGTGCCAGCGGCCATGCTCGAAATCGAAATCGTGCGCCGTGCCCACCGGCGTCTGAGCGATCGTGCGCGCCGTATCATGGCCCGGGCTCGTTCGCAGCGAGGTATCTGCGCAAGATGCGGTACCTGAAGCGGCCAGGACAACGACGGCGATGCGCACAGCGCACAGGGCAAGGATCGAAGACATGCAAGCGACTGTAGCCAGCGCGATCTCGACCACCAAGAAGGCACTTGCAGGTAACCGTCCGAGGGTCGCCCGCGTCAACGCCGTGTCCGGCTGCGCCCTCACCGCCGCGCTCGCCGCGATGGGCGGGCGCTGGAAGTTGTTCATCGTGTACCGGCTCAGCGACGGCCCGATGCATTTCGCCGCGCTGCGCCGCAGCCTCCCCGAGATGAGCGCCAAGGTACTGGCGCAGCAGCTGCGCGAAATGCAGACCGACGGACTGGTCGAGCGCGCGGCGCGCGGCCCGGTGCCCGCGCCGGTGATCTACGCGCTGACACCGCATGGCCAGTCACTGCTGCCGGTGGCCGAGGCGATCCGTCGTTGGGGAGTCGCGCATCAGGACGTCCGTGCTCGCTCGGGGAGGCCGGACGCTGCGACGGACGCGCGCGCGGTCTGCGGCGTTCGCATCGCTGCGGCGTAGCGCGGCGCTGCTCATCACCCGCCATGACGACAAGACTTCGGAGCCGCCTGGTCCTCCTCGCCACGGTGACCATCGTGCCGCTTGCACTGGTGTCCGGTCTCGCGTTGCGTGCGCTGCTCGAGCACCAGGCCGAACAAACTGAACTGGCCGCGATCAATCTCTCTCGCGCCCTGGCGACGGCAGTCGACAACGAGCTTCGCCTGTCCGTATCGGCGCTGGAGTCCCTCGCGTTGACCGACGCGATCGCGAACGCCGATCGCCAGCGTCTTGAAGCAGCGCGCGACCTGGCGATTCGTGCGCTCTCTTCGCGCTCCGAGTGGCGGGCGGTGCTGCTGCTCAAGCCTTCCGGCGAGGTCTTCGTCAACACCGGCTACCCCGCCGACGCCGAAATCCCGAGGGCCTCCGATCCCGCCAGCCTGGCGCAGATCGCTGCCACGCCGGCGCCGGTCATCGGATCGCTGGCGTATGGTCCCCAGGGAAACCCCGGCGTCGCGATCCGCGTGCCGGTGTTGCGCGACGGCGAGCTGCGCTACGTGCTGACTGCCATCCTCAGGCCCGAAGCCGTGCGCAGCATCATCACGCGCCAGCGCGTGCCCGGCGACTGGATCGTTTCGGTGTTCGACGCGAGCGGTCGGCGAATCGCACGGTCTCGTGACCATGAGCGGTATGTCGGCACGCTGCCCAGCCCGTCGTTGAAGGCCATGCTGTCCGAGCTCGGCGAGCGCGAGCAGCTGTACGGCGAGTCGGACACCGTCGAAGGGGGCCGCGTGCACACGGCGGTCGCGCGCATCGCCAACACAGGCTGGACCGTCGCCTTGGGTGTACCCACAACCGTCAGCCAGGCTGCCACCCGTTCGTCTGCGTTGGCCTATGGCGGCGGCATCGTTCTCTCGGTGCTGATCGGCGGCTTGGCCGCCTGGCTTGTCTCGCGCAGCATCGAGCGGCCGATCGAGCGGCTGAAGGCTGCGGCGGAGTCGCTCGGGCGCGGCGACCCGATCAGCGGCGCCAGCTCCGGCATCGCGGAGATCGAAGCGATGTCCGATGCCCTCGTGAGCGCCGCCGACCAGCGTGCGCAGGCGGCCGTCGAGCGCGAGCAGCTCTACGCCGCCGAGCGAAACGCCCGTGCCAGCGCCGAACGCGCGAACGATCGTCTGCAGGTGCTCGCGAGCGCAGGGGCGGCGTTGTCGTCGGTTCTCGACGAATCGGTGATGCTGCAATCGATCGCGACCGTGCTCGTGCCGGCCGTCGCGGACATGTGCCGCATCGACCTGCTCGACCAGCACGGCGTGCTCCAGCGCAAGCTCACCCACCACCGCGACCCGGAGCGCGGCCGGCAGGTGGCGGCGTTCGTCTCTCAGGAGCTGGCATCCCCCGACACGCCCGGAACGTTTCCGTGGGCGATCGCCACCGGCAAGTCGTTCTTCGCCAACTTCGCGTCGGAAGAGGAGATCGCACCTGGCGATGCCTCGGCGCAGCAGTTCGTGCGCCTCAGCGGCTTGCGGGCCGTGTGCGT
>Ga0075370_10001270_pt1 | contig 10744 bp, 8 predicted proteins | sample EndMethybrTD3035_FD_71398 | JGI IMG/M metagenome (GOLD analysis project Ga0075370, IMG submission 71398) | Populus endosphere microbial communities from Tennessee, USA - Endosphere MetaG P. TD hybrid TD303-5 | ecosystem: Host-associated > Plants > Roots > Endosphere | place: USA: Tennessee... | reverse complement strand
GCTCTGCATGAGGGGTAAAAAGGAACTCCGACACTCAGGCGCGCGTCAGCCGGCCAAGCGGACGAAGCGCAAATGGGCAACGAGGCGCAGGGAGGTGGGGGCGCACGCGTCAGCGCGGCCGGCGTCCGCCGGCGCGCGACGTGTCAGGCGACACGACAAACGGCCCCCCGTTGCGCGGCGCGCTACGCGGCTCCGGTGGGTCGATGGCATGCGCCATGATGAGGCAGGACCTCAGAAGCGCGACCAGCTTGGCATGAGGACCGGCATCGCGACTGACCACTTGGACGGCGACCTGCCGACGGGTAAGGTCGGACCGCACTGCACGTAGGCGCCCGTCTCGCACGAACGGCGCGGCGGTATGGATGGGGAGGTAGCCAACATCCCGCCCGGACAAGATGAGCGCAAGCTGTGCATGGGCACCCAGGCCGATGTCACCACTCGGGAGGCTTCTGGTGAAGAGCGAAACCTCCTTGAGCTCAAGGTGGCCCCGATGAGAATATGGGGAGGCGTTGAGAAGGACTTCGGTTATGTCCTTGTCCTCCAGCGCAAACAATGGATGCCTGACGCTGCAGTACATCTCGACGGATTCGTCGAATATCCGCTGAGTGGAGATGTCGCGAGCGCGGACGTCAGAAACGCACAGGCCCAAGTGCGCGGAGCCGTCGGCGACGCGGCTGATGGCTTGGTATCCAACCATGGTTTCCACACGCAGGCGGACTTTGCGTCCAGCTCTTTCGCCAAACAGCTGCAATGCGCGTGGCAACTGGCAAGCCGGATTCGTGACAACCTCGTCCTCAACGACGAGGACGACCTCGCCGGCCATTTCATCACCGATCTCTCCGATATCGGTCCGAAAATCCTCCACCGCCGTGAACAGCTGCCTTGCAGCCTTGTAAACCCGCTCGCCCTCGGGCATCAGTTTGAAGCCGCCTGGGCCCCGCTTACACAAGACAAAGCCGAGCCGAATCTCCAGCGTCTTGATATGCTCGCTGAGCACGGACTGCGAAATATTAAGCGTCGCCTGAGCCGCTGCAAATCCACCGCGGTCCACGATTTCAGTGAAACTTCGCAGCAGCCTCAGATCGAGATCGGTAACCTGGCTCAGCTTGTTCATCGGGCGTTCCGGGCAGGCGTGAGGTGCCTTGTCTCACACCCATCTTAACTGGACGACGTTGGCGCCAGATCTACCGGAGGGCAGGTGGGCTTCGGCGCTCCGATTTCTCATCTGAACATCCGTTCATCGGAACCTCAGGAGCGACGCGCAGCGCGCATCGGCCCTTTTTGCTGCCTGCGTGAAGCGGTTCAGCGCACTCAATTGCGATTGCGAAGAATCTCGGTGATGAACGCGGTGGTCAGTCGAACCACGGTAGAGGCTGCGATGCCGGATGGGTCACGATCCTGCACGTACTCCACCATGGCGACGCTGACGATGTTGGCCTTCTTGGCCAGGCCACGAATCAGTTTCATGGCCGGCCAGAAGCCCAGGCCGCCAGGTGCTGGCACCCACACCGACGGCATGACGGAGGGATCGAGCCCGTCAAGATCGAAGTTCACGTGAACGTTCGCGCCGGCGGGAATCGCGTCGATGACGGGTTGCACACCTCGGTCGTGCAGATCTTCGCCGGTGAAGAACTTCGCGCCCCAGGCCAAGGCATCGCGCACCTCCTCGTCCCCTCCGGAACTGGGTCCGCGGGTGCCAACCTGGACAATGTTCTTGACGAAAGGCATTTCGGAAGCACGCCGCATCCCGCTCGACAAACCCCAGCGCTCGCCGAGCTGCACATCGCGCCAGTCCATGTGCGCGTCGATCTGCAGCACGGTCACGTCCTTGTACGAGCTCAGGCCTTGCAGCATCGGGGTCGGAACCGAGTCCTCGCCGCCGAGTGCGATCACCGCGGTCTTGCGCTCCGCCAGCTTCTCGACGGCAGCCTTGATGATGGCTCGGTTCGATTCGGCCTGGTAGAAATTAACGGGCAGATCGCCGATGTCGACGACGCGGTCGCTGACGAGGACCGGTGCATCCAGGTCCCAATCGTGCCGATCGTGCATGCGACCAAGGGTGACGGACGCTTTGCGGATTGCAGTCGGGCCGGCGAGATTGGCAAGCCCGTAGGCCTCAGCTTGCAGATACGGTGTCGCACAGGGAATACCCACTACCGCGATGTCTGCGTCGATCTCAGCGAGGTTGTTGCACCGCGGCAGGCCCAGGAAGGTCAGAGGGGCGCTGGTGTCGGAAGTCTGAATGGAAGTAGTTGCTTTCATCGTGGTCACCTCAGAATGAATTGAAGCGAGTCGTCGAGGACGGCGTGGATGCGATCGATGTCGCTATCGGAAGTCGCGAGGGAGAAATAGAACTTGCCGTGCGTCAGAACCCCGCGCTGCACCATGGCGGTCATGAGGCGACGCTGCAGCTTGAGGTCGCCAGAGACACTGCTCCGGTAGTCGGTCACTAGTACGTCGGTCAGGCAGATCTGCGAAAGAGGGCCGGTTCCGATGGCCTGCCCCGGAATACCTCTTCGAACAAAGATCTCGGCGGCACCTCGGCGGAATCTGTCGCCGATGGCATGCAACCGCTCGTAGGTACCAGCGCGCTGCAAGACATTCAGGGTCGCGATGCCTGCGGTGGTTGCAACCGAGTTGCCGCAAGTGGTGTTCCCGGTGAAGCACTTGCGCGGATCGGAAGCGCCGCGGGGATTGGCCAGTTGCATGATCTCGCGTCGACCTGCGACAGCCGAGACGGGTAGCCCACCACCGATCACCTTGCCGTAAGTCGCAAGATCGGGCATCACGCTGTAAAGGGCCTGTGCGCCGCCCCACGCCAGACGGAAGCCGGTCACGACTTCGTCGAATATCAACAGGATTCCGTGCGCGTCACACAGAGCCCTCAAGCCCTGCAGAAATCCAGGCTTAGGTTCGATACAGCGCTGCTGCGCTTCGACGATGACTGCCGCAATATCGCCAGCTGCCGCCTCCACGATGCCCTTGACCGCCGTGAGGTCGTTGTACGGCGCGATCAGAACTTCTCGTTCGATGGACCGCGGGATGCCCGCGCTGTCTGGGCGAGCTTGCGGAAAGTCCGGTTGAGGCGCGGGCGGGCTCATGCTCATCAACGCATAGTCATTGCCGCCAAGAAAGCCGCCTTCGAACTTCAATATCTTGTCTCGGCCCGTGAATGCGCGCGCTAGGCGCATGGCGTAGAGCGTCGCGTCGGAGCCAGTAACGCCATACTTGATCTGGTCCGCGCAGGGAATGGCTTCGACCAACATCTGCGCGAGTTCGATCCCGCGCTCGTTCAGCAGGTAGAAGTTTGACGGACACTCGACCGCCTTGTGCAGCGCCTCCACGACCTCAGGATGCGCATGGCCAAGGAGCATGGGTCCAGAGCCATTGACGCAATCGATGTACTCCTTGCCATCGACATCGTAGACCTTGGATCCCTTGCCGCTTTTGATGACGAGGTCGACCTCGTCGTCGAGTACGTAGGTGGTGAATGCCCCGCCGGGCATGGCCGCGTGAGCGGCAGCGATGAGTGGCTTCATGGGGCGTCATCTGATCACGCAGTGGCAGGCCAAACAACAGACAAGAACGAACCTTTGCTTCGGACTTTCCGAATCTAACCAGTCACGCGTTCCCTCGGTTTTTGGCAATGCTTGGTTCGCCAAACTCTGATGGCGCCCACTGTGCTCCAGCCCACAGAATCTGAGCCTTCCTTGTGCAACCTCTCAGCATCGCGCCGCTCCGACAGCCGATCTCTTTCGCGCCAGGAACGATTGGGCACGGCCTTCCTCCCCTGGGTCCAGGCGTCCTGCGCCGAACCTGGCGTCGCTCGCGCGCTGCGCTGGGCACCGTGCATCGGGGCGGAAGATCAATCTCCACAAGACGCAAACGTATCTCGCATGAACTACACCGACTTTCAACACCTCAAGTTCGCCACCCGAGATAACGGCGTCCTGCTCATCACCATCAATCGACCTGAGCACAACAACGCCGCCAACGCCCGCCTGCACGACGAACTGGCGGAGGTCTGGCTGACGATCAAGAAAGACCCAGCGGTCAAGGTGGTGGTCATCACTGGTGCGGGTCGCTCGTTCTCGGTCGGTGGCGATCTGTCTGAGGGGATTGCCACTCTCGGCCAGATCGCGCCGACGATCCATTCTGGCGAAGTGGCCCTGCAGATCGTCTACAACATGATTCACCTGGACAAGCCGATCATCTCGGCCATCAACGGATCCGCTGCCGGCGCTGGCCTGGCGGTAGCGCTGACGGCCGACATCTCAATCATCAACGAGAGCGCCAAACTCACCGATGCTCATGTGAACATCGGCGTCGCATCGGGTGACCACGCTGCGCTGCTGTGGCCGCTCTACTGCGGCCTTCCCAAGGCGAAGCTGTACCTTCTGACCGCGGACCTTCTGAGCGGCAAGGAGGCCGAGCGGATTGGGCTCGTCTCCATGTGCAAACCCGCTGATGAGGTGCTTAGTACTGCATTGGAACTCGCGAACTCGCTCGGACAGAAGCCCCAGCGCGCGGTGCGTTGGACGAAGCGTTGCCTGAACCACTGGCTGCGCCAAGCTGCACCGATCTTTGACCTATCTGTCGCCTACGAAGGTCTCAATTTCATGGAGCCCGACGCCAAGGAGGGACTCGATGCCTTCCTGGAAAAGCGCAAGCCCGACTTCCCCTCCAACCGCGCCGCCTGATCAATCATGCATCTCTCCCACTTCCTTCAACGCTCGGCGCAACATCATCCGAAGCGCCCGCTCTGGGTAGCCCCCGGGCTGACCATCAGCTACGAGGACGGTGTTCGGCGCGTCAACAGCGTTGCGCACGCCTTCCTGCAGGCGGCGAAGCAACGCGACCGCGTGGTGATCGTGTCGGCGAACCGGTTTGAGGCGATGGAGGCCTATCTGGCGGCGCTGGCGGCCGGCATGGCAGCGACGCCTTTGAATCCGAAGCTGCATGTCGACGAGATGTCGTTCATGCTCAGCGATTCGGGTGCATCCTTGTTCGTCTTCTCACCGGACTTTGCCGAAGAAGCGCGCCAACTCCGTGCCAGGCATCCCGAGGTTGCGCGATGGATCTGCTTGGATGACACCGAGGGCTTCGACCGCTACAGCGACCTGCTCGCAGTGGGCAAGGACTCTCCTCCCGATGTGCTGATCGAGCCCGACGACGTGGCGTGGCTCTTCTACACCTCCGGAACCACGGGCCAGCCCAAGGGCGTCATGGAGACGCATCGCAACCTCGTCGAGGTGGTCCAACAGCTACGGCTGAGTTCATTGCGGGACGTCGACGAGACGGACCGGGTGATCCACTTCGCGCCAATCGCGCATGCAACGACAACGGTGGGCCTGGTGTATCTCTCGGCCGGCGGCGCGCAGATCTTTCCTGGTCTGCCTCGGTTTCATCCGCCGGAGGTTCTAGCAGCCATCCAGGAGTTCGGGGCTACCGGTGGATTCATGGCGCCGACCATGGTCCAGATGCTTCTGCAATGCCCCGACATTGGCGCCTTCGACCTGAGCAGGCTGCGCAACATCCTGTGCGCAGGTGCACCGATGTACGCCGAGGTTCTACGCCGGGCGATCGAGGTGTTTGGTCCGATCTTCTCCCAGGGATACGGACAAAGCGAGTCGCCGTCGATTTGCGGCATGCACAAGTCGGAGTACGACCTCTCAACGCCCGAAGGGCTGGTGCGGACGGCCTCCGCCGGCCGCGAACTTCCTGGAGTTCTCCTGCGCATCGTGAATGAGGACGGGGACGAGGTCGGTCCGAATGTGGCGGGCGAACTCACGGTCCGGGGAAACACCGTGATGCCTGGCTACTGGAATCGCCCGGAAGCGACGCAGGAAACGCTGCGCAACGGGTGGCTGCACACGGGCGACGTTGGGTACCGCGATGACTTGGGCTACATCTTTATCACCGACCGGGTAAAGGACATGATCATCTCAGGCGGATCCAACATCTATCCCCGCGAAGTGGAAGAAGTTCTGCTTGCCCATCCGGCCGTCGCTGAGGCGTGCGTTGTGGGCGCACCGGACGAAGTGTGGGGCGAATCGGTCAAGGCCGTCGTGGTGCTCCGAGCGGAGGAAACTGCGAGCGAGGAAGAGGTGATCGAGTTCTGTCGCTCGCGCCTCGCGTCGTACAAGAAGCCGAAGTCGGTCGACTTCGCCGACGTCCTGCCGAAGAACGCCTACGGCAAGGTCCTGAAGAAAGAAGTGCGGGCACGGTACTGGAAGTCCGCCAATCGCTCGATCTGAGTCCGAAAGAACAACATGCAGATGGCGCAGAGCACGCTTGGTCCGGTAGTACGCATCAATGAGTCCCGACTTTGGCACACGTTGATGGAGATGGCCAAGGTCGGACCCGGAGTTGCCGGAGGCAACAACCGCCAAGCGCTGACCGATGAGGACGGGCAAGGCCGCGCGCTGTTCCGACGCTGGTGCGAAGAAGCCGGCATGAGCGTTTCCGTGGACCAGGTCGGAAACATGTTCGCGACCCGCGCCGGCACGAATCCGAATGCACGGGCTGTCTGCATGGGCAGCCACCTGGACACGCAGCCGGTCGGTGGTCGCTTCGATGGCGTTCTTGGCGTCCTTGCAGGGCTCGAAGTGGTACGGACCCTCAATGACCTGGCTGTCGAGTCGGAGCGTCCCATCGTCGTAACAAACTGGACAAACGAGGAAGGCTCACGCTTCGCTCCGGTGATGATGGCCTCGGGTGTGCACGCTGGCATTCATTCCGTCGAGTGGGCGTACGCCCGTGAGGACAAGCAAGGGCGCACCTTCGGTGCAGAACTGGAGCGCATTGGCTGGAAGGGAGACGAACCGGTAGGCACCCGAAAGTTCGACGCATATGTCGAGCTTCATATCGAGCAAGGTCCCATCCTGGAGGCCGAGGGCATCGACATCGGCGTGGTAACCGGTGGTCAAGGGTTGACGTGGTTGCATGTCACTTTCACCGGACGTTCGGCGCATGCCGGTTCCACCCCGATGGGCAGGAGAAGAAACGCGGGGCTTGCCGCGGCGCGCACGATGGAGCTTGTTCAGACCGTCTCCATGCACCATCAACCGGACGCCGTTGGAACAGTGGGCCGCCTCGAACTGCGTCCGAATTCAACCAACAGCGTGCCGGGCTCGGCCGAGCTGACAGTCGACATTCGCTCGCCCGACGCGGCGGTGCTTCAGGACATGGAAGCCCGAATCCGGGAAGGGGTCGCTCTCATCGCGTCGGAACTTGGTGTTTCCGCAGACGTGCAACGGCTGCAGCATGCCGCGCCGGTGGCGTTCGATGCCGGCTGTGTCGGGTTGGTGCGCGACCAAGCAAGGTCGCTTGGCTACTCGTTTCGAGACATCGTCTCAGGCGCTGGCCATGATGCGTACTGGCTGGCCCGAGTCGCGCCCACCGCAATGATCATGTGCCCCTGCGTCGACGGGATCTCACACAACGAAGCGGAGAACATCTCCACGCAATGGGCGGCAGCGGGGGCGAACGTCCTGCTTCACACCGTCGCGAGTCTGGCCAAGACTAGCTTCTGAGACCGGTGTCCACCCCACCGCACGCCTCAGGGCTCTGGTGCAAATTTTCGGCGTAGCCAAGTGACGTCTCCAGAGGGCCGCGCTGATTACGCCGAAAGCACGGCATTCCATCCGCGCGGTGAGAGGCGGCGTTCCATCCAGCGTGATGCTCACCGGAGCTCGACCTTGAGTCTCCAGCGCCTTACGAAAGAACGCCTTGGCCACTTTGACGTCGCGATTGGCGCTCAGGAGGAAGTCGACCGGCGACATGGGCCAGCAGCTCACCGATCTCCAGCTTGTCACTCCGAGTATCAGCGCATGTGTCAGGCAGGTCGGCAGCGAGGCCGGAGACCATGACTTGCTGCGAGTGCGCACCGATGTCGAGAAGTGGTCCGGCCAGGAGAAGGCGGGGCTGGGGGCGCGGCTTGGGAACTGCGTAGCGCGAAGAAGGGGGCTTGCCAACTCTGTCGATCGGTCCCCAGGCACAGGACGAATTGGGTGGCGAGCGCACCGGCGCTGAGGGTGAAGGACTCGGCAGCGCGCTTGGCAACCTCCACCTTGTCGCCCCGTGCCAGCGCTCGACGCCATCGTTAAAAGAAACTTAAAAGTCGTTCGAAATTCATCGCTTGTTGCATTGGGGGTGGCGCCATAGTATTTCGATCACGCCCAAGATAACAGGCGACCCAAGTGACTATTCCATTTCGTATTGTTAAAAAGATCGGTGGAATAGAACCAGTAGTTGGCTGAAAGCTGAGTGTGCGCCTAACTTGATTGAACCAACGACAGCAGTGATTTAACTTGAATGTTGAGGTTGACCCCAATTCTGCGGATCGCCTCGGCCACCAAACCACGCAGTCAAAAACTCCTGAAAACCTTCCGCGGCCGGCGACTTGACACGGCTTGCGGAGTGAAAGAGGCAAACCTGTTGCATCACTTGAGGCGCCACGATGGGGCACATCGCCAAACCGAACGCCCGCGCCAGCGAGCCGACATAGGTGGGAGCAATTGTCGTTGCCAAACCCGCGGCCGTCATGCCGAATGCCGTACTGATATTGCCGACGACGTCTACTATGTCAATGTGCCCATCCAAGTCGCTGTCGGTCCCGGCGTGCGCCAGCGCAAGGGAGCGCTCATGGTCATAACCGGCGAGCACCAGGGGCTGAAGCCTCAGTTCCGGCCATGCGATCTCGTCGCATTTCGAGAGCGGATGGTCAGTGGAACACCAAAATGCCCATGGGCTGCGGAACAAAGGCTGGCGCAGCACGTCGTCCCCTACAACTTGGTCAGACCCGAGTGCAAGATCGACCTCGGCATTGGCGACCTTGTCAATCAGTGCATCGACGGCCGAGTCGCGGATTCGGACAAGAACCTTCGGTCGCACCTGCTGGTAAGCCTTGATTGCGAGCGGAAGCGCTGTGCTTGCCATGACCAACGGTGCCGCGATGCGGACCACGCCAGCGGCTCTATTCCGAATGTCGTCGGCGGCCAAGTGCGCCAGTTCAATCTTCCGGAGCACTTCCTTGGCGCTGGCGTGAAATTCGCGGCCTGCTGGCGACAGGGAAACGCTGCGCGTCGTGCGGTCGAAAAGCCGAAATCCGATGGCGGCTTCAAGGTCGGAGACCAGTTGGCTGACGGCCGATGCCGAAAGGCTCAGATGCTCGCCGGCCTTTCCAAAGCTTCTAACTTTGGCGACTGCGACGAACGCACCCAACTGTCGCTGATTAAAACGAGCGGAATTCATTGGGAGATAGCGGGCGGCAGGGAGTGCCGGACCGGTTCAAGATCAATCGACTCCAAAAACAGAAGGGAAATAGCCGTGCACGGCGCTCCTTTGCGATCTGCTTGCAAGCACGGATGCACGGCGAAGTTTGCGCCCGTTCTACCGCAATGACCAGCAAATTCAACGAAAAACGTCAGCGCTTCGCAGCACCATCGGCAGAAGGAATTCATCTCCATGAAGATTTACGACCACTGGATTGACGGCCAGAGTATCGCCCCGACAGCGGGCCAATGGCTCGACTCGACCGATCCGTATCGCGGGACGGCCTGGGCGCGGATCGCGCGCGGCAACGCCGCGGATGTCGATCGCGCAGTGGCTGCCGCTCGACGTGCGATGTACGAGGGACCCTGGAGCCGCATGACGGCTTCAGAGCGCGGTCGCATCCTTCGCCGCATCGGCGATCTGCTGTCGGACAGCGGCACTGCGCAACGTCTGGCGGAGTTGGAATCACGTGACAACGGCAAGATCCTCGCGGAGATGGTCGGGCAGTTGAAGTACATGCCCGAGCACTGGTACTACTTTGCCGGCATGGCCGACAAGGTAGAAGGTGCAGTGCTGCCGGTCGACAAGGCCGACACGCTGGCATTGACCTTCCGCGAGCCGGTCGGCGTCGTCGCAGCGATCACGGCATGGAATTCGCCGCTTGGCTTCTTCACGATCAAGTGCGCACCGGCATTGGCCGCGGGTTGTGCGGTGGTGCTGAAGCCATCAGAGTTCGCCTCGGTCAGCACGCTGGAACTGGCAGCGTTGACGAAGGAAGCGGGTCTTCCGGACGGGGTCATCAACGTCGTCACCGGTCTCGGCCCGGAAGTCGGTGCCCCGCTGGTCGAGCACCGAGACGTCGCCAAGATCACCTTCACCGGTTCGGACAAAACCGGCGCCCGGATCTACGAACTGGCAGCACGCACGATGAAGCGCGTGGCAATGGAACTGGGCGGCAAGTCGCCCAACATCGTGTTCGACGACGCTGATCTGGAGCAGGCGTGTGTCGGCGCGGTCGGCGGCATTTTCGGCGCCGCGGGGCAGATGTGTACGGCGGGATCTCGCCTGCTGGTCCAGAACTCGGTCAAGGACGCATTCACCGAGAAGCTGCTCGGAATGGCCCGGCACCTGAAACTAGGTGACCCGATGCACCCTGACACGCAAGTCGGTCCGATCGCCACGCCGCCGCAATACGAAAAGGTCCTGCAATACATCGACGTCGCCAAGGCAGATGGTGCGCGCTGTGTGCTGGGCGGCGGCCCGGCCGTGGGGCCGCAACTGCAAGGAGGGCAGTTCGTTCAGCCGACCGTGTTCACGGACGTCACCAACGACATGCGTATAGCCCAAGAGGAAGTGTTCGGGCCGGTGTTGTCGATCATCGGTTTCAACGACGAGGCTGAAGCGGTGCGCATCGGCAACGACATCAACTACGGACTGGCCGCGGGAGTGTGGACACGCGATATCGGGC
>Ga0075370_10001269_pt1 | contig 10753 bp, 12 predicted proteins | sample EndMethybrTD3035_FD_71398 | JGI IMG/M metagenome (GOLD analysis project Ga0075370, IMG submission 71398) | Populus endosphere microbial communities from Tennessee, USA - Endosphere MetaG P. TD hybrid TD303-5 | ecosystem: Host-associated > Plants > Roots > Endosphere | place: USA: Tennessee... | reverse complement strand
CCCGTACTCGTAGTTCGGGTAGACGATCGCCCAGCGCTTCTTCTTCAGCTTCACCGCGTCGGGCACCAGCATCGCGGCCTGCATGTAGGTGCCGGGGCGCAGGCGGAAGGTGTAGTGGTTGCCGCCTTGCCAGGTGATCTTGTCGGTGAGCGGTTCGCCGGCGAGGTAGAAGAACTTCTTCTGCTTCGCGAAGTCGGTCAGCGCGAGGCCGATGTTGGAGAGGAACGCGCCGACCAGCACGTCGATCTTCTCGCGCGAGACCAGTTCTTCGGCCAGCCGCACCGCGTCGCCGGGGTTCGCGTTGTCGTCGCGCGTGATCAGTTCGATCTTGCGGCCGTCGACGCCGCCGGCCGCGTTGATCTCCTCTACCGCGAGCTCCATGCCCTTCTTGTACGGGTCGAGGAACGCCGCCTGCGCCTTGTAGCTGTTGATCTCGCCGATCTTCAGCGTGCTCTGCGCGTGTGCCGAGCCCAGCGCCATCACCATGCCGGCGGCAGCGACGGCCTGAACGAGTTGCACGATCTGTCTGCGTTGCATAGGTCTGCTCCTGGGTTCGACAAAGAAAGATTGTGATGTTGCTGCGGCGTTGTTCAGCGCAAGCCGTCTTCGCCCTTGATCTCGCTCGCCTGCAGCCCGCCGATGCGCGGCAACGGCCGGCCGCTGTCGGTGACAACGACCGCGACGACGATCTCGTTGGCACGCGGCGCATCGGACACACGCGCTTCCATCGCGTCGAAGTGGCTGCGCACGAAGGCGGCGTCCTTGTGGCCGAGCGGCACGTCGATCGCGGTGCCCAGCCCGCCGCGCTTCTTCGCCGACGGCACCAGCGCCGCACCCTTCTCGACCGCCTTGCGCAGCGGCGCGCCGAGCTTCGGGTGCAGGATCGCCGCCGCGTGTTCGAGCTCGCCGGCCTCACCGACGATCGCGGCCTTGCCGTAGCTCTGCGCTGCGCCGGGCGCGATGCCGAGCGCCTGCACGCACCTGTCGCCGAGCAGGCCTCCGAGCTCTTCGCCGATCGCGATCAGCTCGTCGAGGTTGTCCGAATAGCGGCCCGCGTACGGGTTCTCGATCACTGCCATCGCGAGCGCCTTGCGGGTCGGCGGGGCGATGGTCTTGCCGGCTTCAATGCGGGTTTCGTCGACTTCGACGATGAGTTTGCGGATCTTTGCAGCCATGGTCATGTCCTGTTCAGCGCAGCCCGTTCCACTGCGCGATGTCGGCCGCCTTCAGCCCGCCGACGCGCGCGTGCACACGCGCGCCGGTGCTCATCACGAGGATGAAGACGATCTCGTCGGCGGCCGGCGCGCCGGGCACGCGCACTTCCATCGCATCGAAGTGGCTGCGCACGTAGGCGGCATTGATGTGAGTCAGCGGCACGTCGAGCGCGGTGCCGGGGCCGCCGACCTTCTTGGTCGACGGAACGATCGCGAGTGCGTTGCCGGGCTGACCGGTCGGCGCAGCGCTTGCCTTGCCTTGCGCATACGCGTTGCGGTCGCCCTTCCAGCCGAGCAGCTCGCGCATCGCATAGCCGCCCGGCACGTGCCAGAGCGCACCGTGCTCGAGCTCGCCGGCGGCGCCGACGATCGCGCCCTTGCCGTAGCTCTCGATGCGCTCGACCGGCACGTCCATGGCGGCGCGCAGGCGTTGCGCCATGTCGATGCCGACCGGCTGCAGCGCATCCATCATCGGCACGATCTCGTCCACGTAGCGGCCGGCGAACGGGTTCGTCAGCACGGCCGCGATCGCGCCGCGGCGCAGCGGCGTGCCGGCCGGCGGGCCGAATTCGTGGTGGATGTCCTCCACGTGCGTGACGATGCGGCGGATCGTGATCATGTCGAGATTCATTAAGCAAATACTGAACCAACTCGCCGCGGCGCGGTATCGGTATCGACGCGGATGGCGCTTGCCGGTTCGACGCGCGCGGCGTGCTGCTGGCACACGAGCAGCGCTGAATGGATCAGGCCATCGCGCCGCAGATCGTGGGCGCGCCGCTGTCCGCGTTCGAGGGCCGCCTGAACCGCCTCGGCTGCAAGCGGCGGCACATCGACCGTGACCAGCAGCTCGCCGAGGTCGGAGTCGTCCTTCAGTTCGTTCGCGGGGCGGCGCTGGATGTGCGGGTCGCGGATGTCGACGGCGTTGGCGATGATGGTGGCAGCCGCGTCAGCCATCGCCGCGGTCTTGGCGAGCACGGTCACGCTGTCGGCGATGCCGAGCGAGAAGCTGCGGCCGCGCCAGCCGCTGGTGGCGATGCCCCGCACGGGCATGGAGGCGTCGACGGCGAAGCTGCCGTCCAGACCAGCAAGCTCCGTTCGCCCTGAGGTATCGAAGGGCCGTGCCGCGCAAGGGCTTCGATACCTCAGCCCGAACGGGGCGTGGTTGGAGATGTCGGCGACGACGCCGACCTTCACCGACTCGCCCTCCGCCAAGTGCAGCGCAATGTCGCCCCCGTTGTTGATCCACGCCCGCCGCACGCCCTCGCGCGCATACGCCCCGATCAGCTCTTGCGCCACCGCACCGGCCACCGCCGCCATCGGCGTGATGTAGACCGAGTGAAACGGATGGCAGGCCCACCACATGCGCCGAGCGATCACCCCCTGCAGCGGGCACGGCCCGCGCACCGGCCGGCGCAGCAGCGGGAGCTCGGCGACCAGCTCGGTCAGCACGGTCTCGAAGCGTTGCCACGCCGCGGCGTGGGCCGCGGCGAGCGCTGGCGCGTCGCCGTCGGCGCCGATCACGAGGTCGATCGGGCCGTGCTGGAAGTGCCAGCGGCCGTCGGGCAGGGGCGCGCGTTGGGCTTGCATCGTCGATGCGGGTGTTCAGCCGAGCATCGGCGGTTCACCGAGCGGCCACGGGTTCGCGGAGGCATTGGCGACCCAGCGCCGCGCCGTCGGTGCGCCATCGTTGTGCCAGGCGCCACGCGCCAGTGCATCGTCCAGGCTGCGCACGTGCTCCATGTGGCCGCCGAGTGCCTGGTATTCGTCCAGCCGCATGCTGAACTCGATCGGCGCGACGATCGCCGGTGTCGGCACGGTGCCGAAGCTGCGGTCGGGCATGCGGGCCACGTCGACCATCACCGTGATGCCGCCGCCCGGCCACACATAGGCCGGCGCACCGCCGCAGGTGACGTTGACCATTGCCTGCTTGATGCGGCGGGTCAGCAGCACCGGGTTTTCGGTGACGCCCGCGCGCAGGCTGCCGCCAGCGCCGCCGAGGAACAGCACGGTCGTCAGCGAGGGTTCGCAGTTCTCGCCGATGCGCTCGACGACGGCGTGCATCGCGGCCGGCATCGCGGCCGGCTGCGGCACGAGCTGCTCGTCGAGCACGTACCAGGCGGCGTGTTCGCCGGTGGTCGAGACCATCAGCAGCTTCAGCCCGGGCCACGCAATCTCGCTGTCCCAGCCTTCGATGATCGAGAGCGGGTCGGCGATATCGGTGCCGCCCCAGCCGGTGCCCGGGTTCGCGACCTGGAAGTAGCGCCCCGGCGTCGACTTGCGGCCGCGGATCCGGACGCCCGAGGGCCGCATGTCGAGACAGCGGCCCGCCTGGTGCTGCGTGAGCACGCCGGTGATGTGGTCGTCGACCACCACGACTTCGTCGGCCTGGCCGAAGAACTGCTTCGCGAAGATGCCGACGGTGGCCGAGCCGCAGCCGACGCGCATGCGCTGCTCCTCGACGCCGTTGACGATCGGTGCCTTGCCGGACTGGATGGTGATCTGCGAGCCGCCGTCGATCGTCAGCTCGACGGCCTCCTTGTTGCCGAGCGCGAGCATCATCTCGCAGGTGACGCGGCCTTCCTTCTTGCTGCCGCCGGTCAGGTGATGGACGCCGCCGAGCGAGAGCATCTGCGAGCCGTATTCGGCGGTGCTGACGTGGCCGACGACCTCGCCCTTGCAGCGCACGTTCGCCTGCTCGGGGCCGAGCCAGCGGTCGGTATCGATCTTCACCTTGAAGCTGCAGTAGCTGAAGATGCCTTCGGTGACGACGGTGACCATGTCGACGCCGTCACGCTGCGACGCGACGATGAATGGCGCAGGCTTGTAGTCGGGGTAGGTCGTGCTCGAGCCGATGCCGGTGACGAACACCTCGTTCTGCGCGGCGAGCGGATTGGCCTGCGTCTGCGCAGCGGATTCGTCCGAGCGCGCCGCGAACGGCACCAGCGCGGCGTCGTCGTGTTCGAGCGTGCGGCGCAGCAGCACCACCGGGTCGACCCGCACCAGCACGCCGCTCGCGTTGGCGTAGCGGTCGCAGGCGCCGCTCTTGCCGGGCGAGATCTGGCACAGCACCGGGCAGGCGTTGCACTCGATCTTGTCGCTCGCCATGCGCTCGCTGCGCGGGCGCGACTTGTCGAGCACGACCGGCTCGAGGATCGCGCCCGGCATCACGTCCGGCAGGCCGTCGGTCTTGGTGTGTTCGCTCATGGTTGCGGGCCCAGGGTCGTTCATGTAGCATTTACTGAACGAAACGGTTGCGATACTAACTGCGGCCGCAGTGCCACGCAAGACGGACCGACCCCATCACAAGCGAAAACGGATCATGAGCGCATTCAACGAAGAGCGCGTGCTGAGCGTGCACCACTGGACCGACAAGCTGTTCACCTTCACGACCACGCGCGACCCGGCGTTGCGGTTCTCGAACGGCCACTTCACGATGATCGGGCTGAAGGTCAACAACAAGCCGCTGCTGCGCGCCTACAGCATCGTCAGCGCCAACTACGAAGAGCACCTCGAGTTCCTCAGCATCAAGGTGCCCGACGGCCCGCTGACCTCCAAGCTGCAGCACATCCAGGTGGGCGACTCCGTCATCGTCGGCAAGAAGCCGACCGGCACCCTGGTGATCGACTACCTGCTGCCCGGCAAGCGGCTGTACCTGCTGTCGACCGGCACCGGCCTCGCCCCGTTCATGAGCATCATCCGCGACCCCGACACCTACGAGCGTTTCGAACAGGTGATCCTGGTGCACGGCGTGCGCACCAAGGACGAGCTGGCATATCACGACCTGCTGACCGAGCACCTGCCCGCGCACGAGTTCCTCGGCGACCTGGTGTCGAGCAAGCTGCGCTACTACCCGACCGTGACGCGCGAGGCCTACCGCAACATGGGCCGCGTGACCGAGCTGATGGAGTCGGGCAAGCTGTTCGAGGACCTCGGCGTGCCGCCGCTCGACCCCGAGGCCGACCGCGTGATGATCTGCGGCAGCCCGGCCATGCTGCGCGACCTGAAGCACATGCTCGAGCACCGCGGCTTCAAGGAAGGCAACACCTCGACGCCGGGTGCGTTCGTGATCGAGCGGGCGTTCGCCGAACAATGAGCGGCGCCGCGGCCGCCAAGAAGCCGGGAGTGCGCGAGCTTGCCGCGCAGGCGACGCGCGACGCGATCCTGAAAGCGGCGACCAAGGTCTTCGCCAAGCACGGCTACGCGGGCGGCCGCGTCGAGCAGATCTCGAAGGCGGCGAAGTCGTACGACCGGATGATCTATTACTACTTCGGCAGCAAGGAAGAGCTCTTCATTGCCGTGCTCGAAGAGATGTACCGCCGCTTCAACGAGGCCGAATCGAAGCTCAAGCTCGACGCGGCGCGGCCGGTCGAGTCGCTGCATGCGGTGATCCGCTTCATGTGGAGCTACTACCTGAAGAACCCCGAGTTCATCACGCTGCTGAACACCGAGAACCTGCACCGCGGCCAGCACATCGCGAAGTCGCTGCGCGCACGCGAGTACTCGTCGCCGGCCGTCAACGTGCTCGGCGAGGTGCTCGCGAGCGGCGCGAAGCGCAAGCTGTTTCGCACCGACGTGGCGGCGCGCGACGTCTACCTGATGATCGCGGCGATGGGCTACTTCTACCTGTCGAACCGCTACACGCTGGGGGCGTTTCTCGGCGAAGCGCTCGACGCGCCGGCCGCGCTCGCGCACTGGGAAAGCTTCGTGATCGACGCGGTCTCGCGGACGGTGCTGCGTTGACCGCCCGGGCCGGCGCTCAAGCGCGCCGCGCGTCGGCCGGCAGCCCCACGCCGCAGCCTTCGAGCGAGCGCGCCACGTCGCCGCGGCTCAGCGGCTTGGTCAGGTGCACGTCGGCGCCGGCGAGCCGGGCCCGTACCTGGTCGGACGGGTCGAGCCGGCCCGAGACGACGATCAGCGCCAGCGCTGCTTCGCTCTCCTTGACGCGCCGGCACAGCTCGATGCCCGCCCCGCGGTCGCTGCCGTCGAACGCGACCTCCAGGAACGCCGCGGCGTAGCTGCGCTGCGCCAGCAGCTCGGCGGCCTGCGCGACGTCGGTGGTCGCGTGCACGATGAAGCCGAAACGCTCGAGCAGCGCCGAGAGCGCGGCGCGGTCGGTGTCGTCGGCATCGAGCACCAGCACGTCGGTCATCAGCGTTGCCGCCGCGGCGCCGGCGCGCTGGGCGCGCCGCACCGCACGCCGCACCTGCGCCTTCGTGCTGATGCGCGGGTCGACCTCGGCGGGTGCTGCCGGCACTTCCACCGGCATCTCGACCGGCGTGTCGAACGGTGTGTCGAGGGCCGACTGCGCCGTCTCGGACCACGCGACGATGTGCTCGCGCATCACATCGGCGGCCAGCTCGTCGAGGCAGCGCAGGACGCGGGCCGGGTCGATCGGCCGCGGCACGTGGCTGACGGCACCCGGCACGTCGGTCTTGCCGACGAACACCACGTGCGGTGTGCGCGCCGCATGCACGATCCGATCGATGACGCCGGTCGCGTCGGCATCGGCGACGATCAGGTCGGCGTCTTCGATGGCCTCGCACAGTTCATAGTCGACATCGCTGGTCAGCGCGTTGCGAACGCAAAAGCGCAGCGCATCGCGCTCGAACTCGCCGAAACCGAGGATTGCCACCGCCACCTGCATGCGGCGAGTATTGCATTCGGGGTCGGCGCCGGCATCCCCTAGTCCCGAAGCCCTAGAGCATCTCTTCATTGATCACCAGGGCCATCGCGCGCACGCTCAGGTTCTGGTTCCACGCCGAGTCGGGCTCGCTCGTGTGCACGAGCGGACCGCCCGGCTGGTTCTGCACCCACTCGATGCGCTGTTCGGCGGCCGCCCATTGCACACGGTAGCTGCGCGGCGCCTGTTCGCGCTGCAGCAGGCGTGCCACGTCGCGTGCCAGCTCGGCGCTGTCGATGATCAGGCCGACTTCGGTGTTGCAGTGCGCCGAGCGCCGGTCCATGTTCATCGAGCCGATGTACAGCGAACGCTGGTCGACGACCGCCACCTTGGCATGCAGCCGCCCGAGCGAGCCGTGCGCACCCGACGCGCCGTAGCCGCTGCTGCTCGATTCCTCGCTGCGCCGCGTCAGCGCGCTGGGCATCAGTTCGTACAGGGCGGCGCCCATCTTGAGGATCGTCTGGCGGTACTTGGCATAGCCGTAGTGCACGAGCGGCTCGTCGGTCGTCGCGAGCGAGTTCGTCATCACCGACAGGCGCACCTGGCGGTCGACCGCCTGCTGCATCGCGGCGACGCCGCGCGCGCCCGGCACGAAGTAGGGCGAGGCGATCAGCACTTCGGATTGCGCGGAGCGGATCAGCTCGAGGTGGGCCTGCATCACCGCGCCGTCGCTACCGTCGCGCGTGTCGATCTTGCTCGGCGCGTCCGCCAGCACGCGCACCGTGCTGGCCGATTGCTCGACGCGGCCGGCGGCGATCTGGGCGGCGACCGGCGGCTGGCCAAGCGCGTCGCTGCGGGTCAGCGGGGCGACGGAGGCAACGTCGGCGACGTGGGCATCGAACTGGGCGGGCGTCGCGGCGGCGGTCAGGCTCTGCACCGGGTAGACATGTTCGCTGTTCCAGTACGCGTCGAACGCCGTCGACATCTCGCGCACGGCCGCGCCCGAAACCAGCACGTCCATGTCGATGAAGTTGGCCGGCTCGGCGCGGCCGAAGTATTCGTCGGCGATGTTGCGGCCGCCGGCGATCGCGAAGCTGTTGTCGACGACGAACAGCTTGTTGTGCATGCGCCGGTTGATGCGCGACACCTGGTGCAGCGAGAACACGATGCGCGACGCGAAGCTGCCTTCACGCACCGGCAGCGGGTTGAACAGGCGCACCTCGACGTTCGGGTGCGCGGCTAGGCCGGCGAACAGCGCGTCCTGGCCGACGGCGTACAGGTCGTCGACCAGCAGGCGCACCCGCACGCCGCGCGCGGCGGCGTCGCGCAGCTCGCGCAGGAACTGCAGGCCGGTCGTGTCGGAGGCGATCAGGTAGTACTGGGCGTCGATCGTCTTCTCGGCGCTGCGGGCCAGCGCGATGCGTGCGTCGAAGGCCTGGTCGCCGTCGGGCAGGAGGCGCGCGCCCGATTGCCCATCGGCCAGCGCCGGCGCCGACTCCGCCGCGATCCGGGCCAGCGTCGTCGCCGCCACCGCTTCCGGCGCCGCTGCGCTCGAAACCGGCCGCTGCACCTGGCTCGGCAGCCCGGCGCAGCCGACGAGTGCCAGCGCCAGCGCAACGATCAGCAGCGGGCAGCGGAAGGTCATGGTCGGCTCCGGGCGTGTGGTGGGCAGTCAGGCGCTCAGCAGTGCGCCGAGCAGGATCAGGGGGCCGGCGACCGTGAAGACAAACGCCAGCACGGCGATCGCGATGTCGTCGAAGTAGGTGTTCATGGCTTGCTCCGTCGGGGTGTTCGGCTGACGCGGCGATTCGTGTCTGGGCCTGGAGTAAATCTAGGCAGCCGGCCCCCTTGCCACGAGTCAGCAGTGCGCCGCCGCGAAGTGACATTGATCACATCCGGCGGCGCGCCCGATAATCGATTCGCCGACGGGGCCGTCCCCGGCCCGCCCCCGCGCGGCTCACCGGGAGGTCAGATGCGTTCCGACGAAGCCAGCGAACGACCCGCCGCCGACCTGCTGCCGGCCGCGTTGCTCGAAGCGATCGCCCCGCGCGGCAGCGCCCGCACGTTCGCCGCCAACGCCATCCTGATCAACGAAGGCGATACCACCGATTCGCTGTACATCGTGCTGAGCGGGCGGGTGAAGGTCTACGCGAGCTCGGACGACGGCCGCGAGGTGGTGCTCACCGAATACGGCCCCGGCGAGTACTTCGGCGAGCTGTCGATCGACGGGGCCCGGCGCTCGGCGTCGATCAAGGCGCTCGAGCCTTGCAGCTGCAGGGTGGTGCAGGGCTCGGAGCTGCGCCAGTTCCTCGCCGAGCACCCCGATTTCGCGATGCACCTGACGCATAAGCTGATCCGGATGGTCCGCCGCCTGACCGAGCAGGTGCGCAGCCTGGCGCTGCAGGACGTCTACGGCCGGATGGTGCGGGTGCTGACCGAGCTGTCCGAGCCGGTCGGCGACGAGCGCGTCGTGCGCCAGAAGCTGACCCAGCAGGACATTGCCGACCGCATCGGCTCGTCGCGCGAGATGGTCAACCGGGTGATGAAGGAGCTGACGACCGGCGGCTACGTCGGCCAGCGCGACGGCCGGCTGGTGATCCAGCGCAAGCTGCCGCCGGCCTGGTAGGCCGGGGGCTCAGGCGGGTTGCGGCGGCGTCAGCACGGCGTCGAGCAGCGCCGTGTCGAGGTACTCGGTCAGCTCGGCGAGCTGGCCGTCGGCGCCGAAGCGGCACAGATAGCAGTAGCTGTTGTCGTAGGCCTGGCCGCGCACGGTCTGCACCGCACCGCGGCATTCGACCGCGACCAGATCGTCTTCGGCGATGAACCGCAACGCCCGGTTCGTGTACTGGGTGGCGAACTGGGCGAACAGCGGCTTGAAGAGCTCTTCGCGCACCGCTTGTTTGCCGCGGTAGGTGCGCGACCAGGCGGTGCTGCCCGGAATGGTCCAGCAGAAGTCGTCGGCCATCAGGTCGACGAACGGGCGGCCGTTGCCGTGTTCGAGTTCGGCGAAGGCCGCCTGCAGGCGGCGCTTGTTGTCGGTGGCGTTCATGGGTGGCGTGCTCCGGGTTGCGTGTGGCGGATTGCGTGTGGCGGGTCTAGGAGGCGCGGCGGGCGCCGGCACGCCGGTTCGGGTCGTTTTTCGGGCGCTGCCCCGTGGCGATCCATTCGTCGTAGAAGCCGACCTTGGCGTCGATCAGCTGCAGCGCGGCCCGCTGTCGGCGGATCGCCTCGAGCACGCGCACACGGTGCGCGGCCAGCATGTCGCGGCGCTGCTGCAGCGTCGAGCGGCCCGCCTTGACGAGCGCCGTGTACTCGCGCATCTCGGCGATCGACATGCCGGTGTGCCGCAGCCGCTCCATCAGCTGCAGCCAGCCGACGTGCTGCTCGACGTAGACGCGCCGCCCGCCGGCGTCGCGGGCCACGCCCGGCATCAGCCCCTGCGTCTCGTACCAGCGGATCGTGTGGATGCTGCGGCCGCTGCGGGTCGCCAGCGTGCCGATGCGAAACGGTTCGGTGTCCATGCCCTGGATTGAACACCGTCGAGTGCACTCGAGGTCAAGCCCTTTCTGGCCCCGGCAGCTTCATGTAGCATTCACTGAACCAATTGGCTCGGCAGCAGGTTCGGAGGCGTTCATGGCAGAGGCAGCGAGCACCGGCAAGTCCGGCAAGGTCGTGATCAGGAACATCGGCCTCTTGTTGTCGGGCGACATCGACCGCCCGATCCTCGACGCCGACACGATCGTCGTCGTCGACGGGCTGATCACCGCGGTCGGCAAGGAGAAGGACTGCGACACCGGCGAGCCCGCCACGCTGATCGATGCGCGCGGCACCTGCGTGGCGCCGGGGCTGATCGACAGCCACGTGCACCCGGTGTTCGGCGACTGGACGCCGCGCCAGAGCCAGCTCGGCTGGATCGACT
>Ga0075370_10001268_pt1 | contig 10761 bp, 11 predicted proteins | sample EndMethybrTD3035_FD_71398 | JGI IMG/M metagenome (GOLD analysis project Ga0075370, IMG submission 71398) | Populus endosphere microbial communities from Tennessee, USA - Endosphere MetaG P. TD hybrid TD303-5 | ecosystem: Host-associated > Plants > Roots > Endosphere | place: USA: Tennessee... | reverse complement strand
GCCGCAAGATCGCATCGAACCCAGAGATTTCCAACTGACGCAAGAAAGGACAGGCCATGAACGGCATCGACCTCCTCCCGCTCGCGGTGGGCCACATGATCGGCTTCGGCGCGATCGGCTCGTGCCTCGGGATCGGCGTGCTCGGCTCCAAGTACCTCGAATCGGCGGCGCGCCAGCCCGAGCTGATGGAGCCGCTGCAAAGCAAGGTGTTCCTGCTGGTCGGTGTGCTCGACGGCGCGTTCATCATCGCCACGGGCATCGGCCTGTGGTTCGCGACCGCGAACCCGTTCAAGGGCTGAGCGCTCAACCGGGCGGGGCGCCACGCAGGCTCTCGGCCGGGCGCCGCAGCGCCCGGTCGAACGGGTTGACCCGCTCGGAGATCTTGCGCGCCTCGCGCTGGAGCAGCTCGATCACGACGGGCAGGCGCTCGTCGTTGAGCCGCGCCGCGATCGTGCCGACACTGAGCGCCGCGACGACCCGCTGGTTGCGGTCGAACACCGGCACCGCGGCGCCGGCCATGCCTTCGATCAGCCCCGAGTTGACGCTGCTGTAGCCCTGGGCACGCGCGCGCGCCGCTTCGGTGCGCAGGAAGACCTCGTCGAGTGCGCCGCCGCCCATGTGCTGGATGCGCGGCACGTTGAAGCGCATCGCCTCTTCCTGCTCGGCCTGCGGCAGGTGCGCGAGGATCGCCATCGCCCCCTGGCCAACGCCGAGCGGCACGCGCCCGCCGATGTCGCCGGTGAAGGTGCGAATCGGGAACGGCCCCTCCCAGCGGTCGAGGCACACCGCGTCGAAACCGCTGCGCACCAGCAGGAACACGCTGTCGCCGAGCGCGGCGCCCAGGCGCAGCAGCGAGGGCCGGCAGAGCTCGCGCAACCCGCCGCCGTCGCCGGCGCGCGCGGCGAGCGCGAAGAAGTCGATGCTGAGCCGGTACATGCGCGTCTCTTCGCCCTGCTCGACCAGCCCCTCCTCGACCAGCTGCTGCAGCAGCCGGTGCGTCGTGGGCTGCGTGAGCCCGAGCTGCTTGGTCAGCTGGCTGATCCGCAGCCCGCTCTCGGCATGGGCGGCCAGCGCCTTGAGGATGCTGACGGCACGGTGCAGGCTGGAGATCGACTTTTCGTCATTCGGGTTCATGAACGCTAAATGTACAGAGAAAGTCCATATATCGGAACAGGCACGATATTTGATCTGATAGGCGGGTACTCCTGGTTGACGCACCGTTCCGGACCCATTCACACTCCGATCGCTCTGGGGGCCCGCATGTCATTCCTGACTCTCGAAGGCGTTTCGAAGTACTACGGCGACGTTGGGGCGCTCGTGGACATGACGCTCGCCGTCGAGCGCGGCGAGTTCATCTCGCTGCTCGGGCCCTCCGGCTGCGGCAAGACGACCACGCTGCAGGCGATTGCCGGCTTGATCGCGGTGACGCGCGGGCGCATCACGCTCGATGGCCGCGACCTGACCCGGCTGCCGGTGAACCGGCGCGGACTGGGCATCGTGTTCCAGAGCTACGCGCTGTTCCCGCACATGACGGTGGCCGAGAACGTCAGCTTCGGGCTCGAGATGCGGCGCGTGCCCAGGCACGAGCGCGACCGCGCGATCGCCGAGATGCTCAAGCTGGTGCATCTCGATGCGCACGCGGGCCGCTACCCGCGCGAGCTGTCGGGCGGGCAGCGCCAGCGCGTCGCGATCGCGCGTGCGCTCGTGATCTCGCCGCCGGTGCTGCTGCTCGACGAGCCGCTCTCGAACCTCGATGCGAAGCTGCGCGAGGAAATGCAGTTCGAGCTGCGCCGCATCCAGCGCAAGGTCGGCACGACCACCATCATGGTCACGCACGACCAGGCCGAGGCGCTCTCGATCAGCGACCGCGTGGTCGTGATGGAAGCCGGGCGCGCGACCCAGATCGACGCGCCGCACCGCCTCTACGAACACCCGAAGAGCCGCTTCATCTCGAACTTCGTCGGCAAGACCAACCTGCTGCCGGGGCGCGTGGTGCGTGCAGCGGCACGCGGCGCGGTCGAGCTCGCGCACGGACAGCAGCTGGCCGTCGACCCGGGCGGGTTTGCCGACGGCGCGCCCGTCACCGTCTGCCTGCGCCCCGAGAAGCTGTTCTTCACCGATGCGATCGATGGTTCGCTCGCCGGCCGCGTCGAGGAGCGATTCTTCCTCGGCAGCCAGTGGCTGTACCGCGTGCAGACGCCGCTCGGCGCGCTCGAGGTCAGCTGCCCGAACGACGGCAGTGCGCCGGTCGAGGAACAGGCCGACGTGCACGTGGCCTGGGCCAGCGACGTGGCCCGGCTCGTCGAGGCGACGCCATGAGCATTGCGATCCGCGGCCGCGCTGTGCCGTTCGCTCTCAGCGCACCGGCACTCGCCTTGTTCTCGCTGATGGTGCTGCTTCCGCTGGCGCTGACGGCGCTGCTCTCGTTCCAGCAGTACGACCAGGAACGCGGCGTGCAGAGCGGCTTCACGCTCGCGTCGTACGCCCACGTGCTGGGCGACTCGTACTACTACGAGATCTTCTTCCGCACCGGCTGGATCGCGGCGCTGACCACCCTGCTGTGCGTGCTGATCGGTGCGCCCGAGGCCTACATCCTCTCGCGCATGGGCAAGCCCTGGCGCTCGATCTTCCTGCTCGTGATCCTCGCGCCGCTGCTCGTCTCGGTGGTCGTGCGCGCGTTCGGCTGGAGCCTGCTGCTCGGCCCGAACGGCGTGGTCAACCGACTCTTCGAGCTCGTCGGCGTCGGCCGGCTGAAGATGCTCTACACGCCGACCGCGGTGGTCGTTGCGCTGGTGCACGTGATGCTGCCGTTCATGGTGATCCCGGTCTGGACCTCGCTGCAGAAGCTCGACCCGATGGTCGAGAGCGCCGCCCTGTCGCTCAACGCCTCGCCATGGACCGTGATGCGGCGCATCGTGCTGCCGCAGATCACGCCGGGACTGCTGTCGGGCAGCCTGATCGTGTTCGGGCTGAGCGCGAGCGCGCTCGCGATCCCGGGGCTGCTCGGCGGGCGCCGGCTGAAGATGGTGGCGACGCTGATCTACGACGAGTACCTGCACGAGCTGAACTGGCCGCTCGGCGCCGCGATCGCGCTGGCGCTGCTCGTGATCAACCTCGCGATCATGCTCGGGTACAACGCGGTGCTCGAAGGTGCCTACGCAAAACGGATGGGCAGGTCATGAGCATTCGGCGCACCGGCCCGCTTTCGCTCGTCTTCCACACGCTGGTGACGATCTTCATGCTCGCGCCGCTCGTGATCGTCTGCCTGGTCGCGTTCACGCCCGAAAACACGCTGTCGGTTCCGTGGGGCTTCTCGTCCGAGGCATGGTCGCTGCGCTGGTTCAAGGCCGCGTTCGAACATTCGGACCTGATGCAGTCGTTCTGGAACAGCCTCGGCGTCGCGTTCTTCGCGGCGACGCTCTCGGTCGCGCTCGCGATTCCCGCCGGCATCGCGATCGCGCGCCACGAGTTCCCCGGCCGGCAGACTTTGAACGGCTTGCTCCTGTCGCCGCTGATCGTGCCGCACCTGGTGCTCGGCGTCGCGATGCTGCGGCTGTTCGCGCTCTTTGGTGCGCGCGGCTCGTCGCTGTGGCTGACGCTCGCGCACGTGGTGATCGTCACGCCGTATGCGCTGCGGCTGGTCGTCGCCGCACTCGCCGGGCTCGACCGCAGCGCCGAGCAGGCCGCGCTCTCGCTCGGCGCGAGCCATGCCACGGTGTTCCGCCGCATCACGCTGCCGCTGATGCTGCCTGGCATCACCGGCGGCTGGATGCTCGCGTTCATCAACAGCTTCGACGAGGTGACGATGTCGATCTTCATCACCGCGCCGCAGACTGTGACGCTGCCGGTGCGCATGTACATGATCGCGACCGAATCGATCGATCCGATGATGGCGGCGGTGTCGGCGTTGATCGTGGCGTTGACGGCGATCGTGATGGTCGTGCTCGATCGCCTCTACGGGCTGGACAAGATTCTCGTGGGGCAGCATTGAGCAAGCCCATGCCTCTGCTGCATCGGATCGATGGCGTGCAGCGCGAGTCGATTCCGTTCGAGCTCGACGGCCGCACCTGCACCGCGCTCGAAGGCGACACGGTGCTGACTGCCGTGCTGACCAACGGCGCGAAGCTGCGCGAGAGCGAGTTCGGCGGCGCCGCACGTGCCGGCTTCTGCCTGATGGGCGCCTGCCAGGATTGCTGGGTGCGTCTCGCCGATGGCGAGCGTCTGCGGGCATGCACGACCTTCGTCGAGCCCGGGATGCGGGTTCGGACTGGCGTATGAAAGCTCGTCGTCCGATGGCAGTTCCTCGATGCGCTGCCTCGCGAAGGTCGGCGCGCCCTCAGCAGACCACCGTGGCCCCTTGACATGAAGTTCGTGATCGTTGGGGCAGGCCCTGCAGGCATGCGCGCAGCCGAGCAATTGGTGGCGGCAGGCCAGCAGCCGGTTGTCATCGATGAAGGCGCGCGCCACGGCGGGCAGATCTATCGACAGCCGCCGGCCGTGATGCAACGCGAGCGGCGTGACCTGTACGGCTTCGAAACCGCGCGAGCGAGCGCGCTGCTCGACCGCTTCGACGCGCTGCTGCCGCAGATCGACTACCGGCCCCAGACCCTCGCCTGGCAGGTCGAAGCCAACACGCTGCAGCTGCTGCACGCCGGCCGCAACCGCGCGCTGCCGTTCGATGCGCTCATCCTCGCGCCCGGCGCGACCGACCGTGTGCTGCCGTTTCCGGGCTGGACGCTGCCCGGCGTCTACACGCTCGGTGCGGCGCAGGTGGCGCTGAAGCACCAGGGCTGCCTGATCGGGCCGCGCGTGGTGTTCGCCGGCACGGGGCCGCTGCTGTATCTCGTCGCCTGGCAATACGCGTCGCACGGTGGCCAGGTGGCGGCGGTGCTCGACACCTCGCCGGCGTCGGCCAAGTGGCTCGCCGCGCCGCGCCTGCTCGCGCGGCCCGCGGTCGCGGCGAAGGGCGCCTATTTCGTCGCGCGGCTGCGGGCGATGGGCGTGATGCTGCGCGGCGGCGTCACGCTCCTGAAGGCCGAGGGCGGCGAGCGGGTCAGCGCGCTGACCTGGCGCAGCGGCGGCACGACGCACACGACCGCCTGCGACGCGATCGGTGTCGGCCACGGGTTGCGCTCGGAAACGCAGCTCGCCGACCTGGCCGGCTGCGCATTCGCGTACGACGCGATCGAGCAGGCCTGGCTGCCGGCCCGCGACGCTGCCGGCCGCAGCAGCGCGCCCGGCGTGTACCTCGCCGGCGACGGCGCGAGCATCCTCGGTGCCGATGCGGCCGAGCTGTCCGGCGCGCGTGCGGCGCTCGCGGCGCTCGAAGACCTCGGGCTCGCCGCGGCGCAGGATGGGCAGGCGGCGCGGATCGAGCGCGAGCTGCAAGCACACGTCACGTTTCGGCGCGGCCTCGAAACCGCATTCGCGCCGCCGTCGCGCTGGGCCGCCGAAGCGTCCGACGAGTTGATCGTCTGCCGCTGCGAGGAAGTCACCGCGGGCGAGCTGCGCGCCTGCGCACGCGACACCGGCGCGCGCGAGATGAACCGATTGAAGGCGCTGACTCGCATCGGCATGGGGCGCTGCCAGGGCCGCATGTGCGCGCCGGCGGCTGCGCGGCTGCTCGCGCAGGCGACGGGCTGCGAGCTGCGCGACGTGGGCCGCTTGCGCGGGCAGGCGCCGGTCAAGCCAGTGCCGATCGCGATGCTGCACGACCCGCTTCCGAGCGCGATCGATCCGCAAGACCAGGATGACTGAGACCCTGCGCACCGACGTGACCATCATCGGCGGCGGCATCGTCGGCGCCTCGGCCGCGCTGTTCCTGCGCCGGCACGGCCTCTCGGTCGTGCTGCTCGAGCGCGGCCTGTGCGGCGCGGCCGCGAGCGGCGTGAACTACGGCGGCGTGCGCACGCAGGGCCGCGCTGTCGTGCAGCTGCCGCTGTCGATGCGCGCACGCGAGCTGTGGGCCCGGCTGCCCGAGCTGATCGGCATCGACGGCGAGTACGTGCGCTCGGGGCATCTGAAGCTGGCACGTTCCGAAGCCGATCTCGACAGGCTCGAGACCTATCGCGACGAGGCTGGCGCGCACGGGCTCGCGCTGCAGATCGTTGCCGGCAGCGCATTTCGCAAGGCGTATCCGTGGCTCGGCGAGCAGGCGATCGCCGGCTCGTTCTGCGCCGGTGACGGGCATGCGAACCCGCGCCTGGTTTCGCCGGCGTTCGCACGTGCGGCGCAGTCCGCCGGTGCGCGCATCGTCGAGCGCTGCGCCGCAACAGAGATCGCGGCGACCGGCAGCGGCTTCGTCGTCGGCGACGGCCGCTCGATCAGCGTGCAGTCGCGCTGGCTGCTGAACTGCGCCGGCGCCTGGGCGCTCGACGTCGCCCGCCGCTTCGGCGACGACGCGCCGATGACGAGCATCCACCCGGGCATGGCCGTCACCGAACCGGTGCCTCGCTTCATGGACGTCAACATCGGCGTCGAAGGCGGCGGCATCTACGGCCGCCAGACCTCGCGCGGCAACTGCGTGATGGGCGGCAGCCGCGGCGTCGCCAACGGCCCGCTGTACGCGGTGCCGGCGGCGCGCTCGATCAGCGAGCTGTGCGACCGCATGGCCGCGTTGTTCCCGCCGCTCGCTCATGCCCACGTGATCCGCTTCTGGAGCGGCGTCGAAGGATCGCTGCCGGATCACCAGCCGGTGATCGGGCCGAGCCCGACGACGCCGCAGCTGATCCACGCGTTCGGTTTCTGCGGCGCCGGCTTCCAGATCGGCCCGGCCGTCGGCGAAGCCCTCGCCGAGCTCGTCCACCGCGGGCGGTCGAATGTCGCGCTCGACGCGTTCTCGATCGCCCGATTCACCCACCTTGCCTCATCCACATCGACAGGAGCGCACTGACATGGCCAAGCCCATCCTCTCCCTCACGCTGCTGGGCGCAGCGCTGCTCGCCGGCGCCGCCGCGCAGGCGCAGGACAAGACGCTGTACATCGGCATGAACGGCGGCGACATGGAACGCTCGTACACGAAGTACGTGTTTCCGGCCTTCGAGAAGATCCACGGCGTGAAGGTGGTCGTCGTGCCGGGCACCTCGTCGGACATTCTCGCGAAGGTGCAGGCGAGCAAGGAGAAACCGCCGGTGCACGTGATGTTCCTCGACGACGGCGTGATGATGCGCGCGATCAAGATGGGCCTGTGCCAGAAACTCGCCGATTCGCCCTCGCTGAAGGAGCTGTACCCGAGCGCGCGCATCGCCGGCGACATGGCGGCCGGCGTCAACGTCGGCATGACCGGCATCGGCTACAACAAGAAGATGTTCGACGAGAAGAAGTGGCCTGCGCCGACGTCGTGGATGGACTTCGCCGATCCGAAGTTCAAGGGCAAGGTGGTGTTCCAGTCGATGCCTGCGAGCAGCTTCGGGCTGCACGGCTTCCTGATGTTCAACCGCATCCAGGGCGGCAGCGAGAAGAACGTCGACCCGGGCTTCAACAAGTGGGCCAGCACGATCGGGCCGAATGTCCTCGAGTACATCCCGAGCTCGGCCAAGCTCTCGGAGATGGTGCAGACCGGCGAGGCGGCGATCTTCCCGCTGACGCCGACCGCGGTCGCGACCCAGAAGGCGCGCGGCGTGCCGATGGAGTATGCGCAGCCCAAGGAAGGCTCGGTGCTGCTGATGGTGGCCGAGTGCGTCACCGCGAACAACAGCAACCCCGAGCTTGCGCAGAAGCTCGCCGAGTTCCTGCTGACGCCGCAGGCGCAATCGGCCGCGCTCGAGTTCGGCAACCAGATCCCGTCGAACCTGAAGACGCAGCCGGGCAACCCGACCGCGCAGGCCACCGTCGAGCGCTTCAAGGGTTACATGAAGACGGTCAACACGCTCGACTGGGAAGCCGTGAACACGCTGCGGCCGGAGTGGAACACGCGCTGGAACAAGACGGTCGAGCGCTGAGCGATGCATAGCCGTTAGGGACCGAGCCCCAACATCCGTTCGGGCTGAGCCTGTCGAAGCCCTGGTCCCGACGCGCCGTCGGCACTTCGACAAGCTCAGTGCGAACGGAGCAGGCCCTTCTGCAGTGGGCCCTCCTACAATTCGGGTTCGATCCCGCTGTACGAACCCGTCCCATGAATCTCTCCGCGCTGTCCGCCCTTTCGCCGCTCGACGGCCGTTATGCCGCCCGTGTCGCGGGCCTGCGCCCGCTGCTGTCCGAGTTCGGACTGATGCACCGCCGCGTGCAGGTCGAGGTCGAGTGGTTCATCGCGTTGTCCGATGCCGGCTTCGCCGAGTTCAAGCCGCTCTCGGAAGCGGCGCGCGGCCTGCTGCGCGGACTGGTGCTGCGCTTCTCGGAAGCCGACGCGCAGGCGATCAAGGACATCGAGCGCACCACCAACCACGACGTGAAGGCGGTCGAGTACTGGCTGAAGAGCCGCTTCGACGCGAACCCCGAACTGAAGACGGCCGGCGAGTTCGTGCACTTCGCGTGCACCAGCGAGGACATCAACAACACGAGCCACGCGCTGATGCTGCAGGCCGCGCGCGGCGACGTGCTGCTGCCAGCGCTCGACAAGCTGGTCGACCAGCTGCGCTCGATGGCGCACACACTCGCCGACGTGCCGATGCTCAGCCGCACGCACGGCCAGACCGCGAGCCCGACCACGGTCGGCAAGGAGATCGCGAACGTCGTCGCGCGGCTCACACGCGCGCGCCAGGCGATCGCCGAGGTGCGGTTGCTCGCGAAGATGAACGGCGCGGTCGGCAACTACAACGCGCATCTGTCAGCCTACCCGGAATTCGACTGGGAGGCCTTTGCGCGCCACGTGGTCGAAGACAAGCTCGGCCTGGTCTTCAACCCGTACACGATCCAGATCGAGCCGCACGACGCGATGGCCGAGCTGTTCGACGCGGTGACCCGCTGCAACACGATCCTGATCGACTGGTCGCGCGACGTCTGGGGTTACGTGAGCCTCGGCTACTTCAAGCAGCGCCTGAAGGAGGGCGAGATCGGCTCGAGCACGATGCCGCACAAGGTCAACCCGATCGACTTCGAGAACGCCGAAGGCAACTACGGGCTCGCCAACGCGCTGCTCACTCACCTCGCGCAGAAGCTGCCGATCAGTCGCTGGCAGCGCGACCTCACCGACAGCACCGTGCTGCGCAACATGGGCGTCGCGCTCGGTTATGCGCTGCTCGGCCATGACTCGCTGCTGCGCGGGCTCGGCAAGCTCGAGGTGAACCGCGAGGCGCTCGCCGCCGATCTCGACGACGCCTGGGAAGTGCTCGCCGAGCCGATCCAGACGGTGATGCGGCGCTACCAGCTCCCTAACCCGTACGAGCGGCTGAAGGAGCTGACGCGCGGCAAGACGATCACCCGCGAGGCGATCCGCGCGTTCATCGAGACGCTCGAGATTCCGGCCGCGGAGCGCGAACGCCTGCTCGCGATGACGCCGGCCAACTACACCGGCCGCGCTGCCCACCTGGCGCGCCGCATCCGCTGATGAACTTCACCGACAAGCTCGCCCGCGCCGAGCAGGTCAACGACTCGATGCTATGTGTCGGGCTCGACCCCGATCCGGCGCGCTTTCCAGCGCCGTGGCAGGGCAATGCCGAGCACATCTTCGACTTCTGCAGCGCGATCGTCGACGCCACGAAAGACCTGGTGATCGCATTCAAGCCGCAGATCGCGTATTTCGCGGCGCACCGTGCCGAGGCGCAGCTCGAGCGGCTGATCGCCTACATCCACCACAACGCACCCGACGTGCCGGTGATCCTCGACGCCAAGCGTGGCGACATCGGCAGCACGGCCGAGCAGTACGCGGCCGAGGTGTTCGGCCGCTACGGCGCCGACGCGGTGACGCTCTCGCCGTTCATGGGCTTCGACTCGATCGAGCCTTACCTCGCCTACGAAGGCAAGGGGGCGATCCTGCTGTGCCGCACGTCCAATCCGGGCGGGGCCGACCTGCAGGGCCAGCGCCTCGCCGGCGGCGACATGCTGTTCGAGCACATCGCCCGGCTGGCGAGCGGCGACTGGAACCGCAGCGGGCAGCTCGGCCTCGTGGTCGGCGCCACCTTCCCGACCGAGATCGAGCGCGTGCGCGAGCTCGCGCCGACGCTGCCGCTGCTGATCCCCGGCATCGGCGCGCAGGGCGGCGATGCCACCGCGACGGTGCGCGCCGGCTGGCGCCACGACGGCACGCGCACGGTCGCGCCCATCATCGTCAGCTCATCGCGGGCCGTGCTTTACGCTGGTGCGGACGCCGACTTCGCCGCCGCCGCGCGTGCCGCAGCGCTCGCCAGCCGTGACGAGTTGAACGCGGCGCGCCGCGGCACGACGAACTAGACGGAGATTCGGTCACAGTTCCCAGGGGCGAAACGGCCACCCTGGGACTAACATTCGCCGCCACGAGTCTCCCTGCGCCTTGCCGTGCGCGGCCGGCGCATGCAGCTGCATGGCGAGCCAGCCTCTATCGTTGCCCGAGTTCCAGCTGCCCGAGTCCGCTGCAAGGATCGTCGGGCGCTACTACCTTGGCGCGTCGTGCCTGTGCGGACTCGCGGGCGCGGCGATCCTCGCGTGGCTGGCGCCGGCGCTGCCCGAGGGCTTGCACGCGCTGCTGATGGGCAGCGTGCTGGCCTACTCGGCGCTCAGCGCACTCGCGCTGTTCGCGAGCACCCGCGCGCGCTTCCCGATGCACGCCGTGCTGAGCCTGCTGGCGCTGTTCGCACTGGTGCTGTGCGGGCTGACCGCGGTGACGCTGCGCGACGGCGTACGCGACCC
>Ga0075370_10001265_pt1 | contig 10767 bp, 9 predicted proteins | sample EndMethybrTD3035_FD_71398 | JGI IMG/M metagenome (GOLD analysis project Ga0075370, IMG submission 71398) | Populus endosphere microbial communities from Tennessee, USA - Endosphere MetaG P. TD hybrid TD303-5 | ecosystem: Host-associated > Plants > Roots > Endosphere | place: USA: Tennessee... | reverse complement strand
GTATTGAATAATAATAGCGAATCGGTTGCTCATACTGGACAAATAAATTACTCCATTTTTTGACTTCGCCTATCCGATGACTCATCCGTACATCGGGTGACATAATTATTTGATAATTTTTATATAAAGCACGTAAACACCATTCAGTATCGACTAAATCGATAAAATATTCTTTTTTTGGGTAGCCAATATGTTTTAAAGTAGGCACCCAAATTAACATTCCTGAACTGATTAACACATGTTTTAGATTCGGTGCAATTAATAAATTTCTTATCTTATCTTTTAATGCCCTAGTTTTTAAGTTCTTAAGATCAGGATCATGCCATGTTGGTCCAATAGCGCACAAACGAGAGTGTAGTTTTTTAAGTCGATAAAAGGCCAAAATCATGTCACTGATAAAATTCCCTGATAATTGGCTATCCTGATCCAAAAATAATACAAAATCGAAATTTTCTGTTTCTGCCATTTGGCAAGCAATATAGTGCGCACCACCCACACCAACATTTTTTGGGCTTTTTATTAAGATAATATCCTTATTATTATTATTGAATTCAAAAGCTTTGGAAGCTTCAGTATTATCAAATAGTAAAATTTTGATTTTTTCATATTGAAAGCAAATATTAATTAGCTCCAAGACCTTGTTTTTATCAGGATGATAAAGAACGATATTAATTAATACAGCGGGTTTAGACATCATGTTCATCAGCTATTTTAATGGAACTCAATATACCTTACACTAGACAAAAATTGAAGCGATCGATTTGGAATTTGCTTTTTTAACTCGTACTAACAAGGAAAGTTATCTGTGAAAGGTATTGTATTATCCGGCGGGGCAGGAACACGTTTACATCCTATCACGAAAGGGATCAGTAAGCAGTTACTTCCGATTTATGACAAACCCATGATTTATTATCCACTCAGCGCCTTAATGCTGGCTGGCATTCAGGAAATATTAATTATTACTAGCGTTGAAGCCTTACCGCAATACCAAAATTTATTAGGGAACGGTGAACAATGGGGAATCAATCTCAGTTATTTAACCCAAAAAAATCCTGATGGTTTAGCCCAAGCTTTCATCATAGGTGAAAAATTTATTGGCAATGATTCGATAGCGCTTATTTTAGGAGATAATCTATTCTATGGAGAGAAATTTTCCGAAACTATCAAATCTGCTGCTGAAAAACAGTTTGGTGCCCAAATTTTTTGTTATTTCGTCAATGATCCCGAACGTTATGGGGTTGCTGTGTTTGATGAAAACCGAAACTTGATAGATATTGAAGAAAAACCAAAACTTCCTAAATCCAATTGGGCTGTCACGGGCCTTTATTTTTATGATAATCAAGTCATTGATATTGCTAAATATATTAAGCCATCTGAGCGTGGCGAATTAGAAATAACTGATGTGAATCTGCAGTATTTATCTCAAGGACAACTTTCTCATCGATTAATCTGCCGTGGTAGCACTTGGTTAGACACAGGGACGCATGATGCTTTATTAGAAGCATCGCATTTTGTTCAAGTCGTTGAAAAACGACAAGGTCTAAAAATAGCTTGTTTAGAAGAAATCGCTTGGCGAAAAGGTTTTATTAATGCCGAAGCTTTAGAGATTTCTGCTCACAAATTATTAAACTGTAGTTATGGTAACTATTTACTCGATATTATTAAGCGAGAATTATGAAGATCATTCCCACTCCTATCCCAGATTTAATTTTAATAGATCCTAAATCGCATCACGATGAACGAGGCTTTTTTTTTGAAGCTTTTCAGTCAGAACGTTATCAACGATTATTGAAAAAAAGAATTAATTTCGTTCAAGATAATCTATCTCGCTCCAGTAAAAATGTTTTGCGAGGTCTACATTATCAGATCGAACAACCTCAAGATAAATTAATGACAGTCATCCGCGGCAGCGTTTTTGATGTAGCAGTGGATATCAGAACTGCATCAACCACTTTCGGGAAATGGTTTGGTGTTATTTTAAGTGATGAAAATCATTATCAACTTTTTGTCCCCAAAGGATTTGCGCATGGATTTTGCGTGCTCAGTGAAATCGTTGATTTCCATTATAAATGCACTGATTACTACAATCCTGAAGCTGAACAAGGCATACTTTGGTCTGACCCTAACCTAGCTATAAATTGGCCTCTGCAATCACCCTTAATATCAACTAAAGATAAAAATTATTCTTATTTAAAAAATATACCCTCCAAACTATTATTTTAGCAACCACTTCCAGGAATAATAAAGAGCTGATTTACTTGCAATCCATGCCATGCGTCTGTCTTGATAAGCCGCGCGTCTCCAAACATGTTTAATTTTCACCGTTGGGGTATAAGCTATTTGGGAAATTTGCGCCATACGTCTACCTAAATCGGAATCATCATAATACATAAAAAATTTTTCATCAAATCCTTCTAGTTCTTTAAGCAACTCCAATCGGCAAAACATAAAACAACCCGTAGGATTACTTAACTTAAACATATTTTCATTATAATTTTTATCTTGCATCTCAAATTTACTTAATTGATTCTGAAAAATTTTTTTTAACAATGAAGGTGCAAAACGGCGTAAAAAACTAATCCAAAGACTTGGATTTTTCCGGCAGAGATATACTCGCTTTTCATTCATATCATAAACATCTGGGACTAACATACCCACATGCTTATGTTGCCGCATAAAATCCAATGCATTTTTTAAAGTATTGGGCATTACATACACATCATTGTTTAAAATAAGATGATAATCCGCTTCGCTTTTTAAAATAACTAGATTATGACCGTAACCATAACCACCATTTTTCGGCGAAAAAAAATAATAAATCGGTAAATCTGGAAAACATTTTTTTAGTTCTATTTCGAAATTTGAACCTTTATTAAATTCTAAAGCACCGTTATCTACTAATGTAACTTCATAGCTAATATCATCAGGAATTGAACAGATAAGACTCGAAAGGCAATCTTTTATTTGTAAAAAATTCTCTTGGTAAATAACGATGCTGATAGAGAGTTTAATTTGCCGCATAAATTTCTCTTGTATTGCATTTTTAAATTAATTAATAATAATTTCTTGATAAAGATTTTTTATCTCTCCAACCATTTTTTGGATAGTAAATTTCTCTTTTGCATAATAATAAGCCGATCTACCTAAAGAAAAGCGTAATACAGGTTTTTGATAAAGTTTCCAAATTGCATTTGCAAGTGAAGTCGGACAACATGGAGATACGACAAAACCAGTCACACCGTCTTGATTCAGATTACTCGCCATATGAGTCACATCGCAGCAGACAACCGGTTTTGCGCAAGCCATTGCTTCTAATTGAGCTATTCCAAATGTTTCACTTTGATCAATAGAAGGTAAACAAAATACATCACAAGCATGGTAATAAGCTGGTAAATCCTGCTTAGCGATTTGTCCAAGAAAATATACTTGCTGCTCAAGTTTTAAAAATTTAACTTGTTGATTTAGATTTTGTGTTAATGGACCTTCTCCTCCTAATAACAATATTATATCCTTAGGCAATTGCTTCATTGCTTCAATTAAATAACAAAACCCTTTGTAACGAACATGTCGTCCTAAAGCAAATATAATGAAACGATGAGAATATTGACGTTGTAGTAAAACAATTTTTTTTTGATATTTATCGAATAAAAAATAATCAAAATCAATTCCGAAAGGAATAATACGAATTAAATTTCGATCTCTAGCGGCCTTAATTTGCGTAGAATGCTCAGCTAAATATGGCGTCGACACAATGACAGCACTCGCTTGATTTAACAATCGATTAACAAAAGGTTGATATATCTGTAGTAATTTTTTTTGGCGTATAACATCACTATGCCAGCTGATAATTCGTTTCACAGAGACAGGTAAAATTTCCGAGGCTAGGTGTGCCATAGGATTAGGCAAATGTAAATGGACAATAGAAAACCGATATTGTTGATACAGTTTTTTTATATAGTAAGGCATAGTAGGACAAAAAGGGGTTCGGGCAAAAATACCCATTAAGGCTGCGCTATATTCAATATATCCAGCTTGTCTGATTACTTTATTCTTAAAAGTATTATTGGCTACTAAATTGCACAAATTAAAATCAAGACTTAATCCCAACAGTAACGTATCAACAAACGTTTCGATACCCCCAGCTTGCTCGCTCGAGAATTTGCCTAAATGTAAAACGTTTTCCATAAAACCACTTCGATTATTCAATCATTTCAACACAGCAAATATATTGATATACCGAAAAAGCTGTGTTTCAATAGTTCCTTATAATTGTTTGAGTTTTAATTTTTGACATTGGTACTAACTCTTTACTCAAACTAGAAGATGATGTTCAATAACCTATTATATAATCCTAGGATCAAACAACAAGGATAGCGCTTAGGAAAAGAAAAACAAAGACTCTCTGTTAAAAAGCTACTAAAATTCAAGGATGAAATTAAGATGCTTGTCCCTGTTATTTTGTCAGGTGGGAATGGGTCTCGTTTATGGCCGGTTTCCCGCGAAGCACACCCAAAACCCTTTATCCGACTCAATAATGAACCTTTTTCCTTAATACAAAAAACTTATCATCGCGCTCTCAACATACCTAATGTAGAAAAAATTATTACCGTCACTAATTTTGAATATTATTACCAAACTAAAAAAGAACTTATCGATTTAGGGCAGCCTGATATAGCAAAAAAATTTAACTTTATATTAGAACCTTATTCTCGAAATACCGCAGCGGCTATAGCTTTCAGCGCGTTATTTGTAAAGGAGTTTATCGGTCCTGATACTATATTATTAGTATTACCTGCCGATCATATCATTTTGAATCAAGATAAGTTTAACTTAAGTATACAAAAAGCATACCAACTAGCAAAAAAAGAATTATTAACTACTTTTGGAATTATTCCACACAAACCCGAAACAGCGTATGGATATATTCAATATATTGAATCGGCAGAGTTAACGTCTGCTTTTAAGGTTGCAAATTTTTACGAAAAACCTCTATCTGAAGAAGCAGAATCTTTTATAGAACAAGGTAACTATCTTTGGAATTCTGGAATTTTTTGCTTTAGTGCAAAAACATTTTTAAACGCTTTAAAACAACATACACCAGAGCTTTATTTAACCGCTTTAAGTTGTTGGAAATTAAGTTTAAAAAATAATAATCCACCATTTAATAAAATTAATTTGAATAAACAAAGCTTTTATAAATTAGAAAATATTTCGGTTGATTACGCCTTAATGGAAAAAACTAAAAATCTTGCTGTTATACCCGCTGATTTTGGTTGGTCGGATATAGGTTCTTGGGATGCTTTAAATACATTGTTAAAACCAGAAGAAAATGGTAATAGAATCGTAGGCAATGCCTGTTTACAGGAAACTTATAATACAACCATTTATAGTCAAAATTCACCCGGAAGATTAATTGCTGCAATTGGAATCGAAAATTTAACTATTATAGACTCAAGTGACGCCTTGCTTGTTTGCAAACGTACACATATTCAAAAAGTTAAGCAATTAGTAGAGGAATTAAAATTAAATGGACACGAAGCTTATCGTTACCATCAAACTGTTTACCGACCTTGGGGACATTATACTATCTTAGATCAAGGTTACAATTATAAACTAAAACGCTTAATAGTACATGCTGGCGCAAGTTTATCACTGCAAATGCATCAATATCGTTGCGAATATTGGGTAGTCGTAGTAGGTATTGCTACCGTTGAAAATGATCACAAAAAATTTATCTTGAAAGAACAAGAATCAACTTATATACCTTTAGGCTGTAAACATTGTTTAAGTAATGGCCACGATAAGGATTTAGTGGTAATTGAACTACAAATAGGTAATTATTTAGGTGAGGATGATATCATTCGATTTAGAGATAATTATGACCGTGAAATTGAGCGCACTTCTGAAAATGAAATTAATATTTAACCTAAAATTTGGCAAGAATTAATCAAAATTAATTCTCTCCCTTTCTATTATCAAAGGCTTACGCCGAACTTGATTATAGATTGCTAATATATATTCGCCAAGTATACCTGCAAAAAGTAATTGGATTCCACTAAAAAAGAATATTGCAACGATAACAGTAGGAATTCCTTTCCCCGCTGGAAAAGTTTGGCCAGTAATGGCCATAACTCCAACTCCAAAAGCATATATAAAACTTAGACCCGATAAAGTAACACCAAAATATAAAGCCAATCGCAAAGGGACACTACTAAAACTAATGATTCCATTCATTCCTTGCTCTATCATATGCATTATTTTATTCTTAGAGACATTTTTTTTTCTCGCTCGCCAAGTATAAGGAATTCCAACTCTACGAAAGCCACAATCAAATGTCATCAAACGCATAAAAGGCTGAGCATCATCAATTTTCTTCATGGCATTAAGCACTACGCGATCTATTAATTGATAATCACCTACATCAGGAGGGTAATCTATGTAGGTACAGGCAGATAATAAACGATAATAGGCTTTGCGAATATTCCTAATACAAAAACCTTCTTCTCGCTGTTTGCGTATACCATAAACAATTTCGTAGCCCATTTCCCACTGTCTTACAAATTCAGGTATTAATTCGGGAGGATCTTGAAGATCAGCAGGCATAAATAATATTATAGCATCCCCTGTTGCATTTAAAACTCCATTATAAGTATTTTTCAAAATACCAAAATTTCGGGAATTAATAATTACTTTAATTCGCCTATCTTTTGAAGCTCGCATTTTTAGAACTTCCACGGTACGGTCGCTTGAACAGTTATCACAAAATATATGCTCTAGTTCATAAGTAGATAAATCTGTTTTAAAAATCTTTTGCACTTCTTCAATACATTCTAAAATATTAGTTTCTTCATTAAAGCAAGGAGTAATAACTGAAATTTTTTTCACTGTTGTAAAGTCCTTTGTTCAATAGTGTGCCAAAGCAAATTAGTCGCTCTATACCAATCATTGTCAAATTTTTCTTCAACAAAAAGATCGTTTAAAAGTTTAATTAAATAAGGGGTCCTTTGATCTATAAATGTAGCTTCGCAGGGTAGAATTGTTTGGAATGGATCTGAAAAAGAGATTATATGTCCATTAATATCAATAACCTGAAACATATCTTCCTTGCTATTTGTTGCAATGGTAACCACACAGGGCGGAAAATCGACTTTCGATAACTGGACACTCCATATTTCAGCTTCATATTCTTCTTTGCTCTCAATTTTTGAACAGAAAACATCATTGTATCCAAGTTCTGCAAGCAATGCGATGAGATGAATGCCATAAAATCGTAAAGCTCCCCCACCTTCGCTATGCCGGCGTTTCCAAGTTTGGATATTTTGCTTATAGTGATGAGCTTGAAATTTCCAAGTTATGCTTTTAATACCCTTAAGCTGACGAAGAATATCCTCACCCCAATATGTGTAACGAAAATTATATCCAATCTTAAATTTTTTTCCGGAAGTAACTAAGTCGTCGAATAAGTCCATAGCTAAATAAGGCGTAGGAGCAAGTGGTTTCTCCAACAAAAGATGAGTGATATTTTTAAATTGCAAAGCTTTTTTAACCCACAAAAATTGCTGTGCGGGAGACACCGCAATAATTAAACCCTCACATAATTCTAGAAGATTTTCTTGATTATCTATCCATTCAACATTATTATAAAAAGAAGATAAATCAGCACGGTGACTAAATCGTTTTTTATAATGATCCGGCAGAATAATGCTAACATTGAATGTACTTAATGCGGGTAAATAACCATATAAACCGAACCCACTCCCGAGAATAAGTACTCTCATTTTAGGCTAAATCTTTTGCTGAGATAATATCTATAACTCGACCGTGATAACCTCGCTCTTTTAGATAAGCATTAATTTCATTCGGAATATGCCAGGCAAAATTAAGTAAAGGAATTTGATTATTTAAATAATCAAATTGATTATCTGATAAAATAGGAATCCGAGTACCTGGGATATAATGATTTATTTTATTGGATTGTGATCTTTCATAGGTTGCCTTGATTAAATCATCATTAAGTCCAAGAAGCTTAATAAGAATAGCTGCGCGCCCAGGAAAAGCTTTTGCAGATAATTTACCATGTTTATCAACTAATTTTTCTAAGTAATTCCTTTTCTTCTTACACCAGGGAGAAATTTTTTTCCCCATCGCTTCTAAGCGTTGACTAAACAATTGTTCTTTTTTGTAAATATCTAAAAAACGGCTTGGACTTTTTTCATAATCTCCAGCAGTATAAATAACGCGTATATTCCCATTGTATCGAGAAGGAAAAGACACGTCTTTAATATTAAGTTGTAATAAATTAGCAATATATGCAAATGAAGTAAAACTATAAGTTCGAGGGTGCTCATGATAAAAAGTATCAAATTGAAATTTATCTAAAATAGAGCCTAAATAATGATTCTCAATAATTATGATTGTATCTTTATGAATAAGAAATTTTAAAGCATGGATAATTTCTTTTAAATTCTCAATATGAGCAAAAACATTGGTAAATGTAATAAGATCAGGTTTTCCATATTTTTTAACAAAGCTAATAGCTATTTTTTTACTAAAATAACCATTAATAACCTCATGTCCGGATTTACAAGCTTCTTGATAGGCGTTAGTAGGTTCAATGCCAAATGTTTTAGCATTTTTTTTAAGAAAAAAAGTTAATAAACTTCCATCATTACAACCCACATCGAGAACTTTTTTATCCTTTAAATCAAATAAGTTCCGTTCACAATAATCTACAATTTGTTGCATCCCATTCAAAACATCAATGGTATTTTTGGAACGATAATGATAATTTTTAGGAAAAAGATTGTTTTTGCAGACTTGGAATCTTTGGTGGGCTGTAATACATTTATTACAAAAAATAATTTCTATAGGATATTCTTCGCAAATTCGAGAATCTCCTAATGGAATGAGATCATCGCATAAAGGGTGGTTTCCAAGATTTACAAAGGAATATAAATGCTTATTATCACAAATCTCACAACTATTTATCTCTAGCAACATAAACTTAAAACTCCAAATTTTATATCATTTAATTCCTTCAAACAAATAAATGTTTTTTTTATATAAAAAAATATAATTACTATTTATAGTAACAATCTTTAATCAAAGATTATGAATAATTTTTTTGTAAAGCTGTACAGTGCAATCTATGCATTTTGTCCATGTAAATTTGCTAGACTGAATCAATCCTTGATGTTTAAGTTGGGTTCTTAACACATCATTATATATTAATTGATTAAGTTGAACATAGATATCTTTTTCATTTAAAGGATCAACCAACAAAGCGGAATTTCCCAGGATTTCACTTGTTGCCGATCCATTAGCTGCTAAAATTGGGATACCGCTTGCCATAGCTTCTAATAAAGGTAATCCAAAACCCTCGTATATAGAGAGATAAATAAACCCAAAAGCACCTGAATACAAATAAGGCAAATCAAATTCAGAAACATAACCTAAATAGAATAATTGTCTAGCGTCTATCAACGATACCATTAAATTTTTTAAATTGGAGCGACACCAACCCCGCATTCCGATTATTACTAAAGGATATTGTTGTCGTTGTTGCGGTGATAATTTTTTAAAACTTAAAATAAGACGATCTAAATTTTTTCTAGGTTCTAAAGTTCCCACAAAAAGTAAATATTTTTTGTTGTTTAATCTATATTTATTTAATACCAATTTATTTTCAGAAAAATTACGAGGTTTGAATCTTTCTGAAACACCATGATAAATCCTAGTTACCTTATTTTCTGATATATTTAAAAATTTAATAATTTCCTTACGTACAAAATCTGAACCAGTTAAAATATGTTCAGCTCGCGATAAAGTATTAGGTAAATTATTAATTAGAAATTCTACTCTTTTATGAGGATGATATTCAGGATATTTAATATGGGAGATATCATGTACCATACATATTTTTGGGCCAAAGTATGGATGTAAAATGTAACTTGGCTCATGATATATAAAATTATTATGATCTAAAAATTGTGTTTTTTTAATAAAATTTTTACTACGACAATAATTAGTAAAACTGTAAATTCCAGGTAATGATCTAATGGTATTTTTTAAAAATGGCAGTGTTAAAAATTCATTGTATCGTGTTTTTTTAGTATTTTTACATTCAGAAATACAGACGACTTGATTAATTAACTTATGCTCGTTTAACCCCTTTAATAAATTCCAGGTATACCATCCAATCCCAGTCAACGGATACCGCAAACTCTCTCCATTTACAATAATGTTCACATATTTACCTAGTTTAAAACCCAAAAATGGTAGTAAAAAATTTTAAATGAAGCTAGTATTCTAACAAAGACTTTGCTAGTATTGCTAATCCTTCAAGGAGTGAAAATGCCATTAAAAGCTTTAATAACTGGAATTACTGGACAAGACGGCGCTTACCTTGCCCAATTCTTATTAGATAAAAAATACCAAGTATTTGGTTTAGTTGCTAGACGAACTGGCGATAGTCTGTGGCGTTTGCGTGAACTAGGAATTGAAAACTCAATAAACTTGCTTAATGGCGACATGATAGATTCCCCCTCTATTGTTCGCGCCTTAGAAATATCTGAAGCCAATGAAGTTTATAATCTCGCAGCTCAAAGCTTTGTAGGAACTTCCTGGGAACAGCCAAGTCTCACAGCGCAAGTTACTGCTCTCGGTGTCACTCACATTTTAGAAGCAATACGTTCAGTAAATCCAAAAATTAGATTTTATCAAGCCTCCAGTAGCGAAATTTTTGGACTTATTCAAACAGAACAGCAA
>Ga0075370_10001264_pt1 | contig 10771 bp, 10 predicted proteins | sample EndMethybrTD3035_FD_71398 | JGI IMG/M metagenome (GOLD analysis project Ga0075370, IMG submission 71398) | Populus endosphere microbial communities from Tennessee, USA - Endosphere MetaG P. TD hybrid TD303-5 | ecosystem: Host-associated > Plants > Roots > Endosphere | place: USA: Tennessee... | reverse complement strand
CGAGGCTTTGGGAAAGTTTTGGGACGGCTTGGGGACGGCGCCGGGGTCGGCGAACGACAGTGCCTGCACCGACAACCCGCAGGACGTTCCCCATGATCGAAGTCAACTGGCTGCTGTTCGTCGCCGCGTCGCTGATGCTCATCATCGTGCCGGGGCAGGACATGATCCTCGTCATGTCGCGCTCCATCGCCCAGGGGGCGGTGGCGGGCGTGGCCACGGCCACTGGCGTGTGCTCCGGCCTGATCGTGCACACGGTCGTGGCGGCGCTCGGCCTGGGCGCGCTGATCCGTGCTTCCGAGTGGCTGTACCTCGGGCTCCAACTCGCCGGCGCGGCCTACCTGGCCCACCTGGGACTGCAGTTGCTGCGTGCGCCGCAGCAGCAGCTCGCGATCGCGGGGTCGGTAGCGAAGCGGCCGGCACGGATGTTCCTCGACGGCGCCCTGTCCAACATCTGCAACCCGAAGATCGCGGTCTTCTACCTCGCGTTCCTGCCGCAGTTCGTCGCGCCGGGTTCGACGCACGCGACCTTGTCGCTGTTCGCCCTCGGGCTCGCGTTCGCCGTGCTCGCGCTGCTCGTCAAGGGGCCGATCGGGCTTGGCGCCGCCGCGCTCTCCGGCTGGCTGCGCGCTCATCCCCAGTCGCTGGTCTGGCTCTTCCGCAGCAGCGGTGCCGTCCTGCTCGGCCTGAGTCTGCAGTTGGCGCTGCAGCGGCCGCTGTGACGATGGACAGGGCCGAACAGGTGCTGCAGTACATGCTGCGGCCGAGCATCGACGACTGCCTGGACCTGTGGTTCGGCAAGTCGGCGCAGACCGATCGCGAGATCGCGAGCCGCTTCGGCGCCGACGTGGCGCTGGCATCGCGCGGGCACTTCGACCATTGGGCGCTGGACGCCGGGTGTCCGCGCCGGCTGGTGGCGCTCGTCGTGCTGCTCGACCAGTTCCCGCGCAACATCTACCGCGGCAGCGCGCGCATGTTTGCCGGCGATGCGCGCTGCCGCGATCTCGTGAAGCACGCATGGCGGGCCGGCGTCGGGGAACGCCTGCAGCCGATCGAGCGTGTGCTGCTGTGCCTGGCGCTGACGCACTCGGAGGCGCTGGAGGATCAGCAGCTGTGCATGGCCGAGTGGCAGCGCATCGGGATTCGCCTCGCAGCGGACGCCCCGCTGAACGCCTTCGACGAAATCTTTCGCCGCCACCTGGCCGTGATCCGGCGCTTCGGTCGCTTTGCGCACCGCAACGCCGTGCTGCAGCGCCCGAGCACGGCTGCGGAAGTCGCCTTCCTCCAGGACGGCGCGTTCCGCTTCGACCTGCCGATGGTCCGGCAGCCCGACGGCGCCATTGCCTTCGCCGGTGCCTGTGGCTACGGCTACGGCTCGCTGCCGGCGGCCAGTGCGGCGGCGGCGGCCTGATCGAGTGCTCTTCCGCGCTCGATCAGTGACTCGACTGCCGCGGCGCCCAAGGCGGCGTCGGCGAGCGCCTGCACTTGCGCGACGCCCTCCTTGTCGGCGACGCTCAGCGTCATCCCGCGCGACGCGAACGCCTCGAGCGTATAGCCGATCAGTTGCGCGGCCGTCTCGAAACGCCGGCGCAATGCGGCGAGCATCGCCACGGTCGGCACCATGACCGGGGCACCGAACTGCGCACACGCCGCCCAGGCACGCGGCACCAGCGCATGCGCTTCATCGAGCCGCTCCAGCTGGACCAGCGCCATCAGCAGGCCGTGCAGTACCCAAGGCAGGTTGCCCTTGGCGCTGCCGCTGCTGGCGTCGATGCGCTCGAGCAGAGCGCGCCCGCGCTCCGCGGCTTCGGCATGGCGCTCCATCGCGAGCAGCACGAAGACGACGTTGGATTCGGCCGCATCGGCGACGCCTTGCAGGCCCAGTTGCCGTGCCAGCGTCATCTCTGCCAGCCGGCCGCTGAGGATGGCTTCGAGGTCCTGACGCGCGACCGCTGCCGTGGCCAGCGCGCCGTGCACCTGCAGCTGCTCGCGCGCCGTCAGCTCGGGCAGCGCGGCGACACGCCTGCGCAGGTCGTCACACGCGCGGTCGAGTTCCGGCCGCGGGGTGCCGATGGCACGCACGCACACGCAGGCGGCGGCCAGCGCCCGCCGCGTCTCGCCCAGGCCATCCCACAACGCCATCGCGCGCTGCGCCGCCGCGGCGGCCCGCGGGTCGTGACGAATCGTCCCCGTGCGCGCGAACTCGGTCCACCACGCCGCCTGCGCGGCTGCAGGCAGCGCCTGGCCCGCAGGCTCGTCCATCGCGGCTTCCAGCGCGCGCAGCCACTGCGTGGCCTCCTGCCGCCAGACGGTGAAGTTGGCAGTCGGCGCGACCAGCGCCGTAAGCCGCGCGGCCAGCGCCAGGTCGTGCGCCTGCGCCCAGGCGACAGCTTCGCGCACGTTCTCCATCTCGGCCTCGCACTGCGCTTTCACGACGTGGTCGTCGGGCTGATAGCGCTCGAACAGCGCCAGCATCGCACCGGCATGGCGGTGGCGCATGGCGCGCTCTTCGCCGGCCTGCGTGGGTGATTGGCACAACTGCTCGATCGCATAGGCCCGCATCGTCTCCAGCAGGCGGTAGCGAGGCGGGTCGCCGCCGCCGACCACAACCAGCGAGCGGTCCACCAGGGTGGCCAGGTCGTCGACGACGTCCCAGCGCGCGGCGTCGTCCGTCATCAGCGCGACGGCGAGCTCGAGCGTGAAGCCGTCGGCAAACACGCCGAGCGCGCGGAACAGCCGCTGCTCGGAAGCTGCGAGCAGGCGGTAGCTCCACTCCAGCGCGTTGTGCAGCGTGCGGTGGCGCGTCGCCGCATCGCGGTAGCCACGGGTGAGCAGCGCAAAGCGCTCGGCCAGCGCGTCGTGCACACCCTGCAGCCCGAGCAGCGGCACGCGTGCGGCCGCCATCTCCAGCGCGAGCGGCAGGCCGTCGAGTTGAGTGCACACCGCGCGCAGCAGCGGCAGCGCAGCGGGTGTCACCGCGAAGCGGTGATCGGCTGCGGCGATGCGTTCGACCAGCAGCGCCAGCGCACCCTCCGGCGCCCCGGCGCCCAGGTTCGCCTCGGGGCCGGGCAAGGCCAGCGGTTCGAGCCGCAGCACCCGCTCGCCGGCGACCGCGAGCGGCGCCTGGCTCGTCACGAGCAGCTGCACGCCCGCAAGCGGGTGCAGCAGCGTCGCGAGTTCGGCGCAGGTCTGGATCAGGTGCTCGGCGTTGTCCAGCACCAGCAGCAGCGCCCGCGTGCGCAAGGCCGCCACCAGCTGCGCGGGCGCCTCGTCGGCGCTGCCGACCAGTTGCAGGTCCAGTGCGCGCGCGAGCGCGCCGGTCACTTGGCTGCCATGCGTCAGCGCAGCGAGGTCGACCCAGACACCCCCTGGGCAGCGCGCAGCCGCGGCGCGCGCCAGGCTCGTCTTGCCGACCCCGGAGGTGCCGACCAGCGTGACGCAGCCGCCGCCTTGCAGCAGCGCTTCGAGATGCGCGAGATCCTGCGTTCGACCGATCAGCCGATGCGCCGCGGCGGGTACGGGCACGGGCACGGGCACTTGCGCCTGCACCTGCGCCGGCGCCGGCGCAGCCGCCGCCTCGCCCCTCTGCGCCACGAATCGATAGCCACGCCCCGGCACGGTGGCGATCAGCTCTCCACCGAGGACTTTGCGCAGGTTGCTGATCTGCATCTGCAGATTCGCCTCTTCGACCACCAGCCCCGGCCAGACGCGGTCGAGCAGCTCGTTCTTGGTCAGCAGGTGGTCCGGCCGCTCGGCGAGCACGGTGAGCAGATCGAGCGCTCGCCGGCCCAGTGCGGCGGGCTGGCCATCGACCAGCAGGCGGCGCTCGGCGGGCTGCAGTTCGAAGCGCAGCGACGGCCCGAAACGCAGTGACGCGGCGGCCGGCGCTGATGGTTTGGGCTGGGACTCGGGATCGGGCACGGCGTACGGCAAGGCAGTGTTCCCGCGGCGGAGCTTACACGGTTGATTTTGGCGATGTTTTGGACGCGCTTGAGGACGGACGCGGGGGGCGGCCGCAACAGTTCGCGAACCGCGCAATCCACCCCTCAACTTCCAACGCAGGTGCCGAGATGAACCACGCCGCTTCCATGCTGGCCGAACCCCGCCCCGCGCCTCGGGCGGCCGCAAGCCCCGACACGCCGAGGCCGATGTCCTTTGCCATCCTGCGCAACACGCACGAGGCCTTTCGCACGAGCATCCGCTTGCAGCACGAGGCGCTGAAGCTCGGCAACACGGCGAGCTTCGCCGCCGAGTGGCATGCGTTCAAGCGTGCGCTCGCGGTGCACGTGGCGATGGAGGACCACACTATGTTCGCTCTGCTCGACGAGGTCGGCGCCGGCGCGATCACGGCGGCAGGCCTGCCGGACGAACACGTCGACGACGAACGCTTCGCGGGGCGCGTCGACGCCGCGCTGGTCGCCGGCAGCACCGCACTGCTGCACGGCAGCTGGCTGGCCTGGAAGGACGTGCACCTGCGGCATCTCGTGCACGAAGAGGAGATCGTGACGCCGCTGACGATGAAGACGGCGCCGACACCGCAGGCGCGCGGTCGCCTCGTGCACGAGCGCGTCCTCACGCCGACCGAAACCCTGCCCGACTTCGACTGGTCGATCGGCTGGGTCGTGCACCGGCTGAGCGAATTCGGCTCGACCGCGCAGCCGCCGCAGGTGGCGACGCGCGTCTTCGCGTGGGGCTTGCAGAACGCATGCTCGCGCAGCCAGTGGCGTCGCCTGCGGCCGATCGTCCGGCGCAACTGCACGCCGGCAATCTGGGCCGAGATGGCGTCGAAGTTCGGCCTCGACGGCGAAGGGGCCGTCACCTGAAAGCCGACGGGGACGTGGCGGTGTCCGGCATCCAATCGTGCTACCGTCCTCGCCTGAGTCGTTCGTCCCGATTCGTCGATCGACTTCTACCGCCGCAGGAGTCTCGACCATGGCGATCCACGCACTGCAGCCCGGCGACCCGGCACCCAACTTCGCTCTCCCCGCCGTCAACCGCGACGGCGACGTTTCTCTCGCCGACTATCGCGGCAAGACACCGTTTCTGGTGGCCCTGTTCCGCGGCCTGCATTGCCCCTTCTGCCGCCGCCAGATCGCACGTCTGTCGGCAACGCAGCAGGCCCTCGCCAGCGAAGGCGTCGCCACCCTCGCGGTCGTCAATACACCGCTCGAGCGTGCGCGGCTGTACTTCCGGTATCGGCCGACACGGATGGTGCTCGCCGCCGACCCCGAGGTCCTGACGCACCATGCCTTCGGGCTGTTCGAAGCGAAGGTGCTGCCCGACGATGCCGACCCCGACGAGGTGCACTGGCCCGAGACGACGACGATTGCCCGCTTCGCTGAAGCGACGACACGGTCGCGACCGGAAGTGCCCGAATCGATGAGCGCCTTCGCGGCGATGGACGTGCTGAACAAGGAAGACGCCTTCGCGGCGACGGAAGTCGATCAGCGGATCGCCCAGCTGCATGGTTTCCAGGGCTCCGGGCACTTCCTCGTCGATGCCGACGGGATCATCCGCTGGGCCTTCATCGAAGCCCCTGACCGGGAAGCCGATGTTTGCCAATTCCCCGGCGACGACGAACTTGTCGCCGCGGCCCACGCGTTCGGCCACCACTGAAAGGGCCCGCGGGCCAAGGGCCGGCGGGCCAATCCACTCAGGCGACCAGTGGCTCTGCCACCTCGATAACGACGGCGACGCTGAACAGCACCATCAGGACCGTGATGAGCACGAAGAGAATGCCGTCGCGAACTTCCTTTCGAATGAACTTGCCTCTCAGCATTGCTTCTCCTTTGGGACGGGAACGGACAAAGCCGAGCCGGCGCGAAGGCGCGGGCTCGGTACGGTTCCAAAGCAAGGGGGCCCACCTCGTTTGGGAGGCGAAGTGTCTCGGATCGAGGCGCTGTGCGGCATCCCACAGACATAGGATGTACGCCCCTCGCATGGCCGCTTAAAGTGGCAACCAGCAGAGCACTTCCATGTGCCGCGCGATTGACGTTCGTCGGCTCAAACGCCCACCTCGAGACCGACGAACGTGGCGGCAGAAAGCTCAGGCGCAAAAGTAGCCAAGAGCAGCCAGTGCCAGCGAGGAGATCTCATCGCGGCGCCAGCACTCCCATCAGCTCCGCAGCCGGGGCGCCTTCGGGCCACGCCGGCACACCCTCCGGCAGCGTGAGCCACGGCTGCTTGCGCTTCACCCAGATGTGGGCCACGACCTCGAGCTCGTCACTGCGGTCCAGCGTGCCGGCGCGCACGACCACGACACCGGGCCTCGCGCTGTTCGTGTTGTAGATGCGGGTATGGCAGACGCCGCACATGCGCTGCGTCGAGACCCTGTCGCTGGGGTACCTCATCTCGAAGACCGCCAACAGGCCGGTCACGTTCAGCGCCGCCTCCGGCAGGAAGGTCTGCTGGCTGAACGCGCTGCCGCTCCAGGTCTGGCAGTCGCGGCAATGGCAAGCGTAGGTGCGCGGCAGCGCATCCAGCGCCAGCGTGTAGCGCACCGCGCCGCAACGGCATCCGCCTTCGATCAACGACATGCTTCCTCCGTCCCGCCGCGCGTCAATGCGCTGGCCGGGCGATCCTCACCTGCAAGGTCGAGGCAGTCAAATGCCGCGCCGCGCTGCGCTCGCGTTCGTTCAACCGGGACGTTCAACCGGCGACGCCGAGCGTGAGCGCCGTCGCGGACAACGTCGCCAGCACGATCACCAGAAGCGCCAGCGCGGTGGCCGCGCGCCGCTCTCGCGCCGCGCCGCGCGTCTGCACGTTGGGACGTGAGGGGTCGGGGCGGACCAGCGACGCGGGCAGATTCGACAGAGACAAGGGGCTCATGGCGTTTTCCGGTAGAAGCGTCGGGCCGACGCCGAACCCCTGAGTTGCACCGGCGGGCGACGCGGTTCAAGGCTTTCGTCGCCAGACTCCTTCGTGCCGGATCCATCGAATCACCCGAACACTCCAGCGGGGCCGAGTCACCGATAGCGCTTCACGATCGCCTGGTAGGAACCATCGGCCCGCATCTGGTCGATCGCGGCGGCAATCTTCTTCGCGATCTCTTTCGGAAAGTTGTGGGACGCAGCGACCCACGACACCTTGACCGGCCCCAGGTTCGGGCCGTACTTCAGTTCGGCAGGGTCGAAGCCCGCTTGCCGGTACACGCCGTGCGCCATCAGGTCGGTCGTGATCCACGCACCGATGCGCCCCAGCTTCAACTTCTTGGCATTCGTCAGGTCGTCGTTCGATTCCTCGAAGTACGGGAACTTCTCCTGCTCGACCTCATCCTTGAAGCTGGTGCCGCGAACATAGCCGACGACCAGCGAGCGCGCTTCTTCGATGGTCGACGGAGGCTTCGCGAGGGTCACCAAAACCGTGTGGAACTCCAGCACCGGTGCGACCCATTGATAGCTCGCCTCCCGGCCGGGTGTACGGGTGAACGGAATGATCAGGACGTCGCTCCTGCCCTGAGCCTCCAGTTGCGCTCGCTGCCACGGCAGAAAACTGAACTCGAGCGCGACGCCCGCCCTGCGGCCGGCCTCGCGCACGACTTCGAGCACCACGCCGCCCGGCTGCCCTCCGGCCTGCGTGGTCAGCGGCGGAAACTCCGCCGCGACCACCTTGATGGGTGCGTCGGCTGCGACGGCCGGCGCAACGAGCGCTGCCAGCAGCGTAAGCATCGCAACGCAGCGGGTCGTGGCTCCGAGCATGTCGTAACATACACCTCATTCTGGCCGTCCGCAGGCGAGGATCGAGTCAGTGGGAGCGACTGACATGCCGTTGCGGTTCCGGCTGATCCCCCAAGCGACCAGCTTGCATACCAAGCTGATGCTGGCACTGGCCGTCCTCGTCGCGCTGGTGGCGCTCGCTTCCGTCTACGTGCTGATCGAACGCGAGCGCGAGCGTCGACTGCTCGAACTCGATGGCCGCGCCGCGCGCATCGCCGAGCTGTTCAGCCGCTCGGTGGCGTATCCGCTGTGGAACGTCGACCATGCCGCGATCGACAGCCAGCTCGCGGCGCTGTCGCCCAACCCCGAAGTCGCGCAGTTCAGCGTCACCACGATCGGCGACAACACCGTCTCCGCGCTGACCAAGATCAAGGACGCGGACCTGGTCGACCCCATCGTGCGCGTGCAGGCAATCGAGTACACGCCCCCCGGCGGGCTCCAGCCGCAGAAGATCGGAGAAGTGCGTGTGGTGCTGACGCGCGCGGTGGTCGAGGAAGACATCGCCACGGCGCGCCGAGCCATTCTCGCGTTGGTGGCCGGGATCATGGCGGTGCTGTATGCAGCGACCTTCCTGCTGCTCAGGCGCATGGTGAGCGCGCCGATCCAGCGCCTGGAGTCGACCGTGGACCGGATCGCCGCCGGCGACATGGACGCACGCTGCGCGGTCGAGTCCGGCGACGAGCTGGGCCGGCTCGCCGCGCGCGTCAACCTCATGGGAGACCGCCTGCGCGACTCCGCCTCGCGGCTGCGCAGCCATCGCGACTCGCTGGAGGAAGCCGTGCGCGAGCGCACCGCGGAGCTCGGCGAAGCGACGAAACGGGCCGAAGTGGCGAACCAGGCGAAGAGCGAATTCCTCGCCAACATGAGCCACGAGATCCGCACCCCGATGAACGTGATCCTCGGCATGTCGCACCTGGCGCTGCAGAACGACCTGGACCCGAAGCAGCAGCGCAACTACGTGCAGAAGGTTCACCGCTCGGCCGAATCGCTGCTGCACATCATCAACGACATCCTCGACTTCTCGAAGATAGAGGCGGGCAAGCTCGACATGGAGCTCGTCACCTTCGGGCTCGGCCACGTGATGGACGACCTCGCCAACCTGGTCGGCATGAACGCCGAGGAGAAAGGCCTGGAACTGGTGTTCGTGCTGCCGCCCGATCTGCCGAACGCCCTGGTGGGCGACCCGGCGCGGCTCGAGCAGGTGCTGATCAACCTGGGCAACAACGCGGTCAAGTTCACCGAGCGGGGCGAGGTGATCGTTGCCATCGAAGTGCTCGCGCGCGACGCAAGCTCGGCGCGCCTGCGCTTCGAGGTGCGCGACACCGGCATCGGCATCGCCCCCGAAGACCAGCAGCGACTCTTCAAGCCCTTCTCGCAGGCCGACTCGTCGACCAGCCGCCGTTTCGGGGGCACCGGCCTGGGCCTCGCGATCAGCCACCACCTGGTGCGCATGATGGGCGGCGAGCTCGGTGTGGAGAGCGCGCCGGGTCGCGGAAGCCGCTTCCACTTCAGCGCGACCTTCGAGCTGGCAGCGCAAGGCGCAGCCATCGATGCGGCGCCGTCGTCCAGCGCCGAGCTGCATGACGCCCGCGTGCTCATCGTCGACGACAACGACGCCGCACGCGAGGTGCTGCTGCAGATGGCCGGCACGCTCGGGCTGCGCGCAGCCTCGGCGCGCGGAGGCCACGAAGCGATCGGCGCGATCGCGGCGGCAGACGCGAGCCACCAGCCCTACGAACTGCTCCTGCTCGATTGGAAGATGCCGGGCATGAACGGCGTGGACTGCGCGAAGCAGCTGGCCGGCATGCCGCTGGCGCACCCGCCGCCGACCGTGCTGATGCTGACCGCCTTCTCGCGCGACGAGATGGCGCGCGTGCTGGCAGCCGAACGGCTCAGCGTGGCGGCCACGCTGACCAAGCCGGTCACCCCTTCGGCGCTGCTCGATGCCAGCTTGCAGGCGATCGGCGAGCCGCGGCAGCACAGCCTGCGAATGGATCTGCGCGAAGAAGAGCTGCAGAGCAACCGCGCCGCGCTGGCGGGCGCACGCGTTCTGCTGGTCGAGGACAACCCGTTCAACCAGGAACTCGCGCGCGACCTGCTGGGCCGCGCGCACATCCGGGTCCGACTCGCCAACAACGGCCGCGAGGCCATCGCCATGCTGGCGCGCGAGCGCTTCGATGCGGTGCTGATGGACTGCCAGATGCCCGTGATGGACGGGTATGCCGCCACGCGCGAGTTGCGCAGCGACCCCAGGTGGCGCGACCTGCCGATCATCGCGATGACCGCCAACGCGATGGTCGGCGACCGCGAGAAAGTGCTGGCCGCCGGCATGAACGACCACATCGCCAAGCCGATCAACGTGATCGAGATGTTCGCGACGCTGGCGCGCTGGGTGCGGCCCGATGCTGCAGCGGCGAGCAGCGGCTTCGCCGGCATCGAGAGCACGGCGGCCCTGGCTGGGATGATGGGCGACGAGGAGCTGTATCGGCGCTTGCTGGGCAGGTTCCGCGACCGTGAAGCCGGCTTTGCGGAACGCTTCGCCGCGGCCTGGTCCGCGCGCGACATGCCCACCGCCACGCGGCTGGCGCACGACTTGAAGAGTGCGTCCGGCACGCTCGGAGCAACAGCCGTCCGAGAGGCGGCCGAGTCGTTGGAGCATGCCTGCTCGAACGGCGCGGACGCTGCGGAGATCGACGCGCTGGTGGCGGCCGTGGTCGAGCATCTCGACCCCGTCATCGCCGGCTTGCGCTCGCTCGAGAGCGAGCCCGTGCGTGCAGGGGCGGGCCCTCTTCTTCGCGCCTCTCGCTGAGCCGCGCAAGGACGCGTTCAGGCGAACGCCGTTTCATCGAAGCTGGCCAGCACCGCCGCGAGCTCGCGCTGCACGGCCTGCAGCAGCGGCTCCAGCGCCGCCGCTTCGCCGCCCAGGCGGCAGACCTCCTCCAGCGCCGCGGCGGCGCGCTGCAGCGCGGGCATGCCCAGACTGCCGGCGACGCTCTTCAGGTCGTGCGCGCAACGCAGGGCGCCGTCGCTGTCGCCGTGTTCACGGGCGGCGCGAAAGC
>Ga0075370_10001263_pt1 | contig 10772 bp, 8 predicted proteins | sample EndMethybrTD3035_FD_71398 | JGI IMG/M metagenome (GOLD analysis project Ga0075370, IMG submission 71398) | Populus endosphere microbial communities from Tennessee, USA - Endosphere MetaG P. TD hybrid TD303-5 | ecosystem: Host-associated > Plants > Roots > Endosphere | place: USA: Tennessee... | reverse complement strand
GCCGGCTACACGGGCGCAGGCACGGTCGAGTTCATGCTGAGCGCGAGCGGCGCGATCTCCTTCCTCGAGGTGAACACGCGGCTGCAGGTCGAGCATCCGGTGACCGAGGAAACCACGGGCATCGACCTCGTGATCGAGCAGCTGCGCATCGCCGAAGGCCTGCCGCTGTCGATCAAGCAGACACCGGTGCCGCGCGGCCATGCCTTCGAGTTCCGCATCAACGCCGAAGACGTGGGGCGCGGCTTCATGCCTTCGCCGGGGCCGGTCAAGGTGTTCGATGCGCCTTCGGGCCCCGGTGTGCGCGTCGACGCGGGCGTCGATGCCGGCTCGCAGGTGCCGGGCACCTTCGATTCGCTGATGGCCAAGCTCATCGTCACCGGCGCCACGCGCGAGCAGGCCGTCGCGCGGGCGCGCCGTGCGCTCAAGGAGTTCCGCATCGAGGGCCTGCCCACGGTGCTGCCGTTCCACCGCGCCGTGATGGCGCACCCCGACTTCGTGTCGGGCGATGCGTTCAAGGTGCACACGCGCTGGATCGAGACCGACTTCGCGAATGGCGAGGCCGCTGCGATGCGACCTGACCCGATGCCCGGCACGGCGCTGTTGCGCACGGCGATCGAAGTGGATGGGCGGCGGATGTCGCTGGGCTTGCCGGCCGTGCTGTTGAGTGGTTTGTCGTCTGCGGCTGCTGGCGGTGCGGGCATCGCAACGGCAGAACCGGCAGTGGCAGACGCCGCCGCCGTGGCCGCGCCGGTATCGGGCACGGTGCAAGGCTGGAAGGTGGCCGATGGCGACGAGGTCGCGGCAGGCAGCGTCATCGCCGTGATGGAGGCGATGAAGATGGAAATGCAGGTGCTCGCGCACCGGGCGGGGCGCATCGCTTTCTCGGTCGCCGCGGGTGGATACGTGGCCGCTGGCGCCGCCATTGCAACCATCGGCTGACATCGCGAGCCGGCTTGGGCAGTGATGAAAACCCTACTCGCCGCTGACGCAGTTGTTGCATCGAGCAATCCGTTTGACGACAAGAACGCCACCTTCCTCGTGCTGGTCAATGAAGAAGGGCAGCACTCGCTGTGGCCGAGCTTCATTGCAGTGCCCACCGGCTGGGAGATTGCGCTGGCCGCGACCGACAGGGCGGCCTGCAGCGCTTTCATCGAGGCGAACTGGATCGGCATGCGGCCGCGGTCCCTCGTGGCCGAGGACCGCGACGCCACCAAGGCATGAGGGCATTCGCCCTGCATCGGCGTGGTGCTGCCCAATATGGGGCGACGGTCCCCGAATCGGGGCGGCTCGCATCTTGCGCACCACATTTGTTTTCGACATGGGTGCATGAGCCTTGTATACCACTGGCATGATTCATGCGGCTCGGGGATGGCACGGCCTTTTGGCGACCAGGCGTGCGCTCGAGATCAAACCCACAACTACTCTTCTTTGTTCAGGAATCATGAAATTCAGCAGATTGCAAATCGTTCTGGGACTCGCGCTCAGCGGTCTCATGGCAACCGGCGCAGTCCATGCGCAAAGCGCGTTGGACACCATCCTGAAGAACAAGAAGATCGCAATCGGGGTGCCTCCTGATTTCCCGCCTTATGGATCCATGGACCGGGACTTCAAGATGCATGGCCTGGACATCGACATGGCCAACTACATCGGGGCCAAGCTCGGTGTGGAGGTCGACCTGATACCCGTGACCAGTGCCAATCGCATTCCATATCTGCAGAAAAGAAAAGCTGCATTGGTCATCGCCACCTTGGGCAAGAATCCGGATCGCGAGAAGCAGATCGACTTTGCCGCCGCGTATTCGCCTTTCTATCAAGCCATCTTCGGTGCGAAGACCTTGAGCATCAAGAACTTCGCCGACCTGTCGGGGAAGTCGATCGCAGTCACGCGCGGCTCGGTCGAAGACCAGGAACTCAACAAGGTTGCGCCAGCGGGTGCTGATATCAGGCGCTTCGACGACAACACCAGAACCGTCGCGGCCTTCGTGTCCGGACAGGCCCAATTGATCGCCACGGGGGCATCCGTCGCGAACACCGTCATGAGCAGCAATCCCTCGCTCGGCATCACCTACAAGCTGCTGTTGAAAGAGAGCCCGAACTACATCGGGGTGGCCAAGGGTGAGGATTCATTGCGGCTGAGGGTGAACGGCATCATCGACGAGGCGAAGAAGAACGGCGAACTGGACAAGTTGTCGATGAAATGGCTGGAGCGCCCGGCGGGCGAGCTGCCGCAGTAGATCCGAATCGCCACGACACGGTTGAAGGTGCTCGTCGCCGAGCTCGGGCGCTTGTCCGTAACGGCGACGCGTCAGTCCAGGGCGAACTGACGCTGCTCCTTCGGCGCAATGCCGGCCTGGCTCACGACCCGACGCCAGCGCGCCAGATCCGATTGCATCCTTTGTGCGAGCGCGTCGGATCTGCCCGGTTCGGCCAGCGCTCCATGGCTTTCAAAGCGTTGGACAACTTCCGGATCGGTCAGCACCTTGTTGAGAGCTTGATTGAGGCGCTCGATGGCTGAAGGAGGCGTGCCGGCCGGAGCAAACAGCCCATACCATTGGACGACATCCACTCCCGCGATGCCCAGTTCCGCGAGTGTCGGCACGTCAGGAAGAGCGTCAAGGCGCTTCGGGCCTGCCACAGCCAAGGCACGCAGCTGACCCGTCCGGATGAACGGATACGCCGTGAACAAGCTGGGGAACATGATCTGCGAGCGGCCTTCGACCACTTCCGCGATTGCAGGTGCTGCACCCTCGTAGGTCGTGCTGGCCGTCGAAGTCCCGCTGCTGAGCTGAAAGAGCTCGGCAGCGAAATGCGGCGGCGTCCCGTCGCCGGCGGATGCGTAGCTCAGGCTGCGAGGCGTTTTCTTCAACTGCGCGACCAACTGGTGCGCGTCCAGTATTCCTCCGCCCGGGTGAGTGACCATCAAGGTCGAGGAAGAACCGACAAGCCCGACGGGTTCGAAGTCGGCGACCGGATCGTAGTCCAGCCTCTGCAGAGCGGGATTCATCGCGTGAGTGCCGACATAGCCGAACATCAGCGTGTGGCCGTCGGGCACCGCCTGGGCCACGTACTCGCTGGCGATGGCTCCGTTGGCTCCGGCGCGGTTGTCGACCAGGAAATCCTGACCGAGCAGCGGCCCCAGCTTCGACGCGATGATGCGAGCCATCGTGTCGTTGCCTCCACCGGCGCGCGTTGGGACGATGATCGTCAGAGCCCTGTGCGGGAACGTGGGCGGCTCGGCCCTCGGCGGTGTCGGCCGAGAAAACACGTAGTCGGGAAGATGGAGCTCGCCCTGCATGATCTTGCGCGCCGTCCGCACAAGGGCGGCGCGATCCACCGTCGCCATGTCTGCGCTGCCCTTCAGTTCGACTTCGATATCGATCTGTCCGGCAGGGTGCTGGACGATCAGGTTGTGTCGTCCCGCCGCCCGCGCGATCCCGCTCGCTACGGTTCCCGGCAGCGCGTACGCGCTCGCGACCCCGATGGCTCCGGTCACGGCGTGCGATGCATGGCACTTGCGCGGCGTGAAGTAGCGCGAGGTGACGCTGTCGTTTGAATCGCCCGCGCTCACGAGCACCGGCTTGGGAACGACGCTGTCGGACACGTCCCCGAGGCCCATCCTGCGTCCTGCTTCGAGCCGAAGCTTCTCCAGGCGATCGAGCAACCCGGTGTTCGCATCGAGCACAGCGGGCTTCTCACGCCCGGTGACGCCAAGATCGAGGGCGCGCACGATCATCAACGGCATGGCCGCGTCGATGCAGGTCACCTCTATGCCGTCGATCGTGTCGATGCGCCTGCCGGTTGGGAAGACATGTCCCGTGACTGCCCCCCATGCGTCCAGGAAGTTGAGCAAAATCGGCGCCGCCGTTCCGGCCACGCCGTCGATGCGCGCATCGCCCTCGTACGTCACGCGGCCGTCAGGGGTACGCACCGTCACGTCGATGCGCGAACCGGTATTGACGTTGTGGACTCGAACGATGGTCGTGCCGTCTTTTGCCGGAATCAGGCCCTGCTCGATCGCGAAGGGGGCGACGCCCGAAAGCATGTTTCCGCAGTTCGGTCGCGTATCCACGGATCGGTGTCCGACGCCCACCTGCGCGAAGAGATAGTCGATGTCGCATCCCGGCCGCGAGGAACGCGAGACGATGGCCACCTTGCTGTTCAGGGTGCTTCCGCCGCCCACGCCGTCGAGCTGGAGCGGGTCGGAGGCGCCTACCGCTCCGATGAGCGCCTGGTCGCGCGCCTCGTCGCCGTCCGGCAGCCATTCGCGCAGGAAGAACGGCCCGCGCGAGGTGCCGGCGCGCATCAGCACGCAGGGAATCGATCTGTTCATCTTCAGTCCGCGCTGATCCTGGCGGCCTGGACCACCTTCTTCCACTTGACCTGCTCCTGCGCCACGTAGGTGCGCATCTGCTCGGGGGTCATGGTCGAGACCTCGGCGCCGTGGTCCTCCAGGCGCTTGATCACGCTCTTGTCGGCGAGCACTTCGTTCAGGACCTTGTTGAGCTGCGCGATGACGGGCGCGGGCGTCTTCGCCGGCGCGAAGATGCCGTACCACTGGGAGATGTCGACGTCCGCGATGCCCTGCTCCTGCAGCGTGGGGACGTCCGGCATGAGCGCCGAGCGCTTGACCCCGGCGACGCCCAGCGCCCTCAGTTTGCCGGCCTTGACATAGGGGACGGCCGTGAAAAGGCTGGGGAACATCACCTGCGTCTGGCCGGCGATGGTGTCGGTGATGGCCGGCGCGGAGCCCTTGTAGGGAACGTGCAGCATGCTGGTGCCCGTCGAGAGCTTGAACATCTCGGCAGCGAAGTGCGGAGCAGTGCCGTTGCCGGCCGAGGCATAGCTCGTCTTGTCCGGTGCGGCCTTGAGCATCGTCACGAGTTCCGTCGCGGTGCCGGCCTTGACGGCTGGATTGACCACCATCACGGTGGCCGACGATCCCACCATGCCGACGGGTTCGAAGTCCTTGACCGGGTCGTAGCGAAGTTTCTGCAGCGCCGGGTTCATCGCGTGCGTTGCGATGTAGCCGAGCATGAGCGTATAGCCGTCGGGCGCCGCGCGCATCACGTACTCGCTGGCAATGGCACCGTTGGCGCCCGCCTTGTTGTCGACGATGACGGGCTGCTTGAGGATGGCTGACATGGCCTGGCCGACGACGCGCGCCATGGCGTCGTTGGCGCCGCCCGCGGCCGTCGGCACGATCAGCGTGATCTGCTTTTCAGGAAAGGCGGCCGCCGCGCTTGCGCAGGCGAGCGATGCCGCCAGCGCGACGGTGCCGAGGAGGCGAATGTTCTGGGTCTTCAATTTGTCTGCTCCGGTGGATTTCTGAATGCTCGAAAAGCTCTTGCGTGGCCCTGGTGCGCATGTTCTTCCGGGGCCTGTGTTCTGTAAATTGCATGTTTAAGATCGATTGATGCACACTGTCTATCAATCAGATCGAGTCGGAGCACAGCCATGGCCATCAACTTCAATCTCAACGACCTGCAGGCGTTCCGCGCGGTGGCGGAACTCAACAGCTTTCGCAAGGCCGCCGAGGCGCTGCACGTCTCGCAGCCTGCGTTCAGCCGCCGCATCGAGAAGCTGGAGGAAGCGCTGGGCGTGAAGCTGCTCGATCGCACCACGCGCCGCGTGAACCTGACCTCCGTAGGGCGCGAATTCGACCGCAAGGTGCAGCAGTTGCTGGACGACCTCGACCACACGCTGCTGGGCATCCGCGGCGTCGCGGCCACGCGCATGGGCGAGGTCAAGATCGCCTGCGTGCCTTCGACGGTCTACTACTTCCTGTCGCAGGTGATCTCGCGCTACCACGAGCGCTACCCGAAGATCCGGGTCAAGGTACTCGACGCGAGCGCGAACGAGGTGCTGGCGACCGTATCGAGCGGGGAGGCCGACTTCGGGCTCAACTTCGTGGGCGGACAGGAGCCGGACATCGAGTTCAGGCCGCTGCTGGAAGAGCGCTTCGTCGCGGCCTGCAGGCGCGACCATCCGATCGCGAAGAAGCGCCGAGTGAGCTGGACCGAGCTGGCGCAGTACGACTACATCTCGGTGAGCAAGGCGTCCGGCAATCGCCTGCTGCTGGACCAGGCGCTCTCGGGGGTGGCCGGCCGCCCGCAGAGCATCTACGAGACCCAGCATGTGACGACGATGCTCGGTCTCGTCGAGGCGGGTCTCGGGGTCGCCGCGGTCCCTTCGATCGCGATGCCGGACGCAGACCATCCGCTGCTGGTGAGCGTTCCGCTCCACGACCCCGCCATCACCCGCACGATCGGCCTCATCCGGCGCAAGGGGCGAAGCCTTTCCCCGGCTGCGCAGCAGCTCTACGCCTTCTTCTCCGAGATGAAGGCGAAGCGCGGCAAGTCGGGAGGCCGCCGCGCGGAGACTGCAAAGGCCGAGGGCACGCGCGCCTGAGGCCCGCCGGCCGGCTGGGCGATCAGGGCGTCGGGCCGGCGTGCCCCAGCGGCGCGGCGAAGTCCTTCGGGCCTTCTTCGAGCTCGTGCTCGGTCCTGGCGTAGTTCGCGGCCAGCTCGCGCTGCAGCACCTCCCGGTCGCACGCCTTCTCCCAGATGGAGACCACGATGCAGGCCACCGCGTTGCTGATGGTGCTGGTGAGTGCGCGCGCCTCGGACATGAAGCGGTCGATTCCGACGATCAGCGCGACGCCGGCCACGGGCAGGTCGGGCATGACTGTGAGCGTGGCCACCAGCGCGACGAAGCCGCTGCCCGTCACGCCCGCCGCGCCCTTGGAGGTGAGCAGCATGATGCCCAGCATCGAGCCGATCTGCATCCACGACAGGTGGATGTCGCAGGCCTGGGCGATGAACATCGACGCCAGCGTGAGGTAGATCGCCGTGCCGTCGAGGTTGAACGAATAGCCGGTCGGCAGCACCAGACCGACCACGCCCTTCTTGCAGCCGAGCCGTTCGAGCTTCTGCAGGAGCCGCGGAAGCACCGGCTCGCTCGATGAGGTGCCCAGCACCACCAGCAGCTCTTCTCTGATGTAGCGCAGCAGCTGCCACAGCTTGAAGCCGTGCAGGCGCGCGAGCGCGCCGAGGATCACGACGACGAAGAAGACGCAGGCGGCATAGAAAGTCCCGATCAGCAGGCCGAGCGATCCGATCGACTTGATGCCGTAGCGGCCCACGGTGAAGGCCATCGCACCGAAGGCGCCGATCGGCGCGAGCCGCATGATGATGCCGAAGGCCGCGAAGAGCATGTGGGAGAACCCGTCGATGCCGTCGAGCACGGGCCTGGCGGAACTTCCTATGCGGGTGAGCCCGAATCCGCAGAGCACCGCTAGCAGCAGCACCGGCAGCACCTCGCCCTCGGCGAACGCGCCGACGAAGGCGTTGGGGATGATGTGCATCACGAAGTCGGTGAACCCGTGGATGTGGACCTGGTTCGCGAAGCGCGTGGCGACCGAGGCGTCGAGGTTCCTGGGGTCGATGTGCATTCCGGCGCCCGGCTGCAGCAGGAACACGGTGACCAGGCCGGTGAGGAGCGCAAGGACCGTCAGCGCATAGAAGAGCCCCATCGCCTTGAGCAGGGTCTTGCCGATTTCCTTGGAGTCGCCCAGCGAGGTGATGCCGCTCACGATGGTGCAGAACACCACCGGGGCGATCATCATCTTGACCAGCTTGACGAAGCCGTCGCCCAGCGGCTTGAGCGCGGCGCCGAACTCGGGCCAGTAGTGGCCCACCGCGATGCCGAGGATCAGGCCGACGAGAACCTGCACATAGAGAAGTTTCGAGAGCTTGCGGATGTTCATGACCTTGTCTCCGGGGTGGGGGCGCACGAATGCATGCCGGTCTGCGCCGGCTCCGTCTGCTGCGGTGAAGAAGGCGAGGGCGGCGCTCAGCCGCGCGCGGCCAGCACGCGGTCGACCATGACGCCGGCCTGGCCGAGGTGGTTGGCCGGCTCGCACATGGCCTCGAGCTGCGCGCGCGTCACGTGCCTGCCGATCTCGGTGTGCGCGGCAAGGATCTCGATCAGTGGCCGGTTCTCGGCGATCGCCTGGCGGCACAGGTCGTACACCAGGTCGTGCGCGTACTCGCGGCCGATGTAGGGACCCAGGCCCATCATCACGGCCTCGGACATCACCAGGCCGTTGGTGATGTCGATGTTCGCGCGCATGCGCGTGGAGTCGACCTCCAGGCCCTTCAGGATGAACCTTGTCTGCTTCAGGGCGCCCGACATCAGGCAGAAGATCTCGGGCAGCGACACCCACTCGATCTCCCAGGGGCCGGTGGAGCGCTCGTGGTCCGCCACCATCGCGTCCATCAAGGCGGCGGCGTGCTGGCGGGCCACCGAGATGTTGGCGTGGATGTAGAGGCAGGAGATGGGGTTGCGCTTCTGCGGCATGGTCGACGACGAGCCGCGGCCCGGCGCGAAGGGCTCGAACACCTCGGCCACTTCGGTCTGCATCATCAGCTTGACGTCCATCGCGATCTTGCCGAGCGAACCGCCGACCAGCCCGAGGAATGCGCCGACCTCCGCGACGGTGTCGCGCACCGTGTGCCATGAGATCAGCGGCTGGGCGAGGCCGAGCTCCTTCATCAGCCCTGCCTGGGTTTCCATCGCGCCCTTCTCCAGCGAGGAGAGCGTGCCCGATGCGCCGCCGAACTCGCCCATCAGCACGCGTGGCTTGAGCTGCTGCAGGCGCTCGCGATGGCGGTCGATGCCGGCCAGGATGCTGGCCATCTTGTAGCCGAAGGTGATGGGCGTGGCCTGCTGCAGGTTCGAGCGGCCGATGACCGGCGTGTCGCGGTACTTGCGCGCCAGGGCCGCGAGGGCGTCTCCGATCTCGTCGAGGTCCTGCTCGACGAGGGCGAGCCCTTCGCGCATCTGCAGCACCGCAGCCGTGTCGGTGATGTCCTGCGTGGTCGCGCCCCAGTGGCAGTACTCGCCGAGCTTGTCCCGGCAGTTGGCGTTGATCTGGTTGACCACCGCGATGATGGGATAGCCGATCTGCTCTGTCTTGGCCTTCAGCTTGGCCCAGTCGATCTGCGAGAGGTTGCAGTTCCGGACGATCTCGTCGGCCGCTTCCTTAGGAATGATGCCGAGCTCGCCCTGGACCTTGGCAAGGGCGCGCTCGATGTCGAGGTACTTCGCGGTCCGGTTCTCGTCGGACCAGACTTCGCGCATGCGCGCGTCGCTGAACATGTCGCCGAATATCCGCGAATCGATGATGGTGGAAGCCATGGTGCTTTGTCTCCTTCTGCGATGGAGGTGGGTGAATGAAATCAGTCGCGGGCCAGCGCCAGCGTGCGTTGCGCCTGCAGCACCACGGGCCGGTCGACCATGCGGCCGTCCAGCCGCGCGGCGCCCGGCGACGCGGCATCGGCGGCCAGCACGCGCCGCGCCCAGTCCAGCGCCTGCGCACTCGGCTGCAGGGCCGCGTGGATCGGCTGCACCTGGCGCGGATGGATGCACAGCTTGGCGCCGAAGCCCGTCTGCCGCGCTTCGGCAAGATCCGACAGGAGGCGAGTCTCGTCGTCCAGCTGCGGCGTGACACCCGCCACCGGCGCGGGCAGGCTCGCCACGCGGGAGGCGATGGCGATGCGGCTGGCCGCGTAGGCGAGGCCGCGCGCGTCCGTCGCGATGTCCATGTCGAGGTCGAGCGCGAAGTCGAGCGTGCCGAACACCAGGCGTTGCACGCCGGCGGCCGCGATGGATTCCACCTGCGCCACGCCCTGGGCACTCTCGATGAGGGCGAGGACGGCCGCGCCAGGCAGCGCGGCACGCACGCGGGCGATCTGCGCGGCCGATTCGGCCTTGGGCAAGAGCACCTCGGCCGCTGCCGCGTCGCCCAGCGCGGCGAGGTCGGCAGCGAACCACGGCGAGCCGGCGTCGTTGATGCGCACCACGGTGCGCGACCTGTCGGCAGGGCTCACACCCTGCAGCCACGTCACGACGATGGCGCGCGCATCGGCCTTGTCGGCAGGGGCGACGGCGTCCTCGAGATCGAGCACGATCCGGTCGGCGCCGCTGGCCAGCGCCTTGCCGAAGCGATCCGGATGCGTGCCGGGCACGAAGAGGTAGGTGCGGGCGGAATGCCTATGTTCACCAGACATGGTGCGGCCTTCAGACGGCGTTCGACGCGCGCAGGGCGGCGATCTCGGCATCGCCGTAGCCAAGTTCCGCGAGGATCGCATCGGTGTGCTCGCCGAGCGCGGGCACCGGGTCCATGCGCGGACCGGTGTCCCAGGTGCCGGGCGGCAGCATCGCGGGCACGGGGCCCTTCGCCGTCGCCACTTCGCTCCAGCGGCCGCGCGCCTGCAGCTGCGGATGGGCCCAGACCTCCTTCATCGTGTTGACCTGGGCGTTGGCGATCTGCGCGAGTTCCAGCCGCTCGACCACCTGCCTGCCGCTGAGCGAGGCGAAAGCCTCGACGATGATCTCGCGCAGTGCGGCCCTTTGCGCCACGCGCTTGAAGTTGGCGGTGAACCGCGGGTCTTTCGCGAGCTCGGGCTGTTGCAGCACCTTGTCGCAGAAGCTTGCCCACTCGCGCTCGTTTTGCAGGCCCAGCATCACGGTGGTGCCGTCGCCGGCCGGGAATGGGCCGTACGGGTAGATGGTCGCGTGGCTGGCGCCGGTGCGCGGCGGCGGCTCCGCGCCTTCGAAGGCGTAGTAGAGCGGGTAGCTGTTCCACTCCGCCAGCGACTCCAGCATCGAGATGTCGATGCGCTGGCCCCTGCCGGTCTGGCCGCGCTGCAGCAGCGCGGCGAGGATGTTGCTGTAGGCGTACATGCCCGCGGCGATGTCCGCGATCGAGGG